>Ga0070685_10001802_pt1 | contig 11160 bp, 10 predicted proteins | sample KBSS13LmetaG_FD_65651 | JGI IMG/M metagenome (GOLD analysis project Ga0070685, IMG submission 65651) | Switchgrass rhizosphere microbial communities from Kellogg Biological Station, Michigan, USA - KBS S1-3L metaG | ecosystem: Host-associated > Plants > Roots > Rhizosphere ...
TCGCGAGCAAGCCGTTGTTCGCCGGCACGACGTCGCGGATCTTTGCCGCGATGTTGCCGCGATAGGCGGGCAGCTGATTGGCCAGATCGTGCAACTGCCGCGACAGCACGAATCCGGTTTCAACCAGCGCAGCGAGCACGACGATGAGAACGAGGACTGCGGCGGTTGTGCGTCCGATCCAGCGCGCCAGCCAGTTGATCAGCGGCTCGAGCATGAACGCGAACAGGGCCGAGAGCGCGAGCGGCACGAACACCTCGCGGCCGAAATACAGCATGGCCAAAATCGACGCCGCGAGCGCGAGCGCCCATAACCCGGTCAATGCCTCGGCCGCCGCGCGCGAATTTTCCGCGAAGGCGCCGAATCGCTCGCGCCGGGTCTCCTCCCGATTCACAGGTGCTGGCGTGACCATGCCGTGCCTCCTTCGCTGACGCGATCAATCCGCGGGCGCCGACGCGGTTTCGTCGACATCGTCAGGCGGAGGCGCGGGTCGGTCCACCCCGCCGACGTACTGCTCGTACAGCTTGAATGCCGCAGAAGCCAGTATCGCCGTGCCGGCTGTACGCCACCATAATCGCGCCGCGGAGTAGATCAGGCGCCGGCGCGTGGAGACGATCCACACGGCGACCGCGCCGCACAATGCCGCGACCGCGACCGCGGTCCACGGCTGTCGGCGCACGGCGTCCGCGATGACGGGACGCGCGAGGTCCACCGAAGCGCGCAACTTACCGTGCTGCCAGTGCTCACCGAACGCCTCGGCCACGTTGGCGAAAAGTGCATTCCATAGACCATCGGCGGAGGCGGTTGACGCGGTGAATCCTGCGCGATGCCGATGCGGCGACGACGGGCGCACAAGCGCGCCGGCCAGCGCCGAGCGGCTGCTCTCGAGCGAACGCACCGCGGCGGCAACCTCGTCGTTCATGGCTCGCCCTCTTCCGCTTTCGTTCGGCCGCCGGCTTCGCGCAGCAGGTCGAGATCGTGCTGCAGCTGCTGCGCTAGCACGTCCGACATCGGCGGCGGTTTGCTCCAGAGTGCGAAGGCGATGCCGACAAGCGCGAAGACCAGGCAGGTGATCGGCACGCTCCACGCGCTCCAGCTGGCGCCGCCGATGCCGTTCGACCACAGCGTGAGCACGAGCACCGTGCTCAACAAGCCAGCCAGGATAAACAGCGCGGCCAAAGCGAAAGCGAGTACGCGCCAGCCCCACGAGCGCAGGGAAACCCGGCATTCGGCGCGGATCAGCTCCGCGTAGCCGAGCGCGTGCTCGCCGACGAGATCAAGGTGCCGGGCCAGCGTGATCAGAAATCTGAGCATGTGAGTTGAGTGTCCTTACCGGGAATTGGCAACGGCTCGCACACGGCCGCGCAGGGTCAGCGTCTGCCCGCACCGAGCAGCAACGCGGCGAACGCGCCTGCCGCAGCGGCGATGAGCACCGCCTGCAACGGCCGCTCGACGATGCGCTCGCGCGTGGCCGCGAGAACGTCCGCGGCGTGCTCGCGCAGGCGGTCGTTCGGCTCACTTGCGTCGGCATGCGGATTCGACGAGGCCGCCTTCTTGCGATCGCGTCGCGACGACGGCTTTTTGCGCGCCCCACGACTGCGGCGAGCGCTCGGCGCATCGGTGTCGACGCCGGCGGCGGCAAAGATGTCGTCCGCGGTGCGGCCTGCGGGATTTTCGCTGCGATCGTCTGATGGGGTTGAGGACATGAAGGACACTCCTCTGGACAGGGTGACGGCCGTGAACAGTGACGCACCTGGCGAGGCACCGTGGATGCCGTCGCGACATCAACGCATTGCGTTATCTCCGTCGCCTCCAAGCGTTTGCGACGGGCCGCCTGGATGATGGCAAAAAGCGACGCGCAATGTAAGGCGGACGGCATCCACCGTTCAGGAAGGCGGCTCCCGTGCGACCCGCATTGCGCGGGCCTCGCCGCGTCAGAACACCATATTGAGGGCGAGCGCCGGCGTCGTGGTCGCCGAAGCTGCTTTCGTGCGCGGGATATAGCGCACGCCGAGCAGCAGACCGATGTTCGCGTTCCAGTTGTACTCGATGGCCGGCGCGATCGCGAAGGAGGCGTGCGGCCCGGTGTTGACGTTCACGTCGTCGGCCGGCGTGTCCGGCGCCGAGCGGCCGTAAATGCGCGTGTTTTCGGCATGCCGGTAAAGCAGGTCGATAGCGAGCACCCAGTTTTGCGTCACGCTGTATTCGAAGGCGAGATCGGCGGTCTGCACGTCGCCGGGCTTGGCCCGGCCGCGAAAGCCTTGATCGGTGCCGTAGACGCTCACGTCTTCGATCCGCACGCTGCGCGAGATTGAGTCGGCGATGTCCAGGCGCGCGCGCAGAATGCGTCCGTTCGGCATCCAGAAATACGACTGCATGTACCAGCCGAGCGTGGTCGTGCGCGCACCGCCGCCGAAACCGTCGTTGGGGTGATCGCCGAGGTGGTCGAACTTGCCGGTCGGCAGCGACTGCTGCACATTGATCGCCATCGCCGGTATGCCGCTGTCCGCATCGAAGCGCGTCACGCTCCACTGCGCCTGCAGGCTGACGTCGCCGACGCCGATGTGCGAGCTGTCGGGACCGTCGCTGACGCGGTTGTAGCCGAACGTGGGAATCATGCCGACGGTCAGGCGATCGGTCAGGCCGTAGTTGATGTAGGTCAGCGAACCGAAACCGTCGGTGTGCGGCGACCGGACGTCGTAAAGATAAGGCTCGACAAGCCAGTGGCCTTGCGGCAACGCGCCTGCGGAGGCCGCCAACATCGGCCCGGTCCACCAGGCCTCGTCGAGCGACTGGCGATACGCTTGGGGCGGCGTGTCCGCAGATGTCGCGGCATCCGCCGCACTCGCGGACGCACAGGCCAGCAGCGCGAAAAATCCTGCAACACGAATGATCGTCGAGACGGGCATCGCGACTGGGGCTCCAAACAAGGTCGGCGTATGCTGGACGTTGTCGTGCCGATGCGACAGGGGCACTGCGCGATAAATTGCTGGAGCCAATTCCCCGACGACGACACGCCAGTGCACCGGCGCAGCCGCAATCGGTACACTTCGGCCCATGACGGACCCCTCCTCACTTCGCCACGACGAACTTCGCGACTTCGTCGCCGCCCATCTCGCGAGCGATAACTTTACCGTAGCGCCGGCCTCGGCCGATGCCAGTTTCCGCAGCTACTGGCGCATCCGTGCCGGCGACGAGACCTGGGTCGCGATGGACGCACCTCCGGACAAGGAGAATATCGCGCCGTGGCTCGATATCGGCGCGCGGCTACACGAGGCGGGGCTGCATACACCGCAGGTGTTCGCCATCGACGCGCAACGCGGCTTCATCCTCATGGAAGACCTTGGCAACCGCACCTATCTGCCCGAACTCAATGCAGCCAGCGCGGACGCACTCTACGGCGACGCACTCGATGCGCTGCTGACAATGCAGACGCGCGTGTCGCCTGCGGGCCTGCCGGTATTCGACGAAGCCCTGCTTCGCACTGGAATGGAGAATCTGCCGATCTGGCTGTTCGACCGCCATCTCGGCTTCGTGCCCGACAACGAGGATCGCGCCACGACCGAGGCCGCGTTTGCCCTGCTCGTCGCCAATGCACGCGCGCAGCCACAGGTTTTCGTGCACCGTGACTTCCACAGCCGCAACCTGATGATCTCGACGCGCGACAACCCGGGAACTATAGCCACCGGGCTCTTGAGCCCAGGGATAATCGACTTTCAGGGCGCGCTGCACGGTCCAATCACCTATGACCTCGCCTCGCTGCTGCGCGACTGCTACATTGCCTGGCCGGGTGAGCGCGTCGATGCGTGGATGCGCGGCTACCATCAGCGCCTCCGCGCGGCCGGCGTCATCGATGTCGATGCAACCACGTTCCGACGCTGGTTCGACCTCATTGGACTGCAGCGACACACGCGGCTGCTCGGGCAGTTCTGCCGGCTCAATTATCGCGACGGCAAGCCCGGCTACCTCAACGACCTGCCGTTGACCCTGCGCTACGTGCTCGACGTTGCGCGCGGCTATCGCGAACTTGCCGCATTCGCCGCGCTGATCGAACGCGCCGTCGGCGATCGCGACATCACGCACCCGCGCGCGCAGGAGCAGGCGGCGTGATCGAGCATGCCCTGATCTTCGCCGCCGGCCGCGGCGAACGCATGCGTCCGCTGACCGATACGACGCCCAAGCCCCTGCTCAGTGTCGCCGGCAAGCGGCTGATCGAATATCACCTGGAAAGCCTCGCGCGCGCGCGCGTGCGCGACGTGGTGATCAATACCTCGCATCTCGCCGAACAGTTTCCCGTCGCGCTCGGCGACGGCTCGCGCTGGAACTTGCGCATCCACTATTCCTACGAAGGCACGGAACCGCTCGAAACCGGCGGCGGTATGCGTCAGGCGCTGCCTTTGCTCAGCGACGCTCCGTTCATTGCGGTCAACGGGGATATTTTTACCTATTTTGACTTTTCCACTTTGCCGCGAAATCCACTCGGACTCGCGCATCTCGTTCTCGTCGACAATCCGCCGCAGCATCCGCGCGGGGATTTCGTGCTGCGCGACGGCTTGGTGCATGACGAAGAATCGCCGCGCCTCACCTTCGCCGGCATCGGTGTGTATCGTCCCGAACTCATTGCCGTGCACGCGCCCGGAAAATTTCCGCTCGCGCCCCTCTTGCGCGCGGCGATGCGAGAAGCAAGAATCTCCGGCGAGCGCTATGGCGGCACATGGGCCGATATCGGCACACCGCAGCGGCTGACGGCGCTCGAAGCCGACATCTTGGGTGAGCAAGGTGTCGCGCCGCAGAACCCGCAGGTCGGGTAGTACCTGCAATCCACGCAGACCGCATCGCGGTGCGCGCGGGTGCGCTCGACCTAAAACCAACTAGGAATTTCTCTTCGACAGGCTGTCGACAAACACGGTTTCGGTCGTGGCGTCATCGCGGCGCAATCTGCTGCGGTTCCAATCGTTCGAATGACGCAAACATGGAGACCGTTCATGCCTCATCTCGCAGTAGAACGTCCTTTAGCGCTCGTCGTTGCCCTGGCAATGGCCATCAGCAGCCCCTTCGCCGGCGCAACGAACCCAAGTTTCGATTACGAAGATCACTTCGAATTCGAAGCCAGTCTGAATGCCCCATACGTCGCCGACACGGCACATAGCCGCGACTTCGCGATGCACTTCCGCTTTCCCGGCGCCGCCGACGGCAGCGTTGTCGGTTGGCGTCTGGAAATTCTCGACTCCGCAGATTCTGTCGTGCGCGTTTGGCGCGGCGAGGAAGTCCTCCAGGGCGGCTTCGTAGCCGCGCAGGTGCCCTGGTCCGACCTCGACCAGCAGAACCGCGCACTGGCCAACGGCATCTATCGAGCGCACATGTCCGCATACGCGCTGCCATCGTATCTCGGCGGTGGCGATGCCTACGGCACGCTCGCGCAACGCGTCGATGCGGCACTGAGCGACCGTTCCAACGACATCATCGAGCAGGACTCCGACGTCAAAGTCGGCTACGTCTTGGCGCCGGCGATGCCCGAGTTCGCTGCTCTGCCGGTCGGTGCGTCGGCCCACGCGACCGCGCCCGCCACGGTACGCGGCAACACGAACCACGAGTCGACGCCCGAGTCCGTGGCGGCTACCGCCAACCTGCCCTATACGGTCTACCTCGGCAATCTGCATAGCCAGACCAGTTTGTCCGATGGCAGCGGCTACCCTCTGTCGAGCTGCAACAGCGAGCAGAACCCGCAAAGCGGCACGGGCGGCAATGCGACCGCCGCCTACACCTACGCGATGAACCACGGTCTCGACTTTTTGATGACCAGCGAACACAACCACATGTTCGATGGTTCGACGAGCACGAATACCTCGGCCGATCCGACCTCGGTCAAGGCGCTGTACCAGTCCGGCCAGACCATGATGAACAACTGGAATGCGTCGCACTCCACCTTCCTCGCCCTGGCGGGCATGGAGTGGGGCGTGATCAGCAACGGTGGCCACATGAACGTCTTCAACGCGGACAAGCTGGTCGAGTGGGAATACAACAGCTCGAACCAGCTGCTCGGCGACATCTTCGTGGCGAAGAGCGACTACGCCAGCATGTACACGACGATGAAGAACAACGGTTGGATCGGCCAGTTCAACCATCCGGCGTCGACCGGTCAGTTCACGATCAACGGCACGGATCTCGCCTACACCGCCGACGGCGATGCGGTGATGGTCAGCTGCGAAATCATGAACTCGTCCGCGTTCTCAAACGTCGAGGACGAGTCGCAGGGCGCGGGCAGCGGCTACGCGGCGGCCTGCAACAAGCTGCTCGAGGCCGGCTACCACGTCGCGTTCTCTTCCGACCAGGACAACCACTGCGCCAACTGGGGTGCGAGCTACAGCAACCGCACCGGCGTGCTGATCCCGAACGGCCAAGCATTAAATCGGGCCAACTTCCTCGCCGCACTGCAGGCGCGTCACGTGTTCGCCACCTGGGACAAGACTGCGCAGATCGTCCTGACCACCGATGGCGGTCACATCATGGGCGACCAGTTCAGTCATTCCGGCGCGCTCACACTCACCGTCAACTACGCACCCGGCACCGGTCGCAGCGCCTCGACCGTGAAGATCTACCAGGGCGTGCCCGGCAGCAACGGCACGGTCACCTCGACCACACTGAACGGCAACACGTACACGACCACACCGGCCAACGGCAGCTATTTCTACTATGCAGTGGTCACGCAGGACAATGGCACACAGCTCTACTCGGCGCCGGTCTGGGTGAATCAGGGTGCGAGCAGCGGCGATACCACACCGCCGACGGTCAGCGCGTCCGAGTCGGGCTCGAGCGGTTCGATCACGCTGTCGGCGAGTGCAAGCGACAACGTCGGAGTGAGCAAGGTCGAGTTCTATGTCGACGGTTCGCTGGTCGCCACCGACACGGCGTCGCCGTATTCGACGACCGTCGACTCGACCACGCTGAGCAACGGCAGCCACAGCCTCGTCGCCAAGGCCTACGACGCGGCCGGCAACGTCGGCACGAGCAGCACGGTGAGTTTCAGTGTAAGCAACTCGAGCGGCGACACCACGCCACCCACGGTGAGTGCCACCGAGTCCGGCTCGAGCGGCACGATCACACTATCGGCGAGCGCGAGCGACAACGTCGGCGTGACCAAGGTCGAGTTCTACGTCGACGGCACACTCGTCGCCACCGATACGGCGTCACCGTATTCGACGACCTACAACTCGACCGCGCTGGCCAACGGCAGCCACAACCTTGTCGCGAAAGCTTATGACGCGGCCGGCAATGTCGGCACGAGCAGCACCATCGCATTCTCGGTCAGCAACACCACGACGCCGACCCAGCTGATCACCAACGGTGGCTTCGAATCGGGCAGTCCCGGCTGGACGGGAACGAGCGGAGTGATCACGAACGGCACCGGTGAGTCGGCGCATGCTGGCAGCTACTACGCCTGGCTCGACGGTTACGGCGCGGCGACGACCGACACGGTCAAGCAGTCGGTGTCGATCCCCTCCACGGTCACCAGTGCGACGCTGAGCTTCTGGCTGCATATCGACACGGCGGAGACAACCACGTCGACGGCCTACGACAAGCTGACCGTGCAATTGCTCAACAGCTCGGGCACGGTACTGACGACGCTCGCAACGTATTCGAATCTCAACGCGAATTCGGGATACACGCAAAAGAACTTCGATGTCAGCGCCTACAAAGGGCAGACTGTGCAGGTCTACTTCAAGGGTGTCGAGGACAGCGAGTACCAGACCTCGTTCGTGATCGATGACGTCAGCTTGTTGACGCAATAACGTCCGCGGAACTGCGGCGGCGACGTCCCAAGTGGAGTCGCCGCCGCACTGGTCGTAATTTACGAAGCCAGAAGCTTGCGCAGGAACGGCACGGTCACGCGCCGTTTGGCGGCGAGCGACTCGCGATCGAGGCGATCGAGCAAGGCGGTCAGACTTGCCAAGTCGCGCTCGGTGCGGGCGAATAACCAGTCGAGCGCAGCATCGTCCAGCACGATACCTCGCGCGTACGCACGATCCCGCATCACTTGGCGCCGCGCTTCGTCGGTCAGTGCCTTCAACGGCGCCTGCGCGCAGGCGGACAAGCGCGAGACGAGATCGGGCAGGCCGATGCCGAGCTGCGCGGGCACGCGCGACGCGGCGAAGAGAAAAGTACACTTTTCCGCTTTGCAGCGATTGTAAAGATCGAACAGCGCGTGTTCGGCCCCGCGATTGCCGGCGATCGCATCGAGATCGTCGAGCGCGAGCAGGTCGCTGCCGCCGAGATTGCGGATCATGCCGGAAGCGTCGCCGGCCAGACTGCGCAGCGACAGGTACTGTGCGCGCCGGTCGGCCGCGCTCGCCTCGGCACACGCGGCAATCAGCAGATGCGTCTTCCCGCTCGCCGCGGCCCCGCTGACGAACACCCATGGCGCGGCGGCGTCCGCAGCAGCGCGGCGCACGAGATCGAGCGCGGGACCGTTGTCGCCGGCGTAAAACGTGTCAAAACGCTGTTGTGCCGGCCAGCGCATCGCCAGCGGCAGTTGGTCGGGCTTCATGCGTTGCGATCCGGCGGTTTTGGCGTCGGCGATACATTCGCTACCGGCGACTCGCCGGTGCCATGCGTCTCAGGCACGGCCGGCACCGGAGCCTCGTGCGCATATAGCAGACTCGCGCGATAGCGCTCGTTCGCGTAGCGCAACAACACCATCAGCACCGACGCCACCGGCAGCGCCAACAGCACGCCGAGAAAGCCAAACAGCTCACCACCGGCGAGCACCGCAAAGATCACCGCGACCGGATGCAAGCCGATCTTCTCGCCGACCAGGCGCGGCACGAGCACGTACCCTTCCATCAGCTGGCCGACGACGAACACCACGAGAACCAGGACGACATGGGTGACGTCGCCGTACTGCACGAGCGCCGCAATCACGCCCATGAGGATGCCGGTGATGCTACCGAGATACGGCACGAAACTGATTAGCCCGGCGATCAGACCAATCAGCGGACCGACATCGATGCCGACCGCCCACAGGCCAAGCGCATAAAGAATTCCGAGCACGATCATCACCGAAAGCTGGCCGCGCACGAACGCCGACAAAGTCTCGTCCGCCTCGCGCGCGAGACGCGAGACGACCGGCTCGATCGAGCGCGGCAGCAGGTCGTGGATCTTCGCGATCATCACGTCCCAGTCACGCAGCAGATAAAAGAATGCCACCGGAATGACGACAAGACGCGCGACCCACGAGATCACGGCGAAGCCCGACTTGGAAATGCTGGCAACAACCGTCGTCGCGACGCCGCCGGCCTCTTTCCAATGATTCTGCAGAACGGTGACGACCTGCTGCATGTCGGGTATTTCGAAATCGAGCTCGAAACGCTCGTGCAGCCACGGCACGGCGACGTTCTGCATCCACGCGAACCATTGCGGCAGGTGGCCGATGAAAGCAGCCACCTGACGCGAAAGATAGGGAATCAGCAGCAGCAGAATCAGCGTGACGACAAGACTCAGCGCGAGGAAGACGATGCTCACCGCGGTGGTGCGCGACAGTTTCCATCGTTCGAGCAGGTCGGCGAGCGGATCGAACAGGTAGGCGAACATCCCCGCGATCACGAACGGCGTCAGCACCGGCGAAAGGGAATACAACGCCGCCATCAGCAGCACGAACAATGCGAGCATCTGCCAACGCAGATTGGTGGTCGAGTTCATGCGTTCTCCTTTCGTTTCGCCTCGAGCGCCTTGCCCGACCAAATAGCGACATAGTGCAGACCGCTCGCGACCGTCGCCGAAGCAGTGAGCCAGATCAGCGTCTCATCGATTGCGTCGGGCAGCGGCAGCGCGCCGCTGAGCTTCAGCAGCAGGGCGAGCACGCAGATGATCTGGATGAATGTGGTGATCTTCGACAGCACCGACGGCTGCGGCACCACACGCCCGATCAGGAAGTGATAGGCCGTCGCGCCGGCGGCGATCACCACATCGCGGCCAACGACGAGCCACATCAGCCAGCTCGGAATCACTGCGGCCAGATCGAGCGAGACGAAGCAGGCGATCAACAACATCTTGTCCGCGAGCGGATCAAGCACACCGCCGAGCCAACTGCGCCAGCCGAAACGCTTTGCCAGCAACCCGTCCAGCGCATCGCTCGCCCCGGCGATGGCGACCAGAACGAGCGCGCCTTCGAAACGATGATGGGCGATCAGCCAGACCAGCGGCGCGACCAGCGCAATGCGCGCCAACGTAATCGCATTCGGCAGGTGGCGCCAGACGGAGAGCGTATTCGGTGCGGGATTAGGGTCGGTCGGCATTCACCAGGCCCGTTCTCACGGCTCGAAATCGAGCACCGCGTCAACACCGTCGACCGGCGGCTTCGTATTCGTGGGGTGAGCGACGCGCGTCGAATTGAGCGAGTCGGTCAGATTCTGCAGCGAGCTGCGCGCGTCAATACGCGCCTGCAGGACGTTACCGTGCGCCTGCTCGACGCGGAACGCGCGCACTTCGGAATTTGTGTTGAGTGCGCCGACGAGACGGGCGTAGTCCTCGGCCGAGCGCAGGCCGCTGAACCACAGACGGTAGCTGGCGGAGGCCGCCGATCCGTCGGCGGGGGGCGCTGCAGCACCATCCGCCGTGGCATTCGGCGCCGCTGCCGGCGCGCTGGCTCCAGCCGCTGCCGCTCCTGGCTGGGCATTCGCCACATTCGAAGAAGTCGGCGCATTTGACGAAGGCGTCGGAGCCCCGGCCGCCGCCGCGGCGGGAGCCTGGTCGCGCACCAGCGCATCGATCTGCGCGCCGTCGAACTGGGCAACCAGCAGGAACTTCGCCGAGGCCTTTCCGGGCTCGGCCGGCGCGGTGTTCGACTGGTAGCTGTATTGCCGCGCGTAGCGCTCCGGACGGGTCAGCGCGCGGGCGATATCGGGACGGCGGAGCACGGAGGCATCGCCCTTGGCCGCCTGGGTGACGGCCTGGCTGAGCGCAGCGCGCAACGCGGCGGCGCGGTCCTGGTCCGACTGCGTGGCGACCGGCGCGGTGCCGGTGTAAACGCCCGCCGCGCCGGCAAAAACCGGCGCGAGGCTCAACGCGACCCCCAGCACCAGGGACTGAAATTGTGACTTCCACATCCCTACATACTGCCCAATCGGGATGGCAACGTCTATCATGCGCGCCTGCTTCCGCTGGCGT
>Ga0070685_10001803_pt1 | contig 11158 bp, 7 predicted proteins | sample KBSS13LmetaG_FD_65651 | JGI IMG/M metagenome (GOLD analysis project Ga0070685, IMG submission 65651) | Switchgrass rhizosphere microbial communities from Kellogg Biological Station, Michigan, USA - KBS S1-3L metaG | ecosystem: Host-associated > Plants > Roots > Rhizosphere ...
AATCTCTTCGCAATGCCTTTTGCGGCGCTCGGCGAAGCGGTTCGCAAGCCGATGTTCTGGGTGCTGGCCGGCGCATTCTTCATCTGCGGCGCCTCCACCAACGGCCTCGTCCAGATGCACCTGATCCCGATGTGCGCGGACTACAGCATCACCGCGACCAGCGCCGCGGGCCTTCTTGCGATGATGGGGATTTTCGACTTCTTCGGCACCATCGCCTCCGGCTGGCTGTCAGACCGCTTCAACTCACGCGTGCTGCTGTTCTGGTATTACGGCCTGCGCGGCCTCTCGCTACTCTACCTGCCGTTCTCCAACTTCGGCTCGGTCGAGCTTGCGGTCTTTGCGGTCTTCTACGGCCTCGACTGGATCGCCACCGTACCGCCCACCGTGAAGCTCACTGCGCAGACCTTCGGCCCTGCGCGCGCCAATCTCGTCTTCGGGTGGATCTTCGCGGCGCACCAGCTCGGCGCAGGCTTCGCAGCCTTCATGGCCGGCATCGTGCGAACCGAACTCGGCAGCTACTCCCTCGCCTTCCAGGGCGCAGGGCTGCTCTGCGTCGTCGCAGCTCTGGCCGTCCTCGCCAGCAATGGCCGCAAACGCGAACCTGCGGTCGCGGCGGCTTGACGACATCTCTCCAGCTTTGATCACGCCGCGCTGCGGCGCGGCGGTGCACTGACAGCGCCCTCTCTTTTTGCGCTTCGCTTTTCCCATACGGAAACCGGTTTCCTTTGGGAAAATCGGCCTTTTCGGCACACCGGATACAAATAATGGAAACCGGTGTCATTTTTTGTTGCGAGCATCGCGCGAGGTGTCTAACGATATGCTTGGCGCAAGGTGGGGACACCCCGTCTGTGATCATAAACCGGCCCCGGGTCTGGGAGTCGTGCGCGCGGGAAAGGGAGTGGAAACCCAATGGCTCATCCTCGGATGGCTCACGGCGGCATGCGCGCGGCGCTCGCACGTCTTGGATTTGGCGCATCGCTGATTGCGCTGACAACGGCCTTCGGCGCAAACGCGCAGCAGGCGCCTGCGCCAACGGAGCCGGCTCAACCCGCCTCGCAACCATCAGAGCAGCGCGCGGAAGTCGTCGTCGTTCAGGGCTATCGCGAAAGCCTTCGCGCCGCGATCGAAGAGAAGCGCGACGCAGACGTGATGGTCGACGCCATCAACGCCGAGGACATCGCCAACTTCCCCGATGCGAACCTTGCCGAATCCATCCAGCGCCTGCCCGGCGTCTCAATCGACCGCGAGAATGGCGAGGGCAAGAGCATCACCGTCCGCGGCCTGGGTTCTGACTTTACCCGCGTGCGCCTCAACGGCCTCGAGACACTGTCGACCACGGCGGCCTCCGATTCCGGCACCAACCCCAACCGCGGCCGCGGCTTTGACTTCAACACCTTCGCATCCGATCTCTTTCAGTCGCTGAAAGTGCAGAAGACCGCCTCGGCCGAGACCGACGAAGGCTCTCTCGGCGCCACCGTCGATCTCACCACCGGCCGCCCGCTCGACTACAGGGAGCGCCAGCTCGCCCTCTCCCTGCAGGAGGCCTATTACGAAAGCGGGGAAAGCTGGAACCCGCGCGTCGCCGCCCTCTATGCCGACCAGTTCCTGGACAAGACGCTCGGCGTCTCCTTCTCCGCCGCCTACAACAAGCGCGATGGGGAAAGCGACCGCTATCGCAACCAGCCCGGCTCGTTCGACTATGCCTATCGCGGCTCGACCTTCGCGGGCTCGCCAACTGCCGCGCCGAACGACAGCTTCCTCACCAACCGCCAGGGCTTCGCTGCGCCGACCGGCACGGCCTGCTCCGGCAGTGATGGCGTCGTACCCGGCGTGACCATCCTGAACCCTATCGCCTGCGCGGCGATGAGCGGCTCTAACCCGGCGGCCTACGCTCTCGTCAACACCCCGCGCGGCGCCACCATCACAGACACCACCCCCGGCGCCACGGTCACCACGGTCACCACCGCCGGCGGCGCGCTCACGCTGATCCCCGCCCTGTTCAACATCGAGCAGCAGGACTTGCAGCAGGAGCGTCTTGGCGTCACCGGCTCGATCCAGTGGCAGCCGCTTGATTCCACCGAGTTCATCTTCGACGCCGTCTATTCGCGCTTCGAGCAGGCATCCGAGGTCAACCAGATCCAGTCGGTCGGCCTCAACCGCAACAACACCAACGCCAACTACAACCTCGCCACCGGCGCCAGCACCGTCGCAATCAAGCGCGGCACCTACCAGGCCTGCGCCGACCAGACCGCCCTGCCCTTCCGCGATCCCGTAAACTGCGGCGGCGCCAACGCCCTGCCCGGCGGCGTCTTCGGCGGCTTCGGCTCGACGTCGTTCTCCACCAACCCGAACAACCTCGACCCCTATGACTACTACAACAATCCGGGGTCGGTGGGGTATGGCGGGCTTGCCGCCGTCAACGCTGCGGGCGGCATGTATTTCCGCGACGCCTTCATCGGCCGACCGGCGACACGCCTCATCAATGCGCATGTCGATGGCACGGGGGCGGCCGACTACCTGCAGATGAGCAACACCGACTGGCGCTCTGCGACCGACGCGTCCTACTTCACGACGACGTTCAAGCAGTACTCGCTGGCGATGAACCACGACTTCAGCGACACGTTCAAGACGGCGCTGCTCGTTGGCCGCTCCTCTTCCGTCAACGAAAATGACGCCCAGCTGGTCGAGTTCAACCGCATGGACTCGCCTGGCGTGACGACGTGGGACGCCCGCGGCGGCGGCGACATGCCGTCCATCGACTACGGCTTCGACGTCGCCAACCCGGCGAGCTGGTCGCTGGTCAAGGGCTTCTCGACCCTGCGCCACTTCGTGCGCCGCACCGAGAACAAGTACGAGACCGCCAAGATCGACTTCTCGCTCGAGGCCGACGAAAATCTCACCTTCGAATTCGGTTTCAGCCACCGCGTCTACGACTTCTCCACAGACGCAGCCCAGCGCCTGTCCAACGAAGCGGTGAACCCGAGCCTGCAGGAACTCGGCCTGCCGATCTCCGCTCTCGGCCGCACCTATGAATTCGGCCAGGGGCTCGACGTTCCGGGCGCCACGCCGACGCGATTCTTCGCGCCTGACATCTCGCGCTTCCGCGGCGCCATCGGCTTCGACTGCAACTGCGTCAACAAATGGGGCGACTGGACGCTGTCGAAACTCTCCAACCCGCAGAACCAGTTCGGCGTGAAGGAGAAAGACTCCGGCGGCTATATCCAGGTCGACTGGGACTACGATCTCCTTGGCCACCGGTTCGGCGGCAATGCCGGCGTGCGCCAGGCCAAGACCGACCTTACCGCCTTCGGCTACACCACCAACGTCGCCGCCACGGGCCCGCGCCCGATCACGGCTGTCAACGAGTACAACGACACCCTGCCCTCGATGAATGCGAGCTTCGAGATCACCGATGACCTCCTGCTGCGCTTCGGCGCCGCAAAGGTCATGGCGCGCCCGCTGCTTGCCAACCTTGCCCCGTCGATCACGGCGATCTCCGCGCCGACCGGCGCCGGCGCCACGTCGGGCGGCACGCTGACCATCGGCAACCCGAAACTCTCGCCCTTCCAGGCGACCAACTACGACATTTCGCTGGAATGGTATTTCGCCGAGGGCGGTCTCTTCTCCATCGCCGCCTTCTCGAAGGACATCACCAACGTCCCGCAGACCATCGTCACCGATGCATCGCTGCAATCCGTGCTTGAGCCGGAAGACGTCGCGGCCCTCGTCGAGACGCAGACCAACGTCAACGCGCAGAACTACATCCTCAGCGGCCAGCCCTTTAACATCCGCACCTTCCGCGATGCACCGGGCGGCACGATCGAGGGCTTCGAGATCGGCTACCAGCAGGACTTCACCTTCCTGCCCGGCTTCTGGGCCGACTTCGGCGTGCAGGCCAACTACACGCACATCGACTCGACTTTGCACTACATCATCGACCCGGGCTCGACGGTCGCGCCACTTCGCCCTGTCGTGATCCAGGACGGTCCGTGGACCGGCGCCTCGCCGGACGCCTTCAACGTCACCGGTTATTATGACGGGGACATCTTTACGGCGCGCGTCTCTGCGGCCTACCGCGACGAGTACGTCACCACCTACCCGATCGCCTCGGGCACATGCGATCCGGGCTTCTGCGATAGTCCGCTGGTCAACGACTTCATCGGTTCGGAGAAGACGTTCAACGTCGACGCCAACTTCACCTGGAGCATCACTGACAACTTCACCTTCACGGTCGAGGCCCTGAACCTCACCGACCAGCAGGACAAGCGCTGGATGTATGACGACAGCCGCATCGTCACGCAGTACCAGGCGACCGGCCGCCAGTTCTTCATCGGGCTCCGGGCCAAGTACTAGGAATTCCTCCCAGGGGCGCTCCCCGCGCCCCCGGCTCTATCCCCGAACCTTCAGGGCGCCGGTCCCGCTGGCGCCCTGATTTTATTGGGGCCTGGCCGGACTGAATCCTGCCTGCGGCGCCGCGGCCCATGTTTCCCCGGGGTTTTTCCTCAGGCGAATTGGCCCGCCCCGCTTGGCGCCCGTCCCCGCGCCAGCGCACAACGGGCCCATGTCAAAGCTCTATTTCTCTTACGCTGCGATGAATGCAGGAAAGTCCACCGTCCTGCTGCAGGCGTCGTACAACTATATCGAACGCGGCATGCGCACGCTGCTGTTCACGTCATCGCTCTATGCGGAAACGGATACGGGCAAGATCACCTCGCGCATCGGCATCGACGCCAAGGCCGAACTCTATGGGCGTGAGGACGACCTCAACGCCTGGATCGTCCGCGAGCACAAACGCAAGAAAATCAGCTGCGTCTTCGTCGACGAGGCTCAGTTCCTGACGAAGGAACAGGTCTGGCAGCTCGCTCGCATCGCCGACCGGCTCGACATCCCAGTGCTATGCTACGGCCTGCGCACCGATTTCCAGGGCAAGCTGTTCGAAGGCTCCGCCGAGCTTCTCGCCATCGCTGACAATCTGCGTGAGATCCGCACCATCTGCCATTGCGGCCGCAAGGCCACGATGGTGGTGCGGCGTACGGCGGATGGCCGGGCGCTGACAACAGGCGCGCAGGTGGGTATCGAGAAGGGCATGTACCTCTCGCTGTGCCGCCGCCACTGGGTGGAGGAGATGGGAAGTGAACGGAAGCCGAAGGCGGTGAAGGTTGTTGCGAAGGTCGCGAAGAAGAAGCGCCTTGCTGCGAAGGCCAATCTCCGCCTCGCTGCTGCCAATGCGAGTCGGCCGCCTAGGCGGACGAAGCGGTAGGTCCGCTGTCTGGTAGAGTCATTCTCGGGCGAAGCGTAGCGCAGACCCGAGAATTGCGGCCTCAAGAGATCCCCAGCCTCGGTACTCGCCGCCCAGAGATTCTCCGCTCAGAGCCGAGAATGGCTCGTCTAGAGAGACGCGGTTCAGCCGCGAAACATCCCGCGCGCCCGGCCCCAGCCCAGGAACAGCTCCGGCCATGCCTCGACCGGCTTTCCCTTCGCCCGTTCGATGCCGAAGCCGTGGCCGCCTTCGGGAAACACGTGCAGCTCCGCCGCCACGCCGGCCGACTTCAGTGCGGTATACATCGCCAGCGAGCGCTCGACCGGCACTGTCCCGTCATCGGCCGCGTGCAGGAGAAATACTGGTGGGGCCCCGCTCGCCATCCCGATGAGGTTCTCACCATGAAACCCCTGCGGCAGGCCGTTGCCATCTAGATAGGCGGCGTAGATCAGCGCCGCGAAATCCGGGCGTGTGGGAAGATCATCCGCCGCGTCCACACGCGCATAGGGGCTGGCGCTCGATCTCAGCGCCAGCGAGGCCGCCACATGTCCACCGGCCGAAAATCCCAGAACGCCGACGCGCCTTGCGTTCACGCCTGTCACGCGCGAGCGCAACAGCCGCATTGCGCGCTGCGCATCGTTCAACGACACATCCAGCCCTGCGGCCCAGCCATCACCGGGCAATCGATAGATCAGCACGGCAGCCGTCACGCCGGCGCGCGCAAGGCGCATCGCGGTTTCATCGCCTTCCTTGTCGAGCACCGCGCGCTGATATCCGCCGCCAGGAGCGACCAGCACCGCCGATCCGTCCGGCCGCGCCGGACGAAAGACTTTCAGCGTCGGCTTGGCGACGTGGATTACCGCGCGGTCTGGATGCGCCGGATCCCTGGAGCGCTCGATGATCTCTTCTTTGGGCGCTGTAGCAGGGCTGCCCGGCGGCGCGCCGGGCCAGAGGTCGAAAGTCTCGACGCTGACGATTTGCGAGGCGCCAAAACCTGTGGCGCACGCGCCTGCGAGGCTCGCACCTGCGAGCAGCAACGCGCGGCGCCCTATTCCGGATTGCGGGATCAGCGGCCCCATGCGGGCAGGCTCAGGCTCAGCGGCGGCCACAGCACGACGGCGAGGAGGACGACCAGCATGGCGATATAGAATGGCCACAGCCCCTTAACCGCTTGCGCCACGTCGATCTTGCCGATGGCGGCGCCGATGAAGAGGACGGAGCCGACGGGCGGCGTGAGGAGGCCGATGCCACAAGACAGGATCATGATGACGCCGAAGTGGACCGGGTCCACGCCGTAAGCGCGCGCGACGGGCAGGAAGATCGGCGTTGCGATGATCACCAGCGGCGCCATGTCCATGAAGGTGCCGAGGATGAGGAGCGCCAGCACCATCAGCAGCAGCACCATCGTCTTGTCGTGGGCTACCGCCTGCATCGCCTCGACCGCCATGGCGGGCGCCTGAAGATAGGCCATCAGCCAGCCGAACGCGCCGGCCGCGCCGATGACGAAGAGGATGCGCCCCGTCGACTGCACCGCGCCAGAGATGGCGTGGACGAAGTCCTTCCACTTGAGTTTCCGGTAGACGAGCACGGTGATGAGGCAGGCATAGATCACTGCGATGGTGGCGGATTCGATGGCGGTGAAAATACCGCTCTTGATGCCGAAGAAAATGATGCCGACGAGAAGGAGGCCCGGGATCGCGGAGACGAGACGCCGGAGGACGACAGGAAAACCCGGGAAGGGCTCGCCCTCATAGCCGCGCTTGCGAGCGACGAGATAGGTCGTGACCATGATGGCGATGGCAAGGAGCAGCGCCGGGAAGATGCCGGCGAGGAACAGGTCGGTGATCGAGATGCCCCCGCCTGCCGCGGCGGAGAAGAGGATCATGTTGTGGGAAGGGGGGACGAGAAGCGCGATCAGCGCCGCCGAGATCGTGACGTTGACGGCGAAATCCTTCTGGTAGCCCCGCTCGATCATCTGCGGGATCAGCGCGCCGCCGACGGCGGAAACGTCTGCGATGGCTGAGCCGGAAACGCCGCCGAAGAGCGTGGAGGCGACAACGCTCACTTGGCCGAGGCCGCCCTTGATGCGCCCGACGAGAGCGGCGGCAAGCGAGATGATCCGTTCCGAAATTCCGCCGCGCAGCATGAGTTCGCCGGCGAAGACAAAGAGCGGAATGGCCAGGAGCGAGACCGACGAAAGATTCGCCGTCATCTGCTGGACCAGCGCGATCTCGGGCAAGCCGAGAACGAGGGCGGCGATGAGGGTCGAGACCGCCAGCGCCGCCGCGACCGGCGTGCCGATGAGGAGAAGTCCGGCGAAAGCCGCAAAGAGAACGCCGAGGGCCATTACGCCGTCTCCACAACAGCAGCCGAGGGAGCAACTTCCGGCGCGCGCTCCATCAGCCCGCGCACAAGTCTTTCCAGAGCAAAGACGGCCAGCACGATCCCGCCGATCGCAACAGGCAGGAACCGCAACCCCGTCGGCAATGGCGCGCCGGCCATCGGCACGTTCCACGCATCGATCGTCAACACCCAGCCATACCAGGAGAGCCCTGCGCCCAAGCCCGCCATCGCCAGCCGCGACACCGCCCGGCAGGCGCCGCGGATGAAGGGTGGGGCTGCATCCGCCAGCAGCGGAAAGCCGAAATGAGTCTCCCGGCGGGCGCCGACTGCAGCCCCAAACATCGCGGTGATTGCAATGAGGACCAAGGCCATCGGCTCGGTCCAGCTCGGGCTATCGTTGAGGACGTAGCGGGCGAACACCTGCCAGGCCTGCACGGCGACGACGGCGACAAGGCTCACGCCCGCGATGACCAGAGAGGCGGTCTCCAGCCAGTCCAGCAGGCCCTTCCTCCCGGTTCCGCCGGTTTTCCCGGTCTCGTTAGTCATTGGCGATCATCCCGACAGATCCCGAACCTTTTTATACAGCGCCGCGAGTGTCGCGTCCTTCGTCTCCCGCTCGATGACGGCGGAAACGGTTTCGCGGAAGGCGGCGCGGTCTGCGTCGTTGACCTTGATGCCGACGGCAAGCGCCTTGGCCTTGCTCTCGTCCGAGAACTTCGCCCAGTGCTCTCGCATCTTCGGCACAGAGCGTTGGGCCGCATCGACCACGATATCGCGGTCTGCCGGAACAAGCGCCTGGAAGCGCTCCTTCGACATGGTGAGGATTTCGGGGGAGTAGCTGTGCTGGGTCTCGGACCAGTAGTGCGCCATTTCGAGGTGGCGAGCGGTCTCGAATGTCGGCCAGTTGTTTTCGGCGCCGTCGATCAGGTGGGTGGAGAGGGCCTGGAACACGCCATTGACAGCGAGCGGTGTCGGGTTCGCGCCCATCGCGGCGAAGGCGTGAAGGAAGACGTCCGACATGGGGCTGCGGATCTTGAGGCCCTTGAGGTCGCGCGGATGGGTGATGGGGCCGCGCACATTGTAGAAGCAGCGCGCGCCGGCGTCGTAGATGGCAAGGCCCACCAGTCCCACCCTGTCGAACGCCGCACGGATCTGTGCGCCGACATCGGAATCGACGGCGCGGTGCAGGTGGTCCATCGAGTCGACCGCGAATGGCAGACACAGAACGCGGGTTTCGGGCACAAGATTGTTGACGGCCGCGAAGTTCACGCGGGCGAAATCGACTGCGCCGAAGCGGGCAAGGCCGATGGAATCGTCTTCCGCGCCGAGCTGGCCGGACGGGTATTGCTTGAGGCGATAGCGGCCGCCGGTGGCCTTTTCGATCTCGCCGCCCATCCATTTGACGGCTTCGACGGTGGGGAATCCTGCGCGGTGCACGTCAGCCTCGGTCAGGAGGCCCGCCTGTCCGGGCGAGCAGGCGCCGAGAGCCGCCAATCCGGCTGCCCCAGTAAGAGCGCGCCGCCGCGAGATCATTTGGCGCCCGCGGCCTGGGCCTTCACGGCCCGGCATTCGATTACGCCATCGTCGCCGAAGATGTGGCAGGAGGATTGGCCGGCGAGAATGTCGTGCACGCCGGTGACTGCGCCGGAGGAGACGAACTGCCCAGCCTTCAGCGGCCGGTTGCGTTCGGCCAGGTGCGCCAGCAGGTATTTCAACGCTGACATCAAGCCGCCCGGAAGCGACTGCGCCGCGCCCTCACCGACTGCTTTGCCTTCAACCTCGGTGCGTGCGCGAAGATCCTTCAGGCGCGCGCGCCAGTTCGCGATTTCGGGCCCGATCACCAGCCCGGCATTGTTGCCAAAGTCGGAGGCCACGATCGTCGGCCCCAGGTCGTTGATGAACCTCATCGGGCTGCCCGCCGTCTCCACGCCGATGCGCATGGACCTCACCAGAGCAGCCGCTTCATCGTCCGTCCACTGTGTCTTTCCAAGGGGTGCGTCGCGGCCCATTTCAAAGACGAACTCGGCTTCGACGGCGGCAAAGCCGCCCTCGAACACGGGGAACTCCACTACGCCGCCCGTCGATTTCCGCACCGCTTTCGAAAAGATCGGGCCCGCGACACGCTCGGCGCCCAGGCGTTCACGCAGCGGCGGCGGGACGAGTCCGATCTTCCAGCCGACAACCTCATCGGGCCAGAGATGGATCGCGACTTCTTGGACCAGATATCCCTCTTCCAGCGTCTGCGGCTGCGCCCCGGGATAGGCTTCGAGCGGGCGGGCATCGAGCCGCGCCGAGACGAGCCTTGCTGCGATCTCGGGCGCGCGCATTTCGGCGCGCGTGGCGGGCTGTGTCATGAGCCTATAAACGGGCGGGCAAGGGCTTGCCCTCCGCTCCCTTCCGACATGAACTTGAGCCTCAGGTTGCGCTCTATGGAAACCGGTGTCAATTCTAGTGTAAACAACCACCTGACTAAAATACTCATGCCGGATATTCCGGCCATATCCTTTGGGAGGTAGGCCATGCGGACCAAGGCGCTCTCAGCCGCTGTTTCCGCAATTCTTTTTACTGCATGCGTGAGTTTCGCTGCGCCGCCAAGCGGCAGTCAGCCGCAGGCGGCCCCGGCAGCAGGAGGGCTTGCGTTTCCCGGAGCGCTCGGCTGGGCGGCGCAGACGCCGGGCGGGCGCGGCGGCGAGATCATCAAGGTGACCAACCTTAATCCGGATGGTCCCGGTTCCTTTCGCGCTGCAGTGGAGACCAAGGGAAAGCGCATCGTCGTGTTCGAAGTTGGCGGCGTGATCGATCTCGGCGCCAAGACGATCACTATCCGCGAGCCTTTCATCACGATCGCGGGACAGACAGCGCCCTCGCCGGGGATATCGCTGATCCGCGGCGGGCTCGATCTTGGAACGCACGATGTGGTCGTGCAGCACATCCGCGTGCGGCCGGGCATGGCGGGCGGATCCTATCGCAAGGGTCCCGACTTCGATTCCATCTCGACGCAGGGCGGCGCCTACAATGTCATTGTCGATCATTGCTCGCTGACCTGGGGAACGGACGAGAATCTCTCCGCCTCGGGCAACCGCTTCACCGGACCGACGGTGAAAGAATGGCGCGAGGGCGCCTCGCACAGCATCACCTTCTCGAACAATATCATCGCGGAAAGCCTGGCCGTCGCCACGCACGCCAAGGGGGAGCATTCCAAGGGCTCCCTGATCCACGATAACGCAACCGGCATCCTGATTGTGGGCAACCTCTACGCTCACAACATGGAGCGGAACCCGCTGTTCAAGGGCGGCGTGCATGGGACCGTCGTCAACAATCTGATCTACAACCCCGGCTGGAAGGCGCTGCACTACAATCTCATGGCCAATGAGTGGGCGGGCTACACGCCGGTGAATGGACAGATGACGGCTGTCGGGAATGTGCTGCGCGGCGGGTTCGATACGGCGGAGGGCCTGCCCTTTCTCACCATCGGCGGAGTTGGTGATCTCGACTACTACGGCGCGGACAACATCATGGTCGACAAATGGGGCGGCAAGCTGCCGGAGCTTGGCA
>Ga0070685_10001811_pt1 | contig 11131 bp, 8 predicted proteins | sample KBSS13LmetaG_FD_65651 | JGI IMG/M metagenome (GOLD analysis project Ga0070685, IMG submission 65651) | Switchgrass rhizosphere microbial communities from Kellogg Biological Station, Michigan, USA - KBS S1-3L metaG | ecosystem: Host-associated > Plants > Roots > Rhizosphere ...
GATGCGCTCCTCGGCTAGGTCACGGTCGCGCTTGTCGGTCTGGTCGGCGATGTCCCGGGCGCGCTTGTCCTCCATGCCGTGCCACTTGTCTTGGTAGGACATGGTGATGGACTGGCGGCGCTCCTCGGAGCGGCGGTTAAGGTCGGCCTCGGCAGACGACACGCTCTTGTCGTATCGGTCCTTCGCTATGCCCACTAGCTGCTCCCCTACATAGGCCTTCGCGGCTGCGGAGGCCACGGCCAGGTCGGCCGAGCCAGGGATGGCCGCACGGGCTTCGCTGGCCTTCTCGACTACCAGAAGTCGAGCCGCCCGCGCGCTGTGGTCGCTAGACAGGTCCGACATCTTCTGAGCGTAAGCCTGTGCCGAGAGCTGGCCCTTCTCCTTCATGAGGTCGAGCTGCTTGGCCATGCGGTCTTTTTGGGAGCGCACGTCGGCGTCGATCTCCGACCGGATCATGTCCAGGGCGGTGTTCTTGGTCGCTCCGTGGGCCATCGCCTTGGCCGAGAAGGCCAGCGACAGGAGCCACATGACCTTGGCGAAGCCGTTCTGGTTCTCCCACCAGCGGCCCGGGTCTGGCTCCTTGTCCACCGCGGTCTTCATGTCCTTCATCCATTGCGCGTTCTCGGCGGCGTGGGAGCGCTCGAGGGCGTCGCGAGCGACCGCGTTGGCCTGGTTCTCCTTGTCCAGATCGTTGGCGTACTGGGTCAGCACGTCAGCCTGTTTCATCGCGTGGTCGCGGTCGGAAAGTATCTTGGCCGTGTCGAGGTCGAGCTTGTCCTGCCCGGCGTTCTGGAGGGCCCTGTTCTGCGCCTGCGCGGCCTCGGAGGGGTTCGCGGGGGCGCCTGGAAGAACCGCGGACGGGGCATAGGGATTCTGGGGTAGACCCATACCCGGAGCTGCGGCGGGTGCTGGTGGACCAGAATAGGGGTCCAGCGGGCTCATGGGCACGCCGGGGCCGGCAGGGGCGGCTACCGGAGGGGTCGGCGGGGCAAACGTGTCCAGGGCCGTGCTAGCGCCAATAGCAGCAGGAGCCGTCGGGACCATGCCCGGAGGGGCTCCAGGGGCCCCCATCGGCGAAGGGACCGGAACGGCCGGGGCAGAAACGCCGAGCGCGGCAGGGGCAGGCACCGGGACTTGCGGCTCGGTGGGCTGCGGCGTGTTGGTTGGGTCGACGCTCAGCGTTGCGAGGGCCTTCAGAGCGTCATCGGTCGCGGAGGGCGCGCTGGCCGACCCGTCGACGTCCGACTTGGTGGTCGAGTCGTCTGCCATGGGCTACCGTTTCCCGCCGCCGGCCAGTGTCGCGCCGGCCCCCAGAACGCTTGCCACAGCGTTCGCACCCGCGGCCTGCCGCTGCTGGTCGATCTGCGACTGGCCCTGGGCGTACGAGGCATCGCCCTGGAGCGCCTTGAGCTGGCCCATCGATAGCCCGAGCTGCTGCGCCAGGATATTGAGGTAGGCGGATTGATTGAGCTGGTCACGCGCCCCGAGGGCCGACGTAAGCCCCTGCTGCGCTCCCATCATCTCCTGGGTACGGGCCTGCGCATAGCCGGCGGCCTGCCCCTCTCCTAGGTTGCCCTGCTGACGCATTGCTGCGTAGGCGGCGGCCGGGGAGGCGGAACCACGAGACATCGCAGATAGTTGTGACCCGGTGTCAGCGAGCCCCTTTTCGTAGGCCATGCCAGCCAGGGACGGGCCCTGCCCCGATGCACGCTGCTGTAGCTGCGCAATGAGGCCATTCCAGTCCTGTGACGCGTAAGGGTTCTGCCCATTGAGGAGTCCTTGCAGCCGGTCGCGGTCCTGCGGAAAGTAGGGCAGGTTGACGCCCGAGAACGGCACTTGGCCCCCGCCCGCGATCTCCCCTGCGCCGCCGAATCCCTTGTCGTTGGGCCCCGTGTTGTAGTTGCTCTCGTTGCCCGCCTGACCGAGGGGCGTCGGATCGGGGTCTCCCCAAGTCCATGGCTTGTACCAGCTCATTAGCTTCTACTCCGTTGTGGGGCCCTGCCAGAGAAGCGGGCCATTTCGAGATCCAGCTCCGACCACACCGCGAGGGCGGGCGTAGCAATGAGAGTGATGTTGACGGTCGAGAATCGCTGCGACGTCGCCCGGAACTCCGTGGCGGTGTCGGGCCACTTTGCGTTGGTCGTGGCGGACACGACGGCGGTTGACTTGTTGAGCAGGACGTAGCCCGGGTCCTGGGTGGACTTGACCACGCACTGGAGGGTGTGGTTGCCCAGAGGAACACCCGACACCGTTACCCCGCGAAGCCGACCCCACGCGACGTTCGGCGTCTGGCCGTCCGTACCCGGTGTGACAGCCCCTGTGGAGATCTTCATCGAGTAGTTCACAGCGATGTCCGCGCCCGGGTCGCCCGTCAACGAGGTAACCGCGTTGCTCCCGCTGGACTGGGTCCACAGCTGGGAGGCCACGGAGGTGAGGTAGCTCCACGGACCCGTGCCGCCGGTGTCATCAGCTCCCGGTGACTCCCAGAGCGACCAGACCCCGGTTTCGAGATCGAGCACCCGGATGAACGCCGCGTTCTGCCCGCCGTAGAGTAGGAGGTCGTTGTGGCTCTCGACACCGTCGCCCGGCCCGCCCAGGTACTCGCCGGGGAGGTAGACCACGTCGTAGCCCAGCCCGCGCGAGTTGTTCACGTTGATCGGGGCTTCGTCCTGATCGGCGGCGCCACGGACGGGCCGCGACAGCCGCGTGAAGTTGAGCCCGCGGTCGACGACCCCAAGGCCGCCGTCGTGCGTGATGTATGCCGCACCCTGGGGGAACAATATAGCACTTCTCGGACCACACGGGCCGCCGGGGGCCGGGACAGGCTCCACCTGGAACCCGCCGCCGTTGCCCAGGTCGTCGTAGCCGGGGCCCGCGACCACCAGCACACCGCCTGTGCAGATGACGAGGAGCTTGTCGTCCATGCCCACCAACGCGGTGATTTCCCCTTGCGCTTGGGGCACTTCGACCGTTAGGAAGCCGATCGTGGACCAGGCCGGTGCGATCGTCGGGGACAGGAGCTTGGAGGCGTACACCCGCTTCGAGTCGGCCACCCACACACGGCCACCCGCCACGGCCACGCCGCGATCCGCGCAGGGCGGGGGCTCGTCCGGGATCACGCCGCCGCCCGTGTAGAGCTTCGGGTTCGACGTGTTGGTGTCGTTGGCCGCGCCGATCGTGACCGACTGGGTACCCGCACCGAAGGAGACCAGTGCTGTGCTGAACAGGTAGTAGTCGTCGCCCGCCACGGGGTTGGCCTTGGTGACGTAGACCTCTAGCTTGGGCGTCGAGCGCGACAGGTACCCCGAGGACAGCGGGTTGGTCAGCTGCGGCGTCGTGACGGTGACCGTGAACTGCTTGTTGGCACCCGTCGTGGTCTGGGTGGAGATCAGCGTAGCCGGCTGCGAGCGCACGAGCTTGCCCGCGCCGTCAAGGTACGACCACATCGCGGTGACGGAGTACGACGCCGACGCCGTGAGGGACCCGCCCGCCGTAGGAACGTTCGCCTGGATCAGCGGGGGCTGGTCGTACCACCCGGTCTCGTTCATGGACTGCCCGGTGTCGGTGTAGGATGCGCAGCCCGAGAAGATCGCCCGGCCGTTCAGGTACGCGCTCCGAGAGCCCGTGCCCGAAAGCCGCATCCGAACACACGCCCAGCGGTCCACGCCGAACGTGTCGAAGGTGCGCCCTTCGTAGACGCAGAAGTAGAGGTCACCGACAGCTGTAGCGTTGGAGCAGGGAGTCAGCGTGGCGTTCGAGCCCTGCGCTACGACGTAGCGCGAGATCGAGTTGCCGATGTCGGTGATGTCGAGCACCGCCCACGTCGCGGGTCGGCCGTGCGTCGTATAGGCGCCGGTTATCACGGTCTGGTCGGTGACGGACTGCACGCCAACCACCATGCGGCCCTGGAACAGGATGGGCTGGAACAGGAGCGAGTAGACGCGGTTCTGGGTGCCCACGGCCATGGCGCCGAACAACGTGCGCGGCGTCGTGGCGATCGTGTTGGTCGTGGTCCGGGTGTACATGTGCACGGAGCAGCCCGTCGACCCGCCCAGGAGCGAGGGAATCTGCTCGTCCATGGCGATCCAGGCCGTCCCCGCGTTGTTCGTGCCCACCGTCATGTTCAGGGGCGTAGCGCCGCCGATTGGGACGCTGGACGTCGAGATCGAGAGCCCGGTATCGGTAAACCCGCCGGTGCCCACCGCGATCATGCGCGATTTGATGGCCCCTGCATCGAACACGGCGAGGCAGATCGAGCCACTCGCTGCGGACGAGTCGTAGCCTATGCCGATGGCCTGGGGGTTCGTGTACACCGTGGCCAGCGTCGTGGTGTGCGTAACGGCGCCGGTCGTGATGTTGATGCGCGCCAGCGAGACTTGCGTAGGAGTCGCGGCAAGGATGTAAGCCGCCACCGCGAAGCCCTGCTGGACGGGGCACACGGAGAAGAACGAGGTGTACTGCAGCGCGGAGCCCGGAACCTGGAGGCCGGTGACAACGCCCGGAACCGTGGTCGTGGCAGGGTTGGCACCCTCGACAATCGTGTTCAGGGACCCGCTGTTGGTGTAGTACGCGCCGAACTCCTTGCCGACGTTGTTGCCGATATACAACGACGCAACGCCCGCAGCGGACGAGAACAAGGTCGAGTCGTACGACGCCTTGGCCGTGATGGTGTCGTTCTGGTTGCTCAAGTACGGGCCCACCGCGCCCGTCAGGAACGTGACGTCCTGTGGGCGACCGACCAGCGACAGGCCGCATGGGGCCCGGCCCGGGTTCGTGGTGCTGTAGCTCGACGGGTTCTGGTCGAGGTCCTCAGACACGGCCTTGCGGGTAGACCAGAACGGCCCGATGTCCTGCCAGAGCGCCTGGGGCGAGCTTTTGCGGAAGGCACGGGATTGGTACAGCGAAACCGTCGAGTACGCCCCCACAACGCTCGGCACGGACTCGATACCCGCGCGGGTCAGGCCCGACACTACCGTCGAGAACAAGCCCGTAACACCGGTACCCGTGGAGAACACCGGGGACGTCTGCACGGTGCCGTTGCGCGAGACCTCCCCGGGGCGACCTTGGATCTGGCCCTTGCGCGTGATGACGATGTTGGTGCCTTCGATTAGCTGCTCGGACGGGTTCTTGGCCAGGTCCCCGAAGTCCTGCCGGATACCGCTCGTGAGGGGAACAGGGACCGTCTGGAAGTTGTCGGCCATTACGCGTACTCCTCGATGATGATGGTTCCATCGGCCCCGGCGGCGCCGTTAGCAGCGCTGGCAGCACCCGCGCAATAGCCGCCCGACCCGCCCGAGCCGAATCCCTGTCCAGGGAGGCCCGAGGTAACGACACGGCCGACCGCCGCGCCACCCACGCCCAGCTCGGTGGTGCCGCCCTCGCCGCCGGCGCCGTTGCCCACTGCGCCACCGAAGACCCACGCAATCCCGCCGCGCCCAAGGGTTTGACGCACCGTACCCGGTACCGCCGGTTGCGTCGCTTCTGCGCTAGGCCCGCCGTCGATGCCGTTACCAGCACCTGCGCCGAGAAACGCGCCGCCGGTCCCGCCCTTCGCAGTGCGGATGACTCCGTTAATGCTGATCGTGGTGTCCCCACCCGCAGCTCCGGTCGCGCCGGCCGTGGTAGGGCCGCCCGTGCCGACGGAGTAAGCGCCGCCGATGATGGGAGCGCCGGCGATAGCCAGCTCCAGGAGCCAGCCCGAGTTGCCGCCGCCACCCGCGCCGACCTGGCCCGCGCCAGAGGTCACGCCCGCCCCCGCGCCCCCACCGCCGATCATGCGTATGACGACCTGGGTGGTGCCAGCCGTGGGGGTGTAGGTGCCCGTCCCGGACAAGCGGCGGACAGCCAAGAGCGTGCCCTTGATCGTGCCTGCCGTGTTGGTGCCGTTCACAAGGGGCGTGGACTGGCTCTCCAGCGTGGTGATACGGTCTTCAAGCTTGCGCACGGCCCGCGAGGTGACGTCGTCCTCGATGCGCTGGGACAAGCGCGCAGGGCTGACGCGGGTGACCTTATTCGCCATGGGCTAGTAATCGCCGAAGGACTGGCCTGAGACCGGGTAGTCGAACGCGAAGCGGCGGGTAACGCCGGTGACATCGCGAATCTGGGCAGGGTTCCTCATGTCGAACCACGAGGCGGTACGCGTAGTCTGTTCGAGCTGGCGCTGGTACTCCTGCTCCAGGGCCTGCACCTCACCCCCGGTCCGGCCTTCCTTGAGCATGCCGTAGCGCGCGGCGCGGATCTCCAGCAGCTCGTCTGAGCCGACGGGGCCGTACCAGGTGTCCGCGTCCGAAGCAAAGCCGGGCCACGCAGGGATGTAGTCTATCCGGTACTGGCCGCCCGCCGCGGAGAGGGGCAGGAACTCGATCACGGGGCCGAGGGTCGGATTCATGCGGACTTCATAGAAGCCCGGGAACCCGGCCTGCGCCGACTGCTGCGACATAAGCGCGGCGCGCTGGCCTTCGTTCACCCTCGACAGGGGGAGGAAGTCCCCGCCCGACTTGAGGTAGACGCCGTGGACCCCTAGAATCGTGCCCACCCCCAGCGTGATAGTCGCCGAGCCGGTACCGGTCAGGGTCGTGGTAGAAAAGTCGATGGGCCAGCCCGCCTGGATCAGGTCGAGCCAGACGGAAGCCCCGGCCGAGTCCAGGTACGTGTTGTAGGCCGTGTCGGTGGGAAAGTCCGAGTTGTCTTGGTCCGCCCGTACGCGCGCGTTGGTGCGCAACTGGGCCCTGGTCTTGGCCATGGTGGTTTACAGCTTCCCTAGTTCGAGAAGGGCTTCGAGGGCGTCGTCGACCTCGTCGTCCGTGGATTCCGCTCGGCGCAGCACCGCCCGGATGGCCTTCACAGCCTCCCGGGTTGGGTTCGGCGCCGCGGTGTTGGGGCCGGTGAGTCCTTCCAGGCCCGCGGTGCTGATGACCTCGCTCACTAGAGAGGGCTCGTGTCGCGCGACGTGCTGATGATGACCTCGAACGTCACGGTGATCGCGGCCGTGGTGTCGGCTGCGGCACCCGTGGTCTGGGCCGTGAGGATACGCACGACAAGATCGCCCGTTGCACTCACGGTGACCGAGGAAACGCGCGCGCTGAGCACGGTCGCCAGGGTCGTCGCCATGAGCGTAGCGTCGGTGTAGAGCACCTCGACGGGCTGGAACACCGGGCCCTGGGCGCTGGACTGCTTGATCGTGACGTCGTAGGTACCGGTGGCCGCCTTGACGACGGACATCCCGACGCCGCGCACCGTCTTGGTGACGCCGGCCGGATAGGAGATGTTCTGCACGGCCGCGCTCGCCGAGAGGTCGAACGACCCCGCGAGGGTGAGCGTCTCGTTGTTCCAGAACTTTGCTGCGTTGGTAGGCATGTGCTTTCCTTGGGTGGTTGGAGGCCCTCGAAAGTCCTGGGCAGAGAGCGCTGATCGAGGGAAGCGGCACAGGAGCTTAGACGACCCCCAACCCGAGTTGGATTGGGGAGTTACGAACTACGAGACAGCGAAGACGCCGTTCTCACCGGGCGCGTAGCACGCGAGCTGCGCGTAGTAGCGGCACCGAACTTCGAGCTGGTCGAGGCCCGGGCGACGCAGGGCGGTCAGGCCGTCCGTGGTCACGATCTCCGGCAGGCCACCGAGGTGCTTGAGGCGCCAGGTGTCCATGGTCAGGAGGTAGCCGCGATCCTCGGGGCAGTCAGGGTCCGCGTAGATCGGCAGGACGTTCGCCGACGTCGCGATCTTGATGTTCGCGAAGCCGTAGGTCGCCTCGCCACCGCCGCCGTCGTACTCGACCTTGGCGTTGAGGCGTTTCGACATCTTCGTGAACTGGCGCGGGGACACGATGGCGATGTCCTGGTTCGCGCCACGCTCGTGCATGACCTCGGCGAGCGCCATGATCGAGTCCTCGGCCGTGGCCGTCGGGTCGTTCAGGCGGTGGCCGGCGAGACGCGTCGGGAACACCGAACGGTCGACACCCCAGAAGTTATCGCCACCGGTCGGCTCGACGAGCGGGATCCATGCCGCAAGGCCGCGAGCCTTGTTCGCCGTGGTCGTCGCGAACGCCGAGTTGTAGTCACCGACCGGAGCGATCCAGTCCGTGTTCGTCACGCCGGTATAGTTCGTCGAGAACGCCGCGAGAGCCGCACCCGTCGCGTCGAGCGCGCACGTGACGGTCGAGCCATCCTCGGAGATCTTGGTCACCTGGGCGCGCTGGGTAGCCACAGCGCGGGCCGCACCGGACGGAGCGCCGCCCGAGTTCGGGATGAAGTCCAGGACCATGCCGAGCGAGAAGAACTTCGTGTCCGCACGGTTCAGGACCGTGATGACGTTACCCGCGACCGAGTAGGCACCGTCGCCACGCGCGATCGTACCGTCACCGGCGCGATACAGCGAGTGGGCCAGCGAGTTACCCAGCTGACGCAGAAGGCCGTTGATCTCGAAGCGGAACGAGTTCACGAACGCGCCGCGGTCGTTGGCCGCCTTGCGGATCGTCAGCTCGTTGATCCAGGTCGCCGCGTAGTCCTGCATGAGGAACACGAGGAACTTGGCGCTGCGGGTCGGGCCGATCGGGCCTGCCGTGGTGTCCAGCAGGTTCGTCATGTTGGTGCTGCGGCCGGACGGGTTGTCGTAGACCACCGGGATGACCATGTGGTCGCCGTAGGCCTCGGTGTCCTTCATGACCTTGGTCAGGAAGACGTGGCGGCGCTGGAGGATCGACTCCGGCAGGCCGTCGGGATAGAGTTCCTTGAGTAGCGCGTTCCATTGAACGTCGCCCAAAACGGTAGGCATTGTGCAGTCCTTTTAGAGGGTTGAACTATCGATTGCCGAACATGACTTCGATCGCACGCTTGGCGCGTTCTTGGTCCGTCGTGGCCGGGGGGCGGGCTTGGCCGCCGGTGAGGCCCTTGGTGCTGGTGGTGGCTGCGAGGGGCGCCGGGCTCTGCTTCGCCGGTTCCTGCGCGTGAGTAACTGCCTGAGCCTTGGGCACTGCCGCCCTGCGTTCGCTGTACGACTGGAGTCGCTTAGCGATGTCCGCTTCCAGCACCCGTGCGATGTTCGCCGGGGTAAGGTCTGCTGCACGACCCTGGGATGTGGCGACCCTGGCGATGTTATTCGCCGTGGCCGCGAGGGACTCGAACCGAGTTTTCTCGTCGTCCCCGAACCATGCGTCCGACTCGGGGAAGCTCCCCGGAGGCGCCGCACGCACCGCTTCCGCGAGGGAGCGATGGTAGTGATCTAGTTGAGCCTTGGCCTGGGCGGCGAGTTCCTCTCGCTGGGCCTGCTCTCTCTTGGCCTCCCGCTCGGCCGTTTCGCGCTGGATCTTCGCCTCCAAGAGCTTCACGCGGAAGTCCGGCGGTGCCTTCTCCGGGACGAGGTCGTAGAGCAGGGCCTGACCGAGCAGGGACTGGCGATCCTTGTCGATCTTGCGCGCCTTGACCCACCCCAGGATGTCCTTCTCGGGGTCGGTGGCCTCCAGCTCGGCGATCCGCGCGCGGGCCTTGGCCAGTTCGTCGGCGGTGGTCGCGTGCTCCTTCTGGAGGCGCTGGGTACCTTCCCGGTCCTCGCGGGCCTTGCGGATCTCGTCCGCGAGCGAAACGCGGGGCTTCGACTCGACGGGGGCCGGGGCTGCGGGCGGGGCTTCCTGGGGCGGGGTTGCGGGCTCGTCCGTGGTGGCCGGGCCGAAGTACTTCTCTGCGATCGCGATCGCGGCTGCGTCAGCTGATGGCGCGGCGGCCGTGGTGTCGTCTGGCATCTATTTTCCGAAGGGGACTTGGGGCTGGCTGCCCTGGACACCGCTCGGGGCCATGGTTGGCGAGGGCGCCATTGCCATAGCGGACGCCTGGAGCGACTGCTTCTTGAGGTCGATTTCTTCGAGGAAACGCGCCATGTTGTCGACGATGCGCGGCGGGGCGCCCCGCTGAACGGCGAGGAGCCTTCCACGGCGGATGACCCGGTCGAGCGCGTCGAGGTCGGCCAGCTCGTCCAGGACCACGATCTCCCCGTGCTGCATCTTGCGCAGGACCCACATGGCGTAGGTCTCGCCCGCGGTGTCGAGGTCGGAGTTCTCCTTGAGGTCCGGGTGGCGCAAGAGCGCGCGGCCCTCGGTCGGCGTGATCCAACCGGTCTGGGCGAGTTCAAGCGCGGCCTGGGTGCGCGCGGCGGGCGACAAGGAGTCGAAGTTAGAGGCCTCGGCGCGGATCTGGTACGCGTCGGCGTCGAGGTCGGGCCAGTCGATCATCTCGACGAGCTTGCGGTCCGCCCACTTGACGCGAGCCTTGCTCCCGGACTTGTGCGCGGCGGCGTAGAGCGCGGTCATCTTGCGAGCCGAGTCGACGGCCACGGCGTGCTCCCAGCGCTGGGAGACCGGGGCGAAGCGCTGACCCTCCTTGTAGGAGTACTCGCGCTGCGCAGGGGCCGACTCCAGGCCCGGCGGTAGACGGTTCTGGGCGGTGACCTGAGAGATGCCCTCGTCGTCAAAGCCGCCCTTGTCCAGGTCGTCCAACCAGCGGTAGATCTCCGGGGGCACGACGCCGCGCGGGGGCTCGATCTCGGGCTTGCGGCGGGCCATGATGACCGCGCCGATCTCGTTCGACATCTGCAGGGTCGGAGGGCCACCGGCCGGATCCACCCACGCGCGCGGGGTCGCGAACAGGTCGTGACAGCGCTGGATCCACCGCATCAGGTACGTGATCCGCTGCTGCCGGCCGTACTGGCGGTAAGCGATGCCATCTCCGTAGAAGCCCGAGATGGGCGGGACCCACCACAGGAACGTGTAGGGCAGGAAGTCGAAGTCCCAGGTGTCATCTTCGAGCACGACCGAGTCCACAGACAACACGCGACGGTTCTGGGAGGGATCGTCGGGGTCGAGGTGATGGGCTTCGATCAGGACCGAGTGGCCGACCGGGATGTGGCGGGTGGGCCAGGTCTGGTTGTTCTGGGTCGAGCGGATCTTACCGGCCAGCGCGGGGTCGTCCTTGGCGTAGCGGCGAATCAGAGCGTCCGTGCGGACCACGGTGCGGTGATAGACGTTGCGAGGTTCGAGGTGCTCACGGCATTCTTCCTCGTCGACGATGAGGTCATCGGGAAGCACGCGCTCGACGCAGACGCGGAAGTCGGCGCCCTTGCCGCGGGTGACGTACTTCCACACGCC
>Ga0070685_10001814_pt1 | contig 11125 bp, 8 predicted proteins | sample KBSS13LmetaG_FD_65651 | JGI IMG/M metagenome (GOLD analysis project Ga0070685, IMG submission 65651) | Switchgrass rhizosphere microbial communities from Kellogg Biological Station, Michigan, USA - KBS S1-3L metaG | ecosystem: Host-associated > Plants > Roots > Rhizosphere ...
TAGCCCGCCGTCGTCGCGGAGCCCTCGACGCCGTTCCCGTTGAGGACGGTGATGCTCGTCGCGCTCGGCGCGGGCGTGCGCGTCTTCACCTTCTCCCCCAGCGCGACGGCAGTCGCCTTCTCCGAGGACTCCACGTCCGGATGGGTGAAGGCGTTCACCGCCTTCGTGATGTTCTCGGAGTCCGTCGTGAGGTCGGCGAAGCCCTCGAGCCCCTCGATGCGGGTCTGGAACACGCGGCCCTTCGGCAGGCCGTAGGCGAAGAGAGCGTACGAGAGGACGGTCTCACCGCTGACGTCGCGGCCGCCCCCCTGCGCGACCTCGACGTTCTTCGTGATCGCGTTCACGACCTTGGGCAGCGTGAGCGGGGCGAAGCTCTGCTGGACCTGACCCTTGAAGGCCTTCACGAACTGCTGCTGGCGGGCGACGCGGTACAGGTCCGAGTCCGTGTGCCGGTAGCGGACGTAGTCGAGCGTCTGCCGGCCGGTCAGCTGCTGGTAGCCGGGCCGGAGGTTGATCTTCGCGTAGCCGTACGGGCCACCGCGGTCGTTGAAGTACCGGCGGTCGACGTCGATCCAGGCGCCGCCGAGGCGGTCGACGATCTGCCGGAAGCCGCGGAAGTTCACCGTGATCAGGTAGTTGATCTGCACGCCGGTGAGCCCGCGGACGGTCTGCAGCGAGCCTTGCGGGCCACACGTCGCGTAGGCCGCGTTGATCTTGTCGAAATACGGCGTTTGGCCCGGGCAGCGGATCTCGACCCGCATGTCGCGCGGGAACGAGAGGAGCGAGATCGAGTCGGACGACGGGTCGGCTCGGACGAGCATGAGCGTGTCCGAGCGCCCGGACGTGGCAGGGCCGCCGTCGGTGCCGCGATGGTCGTAGCCGATGACGAGCGCGACCGCAGGCTGCCCGGGTAGCGGCACGTCGAGTGTCTTCGCGGCCTTCTTCACCTCGGGCGTCTTGGCCGCGACCGCGGCGACGGACTGGTGGAAGTAGAGGTACGCGCCACCCGCGGTCCCGGTCGCGACGATCAGACACGCCACCCCGAGCCACATCGCGACCTGACCGATCAGGCGCGCGCGAGAGCGCGACCCGCGCTCGGGCTGGCGGTAGAAGTTCACGGGGGAGCTCGAGCCGGGCGGGAAGACCGCCTTTCCGTTTCCGTTCGGAGCGGCTCCGCGCCCCAGTCCTCGTTTCAGGGTGGTTCGCATGAAGGAGTCCGGTTTCTACGACGACGAGCGCCTCGACGGGCGCCCGCCGGCGGAGAATAGCCGAGGGTCAGGCCGTGGTTCGACCCTTGCAGCCCCGATCCCTACGAACCTCCATGAAGACGTAACGCGGACGTCACGTCGCCGCAGCGACCGGGCGCTCGAGCGTCGCGAGCGCATCCCCGAGGAACGCAACCTCCTCGGGTGTGCCGGCCGTGATCCTGAGGGCGTCCGGCGCCCCGAACGGTCGCATCGGTCGGACGATCACGCCGCGGCGCAGCAGCGCATCGTTGAGCCCGTCGGCATCTCCGACCCGAACGAAGAGGAAGTTCGCGACGGCAGGCCCCGCAGGCTCGAACCGGTGCTCGCGGAGAAGGTTCTGGAGAAGGGCCATCGACTCCTCGTTCACCGATCGACGTCGAGCGATCTCGGCCGCCTCGTCGAGGCTCGCGAGTGCCGCCTCCTGCCCGGCTGACGTCACGTCGAAGGCGCGCCGGACCTTGCCGATCGCCGTGATCACCTCGGCGGGGCCAATGCCGTAGCCGACTCGGAGGCCGGCGAGGCCGAAGATCTTCGAGAACGTCCGCAGAACGAGCACGCGGTGGCCACGCGAGACATACTCCGACACGCCTTCCGGGTAGTCGGGCTCGTCGACGTACTCGAAGTAGGCCTGGTCGAGAACGGTGAGGACGTGCTCGGGCACGCGCTCGAAGTACGCATCGAGTTCCCCCCGCGTGTTCGTCGTGCCGGTCGGGTTGTTCGGGGCCGCGATGAACACGAGCTTCGTTCGCGGCGTGATCGCCGCGAGAAGGGCTTCGAGATCGATCCGCTCGTCGACGAGGGGGACGCGAACGGCAACCGCCCCCAGTTTGAGCGGGTCGATGACGTAGCTCGCGAAGGACGGCCAGGCGGTGACGGCCTCGTCACCGGGATCGAGCGTCGCGAGGCAGAGGTAGCCGACGACCGCATCCGCGCCCGCGCACACCGTGACCTGGTCGAAATCGACGCCGTGCCGCTCGGCAAGCGCGGTCCGCAGCCTCCAAGCGCCCCCGTCGGGGTACCGGTTCAGCTCCGCCGTCGCCCGAGCGATCGCCTCCTCGGCGGCGGGGAATGGGCCGAACGGCCCCTCGTTCGAGGCCAGCTTCACGACCCGTTCGAGCCCCAGCTCGCGCTGGACCTCCTCGACCGGCTTGCCCGGCTCGTACGGCACGAGCCCGTCGAGAGCCGGGCGGATCGGCGATCCGCCGCCCCCGGCCCGGCCCGAGCTCACGTTGCGGGGATGGGTTCCGGTGCGGTGACGTACTCGCCGACGATCTCGTTCTCGGCCTCGGCCTCGAGCGCGATCTCGTCCGCCCCGGCCGACCGGCGCTTGAGAGCGACGGCGAGCACGGCGGCGAGGATCCCGGCCGAGACGAGCCCGAGCCCGACGTACGCGGCGACCTTCAGGCCGCTCCGGCGCTTCTTCTTCCTGTCGATCGAGCGCTGGATCGCCTTCAGGGTCAGGAAGCCGACCGTCGAGTTTCGACGCGTGTGGATCTTCATCGCTCGCAGGGTACCCGCGCTGCTCGTTACTTGCGGCGCGGCGGCAGATGGATCGGCCGCCCGAGCGCCACGAGCCCCGCCTCTTTCAGTCCTTCCGACAGCGTCGGATGCGGGGCCATTCCGTCCGCCACCGTCTCGATCGTCGCCTCCGAGTCGAGCGCAACGACTGCCGCCTCGATGAGGTCGGTCGCGTGCGGGCCGACGATGACGACGCCGACGAGCTCCCCGTACGTCGTCTCGTGGATCGACTTCACCCAGCCCGCGGTCTCGCCCGTCATGACGGCTCGCGCGTTGGCGACCCACGGAAATCTGCCGACCGCGATGTTCTCCGCGCCGTACTTCTCGACCGCCTGCTCCTCCGTGAGGCCGACACCCGCGATCTCGGGATCGGTGTAGATCGGGCGGGGCACGGCGGGCGACTCCGGCATCTGCGCCTCGTGCCCGGTCGCATTCTCCGCCGCGATCTCGCCCTCGCGGAACGACGTGTGCGCGAGCTGCCAGTAGCCCGCGACGTCGCCTGCCGCGTAGATGTGCTCCACGGACGTCCGCCGATGAGCATCGGTGCCGACGCCCGTCTTCGGATCGAACGTGACGCCGGCGGCCTCCAAGCCGATCCCCTCGACGAGCGGCGCGCGTCCGACGGCCACGAGCATGAGGTCGCACTCCGTCGTCTCGCCCTCTCCGAAATGGACGACGAGCCCGTTCCCGGTGTCCTCGACCTTCGTGCACTGCTTGCCCAGGTGCACGGCGATCCCGCGCCGCGCGAACGACTTCCTGAGCTCGCTCGTCGCGTCGGTGTCCTCCTGCGGGATGAGCGACTCGAGCATCTCGATCATCGTCACCTCGGTGCCGAACCGCTCGAAGATCGACGCGAACTCGCAGCCGATGATCCCACCCCCGAGCACGACGAGCCGGCTGGGGACCTCCGTCAGCGCGAGCAGGCCCGTCGAGTCCACGCAGCGCGGCGAATCGAGCCCCGGGATCGGGGGCGTGACAGGGTACGAGCCGGTCGCGATGATCGCGTTCGTGAAGCTCAGCCCGAGGTCGCCCTTGTCGAACACGAGCGAGCGCGCGCCTTCGAAGCGAGCGCTCCCCTCGAGCCACGTCACGTTGTTCGCCTTGAAGAGCGACGCGACGCCACCCGTCATCTGCTTTACGACCTGCGCCTTCCACTCGTTCGCCTTGGCGAAGTCGAGCTGGGGATCGACCGCGGTCACGCCGAGCTTCGGATTGATCTCGCGTGCCGCGTGGAGCGCGTGCGCCGTCGAGACCCAGGCCTTCGTCGGGATGCAGCCCACACGGAGGCAGGTGCCGCCGAGCTCGGTCTCGCGCTCGACGCACGCGACACGTGCGCCGAGCTGTGCCGCGCGGATCGCAGCCGTGTAGCCCGCAGGGCCGCCACCCAGGACGGCGACGTCGAACTCCATGTCTTCGATCCTAGATGACTGACCGGTGATGCCCGCCGATGCGGGGATGGCTGCGACCGAGCCGAGGACGCCGTCCGATCGAGCGCGTATCGGGAATACGGGCGAGTGAGGGCGGCGCCATTCGGCGACGTGTCGCAGGCGCCTCCCGCGCGGCGAGGAATTGCCGGTCGGTCGTCTCACGGCGAGACCTCACAGCGCCCGCCGCATGGTCACGCTGTACTCGTCGCCTTCGTCGGCTGCGGCGAAGCCGTGCTGTCCGTAGAACGTTTCGAGCGCCTCGTTGCCTCGTTCCACACTGAGGCTCAGCGCGGTGAAGCCGTCTGCGCGCGCCTGCTCCGAGAGGGCCTCGATGAGTGCTTCGCCGATCCCTCGTCCGCGCCGGCTCGGGACGACCGCGATCGCGAGCTCCGGCGTCTCCTCGTCGACGAACCCGTACCCCGGCTGATCCTTACGGAAGAGCCGGTACCAGGCCGCGCCGACCGGGAAGCCGTCGTCGATCGCGATGAGCACGGTGTCGCCGGGCCGCCCCCACCCCTTGATGTAGCGCGCCGCTGGCCCGGGGCCGTCAGCCGGATTCCGTTCGCGCCAGTAGTAGGCGTGATGGAGCATGTCGCGGAGGAACCTGACGTCCTGCCGACCGCCCCGCCGGATGACCATGGCAACAGCTTACGGTCACATGCGGCCGCGAAAGCGGCCGCCTTCAGGGATCTTCGCGACCGGAACGTCCGCGCTAGCGGAGTTCCGGTCTGCGAAGAGATCAGAGCGCCAGCGCTGGGTTCTCGACGAACGCCTTCACGTCGCGCAGGAACTCGGCGCCCTCGGAACCGTCGATCGCGCGGTGGTCGCAGGTGAGCGTCATGGTCAGTGTCGGCACCGCGGCGAACTCGCCGTCGAACGCCACGACCCGATCCTCGATCGATCCGATCGCGAGGATCGCGACCTGCGGCGGGTTGAGGACTGCGACGAACTGCTCGATGCCGTACATCCCGAGGTTCGAGATCGTGAACGTGCCGCCCTCGAGATCGACGAGCTGGAGCTTTCCGTCGCGGGCCCGGGACACGACATCGGCACGGTCGGCAGCGATCTGCTGGACGGACTTACGGTCCGCGTCTCGGATGACGGGCACGACGAGTCCGCTCGGCGCGGCGACCGCGAGTCCGACGTTCGCGGCCGAGAACCGGTGGATCTTCCCGTCGACGAAGTTCGCGTTCACGGCACGATGGCGCATGAGCGCCGACGCGACGATCCGGGTGAGTACGTCGGAGACGGTCGGCTTCGTCTCTCCCTCACGGAGAAGCTCGAGCATTCGCTCGCGCGTCGCGACGAGCTCGGACGCGTCGGCGCTGACGGTGAGCTGGAAGACGGGCGCCTGCCACGCCTCGGTGAGGCGGCGCGCGATCGTCTTGCGGGTCGAGGTGAGCTCGACGACCTCGAACTCCGGCTGATCCGCCGCGGCAGGTGCCGGTCGGATCGCCGCCTTCTCGACGTCCTCGGCGATCACGCGACCCTCGGGCCCCGTGCCGACCACCTGCGCGAGGTCGACACCCCGCTCGCGCGCGATGCGGCGCGCGAGCGGGCTCGCCTTCACGGGCTCGCCCTCTGCGCGCACGGTCGGCATCTCCCCCTCAGGCGCGGGGGCGAGCTCGGCGGTTGCTTCTCCCGACTCCGCACTCGGCTCTTCCACGGGAGCCTCGGCCGCAGGCGCCTCGGGCACCGGCGCTTCGGCCGCTGCCGGTGCTGCGGCGGGGCCACCGTTTTCGCCGCGAGCGTCGGCCAGCACCGCGGACACGTCCTCGTCCTGGGCGCCGATGATCCCCACGGTCGTGCCGACGTCGACCTCACCGTCCGCGACGACGATCTTCAGTAGGACGCCGTCGGACTCGGCCTCGACCTCCTGTGTCACCTTGTCGGTGTCGAGCTCGTAGAGCGGCTCACCCTTCGAGACGGCGTCGCCCTCGGTCTTCAGCCAGCGCACGATCGTCCCGGACTCCATGCCCTGGCCCAGCCGCGGAAGCTTGACCTCGGTGGCCATCGTTAGCTGCGAGCCACCGTCCGCCGAATCGCAGCGAGAACGTCATCCGCGTGCGGGACGACCCACTGCTCCATCCCTGGCGCGAACGCGAGCGGCGCGAACTTCGCCCCGACTCGCTCGATCGGTGCGTCGAGCCAGTCGAAGGCTCCGTGCTGGATCACCGCGGTGAGCTCGGACCCGAAGCCGCCGCGCGTGATCGCCTCGTGCGCTGTGACGCAGCGCGTCGTCTTCTTCACGGAGGCGATGAGCGCCTCCTCGTCGAGGGGAAGGAGCGTCCGCGGGTCCACGACCTCGACCGAGATGCCTTCCTTCTCAGCTTCCTCTGCCGCCTTCAACGACTCGTGGACGAGGCGTCCCGTGGCGACGACCGTGACGTCCGTCCCCTCTCGGTGGACGCGCGCCTTGCCGAGCGGGATCGGCTCGAGCTCGTCCGGAACGTCGCCCTTGATCGGGTACAGCGTCCGGTGCTCGAAGAAGATGACCGGGTTGTCGTCGTAGATCGCCGACCACAGCAGGCCGCGGACGTCCTCGGGGGTCGACGCGAAGACGACCTTGAGCCCGGGCACGTGGACGAACCAGGCCTCCAGTTGCTGTGCGTGTTGCGCCCCCGGCGACCAGCCTGCGCCGCCCTGCGTTCGAATCGTGAGCGGGACCTTGATCTGACCGCCCGACATCGTCCGGTGCTTCGCAGCCTGGTTCACGAGTTGCTCCATCGAGATCGTGAGGAAGTCCTCGTACATGATCTCGACGATCGGGCGCATCCCCTGAATCGCCGCGCCGATGCCGCTGCCGACGATCGCCATCTCGGAGATCGGGGTGTTTCTGACGCGCCCCGGCCCGAACTCGTCGAGCAGCCCCTGCGTCACCGCCATCGAGCCGCCCATCTCGGCGATGTCCTCGCCCATGATGAAGACACTGTCGTCCTCGCGCAGCGCCCTCCCGAGCGCGTCGCGCACGGCCTCGCGGTACGTCAGCTCAGGCATAGACGTACTTGAGCGCGTCTTCGGGCGCCGGATCGGTTCCGGCCTTGGCGAACTCGACCGACGCCTCCACCTCGGCGGTGACCTCCGCGTCGATGGCCGCATGCTCGTCGTCCGAGAGCTCGAGGCGCGCAGCGAGCAGCTTGATCGGGTCCTTCGTCTCGCGCTCCTGCTTCAGAGCGTCCTTGTCGCGGTAGACCTGCGGGTCGCCGACGAAGTGCCCCGTCAACCTGTGCGTGCGCAGGTGGAGCAACACGGGCCCCTTCCCCGTGACCGCGTGCTCGCGGGCGGCGAGGGTCGCGAGATAGACGGCCTCGACGTCCTGGCCGTCGGCCTCGATGAGCTTCATGCCGAACGCCGCTGCCCGCTTGCCGAGCTCGTCCACGGGAAGTGGGAGCTGCTGGCTCGCAGGTGTCGACTCGGCCCAGCCGTTGTTCTCGAGGCAGAAGATCGCGGGCACCCTCCACAACTGCCCGAGGTTCATCGACTCGTGGAAGCTCCCGGTGTTCGTCGCGCCGTCGCCGAAGAACGCGACGGCCACGCGCTGCTCGCCGCGCATCTGGAAGGCGAGTGCGGCACCGACGATGCCGGGCAGCCCGCCTCCGACGACGGCGTTCGCACCGAGGTTCCCGACCTCGACGTCGTACAGGTGCATCGAGCCGCCGTAGCCGCCGCTGCAGCCTTCGACCTTCCCGTACAGCTCGGCCATGATCCGCTCGACGGGCGTCCCCTTCGCGATCGCGTGACCATGCGCCCGGTGCGTCGAGGCGATCACGTCCTCACGCTGGAGGGCGGCGCACACGCCGGTGGCGGTGGCCTCCTGGCCGATGGCGACGTGCAGGAAGCCGGGCAGCTCGCCCGCTCGGAAGCGATCCTCGACCTTCTCCTCGAACCGGCGGATCAGCAGCATCTCGCGGAAGAAGCCGCGCAGGACTTCCTCTGAGACGCCGCGCCCCCCGGACTCGGCCCGCTCTTCGACGGTCGTCATCGACCGGCCATTATGCTGATCCGCCGATGCGGGCTGCCGAGCAGTGGGCACAGATCGAGCAGGAGCTCCCCGCCGACTGGTCCGAGACCCAGCTCGCCTTCACGCCGGAAGGCTCGGTCGCGGAGGCCGCTGCGGTGCTCGGTCCGCTTCAACCGGGCCGTGTCGGCAGCGAGCTTCGGCTCCACATCGAGCGGGCCGAGGGCGGCGTCGAGCGCGCCCGGAACATCTTCCGCGCGCTCGACCGGCGGCGGATCTGGGGGACGCTGAGCGTCGTCGGCTCGATCCGCGACGTCGCTCCCCTGGTCGAGGCCTCCGGCTCCGAGCGGCCGGGCTCGCTTGCCGAGCAGTGGGATGCGGCGCTGGCGGAGCTGCCGCCGGACTGGAGCGATGTCCTGTGCGTGCTCGAACTCGACTCGAGCGACCACGTGCCGCGGGCGGCGCTCCTCGGCGCGCCGCTCAACCCGACGCGGGTGCACGGCGAGGTCGCCCTCCAGTTCCGCGCGTCGGGGAAACAGGGCTACGGCGTCTCGCCGCAGATGGCGCGGCGGTGCTTCGAGCGGATGGACGCCGAGACGATCGCGGGGTCGCTCAGGGTCGTCTACGGCCTGTCCGACACCGAGAACGCGGTGACGCAGGGACCGGTCTGGCGCCTCGCCGGGAAGTCGGTCTAGTTCGGCGCACGATCGGAAGTCGTCAGCACGCCTCTACGCTCACGCTCTGGCATCTGAAGGCGCGCGCTCCGCGGCCCCGCCCACGATCGATTTGCCTATGCACGCAGCTCGGCCCCGAAGCGGTCGGTGAGCGCCGCGACGATCCGGTCGCGGATCTCACTCGCCTCGTCTTCCGTGAGCGTCCGCTCCGGAGACTGGAACGTGAGGTGGATGGCCACGGACTTGCGCCCGGCGCCGACCTGGTCTCCGCGATAGACGTCGAACACGCGTGCCTCGCGGAGGAGGTCGCCCGCGGCGTCGTGCGCCGCGTCCACGAGGGCTCCGACCTCGACGTCCTCGCCGACTGCCACAGCGACGTCCTGCAGTACGGCCGGATACGTCAGGACGTCCTCGTAGACGATCACGTCGGCTGCGGCATCGACGAGGGTCTCGAGGTCCAGCTCGAACGCGCCCCACGTTCCCTCGAGCAGCGTCGGATGCAGCTCGCCGAGCCAGCCCGCGTCGGAGACGGCGGCTTTTCCGGGATGGAGCAGGTCGTGAGAGCCTCGTTCGACCCGGAGCTCGAGGCCAAGCGCGCCGTACAGCGCCTCGACGACACCCTTCACGTCCGTGTATCCGCCCTGCACGACTCCGGCGACACGCCAGCGCTCCTCGGGCAGTTGCTCCCCGGAAGGCAGGTAGGTGCGCGCGATCTCGAACAGCGCGACCCGGTCGGCTCCCGCGTCTACCCCCGTGCGAGCGGCCTCGACGAGCCCGGGCACGATCGTCGTCCGCAGGATCGCCTGGTCGGACGTCATCGGGCTCGGCAGCCGGATCGCGTCCGGGTTCGGATCCCAGCCGACGAGGCTCCAGGTGTAGGCCTCCGAGAGCCCGGCGCCGACCAGTGCGTCCTCGACGAGGCGTCTGAGGCGCTGTTCCTTCGTGAGCCTCCCGCGAACGTGACGCCGGAGCGGCAGCGTCAGCGGCACCCGATCGAGAACCGATCGCGCGATCTCCTCCACGAGATCTATCTCGCGTGAGACGTCTCGGGCGCGCCAGGTCGGAACGGTGACGTCCCAGTCGTCAGCCACGTCGAAGCCGAATCCGGCCAACTGCGCGCGCTGGTCGTCCTCCGGCACGTCGAGCCCGATCACCTTCGACGCTCGCTCCGGTCGCAGACGCACGACTGCGCGTTCGGGCAACCCCGCATGCACGTCCGCCTGTCCCGTCAGGCGCCCGCCCGCCAGTTCGACGAGCATGCGGCTTGCGAGGATCGCGGCAGGCTCGGCGAGGTGGGGGTCGACGCCCTTCTCCCAGCGATTGGATCCAGCCGTGCGAAGCGCGAGCCGCTCCGAGGAGCGAAGGATGCCCATCGGCTCGAAGTTGGCCGCCTCCAAGAGCACCTCGCTCGTCGCGTCCGTGACCTCGCTGTCCTCACCGCCCATGATGGCCGCCAGGGCGACCGGGCGTTCCCCGTCGGTGATGAGGAGGTCGTCCGGACCGACACGTCGAAGCGTGCCGTCGAGCGTCCGTACCTCCTCGTCCTTCCGGGCGTGGCGAACTGCAATACGGCCTCCGGCGAGTTTCGCGCGGTCGAACGCGTGGAGTGGGCTGCCCCAGACGTGCATGACGTAGTTCGTGACGTCGACGACGTTCGAGATCGAGCGCATGTCGGCCAGATGGAGGCGCGAGCGCAGCCATTGCGGCGACGGGCCGATGGAGACGTCGCGGAAGACGCGCGCGATGTACCTCGGGCAGGCACTGAAGTCGTCGATCGTGACGTCGACCTCCTCAGCGTCCACGATCGCCGGGTCGTCGGGCGCCGGTGGATGGAGGTCGCCGCCGAGAAGCGCCGCGACCTCGCGCGCGAGGCCGACCATCGAGAGGAGGTCGACGCGGTTCACGGTCGGAATCACGTCGAGCACCTGGTCGCGTATCGGCAGCACGTCGACCAGGGGCGTGCCCGGCTCGAGACCGTCGGGCAGCAGCATGATCCCGGCGTGGTCCTCCCCCAGGCCGACCTCGTCCTCGGCGAGGATCATCCCGCGCGACGCCTGCCCGCGGAGCTCGCGCTCGTCGAGCGGCTTGTCGAAGATCGGGAGATACGCGCCCGGGAGTGCGACGGCGACAGTCGCGCCCGACTCGAAGTTCCACGCGCCGCAGACGATCTGCCGGGCGTCGCCCTCCCCCACGTCGACCTGGCACACGCGCAGGCGGTCGGCATTCGGATGCGCACCCGCCTCCAGCACGCGCCCGACGAGGAACCGACCGACGTTCCCGTCGAAGTCCGGAACGCCCACA
>Ga0070685_10001817_pt1 | contig 11111 bp, 7 predicted proteins | sample KBSS13LmetaG_FD_65651 | JGI IMG/M metagenome (GOLD analysis project Ga0070685, IMG submission 65651) | Switchgrass rhizosphere microbial communities from Kellogg Biological Station, Michigan, USA - KBS S1-3L metaG | ecosystem: Host-associated > Plants > Roots > Rhizosphere ...
TGTTGCCGGTTGCAAAGAGCATTATGTACGGAGAGCCCTGTAGTACCGTTCCGGTTTACAAAAAGAAATAACCCTTATTGAACTTTCACCGATAACAGGGAAATATTTACCTTACCGTCATAAAGAACGGTGTAAATGAAAAAAAGCTGGTGGGTTTTAACGCTTGTCATTTTAATTGTTGCTGTGGCATCCATATTTATTTATGGAAAGAACAAACCCAAAGAAAAATTTCCTTCTCATGTCGATTTTAATATTGATATAAGACCAATACTTTCTGATCGCTGTTTTAAATGTCATGGTCCGGATTCAAAACAACGCAAAGCAAATCTTCGTCTCGATATTCCTGATAGCGCATACGCGGCCTTAAAAGAAAGCCCGGGAATGTTTGCCATCGTACCCGGAAAACCAGATCAGTCCGAAGTGTATCATCGCATCATATCCGAAGATACCGCGGAGCGAATGCCGCCGCCATCATCAAATGTTTCTCTGTCTGAATATGAGATAAAACTTATAACGAAGTGGATAAAGCAGGGCGCCGAATACAAACCGCATTGGGCTTTTATTGCACCGCAACCCCGGCAACTACCCGAAATAGAAAATAAAGAATGGGCAAAGAATGAGATCGACCATTTCATCCTTGCAAAAATGGAAACGATGGATCTTTCTCCAAATGAACAAGCAGATAAAGAAAGATTATTAAAAAGAGTTTGTTTTGATCTCACCGGGCTACCGCCAACAATTGAAATGCAGGAAAAGTTTTTGAATGATAATTCTGCGAATGCGTATGAAAAAATTGTTGATGAGCTTTTAGCTAATCAGCATTATGGGGAAAAAATGGCTGTGCAATGGTTGGATGCGGCACGATATGCAGATAGTCACGGCTACCAGGATGATGGATTAAGAACAATGTGGCCATGGAGAGATTGGGTGATCCATGCGTTTAATGAAAATTATTCTTATGAAAAATTTGTTACATGGCAGCTTGCGGGAGACCTGCTTCCTGAGCCAACAAAAGAAATGTTGCTCGCAACAGGGTTTAATCGCAATCATAAAATAACACAGGAAGGTGGCGTGATCGATGAAGAGTATAGATTAGAATATGTAACCGACCGCACCAATACATTTGGAAAAACATTTTTAGCAATGACATTTGAGTGTGCTCATTGTCATGATCATAAGTTTGATCCTATTCCTCAAAGATCCTATTACGGCACGTTCGCTTTTTTTAATCAAATAAATGAGAAAGGATTGCTTGGTGATATTACACTTGCCTCGCTGGCCGATCCTCCGAATATGAAGATCAGCAGCGAGGATGTAAAAAATGTTTTACAATTCATGAATAAAAAAGACACCGCAGCAGTGGCTGTCATGATCATGAAAGACAGCAGCGAAGTAAGGTGTACTCACATTTTAAAAAGAGGAGTGTATGATCAGTTGGGAGATGAAGTACCCTTTGGCACACCGCCGAAAATTTTTCCATTCGATTCAACAAAGCTTGAAAAGAATCGGTTGGGGTTAGCAAAATGGTTATTTGATAAAAAACACCCGCTGACATCAAGAGTTTTTGTAAATCGCATCTGGCAGGAATTTTTTGGAAGAGGGCTTGTAAAAACGTCGGGTGATTTTGGTATGCAGGGAGAGCCTCCATCACATCCTGAATTATTGGATTGGCTTGCACTGGATTTTATGAATAACGGCTGGAATATAAAACGCCTGGTAAAGCAAATTGTAATGTCTGCCACGTATTGTCAATCGTCTGTTGTAACAAAAGGAAAACTTGCAAAGGATCCCGATAATATTTTTCTTTCAAGATCTTCAAGAATAAGATATGGGGCAGAATTTGTAAAAGACCTTGTTTTATCAAGCAGCGGCTTGATGAACGATGAGATTGGCGGGCCAAGTATTAAGCCATATCAACCAAAAGGAATTTGGGAGTCATCAACATCGGGTCGTGGTCAATTAGCAAGATACGTACAGGATCATGATGAAAAACTTTATCGCCGCGGCATGTATACGTTTATTAAAAGAACTGTTCCGCCTCCATCGATGCTGACATTCGATGGATCAAACAGGGATCAATGCGAGGTAAAAAGAGCAAGAACCAATACTCCTTTACAGGCACTGGTTTTATTAAATGATCCGCAGGTACTAGAAGCCGCAAGAGTATTAGCTGAGAATTTAGCGGCCGAAAAATTTTCTGAAGAGCAAAGAATTGCAAAAGCGTTTCGGTTGATCATTTGCAGAAAAGCAAGTGATCAAGAGAAGGAAATTCTTTTTGATTATTATAAGAAAGAAAAAGATGAATTTGTAAAACAACCAGAAAAGGCAGAAAGCTTTTTAAAAGCAGGCGAATACAAACATGAACAGGATATAAATAAACCCGAAGCAGCCGCGCTGATGCAGGTGGTGCATACAATTTATAATATGGAAGAGGCGATAACAAAATCGTAGGCCCGACCCCTTGTCCCCCTAAAGGGGAGACTTAGGAAAAAGAGTTTTATTAAAGCTCTTTGGCCGATGAGAATATATGATGAATAAAATTACTGAAAGTACAAGAGTGCGACGCAACAGAAGATGATAGTAGTAATGATGTTGATATCATAAAAATAAATGTCATGGCAAACGAATTTTTCGAAAACAGGCTGAACATTACACGCAAACATTTTCTTGGCAAGCTTAGTCTTGGCCTGGGCAGTGTTGCATTAGGCTCACTACTCGTTAAAGATCTATTCAGCAGCGGGTCTTCGGAAATGCTGCCGCCTGTTGGGCTTCCACATTTTGCGCCCAAAGCAAAACGCATCATTTATCTTTTTCAAAACGGGGCGCCATCGCAATTAGAAAGCTTCGACTATAAACCAACATTGATCGCAAGAATGGGAGAAGATCTTCCTGCCTCTGTAAGAATGGGACAGCGACTCACAGGAATGACGGCGAACCAGGATAAATTCCCAATGGTGGGTTCGAAATTTAAATTTAATCAATATGGAGAATCGGGAACATGGATAAGCGAACTGTTTCCCAACATTGGGAAAATTGCCGATGATATCTGTGTAATAAAAACGATGCACACCGAAGCGATCAATCACGATCCGGCATTGACATTTATACAAACTGGAGCGCAGCAGGGCAATCGCCCAAGTATGGGCTCGTGGTTGAGTTATGGACTAGGAAGCGAGAATAAAAACCTCCCGGCATTTTGTGTGTTGTTATCAAGAGGAAAAGGGAATGGACAAGGCGTTTATTCAAAACTCTGGACCAATGGTTTTCTTGACAGCATTCACCAGGGGGTGCAATTCAGCAATAGCGATGAAAGGGTTTTGTATTTAAATAACCCCGAAGGTGCAGATAAGTTAGACAGAAGAAGAATGTTGGATGAATTGGCAAAACTGAATGCATTATCATTCCAGGAATTTGGTGATCCTGAAATAAAAACAAAAGTGGAACAGTATGAAATGGCATACCGGATGCAAACTGCAGTACCAGAACTTACAGATCTTTCAAAAGAATCAGATCAGACTATAAAAATGTATGGCCCGGAATGTTTGGTGCCGGGGACCTATGCCGCAAATTGTTTGTTGGCTAGAAAACTTTCAGAAGCAGGAGTGAGATTTGTTCAGCTCTATCACCAGGGTTGGGATCAGCATGGCAATCTTGTTGGTGAAATGCCGGGGCAAGCAAAAGATACTGATCGTGCATCGGCTGCCCTGATAATGGATCTTAAACAAAGAGGGCTACTTGATGAAACATTGGTGATATGGGGCGGTGAATTCGGCAGAACGAATTATTGCCAGGGAACATTGACAAAAGATAATTATGGTCGTGATCATCATCCGCGTTGTTATAGTATTTGGATGGCAGGCGGTGGGATCAAACCAGGATTAAGCTATGGTGAAACCGATGAGTTCGGGTATAATATTGTAAAAGATCCTGTTCATATAAACGATTTTCACGCAACCGTTTTGCATTTGATGGGATTGAATCATGAAAAACTTGTTTATAAACATCTTGGCCGTCGTTATCGGTTAACAGATGTTGCGGGCAAAGTTGTAGACGGGGTACTTGCATAAAAAAGCAGCATGAAATTATTCCAACGCATTCTATCCAACCTTAGTTTTTTTATTATCGTGCTACTTTTGTTTTTGTTATTCTTTCAAAACAAAGTATCTCTTCCGCCATCTTTACAGGCAGTAGGAAGAATGCATCCACTATTGCTTCATTTACCGATCGGGCTTCTTGTTATCTCATTTATATTATGGATCGGCAAAAAGAATATTGAACAAGCCTCTTTTCAAAAGATATTTATTCTTGTGTTACAGGTCACTGCATTTACTGCAAGCCTTACAGCGCTAATGGGGTTTTTTCTATCGAGAGAAGGCGGGTATGATGAAAACATTCTTTTTAAACATAAAACACTTGGGATCACAACAGCAATTTTATCTTATATACTATTATTAGTTTATCGATCCTTTCCCGAAAAGAATTTTGTTTTTGGAACCACTATCACATTATCACTTACAGCAATGATCTTTGGAAGCCATTTCGGCTCTAATCTTACTCATGGAGAAAACTTTGTGTGGCAGCCATTGAGAAATGATAAAGAAGTGGAAGAAAAAATCACAGACAGCAGTTCTTTATTTGCAGCCGCTATACGACCAGTTCTTAGATCAAAATGTTTTTCCTGTCATAATGAAAAGAAAGCAAAGGGTGGATTGATCATGACGACTGAAGAAAAAATTTTAGAAGGTGGAAAGAAAGGACCAATTTGGAAATCCGGAGATGCGTTGAACAGCCACATCATTCAAAAAATAAATTTACCTGAAGACGAGAAGAAACACATGCCGCCAATAGGCAAACCACAGTTGAGCCAGGAGCAAATTGATCTTTTATTTGCATGGATACAATCAGGCGCAGATATGAAAAAGACTATGAAGGATTATGCAGATGATGATACCGTAAAGATCTTAGCTGCAAAATTTATTCATTTACCGAAAGAAGACATAGAAAAAACATATTCATTCGCAGCAGCATCGACCTCAACAATTCAAAAGCTGAACGGTCCTTTTTGTTCCGTATTTCCATTGTCACAAAATTCACCGGCGCTGCAGGCAGATTTCTTTGTCAGGGAAAAATTTGACAAAAAAAATCTGGAAGATCTTTTAAAAGTAAAAGAACAACTTGTTGTGCTAAATCTTGGGAATATGCCCGTAACCGATGCAGATATGAAAACGATCAATCAGTTTACAAATCTTGAAAAGTTAATATTGAATAATTCATTGATCACAAACAATGCATTAAACGAACTCAAAAAACTTAAGAGTCTTCAATCACTTTCGCTTGCAGGAACCCAAATTGATAAAAATGCAGCGCAATCATTTTCTCAGTTCGATTCATTGAAGGAGGTTTTTATCTGGAACACGAAAATTTCAGCAACTGAAGCAGGCGAATTACAAAAGCAAAACAAAAAGATAAGATTTGACCGGGGTTATATTCCTGATGAGAACGAAATACTTTCACTGACGGCGCCAAATGTAAAGAACGAAGAATTTATTTTGACAGCAAATGAAAAAATAGAATTAGAACAAAAGATAGCGGGTGCAACGATTCGATATACCGTTGATGGAACTGACCCCGACAGCACAACATCTGCAATATATAAGGGGCCCATTTCTGCTGAGGGATTCACATTGATCAAAGCGAGAAGTATAATGACGGGATGGTATAGCAGCCCGGTTACTTCATTTTCATTTTTTAAAAAAGGTATAAAACCATCGGGAGCAGAATTAATAAACAAGCCAAATGAAAAATATAAAGGCAATGGAGGCGCTACATTAATTGATGGCAAGAAAGGATTAGCTGAAAACTTTAACGATGCGGCATGGCTTGGCTTCAGGGAACAACCATTTGCCGCAACCTTCTATTTTGATACTGTTCAAACTATCAATAGCATTTCTATAAGTTATAATGAAAATGTTCAATCATATTTAATGCCGCCAGCAGAAGTAGAAGTTTGGGCCGGAGAAAGCAAAGACAAATTAAAATTATTAAAGAAGGAAACCGCCCGACAACCAACAAAAGAAGAAAAGAATATTGTCAGAGTTGAGGGAATGAAAATTGATGTTCCGCAATCAACATACAAGTATTATAAAATAGTTGCAAAAAATGTTTTAAAATTACCTACCTGGCATCCGGGGAAAGGACAGAAGGCCTGGATATTTATTGACGAAATCTTTTTTAATTAATCAATATGAAACGAAAAGAGTTTATCCAAAACAGCAGCTTGCTTATGGGCGGCAGCCTGATCGCAAGAGAGAAGTTGTTTGAGATCGTTGACGGTGAAATAGTATATGGCCAAAATGAAAAAAGGTATAAGCAGGTGAAAGATTGGGTGAAGGCGGATGCTGCAACATTGCCAGTGAATGATTGTCATGAAATGGTACAGGATGCCAAAGGAAGAATTGTTTTATTAACGAATGAAACAAAAAACAATGTTATCTTCTTTAATAAAAAAGGAAAGCTGCTAAAAACATGGGGACATGATTTTCCCGGTGCACACGGACTGACCCTTTGGGGAGACAAAGAACAATTACTTTTTATAACAGATACTGTAAAAAATCAATTCTATAAGGCAACGATTGACGGGAAAATTTTACAAACATGGGATTACCCGGTTGAAACCGGTAAGTATCCTGAGGCAAAAAGATTTGTACCGACAGAAACAACAATAACAAAGGATGGAGAAATATATTTAGCGGATGGCTATGGTATGCAATACATCATGCATTATGATGAAAAAGGGAAACTTAAAAATGTTTTTGGAGGGAGAGGGAACGAAGAAAAAAATCTGGACAACGCACATGGCATCACGATCGATCATCGCACAAGTCCCGAAACATTGATTATCACCGACAGAACCCGTTGTTGTTTTAAACGATTTTCTATGACTGGAGAATATATTGAAACAATTTCTTTACCTGGCGCCTGTGTTTGCCGCCCCGTTATAAAAGGGAATTATTTATATGCGGCCGTTCTTCGTTCACCCAATCTTGATGCGGTTGATTCTGGCTTTGTTATTATTCTCAATAAAGAAAACAAAGTTGTTTCAGTGCTTTGCGGATCGGAAGCCGCCTATGAAAACGATAAATTAAAACCCTTTCATCAAACAGATAAACTTTTCAAACATCCGCATGATGTATTAGTAGACGATGAAGAGAATCTTTATGTGTGCCAGTGGAGCTCGGGCAAAGTGTATCCTTATAAGTTCAAGCCGGTAAAATAAGCTTTATGATCATTCGCAGAGCAAAGAAAAAAGATATTGAAAAGCTTTCGGTGTTATTTGATAAATACAGGATCTTTTACAAACAACAACCTGATATTGACAATGCAAGATCATTTTTAAAGAAGCGAATGAAAAGAAAGGAGTCGGTGATCTTTGTTGCTGAAGAAAGGAAAGAGCTGATCGGCTTCACTCAATTATTCCCAATATTTTCTTCTGTTAGTATGAAAAGAACATGGCTGCTGAATGATCTTTATGTAAATGAAAAGGCAAGAGGAATAGGAGCGGCCACTAAATTGCTGGAAGCGGCAAAACAATTTGGGATAGAAACAGGATCAAAATGGTTGTTATTGCAAACGGCAGCAGATAATTTTATCGCACAAAAAGTATATGAAAAAAATGGCTGGTTAAAAGAAACAGATCTTTTCTATAGAATGGATATTTAGAACCAGCCCCGACGGCGAAACATTACTAACATCCAAATGGGAAAGAAAAGCATCATAGCAACAGCGGCAAAAAATCCATAAGATTTATGCAACCAGGGAATACTTTCAAAGTTCATTCCGAAAATACCACCGATAACAGTAGCTGGCGCCAATAAACATGTTACTATTGCCATTACTTTCATTACCTCATTCATCTTCAGGTTTACATTGTTAAGGTACAGATCATGCATGTTGATCATCATATCACGATAAGTTTCGCTCAGATCGTTTGCCTGTACAATGTGATCATAAATGTCCTTAAAATACTTGGTGCTTCTATCATCAAGCAGGTCACTATCGCTACGAATAAAACCATTTATAAGATCACGAACCGGCGATATGTTTCTTTTTAAAACGATTATCTCTTTGCGCAACTGGTTAATTTTTGCCAATGATCGCTGAGAGGAGCTTCTCACCACTTCCTCTTCTAACGCCTCTATCTGGTCGCCCAGGCTTTCCATTACAAGAAAATAATGATCGACAATGAGATCGAGCATTGTATAGCAGAGATAATCGGCGCCAGCCTGGCGAAGGCGGCTGCTCGTTAATTTTAATTTTTCTCTCAATGAATTAAAAACGTCGCGGCTTGCATCTTCCTGGAAACTGATAACAAAATTTTTTCCAAGTATAATGCTGATCTGTTCCTGCTCTACGGTATTCTTTTCAGGATTATAATAAAGCATATTGAGCAGGCAAAAGAGAATATTGTCAATCTCGTCCATTTTAGGCCGCTGGTTGATACTCATAATATCCTCCTGTATCAATGGATGGACGCCAAAATGATTGGACAGGGTTTCTACATCGGCCTTTCGAATTCCGTCGATATTGATCCATGTTATGGTGTGCCTGGATAAGTATTTGAAACACTCGGTTACATCTTTCGCCTCATACACTTCCATAACCTCGTTGTTATAATCATATATGGTGATCCTTATTTCCTTTGAATCTTCCCGGAGCGGAATTATAGTTGGGTTCTGACTTAATATTTCACGTGTGCGCCGGGTGCCAAATAAATTCAGCGGCACCAAATACTTAAGATATTTTTCCGGTTTAAGCTTGACGTTCATAACATTGGTAAGTTAGCAAAAGAAACTCATGAGTAAAAAAATGGGATTAAAAATAATGAATCGATCATTCTTTTTTGTGAACCCGGTTATATTTTGCATTTTGAAAACAAATTAAACAAATGCCATCTCAAAAACAGGAGTTTTCGTTCCCTGGACAATCAACAGAGCAACTTTTACTATCTGCGTATGGAGCTTTTTTGGAGCTTGGCTGGACGCCGAAATATGCAGGCCCGAATGCGATTGTGGGTTATACACCCCGCAGCTGGAATAAATATGATGATGAGATAATAGTGGAAGCGACCGGCGAAATATTGTCGGTTAAAAGTAGTCTTGTACACAACGAATCTTTTGATATGATGGGCAAGAATAAAAAACATATCAAAGAGTTCATGGAGGCATTTGAAAAAGTAAGATCCTCGGTGCCAAATCCAGTATGGGCAACAGCAATCGAAGACTTACGAACACAAACGGTTCAAACAGTAACAGAAGAAGAAAAACAAGCGGAAGAAATTAATAAAGTGATGAAACTTTCGGGGCCAAATTTGTATGCGACCTATGCCATTATAGGAATAAATGTTATTGTATTTATCCTGATGGTAATTAATGGAGCGGGGGTTTTTAACCCAAACGCATTGGTGCATATTGAGTGGGGAAGCAATTATTCACCACTCACTTTATCCGGAGATTGGTGGAGATTGTTCACTTGTATTTTTATTCACTTTGGCATTATTCACCTTGCGATGAACTCCTATGCATTGTATATGGCAGGAGTTTTTCTTGAACCAATGCTTGGGAAAACGAAATATATAATTGCATATTTAGCAACAGGAATTTTTGCAAGTCTTGCCAGTCTTTGGTGGCATAGTGAAGGGATAAATAGTGCAGGAGCCTCTGGCGCCATCTTTGGTTTGTATGGAGTTTTTCTTGCTTTGCTTTTTACGAATCTTATTCCAAAACAAATGAGGTCATCACTATTGCAAAGTATTGGTGTTTTCGTTGTATTTAATTTGATCTACGGCACAAAGTCTGGCATTGACAATGCTGCTCATATTGGCGGATTATTAAGTGGCTTGATCATCGGGTTTGTTTTTTATCCACTATTAAGAAAAGAGGACAAAGGAGTTAAAAGCAATCTTGTTTTATTAGCGATAATTGCTGTGACGGCTTTGTCTGCATGGATGTATTTAAACAGCCCGGGAAATAAAATAGGACCGGAAAGACGCGAAGCAGAAATAAATTCTTTAAAAGATGCAAAATTCCCTGACGGTGAAAAATTTTATGAAAAGTATAAAGAGTATGTACAAAGCGATGAAAAGATCGTTAAGATGTTTAACGATGGGATAGAGGCCTACAAAGATTGGCTCACAGTAAACGACGAAAATATTAAACTGGAATTTGAGAGAGCTACATCAGTTATCACGACGATGAAAAGCTACAACGTATCTGACTCAGCAAAAAAAGAGATCAATTTACTCGAACAATTATTGGACTCACGAAAAGAACAGGTAGTCATTATAAAACAACTTGCACACGATGATAATCCGGCAAACCAACTAAAACTTGCAGAAATAAGAAATAAACAGGCAGAAATATTGGCAGAGTTAAACAAGAAGGGAAATTAAATTATAAAGAGCTTTTTGCTCTTTCCAGGTCTTCCGGTGTATCAATAGCAATATTATTATAATCCGTTTCGGCCATTTTTATTTTAATATCATTTTCCAAATAACGAAGCTGCTCTAATTTTTCAATTTTCTCTAATGAAGATTGCGGCAATTTCGTAAAATTTATCAACGCATCTTTTTTATAAGCATATACACCAACATGCAAAAAATATTCAGCATTCGTTTTTCCATCTCTTTGATATGGAACAATGCTTCTGCTGAAATAAAGTGCATAACCCGATTTATTGGTAACAACTTTTACATTATTAGGATTAAGGGCTTCTTCTTTTGAAATTTTTCTCCTCAACGAAGCGACCTGTATGCTATCATCATCAAAAAGATGAACTAATTTTTCCAATGGTTCTTTTTTTATAAAGGGTTCATCGCCCTGGACATTTATGATGACATCAATATTCATTTCTGCAATTGCTTCAGCAATTCTATCACTGCCACTCTCGTGTTCTTTTTTACTCATGATCACTTTGCCGCCGCCATCTTTTATCTCTTTATAAATTATATCGCTGTCGGTTACTACAAAAACATCATTGAATAAACCTGTTGACACAGTATTATCATATACATGTCGAATGATCGTTTTATTTCCCAGCATCTGCATAAGCTTACC
>Ga0070685_10001820_pt1 | contig 11093 bp, 13 predicted proteins | sample KBSS13LmetaG_FD_65651 | JGI IMG/M metagenome (GOLD analysis project Ga0070685, IMG submission 65651) | Switchgrass rhizosphere microbial communities from Kellogg Biological Station, Michigan, USA - KBS S1-3L metaG | ecosystem: Host-associated > Plants > Roots > Rhizosphere ...
TGCACCGGCTCGCGCGGATCACGCTCTATCTTGCGGCGGAGGCGCGTGACCTGAACGTCGACGGAGCGTTCGACGCCGGCCGCAGTCAGCACTGCGAGTTCCTGCCGGGAGATTGCGGCCCCGGTGCGCGCGGCGAGGATGGAGAGCAGCTGCGTTTCGCTTTCGGTGAGGCGGACAAGCCGCCCGTCCTTGCGAAGCTCGCCCTTGCCGACATGGAAGATCATTCCGGAGAGCCGGATCTCTTCCACCGGCGCCTCTGGCGCCGCGCGTTTGAGGATGGAGCCGATGCGAAGCGCAAGCTCTTCCGGCTCGAACGGCTTTGGCAGGTAATCGTCGGCGCCGAGCTTGAGGCCTTCGATCCGCTCCGAAGGCTGGCCGCGCGCCGTGAGCATGATTACCGGCGTATCGATCTCTTCGCGGAGGCCCTTGAGCAGGGAGAGCCCGTCCTCACCCGGCATCATCACGTCCAGCACCATCAGGTCGAACGTCATAGTCTGCAGGAAGCGGCGGGCCTGCTGGGCATCCTTCGCCACGGTGACGTCATGGCCTTCGCGGGAGAGATAGCGGCGCAGTAGGTCTCGCAACCGGTCGTCATCGTCGACGACCAGGATGTGGCTCTTGTGATCGCTCACGACTCGCCCCGGACCCGGATGATGTCCGAGAGCACGCGGCGGGCGGCGGCGACGGCTTCAGGTCCGGCTGTCAGGAATGCCTGGCGTAGGGCGGTGCGGCGGCGCTCGGTGGCGTCACGCGTGAACGTTATGCCCTCGGTGGTGAGAGTGACCATGCGCCGGCGGCGGTCGGCGGGATCGGTCTCGCGCTTGAGGAAGTTGCGGGCCTCGAGCTGGTTGAGATTGCGGGCAAGAGATTGCTTCGGGGCGGCGAGGCGCGCGCGGAGATCGCCTACGTCCATCGGCCCGCGGTCGAAGACTTCCTGCAGGATCTGCATCTCGGGGGCGGAGATGCCCGCGGGCAGGGCGGCGGCTTCGGCCAGCTGATCGAGTTTTCGGGCGGCTGCCCGGATCACGGCGGCGCTCTCGTTCAGGTCCTGATCGCGCAGGTACAGCCGCTGGTCCCCGGCGGAGGAACCGCCGGTTTGCAAGGGTGCGGGCTGGGGCCGGTTGACAGACATGACCACGAAAAGACAATGAATGGACGAAAGACGCGAAACCCAAACTAATCCCAATAAAGCGGGCGTCTCGCAAGGACGACAAAATGGCTGGTACTTCCCCCTTCGTTCCCTATGACGACCGTGATGGCTGGATCTGGCTGGACGGCAAGATGGTTCCGTGGCGGGACGCCAAGATCCACGTATTGACGCATAGCCTGCATTACGGCTCCTGCGTGTTCGAGGGGGAGCGGGCCTATGAAGGCAAGGTGTTCCGGTCGACGGATCACTCGAAACGCCTGCATAAATCGGCTGAACTGGTCGGTTATCACTGTCCGGTGCCGGTGGCGGAGCTGGACCGGATCAAGCTCGAGCTTATGGACAAGAACGGTCTGGAGAACTGCTATATCCGGGCGTTTTCCTGGCGGGGCTCCGAAATGATGGGCGTCGCCGCCCAGCAGGCCTCGATCCGCACCTGCGTGGCGGTGTGGGAATGGGGCAACTACTTCGCCGACAAGAACAAGGGCATCCGGGTCACGATGTCCGAATGGAAGCGCCCGTCGCCGGAAACGATTCCCTCGGCGGCCAAGGCTGCCGGGCTTTACATGATCTGCACCATGTCCAAGCACAAAGCCGAGGCTGCCGGCTTCGCCGACGCCCTGATGCTGGATTATCGCGGCTATGTGGCGGAGCTGACGGGGGCCAACGTGTTCCTGATCAAGGACGGCGCTATCCACACGCCGACGCCGGACTGCTTCCTCAACGGGCTGACTCGCCAGACCGTGATCGAGTTGGCTCGTGCGAGAGGCTTCGAGGTGATCGAGCGGCACATCACGCCGGAAGAACTCTCGACCTTCTCGGAATGCTTCATCACCGGCTCGGCTGCGGAGGTCACTCCTGTGGCCGAGATGGCGGGCGTGACCTACCGGCCGGGCAACATCACGGGCTCGCTGGCGGATGATTACTCGCAGCTGGTGCGCGGGAAGCTGTCGATCGAGCAGATCAAGGCGAGCAAGGTAGCTTAGGGCTCTCAGCTCTTTCCACGCGTCATCCTCGGCCTTGTGCCGAGGATCTCGGTTGCCACGTCGGTGGAATTCTCGAGAGTTCCCACGGTCCTCGAACAGAGATCCTCGGCACAAGGCCGAGGATGACTCGTGGTTGGGTTATAGCGCCGCCGCGATCTTCGCAGCTTGCTCTCTCAGCACCTCAACATCCGCCGGCTTGCCGCCGTGATGGCGTTGCAGAGGCAGGTTTTCGTAGGTCGGGATGACGTGGACGTGCAGATGGAAGATCGTCTGGCCGGCTGGCGCGCCGTTGAACTGGGTGACGATGACGCCGTCGGGCTTGAGGGCCTTGATCGTGGCCTTTGTCAGCTTCTGCGCGGCGGCGAAGAGCGCGCCCAGTCGTTCGGGCGGAAAATCCGTGATGTTGCGGGCCGTCGTGTTCTTCGGGATGACCAGGCAGTGGCCTTGGCTTTGCGGGAAGATGTCCATGAAGGCGAGGACGTCTGCATCCTCGAAGATCTTCACGCACGGCGCTTCTCCGCGCAGGATCTTCGCGAAGATGTTGCCGCCGTCGTATTCACCGTTGAGGCTCATCAGAAGCTCTCTTCTTCTTGTTCTGGGTCGTCTTCAGCGTCAGTTCGCTCGCCCTTCCGGAAGGGGGAGTATTCGTTGAGTTCGTCGATACCTTCCTCGACTGCCTCGCGTTCCCTGTCGAGATAGGCTGCGATCGCCTGGCGCAAACCGCTGTGAGCGATCCAGTGAGCCGAGCGGGTTAGGGTGGGCTCATAGCCTCGCGCGAGCTTGTGTTCGCCCTGCGCGCCGGCTTCGACGCGGCTCAGCCCATGGTCGATCGCCCATTCGATCGCCTGATAGTAGCAGATCTCGAAGTGCAGGAAGGGCTTGTCGACCGTGCGGCCCCAATAGCGGCCATAGAGCGTATCCGAGCCGATCAGGTTCAGCGCTCCGGCGATCGGCTTCTTGCCGTCATAGGCAAGGATGAGCAGACATTTGTCCGCCATGCGTTCGTGCAGGATCGAGAAGAACTGGCGGTTGAGGTAAGGCGAGCCCCATTTGCGGCCGCCAGTGTCCATGTAGAATTTGAAGAAGGCGTCCCAGTGTTTGGACGTCAGGTCCTTGCCCGTCACGCATTCGATGGTGATGCCTTCCTGTGCGTCGCGGCGTTCGCGGCGGAGGGTCTTGCGTTTGCGGGAGGAGAGGGCGGCGAGGAAATCGTCGAACGTCTTGTAGCCGCGGTTGAGCCAGTGGAATTGCTGGTCCTCGCGGAGAAGGAGACCCTGGGCGCCGAGCGAGGTCCAGACATCCTCCTGCAGGAAGTTGAAGTGGGCTGAGGAGGCGCGCGTTTCGCCAGCCAGCTGGATGATGGCGCTTGCGAGGGCGTTCTGGATCGAGGGGGCGTGCGGGCCCGAGGCGAGAAGGCGCCGGCCGGTGACAGGGGTGAACGGGACTGCGCAGAGGATCTTGGGATAATAGCGGCCGCCGGCGCGATGCAAGGCGTCGGCCCAGGAATGGTCGAACACGAACTCGCCGCGGGAATGGCCCTTGATGTAGAGCGGCGCTGCGCCGACGAGTTTCCCCGAAGGATCATGCGCCAGCATGTGGCGCGGGGCCCAACCGGTTGAGGGCTGGGCGCAGCCAGAGCTCTCGGCGGCTTCCAGAAAATCCCAGTCGAGAAAAGGGTCGTAGGGCTCGCCCTCCGGATTGGCGAGGGCATTCCAGGCCGCACGGTCGACATCTGCCATGCTCTCGGCGATGGACAGGGTAAGTTCGATCCGGTCTGCGGAATCGTCGGCCATCTTGCCTGTTCTGGTGGTTCCGGTTGCTGATCCCTCTGCACTATATCGGTGTTCACGACGGCTTTGCGAGGGTGGGGGCCAGTCCTTCGAAAATCGGGGCTGCGGAATGCCTTATTGCAAGGCGGAGCTGGTCCTGCGTGCGCACTGTCCAGGTGACCAGGGGGAATTCCTCGCCGAGTTCGGTCTCCCTCACGATGGCAAGGGATGTGTGGTGCGGGGCGATGTAGGCGCAGCCGCCCTGGCGAGCCCGATCGGCTTTTGCGGCGACGCCGTCGGCGCCGATCTCCTCGATGGGCTCGATCAGCTGGCCGATAGGAAAGCCGGGCAGCAGCATGGCGAGCCGCCAGACGGTCCATTCATCGAAGCTCATCACCGTGGCCGGCGCCTCGACCCGCTGCATGTATTCGATGAGGACCGGGACTATCTTGCGGTTCGGCGCGTCGATCTTGATCTCGATGAGGGTAGGCAGGCCGTTCATGGCTTCAAGCGCCTCCCGGATCGTCGGGATTTTTGACCCATCCGGCAGGCGAGCGCCGCGGAGTTCGACGAAGTTGATCTCGGAGATGCGGGCAGACAGCCCGCACATCCGCTCCAGCGTGGCGTCGTGGAAGACGATCAGCTCGCCATCCTTAGTCATCCGCACATCGAGTTCGGAACCAACGCCTGCAACCGCGGCAGAGCGGAAGGCGTTGAGGGAGTTTTCCGGGACCGCCTTGCTCCAGAGGCCGCGATGGGCATAGGCGAAGGCGGTGAGATCGAAACTCCTCATTTGAACTCGACGACCGCATCGACCTCCACGGCAGCGCCCATGGGCAGGACAGGGCAGGCGACGGCCGAGCGGGCATGCCGCCCTTTGTCGCCGAAGGCGGTGACCATTAGATCCGAGCATCCATTCACGACCTGCGGGATATTGACGAAGTCCGTCGCCGCATTGACGAAGCCGCCGAGCTTTACGATGCGGGTTACTCGCTCCAGGTCTCCGAGAGCTGACTGCATCTGGGCAATGAGGTTGATGGCGCAGATCTTGGCAGCGGCCTGGCCCTGCTCAAGCGTCATGTCCTTTCCGAGCGTGCCTTTGATCAGGCCGTCGGGCGCCGCGCTGACCTGGCCGGAGATGAAGAGCAGGTTGCCGGTGATGACGAACGGGACGTAGTTGGCGACAGGCGCGCGCGGTTCAGGGAGATTTACGCCGGCGGCTTTGAGGCGCTCAAGGACGGACATGGGAGGGACTCCTTTTGTTGCGTTCTAGCGGAGGGATGCGGCGGGGACAAACGCGCTAATCCTCATCCCGCGCGTGCTTGATCCGGGCTCCGCGCCCCGTCATCACCGCGGCATCGCCGAATTTCTCGCGGGCCTTGTCCGAGGCGCGTTCGGCCTTGGCGCGCTTGAGGGCCTTGGGATCGGCGAGGTCTGCGCCGTCGGCGCGGGCGTCGGCGAGTTCGGAGATGCCTACTCCCAGTAAGCGAAAACGCGTGCCGTTGGCTTCGCGGTGGAGCATGGGCTTGGAGGTGCGGAAGATGACCTGGGCGAGTTGGGTGGCTTCGGGCAGGGAGACGCGCCTTGTGAAGCTCTTGAAGCTGTCCGTCTTGAGTTTCAGCGTCACCACGCGGCCCTCGGCGCCGCTGGCCTTGGCGCGGTCGGCGACGCGCTGGCATTGGCGCCAGAGGATGTCTTCGAGCGTGCGCGGGTCGGAGATATCTTCATTGAACGTGGTCTCGGACGAGATGGTCTTGCGCTCGCCATCTGGATCGACCTTCCGTTCATGACGGCCGAACGAGCAGTTGTGCAGCCACAGGCCGGTCTCCCCATAGCGCTTCACGAGCGTCTTGATGTCGAGCTTCTGGAGGTCGGCCACCGTCCGGATGCCATCGCCGTTGAGCTTCTTCTCGAACTGCGCGCCGACGCCGCCGATGATGCGCACGGATTTGTTGGCGAGGTATTCCGGCGCCTCGTCGATCGAGAGCGCGAAGAAGCCGCGGGGTTTGTCGGCTTCGGAGGCAGTTTTGGCGAGGAACTTGTTGGAGGCGAGGCCGACGCTGACCGTCAGGTTCATCTCGCTCTCGATCCGCTTCTGCAGCTTCATCATCGAGATCGCAGGCGGGGCGCCGTGGAGCTTTTCGGTGCCGGAAAGATCGAGATAGGCCTCGTCGATCGAGACAGGCTCCACCAGCGGCGTTAGGGCGCGCATCATTTCGCGGATGCGACGGCCTTCGCTCACATAGACGTCCATCCGCGGTTTCACCACCACGGCGTCGGGGCAGAGCTTCAGCGCCTTGTACATCGGCATCGCGGAGCGCACGCCATAGGTGCGCGCCATGTAGCAGCAGGTGGAGACGACCCCGCGCTTGCCGCCACCGACGATGACCGGAAGGGCCAGGAGGCTGGGATTGTCGCGTTTTTCGATGGAGGCGTAGAAGGCGTCGCAGTCGATATGGGCGACCGCCAGGTCGAACAGTCTGGGGTGCGACACGACCCGGACGGAACGGCACTTCGGGCATTCACGGAAGCTGCCCACGAAGCTGCCGAGGCAATCGCGGCACGCGACCTGCTGGTTTTTGCTGTCAGCAATCTTTTCAGGCAAGGTGAAGGTCCAGCCGGAGGCTCCTGTAAATCCTGCGGTTTTGCTGCAGGTTTACTGCAGTTACAGCCCTGCTCAGCTTCCTTGTCAAAAGGCGGTTAATACTCTCAGGTCACACAATGAACGCAGCGACGGGAATCAACCCGTTGAGTTCAGTGAGTGCTGATGCCCGCCGCGCCAGCAAAAAAGGTCCTCGTCGTCGAAGATAACGAGCTCAATATGAAGCTCTTCTGCGACCTGTTGGACGCCTTTGGGTTTGAAACCGTTGAGAGCCGGGATGGGCTCAAGGCGGTCGATCTTGCGCGCCAGCACAAACCCGACCTGATCATCATGGACATCCAGCTGCCGGAAGTGTCGGGGCTGGATCTCACGCGCTGGATCAAGGACGACAACGCGATCAACAAGATCCCGATCATGGCCGTGACCGCCTTCGCCATGCGCCAGGACGAGCGGCTGGTGCGCGAAGCAGGCTGCGAGGCCTACATGTCCAAGCCGATCCAGATGATGCCGTTCATCGAGACGGTGAGGAAACTGACTTCACCGCGCATGCCGCCTCCGCCGCGGACGCCGCCGCCGACGGATCGGAGGCCGGCGCGATGAGTGCACGTGTCCTCGTCGTCGATGACAATGAAGCCAACCGGAAGCTTCTGCAGGACAAGCTGAAGAACGAGTACTTCCACGTCATCACGGCGGTGGATGGTGAAGACGCGATCGCGCGGGCGCGGGCGGAAGAGCCGGACGTGATCCTGATGGACGTGATGATGCCGAAGATGAACGGCGTCGACGCGTGCCGCATCCTCAAGATGGATGCGGCGACCGAGCATATCCCGATCGTTCTGGTGACGGCGCTGAACGAGCGCGAGGACCGCTTGCGCGGCCTGGGCGCTGGCGCCGACGACTTCCTCACCAAGCCGGTGAACGATCTGCAGCTGCTATCGCGCGTGCGGGCGCTGACGAAGTACAAGATGGTCGCCGACGAGCTGCGCAAGCGCGAGGCTTCCGGCAAGCGGATCGGCGCGGTCGACATCGTCAACCAGGGGCGCGTGTCGGAGCCGGCGCGTATCCTGGTGGTTGACGAGAACGAGCGGCAGGCGCGGCGCATCTGCCGGTATCTCGAAGGGCTGCATCGCCCGATCTCGCACTCGGAAGCGACGCAACTGGGCATTTCGGGCTCGATGGTCGACCTGATGATCATCTCGCTGTCGAACGAGAAGCTGGATGGGCTTCGCCTGACGGCCTATCTGCGCTCGGTGGAATCCACGCGCGACCTGCCGATCCTGATCGTGGCCGAGCCCGATGACGAGAAGAGGGCCGTGCGCGCGCTGGAGCTAGGCGCGTCGGATATCGTGATCAAGCCGATCGACTCGGAAGAACTCTCTGCGCGCGTGAAGACGCAGGTGCGCAAGAAACGCTATCTCGACTCGCTGCGCTCGCGGCTGGACCAGTCGATGGAGCTGGCGGTCACCGACCAGCTGACCGGCCTGCACAATCGCCGCTATATGCGCGTGCAGCTGGAGCAGTTCATCAAGCGGTCGGACATGGGCGGACGGCCGGTTTCGATCCTTCTGTGCGACATCGACCACTTCAAGAAGGTCAACGACATCCACGGTCACTCGGCGGGCGATGAGGTGCTGCGCGAGTTCGGCCGGCGGCTGCGCGAGAACATCCGGCCGATGGACCTTGCCTGCCGCTATGGTGGGGAAGAGTTCGTCGTAATCATGCCGGATACCAATCAGGCCCTGGCCCAGCAGGCCGGAGAGCGGCTGAGGCAACTCATCGACTCCGAACCCTTCATGATCGGCCGCGGCGACCAGCTGCGTGTGACCATGAGCGGGGGCGTCGCCACCGTATTCCCGCCGGATGACACGCTGGATTCCATGCTGAAGCGGGCGGACGAGGCGCTTTACCGGGCCAAATCCAGCGGCCGGAACCAGATCGACGTCGAACGGGTCGACGTCTGACCTCCGAGAAATCCTGCCAGACGGGCGATTTCCCGGCCTTAACTTTGCCGCGGATTGTTGGCATATACGGCTCATGGATGCGTTCACACCCGGCGCCTTGCCTGGCGAGGCCAAGCTCAGATTTCTCGATGCGGACTTCGAGGTTCTCAAGCCCGGCCGCTTCGTCGTGTGCGCCGTCACCAAGCGCAAGATCGCGCTCGAAGACCTGCGCTACTGGAGTGTCGATGCGCAGGAAGCGTATTTCGACGCCGAGACGGCGCTGACGCGATGGAAGCAGGTCAACGGGAGAGAGTGATGCGCTGGGGGATGGCGGGGGTAGCCCTCCTTCTTGCTGCGGCGTGCGGCAGGGTGGCGGTGGCTGACCCGGCGCCTCAGCAGGTATCGCAAACGGCCCTTCCAGGGGCTGTGGCCGCAGCGGCCAAACTCACCTGCAACACGACAGCGACACAGGGTGGGGCGATCATCTGCCGTACGGCGCCGCTGGCGACGCTGACGCTCGACGGCAATCCTATTGCTACAGCGGATGCGGATGGTCTGGCCGTCATCGGCCTCAAGCGTACTCAAGGGACGCCGGCGCTGATCGGCGTGAAGCCCGTGTTGTCTGAGGCTGTTCTGGCGACGGCAAGCGTGCCTGTCGCCGAGCGGCACGACACGGTTTCGAAGTTCACCATGGAGTGCGCGAAGATCGCGCCGCAGTCCAAGGCGGATCAAAAGAAGGCCGAGGCCGCGTGGATCAAGAAGGACAAGGCGCTGCGCGAATTCAACCCGCCCCTGTCGCCGGTCTCGATCGGCAAGCCGGTGGGAAGCGACTTCGGCATGTCGTCGTCCTTCGGCGCCACGCGGACCTATGTGCCCAAGACCAAGAAGTGCGAAGGCTCGACCAGTGTCCACAATGGCACCGACATCGCCGTGCCGACGGGAACCGAGATCCACGCGCCAATGGCCGGCACCGTGATCCTCGCCGATCCGGACCTCTTCTTTGAAGGCGGTTGCGTCTTCCTCGACCTCGGCCGCGGCCTCGTCTCGGTGACGATGCACATGAGCCGGATCGATGTGAAGGCGGGCGACAAGATCGAGGCGGGACAGCTCCTCGGCCTATCCGGCGCCACGGGCCGCGTGACCGGGCCGCACCTGCATTGGTCGATCAAGTACCGGAACGTCCATTCCGACGACCGCGGCACGGATATCTGGCTCGATCCGGTGCTGATGATGGCGCTGAAGGCGCCTTAGGCGCCTAGCGTTTGCAGATGGTGACCGTGCCGTCCTCGTCGGTCAGGGTCAGCCCGCCATCCTTGAGCGAGATCGCCGATGTCGAGGTCTGGTTGACGATCATGGGCTCAACCATGGGCTGGACCGTTGCAACCGGCGCATCCTGACCGTTGAGCCTGGCCGTCTTGACCGTGAGCGCCGTGATCGTCTCGAAGAGCTTTCCATCTGGCGTCAGCTTCCAGTCGGCCGTTCCGTTTCCGGTGAATTCAAGTTGTCCGCCGCCAGCGTTGACGTTGACCTCGTAGGTTTCCTTGCCTCCGTCCAAATAAGTGGTCGAACTGGTGACACTCATCCCCTGGGCCTCGGCTGTGCACGCCCAGGTTCCGGAAAGCGCTTGCTCGACAGGCGATTTCGCGCCCTGCGCGGACGCAGTGGCGGCGAGCGCGATAAAGGCTGCGGCTGCGATCACGGTGGACTTCATGCAGGTAACCCTTTGCCGGTGTGACGGGCAAGATGGCGCGGAACAAGCGAAAGTCCACCGTAGGGTTCAGTGCGAATCGCCATTCCCGAAATCGCCTTGCCGTGGCGCGCAGGATGACAGGTTCGCCGTGCGCAGTCATGTTGATGCAAAGATGGGGAGCAGCCATGGCCGAGACCAAGACGAAATTCACCAAGGTCAGCGTGAAGAATTTCATTGCTAGCGTGCCGAACGAAACGCGGCGCAAGGATGCTGAGGTTCTTCTGAAGCTGTTCGCGAAAGTGACCGGCTGGAAGGCGCAGATGTTCGGGCCGACGATCGTCGGCTTCGGCAGGTATGACTACACATACGACAGCGGCCATTCGGGGTACGCGTGCGTGGTGGGGTTCAGTCCGCGCTCGGCGAACCTGGTGATCTACGGCGGCATGATGGCGAGCGGTGAGAAGGCTGCCCCCTTCCTCGCCAAGCTGGGCAAGCACAAGATCAGCAAGGGCTGTCTCTACATCAACAAGCTCGCGGACGTGGACCTCGGCCAGCTCGAGAAGATGCTCAATGCGGGCACGGCCAACGCGAAGAAGGCGTTCACGGAGAAAGGTTGGAGGGTCAGCGGGACCTGAGCCTTCGCCCTACTGCGCCGGCGCCGCCGCAGCTCTAACCGGTCTCGCCTCATTGATGGTCACACCACGGCCTGAAGGCGGCTTCGGCCCGCCTTTCATCCAACTGAGTAGGGCATCGAACGCGTTGGCGACTTCGCGGTTCGTCACCGAGCCGTGGCCGGAGTGGTCGTAGATCTGGAAGGCGACCATGTTTTCCGTGCCCGCACGGCGGACGATGTTCATGTATTCCTCGGTTGTGTCCACCGGCACCACGGGGTCGTAGATCGGCTCCATGATGAAGAGCGGCTTGGTCACCTTGCCTGAGGCCGTGTACCACTTCTTCAT
>Ga0070685_10001829_pt1 | contig 11073 bp, 8 predicted proteins | sample KBSS13LmetaG_FD_65651 | JGI IMG/M metagenome (GOLD analysis project Ga0070685, IMG submission 65651) | Switchgrass rhizosphere microbial communities from Kellogg Biological Station, Michigan, USA - KBS S1-3L metaG | ecosystem: Host-associated > Plants > Roots > Rhizosphere ...
GCATGGATGCACGTCCCCTGCTGCCGCCCGAAGGCGTTGACGTGCTCGCCCGAGAAGCGGATGTCCTTCATCGGGTAGCGCCCCGTGTCGAAGCCGGGGTGGAAGGTGACGGCGAGGTCCAGCTTCTCCAGCGGCTCCGGGTCGCCCAGGTTGCGGACGGCGGTCTGCATCAGCCGGTAGCGGTTGGTGAGCTGGTTGTCGGGGATCTGCTGCACGTTCAGCATCCGCCCGACCAGGTGGTAGTAGGGGAGCAGCCCCTCGTAGGTGATCTCCGCGGGCCAGCCGTCGGCGAAGGTGATCGCGGGGGGGATGGCGGAGACGTTCGCGTACACCAGCGAGCCGCCGCCCACCCCGGCGCCGCGGACGACGGACATCTTCCCCCAGAGATGGGCCTCCAGCCAGCCGTTCCACTGGTGCGGCCGGCGCGAGTCGTAGAACCAGTCGTGGACGTCCTGGTCCGGGTAGGCGGAGATGGCGCCGTCGCGCGGCCGGGGCGGGTTCGTCTCGGGCTCCCACTCGCGCCCGCGCTCCAGCACGATCACGCGCGCGCCGGTCTCCGCCAGCCGGCACGCCGTCACCGACCCGCCGAACCCGCTCCCGACGATCACCACGTCGGCGTCGAACCGTGCCGTCATCATCCCCTCCCGTTCAGGTCGGCGCTGAAATGCGGATCACCGCAGGTCGCTCGACGCCCGCGCCGTCTCGCCCTCCCCTGCCCCGCCCTCCCCGGCTCGCTTAGGCTCGCCACCCCTCCCGTACCGGGAGGGGTTGGATTCTCCAGGGCCTGCGCCAACCGACACCCGGCGGCGCGATGGCTTGTCGTCGCAAAACCACCCGCAGGCGGCTCGTCCGCCGAGGTCTCCCACCCTCGCCCGGTACGGGAGAGGGTTTGCGCTCTAAGGCGCAGGGAGAGGGCGGCGCCGCGGCGTCGGATCCGCTCCCATATGGCCGCCGCGCGTGCGCCTCACGAGGTGCGTCTCACCGGTGCGCCTCACGGGCCGACGGCCGGCGCGGCGTTCCCGGCCTCGGCGGGCTGCGCCGGCTCGGGCTCCCGGATCACCGCCGCGCCCTCCGCCCCGTTGCGCCGCACCGGCCCCAGGATCTCGATGGGGTCCGCGACGCCGGCCTCGTCGTTCCACTGCAGGTACTCGTGCCGGTACTCGCCCCCGGCGCCCAGGGTGAAGCGCAGGAACGGGCGGAAGGAGCGGCCGATCAGGTCCGGCCGGTCGTCGATGTAGAGCGGCGTCCACGTCCCCGTGTTCAGGTAGAGCACCGTCGGGACGCCGTTTCGCGGGGCGACCAGCTGCACGTCCATGGTGTGGGTGTGCCCGTAGACGGCGTAGAGGACCGTCTTCGGCACCGTCGGCCGGCGCGCCGCCAGCGCCCGGTAGGCCAGGTCGCTGAACTCGTCGTCCATCACCTTCCCCTTCTTCTTCGGCATCGAGTCGGCGATGGCGGACATCAGGTAGGGGAGCGCCGCCCCGAGCAGCGACAGCGACTTCCCGTACTTCGGCAGGATCGTCCGCACCACCTCGGCAACCCGGTCGAAGCTGAGGATCAACGCCACTAAGACGATGCCTACCAGGGGGCCGAGGATGTTGAGGAGGAGGAGCACGCTGCGCGCGGTGCTCCCGCCGGAGATCCTCAGGCTCTTGCGGATGAGCTGGAAGGCGGGCGGCACCAGCAGCAGCGCGCGGAAGGGGTGCCGGCGCAGGATCAGCCGGATCGACTTCTTCAGCGGGCGCGCGTTGTCCAGGAAGGGGTAGATGTCCTCGGCGCTGTTGATCAGGTAGCGGTTGACGAAGGAGCCGGAGGGGAGGCGGATGGTCTCCACGTCGCGGCCGTCCTGCTTCACGATCAGCGTGGGCGGGCCCTCCACCCGCGTGGGCGTCTCGTACGCGTGGCCGTGCTCCAGGAAGACGTTGGCCAGCCGCACGAAGTCGTCGCAGAAGACGATCGACCCGGGGCCCGTGCCGCCCGGCGCCGCGCCCAGCATGCGGCGCATGGCCAGGCGGACCAGCGGCCAGTGGAGCTCCACGTCGTGGTTCCCCTTCACCACCAGCATGCGGCCCCCGGCGCCCACCCACCCCGCCAGCGCCGCGAAGAACCGGCGGTGCCCGGCCGCGATCTCGTCCAGCTTCCAGACGCACTTGAAGTCCTCGGTGCCCAGCCCGTAGCGGCGCTCCTTCCGGTCGATCGAGGCCTCGAGCTGCGCCGCCGTCATCTGCACCCCGAGCGCCGCCAGCCGCGCGCGCCAGGCGTCGAGCTCGCGCGCCGAGAGCGGCGTGCCGACCACGCGCAGGAAGTCGAGCGTGTCGCCGTTCATCACCAGCAGCGCGCCCTCGGCGGCCGCCGGGTGGTAGTGCGCCAGGAAGCGGTCGAACGCCTCGTCGGCGAAGAAGTTCTCGATGCGGTCGAACCGCCCCGTGGCGGGGTCGCGGCCGGCAGAAAGGTGCAGGTCGCTCACCACCAGCATGGTCGCCGGCGGGTTGGCGACGAGCGCGTCCAGCGCCGCCTTCTCGGCGTCGGCGCCCGGGGCACCCGGGGCGATCGTGATGTTCTGCGGCACGGTCTGGCGCGCGGTCTCGAGGGTCGAGGTCATGCGAGGGACTCCGGAAGGGTTCGACGGGCCATGCGAATGCCTGCGGACGCTGCTGCCAGTCGGATCGAAAGGTGAGCAACGCCGCAAACCCCTGATACGTCATCCTGAGGGCGGCGGCGACTCGCCCTGGTCCACTGCGATGACTGCAGCCCGAAGGATCTGTAGCCGCGGTCGCAGGGCCGCCGGCGTGTCGCAGTTCCCGGCTATGGATCCTTCGGCCTGCCAGGCTCGTCGACACCGACGGACGGGCGCTACCGCCTCAGGATGACGTCTTTGCGGAACGTCCGATCAGAACGAACGCCATTCCGGGCTCACGCCGCGGCGAGACTCGCGGCGGGGGGCGCCTCCGGCACCGGCTCGCGCGAGTAGCGGAGGTACGAGCGGTAGAACAGCCAGCCGCAGAGCACGTTCACCGGCGATGCGCCGAGCAGCGACACGGTGCCGAACAGGGTGGCGTGGTGCGCGTAGCCCAGGTAGACCCAGTCGGCCCAGCTCTCCGTCAGCCGGATGCCGGCGACCAGCATCAGCCACCCCGGGTCACGCTCCCAGCGGAGGAGCGCGACCGTCATCCAGAAGGCGAACGCCGCCCATCCCGCGCCCAGGCGGTGCAGGAGGCCCATCGGATCGTCCGGCGCCATGTCGTGGAAGATCCGCGTCCAGGTGCCGGGCGAGAAGAAGATCACCGTGGGAAAGACGATGTCCAGCGCGATCAGGGAGAGGAGGAGGAGGTTGACGGCGCGGCGGCTCATGGGGGCCTCCCATCGAGTGGCGGGTGGCGGTGGGTCCGGCATCGGCCGGCAAGGCTGGAAGCGCGTTCGGATGATGCCGGCGGAATGAAGGGGACGCGAAGGACCTGCAGATGATTGGAGGGGCCGCGGCGGACGACTTCCCCGCCCCGGCCGCCCCGGGTCGAGCGGATCAGCCCTGGAGCACCACCTCGCCCGCGCCGTGCAGCGCCGGCGACGCGCCGTTGCCGTTCCCCACCCCCGCGGCGGTGAGGACGGGGTGCGGCTCCCGCGCGGGCGCGGAGAGCAGGCGCGTCCACTCCGCCAGCCCCGCCAGGAGCTTGCCGAGGCGGTCGCGCAGCGCGGGGGCGACGAGGCGCCCGTCCGCCGAGAAGTGCTCCTGCGCGCGGTCCACCATCAGCTCCGGCTGCAGCAGCGCGCAGACGCCGGTGTAGAGGAAGGCCTGCCGGAGCTGGAGCTGCGCCCGCACCGTGCCGCCGCGGCCGGTGGAGGCGCCCATGATCGCGGCCGGCTTGCCGCGGAGGACGGAGGAGCACGGGGGCTGCGAGGCCCACTCCAGCGCGCTGCAGAGCACGGCGGGGACGCCGTAGTTGTACTCGGGGGTGGCCACCAGCAGCGCGTCCGCCGCGCCGATGGCGGCGATGAGGTCGCGGACCTCGGCGGGGGGCTCCGTCTCCGGGCGGAAGAGCGGGAGCGGGGAGAGGTCGTGGATAGAGAGGGTCATCTCCGCCGGCGCCAGCTCGCGCGCGGCCTCGAGCAGCGCGCGGTTGTACGACCCGCGGCGCACGCTCCCGGCGATCCCCACCACCCTGAGCGGCGCGCGCCCCTCCACCGTCCGGATCATCGTCCCTCCGCTCAGGGGGTGGCCGCCGCCAGCACGGCGGCGGGGGCGTGGCTCGCGGCGCGCGCCAGCTTCCGGCGCGCCCGGTCGAAGCCGTCGAGGATGCGCTCCACGTGGGCGGGGGTGTGCGTGGCCATCAGCGACACCCGCAGCCGGCACTCGCCGGGGGGGACGGCGGGCGGGGTGACGGGGTTGGTGAAGACCCCGGCCTCGAAGAGCGCCTTCCAGAAGGCGAAGGTCTCCAGCATCTCCCCGATCACCACCGGGATCACCGGCGTCTCGCTGCGCCCCACGTCGAAGCCCATGGAGACCAGCCCCGCGCGCGTCTCGCGAGTGTTGCGCCAGAGCGCCTCGCGCCGCTCCGGCTCGCGCTCCATCACCTCCAGCGCCGCCAGCACCGTCGCCACCGACGACGGCGGCATGCTGGCGCTGAAGATGAAGGGCCGCGAGTGGTGCCGCAGGTAGTGCAGCACCGACTCCGGCCCCGCCACCATCCCGCCGATCGAGGCGAGCGACTTGGAGAAGGTGGCCACGGTGAGCCCCACCCGCCCCTCCATCCCGAAGTGCTGCGCCGTCCCCCCGCCGTGCGCGCCGAGCACGCCCAGCGCGTGCGCGTCGTCCACCAGCAGGTCGGCCTGGTAGCGCTCCGCCAGCGCCGCCAGCCCGGGGAGGTCGGCGATGTCGCCCTCCATCGAGAAGACGCCGTCGGTGGCGATCAGCTTGGCCGCGCCCTCGGGGGCCGCGGCGAGCTGCCGCTCCAGGGTGGCGAGGTCGGAGTGCGGGTAGCGGTGCACCGCGGCGCCGGAGAGGCCGCCGCCGTCCACCAGGGAGGCGTGGTTCAGCCGGTCCATGTAGAGGTGGTCGCCGCGCCGCAGCACGGTGGAGACCACGCCCAGGTTGGCCTGGAAGCCGGTGCTGAACACCAGCGCCGCCTCGGTCCCCAGCAGCCGCGCGAGCCGGCCCTCCAGCTCCAGGTGCATGTCCAGGGTGCCGTTCAGCAGCGGGCTCCCGGTGCACCCCGAGCCGTAGCGGGCCAGCGCCTCGCGCGCCCGCTGCAGCACCAGCGGGTGGTGGGTGAGCCCCAGGTAGTTGTTGGAGCCCGCCATCACCTTCCGCTCGCCGCGGATCACCACCTCGGCGTCGTCGGAGCGCTCGATGGGCTGGAAGTAGGGGTACAGGCCGGCCGCCTGGCACTCGCGTGCCGCGGTGTAGAGGTCGCACCTCTCCAGTACGCGCATCGGCTCCCTCGCTGCGGTGGGGCGCTACAGGCCGTAGTGCTTGCGCATCAACGTCTCATAAACGGAGTACGGGAGCACCCCGCGGATCAGCGGCGCCAGCCGCTGCATGGTGGGCCCCACGGTGTAGCGCAGGTCGGGGGCGCTGGCGCGGACGGCGCGCACCACCACCTTCGCCACCGGCACCGGGTCCACCCCCGCCTGCTCCTCGACCTCCACCACTCCCATCGCGTCGGCGAAGGCGGCGCGGTAGGGCGACGCCTCGCAGAGCGACCCCGCGGTCTTGCGGCGGTTGGCGGTGAAGCGGGTGCGCGTGTCGCCCGGCTCCACCAGCACCACGTGGATGCCGAAGGGGCGCACCTCCATCCTGAGCGCCTCGGTCATCCCCTCCAGCGCGAACTTGCTGGCGCTGTAGAAGGCCTGGAAGGGGAGCGACACCCGCCCCGCGATGGAGCTCACGTTCACGATGGTGCCGTGGCGCCGCGCCCGCATGGACGGCAGCACCGCGCGGCAGACGCGCAGCACGCCGAAGAAGTTGGTGTCGAACTGCCCCTTGGCCTCGTCGATCGAGGTCTCCTCCACCGCGCCGGCGATGCCGAAGCCGGCGCAGTTCACCACGGCGTCGATCCGCCCCTCCCCCTCCAGCATCCCCGCCACGCCCTCGGCCACCGACCCCTCGTCGCCCACGTCCATGCGCAGGCAGGGGTAGGCCGCCTCCACCTCGGGGGCGGTGCGGCTGGCGCCGTACACCCGGCAGCCGCCCGCGGCCAGCAGGTCGGCGCACGCCTTCCCGATCCCCGACGAGGCGCCGGTCACCAGCACCACCGGCTGCGCCGCGGCGGGGCGGGCGCCGTTCCCGTTTCCGTTCGAACCGCCCAGGAAGCTCGCCATGTCAGTAGGCCCGCGCCTGCTGGTACTGCCCCAGCTCGAAGCCGTGGCGCTTCGCCATCGCCAGCGCCGCCTCGACCCCGGCCGCCGTCACCGGGCCGTACGAGCCGTGCTGGGTGATCCCCTCCAGCCCCATCAGCACCGTCTCGGCCAGGCAGGCGTACACCAGCCCCGGCTCCAGCGGGGCGCCGGCGAGGCCGAAGCCAGGGTTGTGGGGGAGCCGCACCACCCCGCCGCGGATCACCCGCACGTCGGGGCGCTCCGCGGCCACGGAGGCGTCCACGTCGGGAGGGAGCGAGATGTCGCAGATCACGGTGGGGCCCGGGAAGAGATGGGGGGGGAAGATCAGCGGCTCCGCCGCGTTCGAGGCCGAGAGCACCAGCGGGCAGCGGCGCAGCTCGCCCATCTCCGCCGTGGCGCTGATCCGCGTGTTCGGCGCAAGCTGGCGCAGCGCCGCGACCTGGGCCACCGCGCGCGGGCTCGCGGGGTCGCGCACCACCAGCACCACCTCGCGCACCCGGGGGGCCATCATCGCCGCATAGGTCGAGGCGATGTTCCCGCCGGCGCCCACCACCCCGAGCGCCGACGCGGCCATGTCGATCCCCAGCTCGTCGGCCGCGCGGCGCAGCGCCTCGAGCCCCATCCCCACCGTGAGCGAGTTGCCGGAGGTGAGCGCGATCCCCGGGGTGCGCACCCGCTTGCAGTTGCGCGCCACGATGGAGGTGTAGCCGCCCAGCCCGATCACCTGGCACCCGTTGTCGCGCGCCAGCGCCACCGCCTCCTCGACCTTCTCCATGATCCAGTCGCCGTCGCGCCGCGCCAGCGACTCGGAGACCTGCGCCGAGGTGAGGTAGAGGCCGATGAAGGAGAAGTGCACCTGCTCGCCCGTGACCGAGGTGATGTGCTCCTGGTCGAAGATGACGGGCCCCATCATCCGCGCCGAGCGGCGCACGTGGGTGTCGATCTCGTCGGGGGTGAAGCGCTCCAGCGCGCCGTCCCAGAGCACCGCGTGCTCGGGGACGATCAGGTGCCCCAGGAAGGCGACGCGCTTCGCGATCCGCGGGCTCTCGCGGCGCAGCGGGACCGAGGGACGCCACACCTGCACCGGCGCGGCCGGACGCCCCACCGAGAAGCCGGTGAGGTGCACCAGGTCCAGCGCGCGCATGGCGGTGCAGAGCGCCTCGACGGCCGCGGCGGCGCGCTCGATGTGCGCCTCGCTGACGTAGGCCGAGGGCTGCACCCGCAGCGTCAGCGGCGAGCTGAGCGTCGGCAGCACGCGGACGCGCTGCACGTTCAGCAGGTAGGCCGCGGCCGCGTACCCCAGGTACTCCTGGCGCGAGAGCATGCGCAGCGTGTTGGACGACGAGTCGCCCTGGTCGCGCAGCTGGATCCCCACCATCAGCCCCGCCCCGCGCACCTCCTGGATCTGGTCGGGGAAGCGGTCGGCCACCGCCTGCATCCGCTCCTTCAGCGCCGCCCCCGAGGCCGCGCACCGTCCCGCCAGGTCGTCGCGGTCGATGATCTGCAGCGCCTTGGCGGCGAGGAGGCAGCCGCGGTCGTCCTCGGCGAAGGTGGAGGTGTGCGACATGGTGAAGTCGTCCACCAGCCGCTCGCGGTCGATCATCAGCGCGCCGATCTTCACCAGCCCGCCGCCCAGCGCCTTGGAGAGGCAGATGTAGTCCGGCTTGATCCCCAGCGCGTGGCTGGCCAGCAGCGTCCCGGTGCGTCCCAGCCCGCTCTGGATCTCGTCCACGATCAGCGGGGCGCCGCGCCGGCGGGCGGCCTCCGCCACCCAGGCGACGAAGTCGGCCGGGAGCGGGCGCACCCCGCCCTCGCCCTGCACCGGCTCCAGCAGCACGCCGGCCAGGTCGGCCGCCTCGGGCTCGGCCTCGGCGGCGGCCCAGTCGGCCGGGTCGGCGGGGTCGATGAAGCGCACCCGCGGCCCCCAGCCGGCGTAGGCCTCGCGGTAGCTCCAGGTGGCCTGCACCGAGCCCACCGTCTTGCCGTGGAAGGCGCCGCGCACCGCCCAGAAGCTCCCCCGCCCCGTCTCCAGGCGGGCGTGCTTCAGGGCCGCCTCCACCGTCTCGGTCCCCGAGTTGGTGAAGATGGTCACGTAGTCGCCCAGCCGCGCGGCGAGCTCCATGGCCAGGCGCGCGGCGCCGCCGCGGCAGGAGCCCTGGGCCAGGAGCGGCACCTTGCGCTCGCTGAGGCGACGCTCCTCGGCGACCAACTCGGGGTGGTAGTGCCCGAAGAGGTTGGCGCCGAAGCCGCCCACCAGGTCGAGCACCTCCACCAGCCCGGTGGGGGTGCGGCGCCAGAGGAGGTCGCCTTCCGCGCGCTCGTAGAGCGCGTCGAGGCCGACGGCCTGCATGACGCGCAGGACGGCGGGGCGGCAGAAGCGTCCCCAGGCCGCGACGGTGTCGACCGTGTCGGCCGCGTCGGCCGCGTCCGGCGCGGCGGCGTGGTTGCCGCCGGCGCCGTGCGGGGGAACGGCGTCCCTAGGCTTCGGGCTCGAGGGCGGTACGGTACGGGGTGGCACGTTTGCTCGTCTCCGTACGGGCGTGGGACCAGCGGGTGAGCAGGGCGGCCGTCGCCACGAAGACGAGGGCGCCTGCGATCGGAATCGATTTGGGGCCGGGCTGCGAGACCAGCGACGAGAGGCCGAGCAGCGGGAAGGCGACGGCGATGGCCCACTGCAGCGGCTGCGGCACCCGCGTGCGGAAGGAGCGGCGGGCCTGCGGACGGGTCTTCCGCAGCTTGATCACCGCCAGCATGAAGGCCGCGTACACGAAGCAGACGAAGGCCGAGCCGATCACCGCGGCCAGCACCTCCAGCCGCCAGGTGACCACCACCACCGCGGTGAGCGCGGCCAGGGATCCCAGGGAGAGGATGCCGCCGACCGGCGCCCCGCGCTCGTTCATCTTCGCGCACCACCCGGGGAGGATCCCCTCGCGGGTGAGCGCGTAGATCAGGCGCGAGCCCCCCATCACCCCGGCGTTGAAGGTGGAGAAGATCGCCAGGAAGGAGATGCCGAGCGCCAGGTACGGCCCCGGCGTGCCCAGCAGCGCGGTGAAGTAGGGGACCTGGGGCGTGGTGCCGGCCACGATCACGGCGTGCGGCAGCATCCGCCAGAAGCCGAAGGCGCAGAGCGAGTACGCGACCACGTTGGTGGCGATGGCCAGCGGCATGGAGAGCGGGATGGTGCGCTTGTACGAGTCCGGGCGCATCCCCAGCATGGTGATCCACTCGAAGCCGATGAAGAGGTACACCGCCATCCCGATCGCCGCGGGAACCTTCGCCGCCTGCTCCCACCCGTCGTGGGCCCCCGGCACCTGCGTCCCACGGGTGATCCCCACCACCGCCAGCACGGTGATCAGCACGATCAGCAGCAGGGTGGTGACGATCTGCATGGTCTTGGGGAGCTCCAGCCCGTACAGGTTCACCACCACGGTGAAGCCGATGATCCCCAGCGCCGCCAGCAGGAGCGGCACCCCGGGAAAGACGGAGCCCAGCACCAGCGCGAACATGAAGGCCTCGACCGCCGCCACCAGGATCATGAAGATCAGGTAGAGGTAGACGAGCAGCAGCGAGACGCGGTTGTCGAAGGCGGCCTTCAGGTAGGTGCGCACCCCCGGCGCCGAGGGGTACATGCTGGCCAGCTCCGCCACCGAGCTGGAGATGGCGGCGCAGAGCAGCCCGGCCAGCACGATGGCGACCACCACCCAGGGCCCGGTGACGATCTCGTTCAGCCCGGAGAGCATGGTGAACGAGCTCATCCCGAACGCCATGCCGGCGCCGAAGGTCACGTAGAACAGCAGCTCGAACCAGCGCTTCATCGCTCGGTTTCCGTCCGTGAGGTGGTGGGTCCGACGGGCGGCCTAGAGGCCCCAGATCACCATGGCGATGGCTTCCAGCTTCACCTTGTCGCGCTCGGCCGAGAACACCGCCATGTTGCCGTCGATCAGCGCCGTGGCGGGGTTGTAGTCGCCGGTGAAGATGCGCTTGAGGATCTCTTCGTCGGCCTGCATGTGCACCGTACCGTCGCCCTCGCTGATCCCCGGGGTGACGCCGGTCATCTCCAGGTTCTCGATGGTCATGGTGTAGGCCGTGGGCGCGTCCAGCGGCTCCACCAGCACGTCGCGGTTCCAGCCGGCGATGAGCTTCTTCACGCGCGCGTTGTCGTTGAAGCGCTCGCGGAAGTCGCTCAGGCACTCTTCCAGGGTGGCGGTGGCGATGTCGGCGATCATGGCTGTGGTGCGGGGTTCGGGGTGTCGGTTGCCGGATCGGGAAGGGGGACGCGGGCCGCGTCCCCCTGTCAGTCTATTCCCAGGGCTGCTCGATGCCGAGGACCTGGCGGCCCACGATGAGCTTGAGCGTGTCGTCCGAGGGCGCCATCACCGAGCCGGCGCGGGCGTCGCGGTAGGCGCGCTCGGCGGGGTGGCCGCGCTTGTAGGCGGTGCCGCCGCACACCTGCAGCGCCTTGTGGGCCACGTCCACCGCCATCTCGGCGGCGGCGGCCTTCACCTGCGCGATCTCCACGAAGAAGGGGTCGTCGGGGTTCTCGCGGATGATCTCGTCCAGCAGCCCGGCCGCGTGCAGCTCGTCGAAGAGCACCAGCGCGTTGTCGGACATCTGCGCCACCCGGTGCACCATCCCGCGGACGAGGTCGATGCGCACGCGCATCTCGGCCACGTAGCGCTGCACCGTCTCCAGCCGGGCGAGCGCCAGGTTGGTGTCGGTGTGGATGCGCTTCTTCACGTG
>Ga0070685_10001830_pt1 | contig 11072 bp, 17 predicted proteins | sample KBSS13LmetaG_FD_65651 | JGI IMG/M metagenome (GOLD analysis project Ga0070685, IMG submission 65651) | Switchgrass rhizosphere microbial communities from Kellogg Biological Station, Michigan, USA - KBS S1-3L metaG | ecosystem: Host-associated > Plants > Roots > Rhizosphere ...
CCCGCAAGCCATGGCTTACCGCGCAGACCGGGGAACCGAGAAGCGCTGCCGCAGATCAGGGACGGTGCTGCTCGGAGGCAAGTACTTCTGCCGCGCTCATGCGCGGGTGTGGCGGAAGCACTACGAGATCATCGAGCGCATCCGTGCGCTTTAGCGATATACTGATCTGGTGACTGAATATGATTGCTGGCGGTTCGGGGCATGGTTTGGCTTGGAAGGGCAGGCCTAGGCGTGGTGTGGTCATGTCGGTTCTGAGGGACTGGCCGACATATTTGTTGAAAAATATCCCCCTGCAGATCAGGCAGGGGATCGAGCGGGACGCGGGCGATGACTCCATGGCGGAGGTCATTCGCGGGATCCTGTGCGAGCACTACGCCCTGGACTGTGAGCCCGTGGTGGCCCGCAACAAGTTCCTGCGGGTGAACGGCACGGACACGATGGTGTTGCGTTTGCAGCCCGAGCTGTGGGAGAAGATCAAGGCAGACGCGCTGACTGCAAGAACTACTCACAGGGCGGTCATTTTGGAAGCGCTCGAGGCGCACTACGACGGAGGTCACCCCCAATGACTGAATACGTTGTGTTCCAGCAGGTGCAAGAAGGTCTGTGGGAGCCGATAGGACATGTGCAGGCCCGCTCCTCACGCTCGGCCATCCAGCAGCGCATCGATGGAATGTCCCAGTCCTCCGAGTACCGCGGACCGGGCACCTACGTTGCTGTCCCGGAGCGCTCCTTCCGCCCGCTCACGGTTCAGGTGCAGACGAAGACTGAACTCAAGTTCTCGTGAAAGCGTTTTTTATGCTCAGCATGGTGCTTGAAGTCGATGATTTGGCCGATCTGGAAGAGTGGCGATCAGGTATGGAGACTTCTGGGTGGAAGAGTCTCATTCAGTCCATGGGCGAAGCCCTGGGAGAAGAGCCCACTGAAGAAATGATTGATGAATCCATCCTCTTCTACGGCGTCCAGGCATGGCCGCTCCCCACTCATCCATGAGTGAGGTAGGGCCTGTGGCATGACGTACTTCCTGCGCCCTCCCATGCACGATGAGCCGCGCCCGTACATTCCGCCGCCCACGCCATGGTGGCTGGTTGCTCTGCACGTTGTGTTCGTGGTGAGTTTGATCGTTGCGGCCGTGTCTTTCCTTGCAGCGTGGCTAGCGTGAGCGAGGTAGAGCAAGCCGCTGAGTGGAACATCTCGGAGCTCGGGCTCAAGATCCAGGACACCCTTGGGTCTGACGTAGACCGAGCGTGGGCCGCCGGCTTCTTCGACGGAGAAGGTCACGCGGCGATGGTTCGGGGGACCAACGGCTACCCGTCATTCCGCGTGGCAGTGAGTCAGGCTACGGACTATGCGAGCCTGAGGCGGTTCGCAAGGATCATGGGAGTCGGAAGACTCTACGGTCCGTACCGCCACAAGAAAGATGATTGGTCTCCGACCATGCAGTTCTACGCTCACAACGAGGAAGCCATGCATGTAGTCGCGGTCATGTTCCCTTACTTGGGGAAGGTGAAGTTGACTCAAGCCCTAAGAGCAGCAGACCAGTGGAGACTGACGCGCAGACTGAAGATGCAGGAAGCGGCTGAACTACGCGAGGAGCGCAAGAGGCACATTCGCCAGAGAACGCATTGCAAGTACGGCCACGAACTGACCAGCGAGAACACCTATCCCGCTAGCGATGACCCGACGCGCCTCGACTGCCGCACTTGTCGGAACGCAAGTGCACGTCGCTCCTACTATCGCAACAAGACATGAGCGAAGTAGAGATTCGGGATCAGTGGGAAGTGTGCGTAGAACTCCGCGATCCTGGTCTCACCTACAACCGCTTTGACGAGATCTGCGCCTTCCTTGGTACGGTCAACACCGAGGTTCGGTTTGCCATCGGTGACGCGATCGTGATGGGGCCGGAGCTCTTCGGAGAATCCGCATACCAGGCAATGGAAAAGCTGCAGCTGTCCGAGGACGGGATGCAAGAGTACGCTCGCGTCTCACGCAAGATCCCTCCCTCGATCCGCAGGAAGGGACTCTCTTGGTCCCACCACCGGGCAGTGGCCGCGCTCGAGCCGGGAGAACAGAAGGACTGGCTCAAGCGAGCGAAGGATGAGGGCCTGAGTCACCACGCGCTCCGTGAAGAGCTGCGCAATGGGGCAGAGCCGCAGGCATCTACATCATGTAGGTGTTGTGGCCGCCCCCTCTGAAGGATTCACCTGGAAGCTCTTCGGAAACCCAGACCGTCGCTGCTGGAAGTGCGGGAAGGAGCCTTTGCGGGTACAGGACGTGGGTGAGCACCGCCGCAAGTACCCCGGAGGGAAGGATGAGTTCCTCTGCAAGGACTGCAGAAACGCTGCCCTGGCCCGAGCCGTGGAGGCCCATAGACGTGCCGCAGGACTGGAAAGCAAACCCTAGGATCAAGGATCCCGAAGCGCGGCGCAGGTTCCGGCTGGCGCATATCGGGGAGCCCTGCGACAGCTGCGAGATCAGGCCCGGGGTGCATGTTCACCACCGGGTGTTCAGATCTCAGGGTGGTGATGATGCGCCAGAGAACTTTCTCTGGCTCTTACTCTGCGGTAGTTGCCACGACAGAGAGCATGGCGTCAGATCGACGTGGTATTGATGTCGTTACGTAACAGCCATGGAAAAGAGCGTTTACGACAAGAGAGCGTTTCGCAGCCTCCCTCGAGAGCGCTGTGAGGTCGAGTACCTGCTGGGTGCGTTCGCGGGAGCGTGCGCCGGGAAGATCCACCTGCACCACACGGACCCGGCTGATCCCAACTCGCGGCTGATCCCGGTCTGCGCGAGACACCACACTCGCCTGCACTCCGCCATGCGTGCGCTACAGGCCCCAGAACGCCCTGAGAGGCCCTGGAAGCATTGCACCCATCACCACCCCTACCCGGAGGGGAAGATCGCGTGTGAGCGCAGGTTGAACGGCCTCTCCTAATGTGATATACGTTCCCCCGTGCTGAATATGATTGTTCGGCATCCGGGGGGCTGTTCACGATGTCCCATCCCCCACATCCCGCGCCCCTAGCGCGGAGGCCATGCCCCCTATCAGGGAGAAGGGATTATCGTTGTCCTACTCACAGCCGTCATAGCGATTTCACTCTTGGGCGGAGGCCATACAACCAGCCCTGCCGCTGATCCTCCGCCCAAGCATCACCCCAAAGCATGTCCCTCCATCCAGCGAGCGCTCGCCTTCTACACCGCTCGGTACGTCCACTGGTCGGAGCTCAGAGCGGGGGCACCGAAGCTAGCTGACCACCGCGGGAGTAAGTGCCCCCGCTATCTCTTGAAAGTACGCCAGCGCAAGGCGGTTGCAGCGCACAGAGCGTGGAACCGTTACTTCCGCTATCACTACGCATGGTCGGAGTGGCTGCCAGACAAGTACGCTCGAGTTGGGGCGTGCGAGACGGGCTACGGACGCCGGCCTGGTTCATGGACGTGGGACTCAGGCACCTATGTCTCTGCATTCGGTATCTACCGAGCGGGCTACAACCAGTTCGCTCGCATTCTTGGACTACCAACGTGGGATGATCCAGGCCACCGCACTCCGCGGGAGCAGTACCTCGTGGCGCAGTACATCCAGCACCGCTTCGGCTGGTCAGCTTGGGGATGTGGTGGCGCGTAACTAGGAGCCAAGCCGAGACTGTGATATAAGGAGAGAGCCGCACTACCGGCATCCCTCCCCAGGGATCCACGTAAGGTCAGAGACTCTCCTCTCTGAATACAAGAGCCAGGCACCCCCTCGCCTGGCTCTTGTGCTTTCTGCTTACGGTGCTGGCGGTACTACGGGCGTGGCGGGATCTGCTCCGGCCATTTCCTCTGGCAGTGCCTGCAGGCCAAGCTGCTTGAGCGAGCCGAGTAGGGAGCCCACGAGCGCGGCCAGCACGATGGCCCACACGCCGTTCATCACGACTTCCATGTCGAGGCCGGGGATCACGAGATCCACGTTCCGTGCATAGAGGTACGCCGCGTAGATGAAGGCGAAAGGAACCACCTTCCCCAGCAGGTCATTCCGAGCAAAGTCCCCCACGAACGAGAGGCGGAAGTTGCCAAGCTTGACCGCCGCCACGACACCGAGTGCGATGTCGAGCGTGATGAGAACGAGAAGGGTTTGCACCCTCGCGTCCTCGAAGAACGCATGGAAGAAACTACCCACCTGAACTCCTTTGTCTAGACACCTGAAAGTATGGGTCAGTGCGTGGATAGATACGTGCCGGTGACCACGAGGATCCCGATGATCGTCCCTATCGCTGCGATGATCGCGACCACTGTCCCCCATGCCACCCGAGAGCCGACTTCCTTGCCTTCGACCTGATCCGCGCGCCGCTCGAGCATGGTGACCCGATCACTGATGCCCTGGGATAAGGTCGCGAACTTCTCCTCCACTCGTGCAAGGTTGTCCTTGGTAGCCATGAGCGCCGAGAGATCTGAGAGCGCGTCTCGGAATTCGTTCACTCCATCGAAACGCCGTGCTACCTCATTGCGAAAAGCAGCCAGCGTCTCATCATGGTGGCTCTGGGTCTCATCGAAGTGCTTCTCGAGATGCGCTATCGAGTCTCGAAACTCACGCCGGGATTCGTTGATCGCGGCTGTCAGATACTCACGCAGGGAGACATCCGTCGCGCTCGAGTTCCCGAATGCAGGCTCCGTAGAGCGGGATGCGCCTCCGCCTTCCTCTGTCATCTGGGCACCGGCCTGTTGTCCACGCACTTGAGTGGTGGGATCGGTTTGAGAACGGCGTCGAAGAACTTGTTGGTCTGCTCCTTGTTCTCGGGCTGCGACTGGTTGATGAAGAGACGCGCCGCGTTCCAGGTAGAGCGCACGGCCATACGGTTGGTGACCGTGGCCTCACAGAGCTTGAGGTTGACGTGATCCTGCTGGCGCACCGTGTAGATGCCGGCCAGTCCGAACACGATGAAGGAGATCACGAGCGCAGCGACCGCAATCCAGGGACCCATCCGCTCCCTGAGGGTCACAATCACTTGAAGAACTCGGTGACGCCATAGACGAAGAGGATCGATGAGGTGGCAACAGAGACGGCAGCGGTGTAGAGAGCGCGGCGGACGTTGCGCTGCTCATCTCTGATCTCCGCCACGTCCTTGGCTACCTCCACCACGTCGCGAGCGATGATGGGAACCTGCTCGGCGGCACGCTCGGCCCTGTCCAATCTCCGCTCGATCTCTCTAAAGCGGTAGTCGGACTCTGGCATTCCATGTGCTCTGACCTCTGTCACTCACACGCTCCCCATCATCCCTTCTAGGCGATTGGTTGGACGGCTACGGGAAGAACACGAACTCCCCGTCATCGGTCAATTCGTAGCGGCGCACGAACAGCTCTGCTCGAGAGATATCCCGACTGGGGTTGGTATACACCCAGAAGCGAACCATGTTGTTGAGAGCCCCAAACCAGGAGGCCGTGCATTCCACGCGGTCAGTCCCACCCACGACCTTGATGTTGTTGGGGTAGAAGAACTGGTTGGACACTTGGAACTGGATGGCTGCCCCGATCTCGTCTCCGTTGACGGCGTTTCCGATCTCGATACCCACCCAGGCCATGTACAGGGCGTCCGTGTTGTTTCCGATGTTGCCCGCACCATCGAAGTCGAGCGTCCAGTCACCATCCCTTCTCCACGCCTGCGTAAAGAAGCGCCCGTTGGACCCATCCGTGATCTGCTCCCAGGTGTCCGCCGCAACCACGGAGTCCCCGATGTTCTCGAAGTCGATGTCATACATGGTGGCCGCGGAGGTACCGGCAGCTTGAGGGGGAGAGGGCCGGCGCAGTAGCTGCCTGTTCGTGTACCCCTGTGCGGAGATGGTGCGCGGGGTGGTGGGCTCATAGATGGGGCGGGTCACAGGCCCGCGTCCGATGAGGTCTGAAGCTCGGAGATCTCACACGGACCGTCCTCTGTCCAGGAGACGGTGTACTGGTAGATGCGCTGTGCTCCTGAGAAGCCACCGCGCACGGCAGACGTGGCCTGCACGGTGATGAGGTCCCCGATGTCGAAGTTCCCTATGGGATAGCCCCTGATCGGGGTGACATGGATGAGCTCACGCGGGTTGCAGCGCGCCCACGACTCCGCCAACCACAGCCAGCGGTAGAGGTCACGCCCTGGATCGATGCCACCCTGCCCCACGCAGTTCTCGGAGGCGGCATCGAAGATCTGCACCTCCATGCGCACCCCGTACGTCCCTCGCGAACCCGTCTCGGAGTCCGTTCCTCGGCAGGCACTGACAGCGGTGTATGCAGTCTCCATAGCTGCAGCATCAGGACTGGGACAGACGCCGCCGTTGAAGCAGGGGTCATCTCCCTGCACGTTGAAGCACCAGTGCTGGTCACCCGCAGGGTCAGCTGCGGTCTCGATGCGCGGGCCTGCGTAGTACCAGAGCTTGTTGCAGATGTTGGTCATGTCCTGGTTCCAGCGCACACGGCGGATCGAGTAATCCCCCATGCCGTAGGAGAGGGTCACAGACCCAGAGCGATCGGTCCCGTAGTCCCCGTTGTAGGAGTCCACCGTGCCCATCACCCCTCCGCCCGGGTCCGTGGGAGTGATAACCACATCCAACTCCCCGGTAGAGATCATCAGGTTCGTAACCTCTGCGATGGTCATGGGCCAGTCGACGGGCGCTCCCGAGAACTCCACGCCCGAGGACTCGAAGGTTCCGAAGTCGAGGAAGAGCGGCCCCTCCCCGAGGGCGGGGTCAGAGTCATCGACCGATTGCTCGAGCATGTTGCGGAGGATGTCTCCTCCATAGGGTGTGTAGTCGATCCCCGAGAACATCTGCGGGTTCGAGAAGTCACCCGGGTCAGAGGAGTCCGGGCCGTCTCGCGCCGGCCGCCACGACCACAGCTCCATCGGGTCCATCGCGTTGTACACCGTGTACCCGATGTCCTCCCCGGAGTCGGTCTCGCAGTCCATGACCATCCCGTGGAAGAACAGGCTCCCATTGAAATAAATCTTCAGACGGCTCCCCGGGCCTCCGATCGCGTAATCCATCGGGATCGTGATCTGCGCCTGAGCCGGGCGATTGAGCCTGCGCGTCACGCTGCCCGTGATAGAGACATCGCTCACGTCTGTCCCATCGAGGAAGACATCGATGTCGCAGTCGGTGCCCTCCCCGGGAGACGGATTGTCATCTGGGATCGCTGCTTCTACTACGTCTGAAAATGAAGAGACTTCGGTGTCAGACAAGGGGATCTCCTGCAATCAGACCAAAGGAGAAGTCGAGCGAGAGGTAGTTGTTCGAGTGCGTGAACTCGAGCGGCACCTCATAGCGCACGGTGTAGGAGACCGGAGACTGTCCCTGCGGGGTGAAGGCGAATGTCCCGTCCGAGCGGATCATGGAGATGAGCGCGTCCTGCAAGTCCGACTCCATCTGGTTACGGATCTGCACCACGTCATCCATGATCCCTGTGGACATCACGAGGATGGTTCCCTCCACCCCGATATGCCGCGCCCCGAACCAGAAGTCATGGATGAGGGCACCATCCCCAAGCGCCACGTTGTCCGTGGGTGTGCGCAGCGAGGGAGCGGCCAGCCCGCGGATCTCGGTGATGTAGTACTGGTCATGGTCCCCGATGAAGGGCTCGGTGTACTGGTTGAAGGTGATGTCCGGCCCCGGGGTGGTGAGCACATACTGGACCCCGACATCAGCCACGGTGCTTCAACTCCTTAGCCATCAGTGATGATCCGCCAGTGTGTCCATCTGGGCATTAGCAATGTGTCTGTTGTGGTGAGCTTCTGGGTGTCCGAGCCGCGTGTGCGTGACCTCCAGAACGCGCAGGATCTGGCGTAGGAGCTGGTTGGTGGTGTCTACCTGCACGGGTCGGACGTTGCGATCGCGAGCTCCGGCAACCTGGGAAGCAATGTTCACCCTGTCCTGAGGAGCCTTGAGTCCCTGCGCAGGACCTTGTCCTGAGGGAGATGTGTTCCCTACCAGTCCGCCCGTTGCGAAGCCAGGGATGAGGTTGCCCAAAAGGTTGGACGCAAAGCCCTGCTGCGCTTGCAAGAACTCGAATGCAGACTGCGCAAAGGTCTTGCCCTGCTCCTTGCCCTTCTCGTTCTGCTTCTGAGCATCCGCAATTGCTTGCTGCTGCTCCGCGATCTCGTTGCGCAGACGCTTCCACTCGAGCGTGCCCTTCTTGACGTGCGACTGCTGCTTCTTGAGAAGCGCGATCAGCCGCTGACGTGCCGCAACCTCGCGAGCGACGTTGTTGGTGGTCTGCGCGAAGGTGATGTCGAGGTTGAGGCTCTCCTGCTGTGCCGCGATCTGGTTTGCAAGCTGTTCCTGCCTGAGCTTTTCCTCCTCTGCCCGCGACGCGATGAGCGCTATCCGTAGTTCGCGGATGGCTTCCTTGCGTGCTTTCTCGTCCTTGACGCGCTCGCGGATCTTGATGATCTGCTGCTTAATGAGGGCTTGCAGTTGGTTCTGCCTCTGGATGTCATCCTGAAGCCCCGGGGTCTCACTGGCAGCCGAGATTCTGCGCTGGACATCCTCGCGGCGCTGTCCGAGGGCCTCAAGAAGCGCCTGATCCGCTTCCTGGGATGCCGCGGCTGCCGCTTCTGCGGCTGATCGTCTGGATTCCTCTGCTGCCTTCTGAGCGTCCGCTTGCTTCTTGGAGTCAGACGCATCCTGTTCCTGAAGCGCAGCGAGAGCATCCTGGTCTGCCTTGAGTTCCTCCAGTGCCTTCCTCCGGGCAGCAGTGCCGCTCTTGGCTGCCTCAATGGCCTTCTTGTCCTCTTCGATCTGCTTCTGCAGGTTGGACTCTTCGGCCGGCCGCCCACCCGGGGTCAAACCCGTCTGAATCTCCAACTGCTGCACCTCTAGCCCACGCAACGAACGAAGGGCTGCGCCAAACTCGTTGATTCCCTGGGCGGCCTCGTGGGCAGCACGTCCTGCGGCCGGGAAGCTGTGAGCAAGATCGTTGGTCTTTTCGGCCGTCTGCTCGGTCTCGTTCTTGAGCTTGCTATACGCGAAGCTCGCAGCTCCGAGCACGGGAGTGAACGCGATCATGCGAATGCTCAGGCTGGCGTAGTTCTTGAGCAGACCACCAACCACTCCGCTTGCCTTCTCCGCTCCCGGAACCAGTGACAGGAACCCCGTGGCCTGATCCTTCAGGGAGCCGATAAGTCCCTTCCCGGCCTTGATGAGCTCCAGTTCTGACGTAAGCAATTCGTTCAGCCCACGGATGGCAACGGTCAGTGGTCCAGTTGCCAGTTCTCCGAGCGTGGCGCTGAGATCCGAGATCTGGGCAGCCAGCTCGCGCTGCTGGTTTGCCAGACCACCCTGCGTTCTGGCGAAATCTCCGGATGCATTTGCGCTATCGCGAAGAATGATGTTGTAGCGAGCAAGAATCTTGTCCTGCTGCGTGAGGCTCGAGATGTTCTCCTTGCCCGTATCGATAAGGGCCTGCTGCTGCACTCGCGCTTCTGTCAGGAAGATGTTGAACTTCCTCAGCGGCTCCGCTTCTCCCGCAAGACCCGAACGGAGCGCTCGCAGAGCCTCCGAGGGATCCTGGTTGAAGAATGAGGCCAGATCCGAAGAGAGGGTCACAAGCGTCTTCGACAATTCGGCTGCCCTGTCAGGACCGAGCCCAAGCGTCTCGAATAGACCGCCGAAGGTGCCTGCAGCCCGAAGCGCCTCCACCTGAGCGAGGCCGAGAGAAGTGGCAGTTGTCTCTGCCCATGCCTTGATTTCAGGAGCACTCTCGCGGAACACCACAGTGGTCTTGTTGAGTTCTTCGTTCGTATCCGAGGCAGCCTGGATAGACTTACGAGCAGCCTCAAACCCAACCGTGGCAGCGAGGAATGCGGTGCCGGCCGTCAGTACTTGTCCTCGTAGTCCGGTCATAGAGGCTGCTGACGCAAGGGCAGCTTTGTTTACTGCCGCGAGACGTGTGGTTTGCCCAGCTTCTGCCCGAGCTGCAGTCAGGGCCGACAGCGCCAGTTGCTCCTGCGCTGTTGCAAGCCTCAGCGTGTTCTCTGTTGCTGCAATGAGTTCTGCGTTCCCAGTCCGGGCTGCCTTTTCGACAGCGCCTTCCGCTGACGCGACTGCTGCTGCAGATCGCGTGAGCGTGATCTGGGCGGCAGCGAGTTCGCTCGACGCACCGAGAACAGCCTCCTGGGCTACGGCCAACCTTCTTGTGGCCGTGTCAGCAGCAGCCTGGGCAGACGTGAATCTCGCCGTGCTTGCCGTCGCCCTTACCTGCTCCGCCCCTAGAGCGTCCAGCGCGGCCGTTTGTTGGCGCAGGGACGCGGTTACAGAAGCCGTGCTGGCCCCTGTAGACACAACCTGCGCTGAAACAGGAATGACAACAGGAGCCCTTGTGGCCTGCGCGAGAGATGCCTCTAGTTCTGCCCGAAACTTTGTCGTGTCCGGACGAACGAGAACTCGGGCTTCAGCGATGAAGTCACTCAACGCTTCTGCACTCCCTTCATCATGCTCGAGAGCATCTGAAGAGACTCCTCATTTCGAGCAGCCACGTCCGTTTGCACCACCGCAGCGCCCTCCTCAGGCGGATTGATCTGCTGCGCCACCCTCACGAAGTCAACGAGTGGGTCGATGCGCTGGTGCTCTTCAGCGAGCAGCGCATAGGAGGCGTGCATGAAGTCGGTGATGGACATGTCATCGCCTGCCCCCGCTAGGACACGCCTTCCACAGATGAGGGCTCGCTGGTCCCATCCCCAGAGGAAGAGTCCGAGAGCTGTTGTGTAGGAAAACCAGAGGTCACCTCTACGAGCCAGCGATAGAGCTGCGCAATCTGGTGGCGGGGAACCGCGTGGGGGGGCTTCCGGGCCACAAGTTCCTTCCAGCGCTTGAGCGCGTCGTTCTCGGGATCGAGGAACATGGGGATGCGCTTGATCGCGACCTCCGTATCCGCCACGAACGAGAACGCAGGCGTGTCACCGTTCACGGCCTGCACCTCCTGCATCTCACTATCGAAAAGCTCCGCACCTTCCTTCCAGTGCGGGTAGATGAACTTGAAAATCTGTCCACCGATCTCGAACTCGCGATCTTCCTCGAGTTCCTTGGAAAAGGAACGTCTCACTTCAACCTCCGGGGGTTGGGGGTGTCACA
>Ga0070685_10001834_pt1 | contig 11068 bp, 6 predicted proteins | sample KBSS13LmetaG_FD_65651 | JGI IMG/M metagenome (GOLD analysis project Ga0070685, IMG submission 65651) | Switchgrass rhizosphere microbial communities from Kellogg Biological Station, Michigan, USA - KBS S1-3L metaG | ecosystem: Host-associated > Plants > Roots > Rhizosphere ...
TTCTTCACCACCTGGGTGAGCACCAGCCCCAGCACCTCGGTGCGGAAGTCGTCGGGCCGGTCGCTCCAGCGGATGCCGCCGCGCGAGACGGGGGCGCCGCGCAGGTGCACCCCCTCCATCCGCGCGCTGTGCACGTAGACCTCGTAGAGGAGGCGCGTGCGCTTCAGCTCCTCGACCTCGGCCGAGCGCACCTTGATGGAGATGTACGGCACCCCGCCCGAGCGCGCCGTGGGGTCCGCCCCCCCGTGGCGGAAGTAGTTTGTCCGGACGGTGGCCTCCACCAGGTTCATCAGCCGCCGCAGCGCCCGGTCGTCGGCCAGGGAGGAGACCTTCTCCAGCTCCGCCAGCAGCCCGGCGCGGATCTCCTGCAGCTCCGCCTTCGTCGCCTTCTTCTCGGGCGAGAGGCGGGCGGTGAAGAGCTCCACCAGCATCCGCGCCACCTGCGGGTAGGCGGCGAAGGCGCGCACCGGCGACAGGCGCGAGGGCACCGCGCCGACCTGCGAGGCGTAGTTGGCGTAGGTGCGCACCACGTCGACCTCGCGCCAGCGCAGCCCCGACGAGAGGGTGAGCGCCGCGTACGGGTCCTTCTGCGCGTCGCCCGCGCGCGAGGCCAGCAGGCTCTCGGCGAGCGCGGGGTAGAGCCCGGGGTCGATGGCCTCGCCGCCGCGCGCCTGCACGTGGAAGGAGTAGATCATCAGGTGCGGGAGCGGCTCCACCGCCTCGAGCTCGAAGGTGTCGACCTCCAGCACCCGCACCCCGTGGTCTTCCAGGATGGGCATGAAGTCCGAGAGCACCATCCGCTCGCCGGCCAGGTAGAGGCGCAGCACCGTGGCGCCGGCGGCCACCACCTCCTCGTCCACCGGCGGGCGGAGGAGGAGGGAGACGGTGCCGCCCGCGCCCAGCATCTCCTGCATCCGCGAGACGTCGTGCAGCGCCGCCTCGGGGGTGTTGGCGGCGCGGTAGTCCTCGCCGAAGGCCTCGCCGTAGGCGCGCGCCAGGCGGCGCGCCTCCGCGGGGTCGCCGGCGGCGGCCAGGCGCTCCTCCACCAAGTCGTCCCAGCTGCGCACCAGCCGCGCGATCTCCACCTCCAGCTCACGCTCCGCGGCGGGCACGTCGTCGGGGATCCGCGGGGGCTGGCGGTTGCGCGGGCCCAGGTAGAAGTGGATGCGGGCCTGGTCGGCGCCGCCCATGGCCACCTCGTAGCTGCGCACCTCGCCGCCCAGCCGCTCGGCCAGCAGCCCGGCCACGTCGCGCCGGATCTCCGCGCTGAAGCGCCCGCGCGGCAGGATCACCATCGCCGCCGCCTCGGCGCGCACGGGGTCGGGGCGCAGCACCACCCGCACGTCGCCGCTGAAGAGGTGGGCGAGCACGGCGTCGACTTCGCCCCGGAGCTGCTCGGTGGTGGCCTGGAACAGCTCCTCCTTGGGCATCTCCTGCAGGGTGGAGACGATCTCCTTGTAGTCGTGCGTCCCCGGTCGCGCGCCGCTCTGCTCGAGGATGGCGCGCACCTTGTGGCGGAGGATGGGGATGTCGCCCGGCGGCTGCGCGTACGCCTGGGTGGTGAAGAGCCCCAGGAAGCGCCACTCGCCCACCACGCCGCCGTCGTCGCCCAGCCGCTTGACCCCCACGTAGTCCATCCGCGAGCGGCGGTGCACGGTGGCCTCGCGGTTGGCCTTGCTCACGATCAGCAGCGGCCCGCCGGTGAGCCGGCCGCGGAGCTCCGGGGCGATCTCCGCCAGGGGGCGCGGCTGCGCGTAGGTGGAGCGCTCCTCCCCCGCCAGGATGCCGAGCCCCGAGCCGGGCTCCACCCGCACCGCTGCCTGGTCGCCCTGCCCCACCACCTCGTAGGCGCGGTAGCCCAGGAACACGAAGTTCCCCTGCCGCAGCCAGCCCAGGAACTCCAGGTACTCGCCGTACTCGGCGGCGCGGTCGGGGAAGCGGCGGAGGTAGCCGGCCACCGCGCCCCGCACCCGCTCCAGCTCGTCGACCATCGCGCGGAAGTCGCGGGTGGCCTCGATCACGTCGGTGAGCCGCCGCTCCACCTCGGCGCGGATGGCCTCGGCGCGCTCGCGCCCGGCCACGTGCGGGATCTCGATGTGCCCCAGCGCCTCCAGGCTCTCGCCGCTGGCCTCGGCGCCCAGCGCGGTGATCTCGCCGCCGGGCCCGCGGTCCACCCGCACCACCGGGTAGACGTAGTGCAGGATGGCGATGCTCTCGGCGTTCAGGTACTCGCGCAGGGTGTCGACGATGAAGGGGCGGTCGCCCACCTCGGTGCGGATCACCGAGACCGGGGCGCTCCACCCCTCGCCGCGCGGGTCCACCACCTCCACGTTCACCCGGTCGGGCCGGGCGCGCTTCAGGAACTCCCAGGCGCCCAGCACCATCGCCGCGAGCTCGGCCGGCGGGCGCGCCTCCAGCAGCGAGCGGGGAACGCGCGCCAGGAAGATGCGCGCGAACTCGCAGGCGAGCCGCTCGTCGTCGCGGCCCAGGGATCGGATATGCTCGCAGAGCGCGTCGGCGGTGCTCATTCAGCCGTGCTTCGGGTTCGTGCCGGTGCCGCGGGAAAGGCGGCAATCTGGCACTCCGCAACGGCAACTGCTAGGGGACAGGGGACAGCCAGCAGTTGCCGTGGCTGGCTGTCCCCTGTCCCCTGTAACCTGTCCCCTGCGGTTCCCCTGGTCCCCTGCCGTCAGAGCTTCCACTCCAGGCCGAAGACGGGGAGGATGGGGAGGGTCGCGGCGGGGGCCGCGTCCAGGTCGCCGGTGCGGCTGTAGCGGTAGAAGAGGTTGTCGCGGCGGTCCAGCGCGTTCATCACCCGCACGTAGGGGGTGAGCGCCGTGGGGTGGCCGCGCAGGCGGGGGTTGAAGGTGCGCGAGAGCTGCACGTCGATGCGCAGGAAGTCCTGCGGCGGGCGCGCCAGCGGCACCGCCACCTCGCCCGGGGAGGTGGGGACCGGCACCTCCGGCAGGTTGGGCGAGCTGGGGTCGGCCCCGGAGCCCAGCGAGCTGTAGGGGAGCCCCGACCCGTACGCCAGCCGCGCCTCGGCGCGCCCGTGGCGCCCCTGCGCGGCCAGCCCCACGCTCAGCGTCTGCCGCCCGGCGAAGGGAGGACGGGTGGGCCCGCTGTCGGGCTGCGCCAGCCGCGACCAGTACCAGGCGAGCGAGTATCCCATCCACCCGCTCACCGCCCCCTCGCTGCGGCGCACCCACACGTCCACCCCGCTGGCATGGTTCTCCACCGTCTCGGGGTCGATCCCCTGGAAGCGCTTGAAGTATCCCTCCAGCCCCAGCCGCACCCCCTGCGCGAGCTGCTGGTCCAGCTGCAGGGCGAGGTGCGTTCCGCTGGCGACGGTGAGCACGGTGGGGATGCCCAGCTTGTTGGCCACGTCTTCGTCGCCGAAGTCGATCGGCTCGGGGATGCGCGCGAGCACGAGCTGGTGGTAGCGCCCGCCCGCCAGCGTGAGCGCGGCGCGGGGCGTCGCCCACCAGGTGAGCGCCAGCCGGGGGGAGAAGGCGATGAACGGCCCCCCGGCGAACATGTCGCCGCGCAGGCCGCCGCGCACCAGCCACCCGGGGGCGGCGCGCCAGAGCCCGTCCAGGTACCACCCGCCCACCGTGCCGAAGGTATCGCGGGCGAAGGCCAGCGACTCGCCGGCGGCGCTCCGGTCGAGCCCCGTGTGGCGCGCCCACTGCCGGTCCCAGACGTACCCGTACCCCAGCCGCAGCGCGCCCAGGTCGCGGGTGAAGTCGAGCGCCACCCGCGCCCGGCGCAGGCGGCTCTGGACCACGACCTTCGCCCCCGCCACGGGAAGCCAGGCGTCGAAGCCGGAGTAGGCCACCGTGAGCTCGCCCTGCGCGCCGAAGAGGGAGTCGCGCAGCCGCGCCGAGCCCGCCTCGTTGCTCCAGCGCAGGAAGTTGTCGCGCCAGAGGGTGGTGTCGACCCTCACCCCCTCGCGGTTGGTGAAGCCGGTGAGCGCCAGCCGCGCCCCGCGCCCCAGCGACACGTCGAGCCGCGCCAGCCCGTCGGCGTAGGAGTAGGGGAAGGGCTCGCCCTCCAGCCGCCCCAGCGAGGCGCCGTACACCGCGCGCGAGGCCAGCAGCAGCCCGGCGCCCTTCCAGAGCGGCCCGTCGGCCTCGCCGCGCACCGCCACCATGTCGGCCGAGGCGCCGCCGGACCAGCGCCCGGTGTCCGCGCCGCGGGTGGCCAGGTCCAGCACGTAGCTCACGCCGCCGTCGTAGCGGGCCGGCGCGCCGCCCAGGTACAGGCGCGCGCCGGAAAGGAGCCCCGGCTCGAAGCTCTCGATCAGCCCCGCCATGTGGAAGGGCGTGTACACCGGGGCGCCGTCCAGCAGCACCAGCTTGAGGTTCGCCGCGGAGCCGCGCACCATCAGCACGTCCTCGCCGTCCCCCCCGTTCCCCCGGGAGGGATTCGCCGGATCCAGCCCGGTCCCCGGCCCCTCGAAGGCGGGGAGGTCGGTGATGGCCGCCTCGTCGCGGGGCGCCGGGTCGCTGGGCGCCCCGCCCGCCCCGCCGCCCACGCCGCCGGCGCGGACGGTGTCGAGCACCAGCGGCCGGTGGCGCAGCGACACCTCCATCACCAGCTCGCCGCGCGCGGGGACGAACACCTCCAGCTCCATCGGCTCGTGGTCGATGGAGCGCACGCGCAGGGTCTGCCGCCCCGCGGCCACGCGGGGGAGGAGGTAGGCGCCGGTGCTGTCGGTGAGGGTCTGGCCGCCGGAGGTGGCTTCCACCACGGCGCGGGAGAGGGGGATCCCGCCGGGGTCGCTGAGCACGCTGCCGCGGATCGCCCCCCAGGTGGTGTCGGGAGCGGCGGCGGCGAGCAGCAGCGCGGCGAGCGAGGCGAGCATCGGTCCAGGGGTGCCGGTTCGTGGACGGGAGGCACGGGCGGCGAGGGTGCCGCCCGCGCCTACCCTTCCACGCGCACGGCCGGACTCCCGCCCGGCTCCCCGGCGGGCGCGAGCACCCGCAGCGAGTCGCCGTCCTTGGCCACGCGCACGCGGCCGTTCACCTCCACGGTGGCGGCGCGCGCCGTCCGGGGGATCTCCACCTCGATCTCCCCCGGGCCCGCACCCACCACCTCGATCCTACCCGCTCCGGTACGGAAACGTGCCCCCGACCGGGCGCGGCCGCGCGCCAGCACCCCGGCGTGGTCGCCGTCCACCGCCCGCACGATCACCTGCAGCCGCGGCGAGGCGCCGCTCAGCACCACCCGCACCACCCCCGCGTCGGGCCGGATCGACACCCCGGTGGGCGCGCCGGGGGCGGCGGCCTCGCGCGCCGGGGGCACCGGGGCGCGGCCGTGGGTGGGCGGGAGCGCCGCCTTCCTGGCCGGGAGCACCGTCCGCTCGATCCACTCGCGCACCGGCGAGCCGGGAACGGCGGCGGCGGCCACCCCGGCGAAGGCCAGCACCAGCACGGCGGCGCGCAGCAGCGCCCGGCGGGCCTCGCCCCCCCACTGGCCGCGGCGGGCGCGGCGGGCGCGCAGCGACATCTGCGCCTGCGCCATCGGCGCGGGAACGTCGCCCGAGACCAGGAGGGCCGACGCCCGCTCGCGCAGCGACCGCAGCTCGCGCGCGGCCGCCGCGCACTCGCCGCAGGCGGTCAGGTGCGCCTCGGCGGCGGAGCGCTCGCCGGGCGGCAGCTCGCGGTCCAGCAGCGCCTGCAGGGTGCCCTCACTCAAGTGCCTGTTCACCGTCGTTCCCTCCGTTGTCCCATGCGGCCACGAACCGCCGCGCGGCCCGGGCCAGGAGCGTGCCCACCGATCCCGGCGCCACGCCCACCACCTTCGCGATCTCGTCGTAGCGGAAGCCTTCCTCCCGCATCAGCAGCATCTGCCGGTCCCGCTCGGCCAGCGTGTCCAGCGCCCCGCGCACCGCCTTCACCGTGGCCGCGCGCTCGGCCGCCTCGTCGGGCCGCGGGAGCGCCGTGGGCGTCCACGGCCTCACCGAGAGCAGCCGCTCGCGCCGCTTGCGGGTGCGGGCGCCGTCGCGGAAGAGGTTGGTGGCCACGGTGAAGAGCCAGAGCCGTGCCTCGTCCTCGGGCATCTCCCGCCCCAGCAGCCGCACGAAGCTCTCCTGCGCGATGTCGTCGGCCGCGTCGGACTCGCCCGTCAGCCGGTGCAGGTAGCGGAAGAGCGACGGGTAGAGGCGGCGGAAGAGCGCGTCGTAGTCCACGGCGGTGCCGCGGCTCACGGGCGGCGCGGGCGAAGGCCGCGCTTTGAATGCCGGGATCGGTTGCACGGGCGATGGACCATCGCGCTCGGGGTTCCGCTGCGGTGGGGCGGGCCCGTTCGCCGGGCGGCGCCCTTCCCTTCTGGCAAGGTGGAGAACGTGGCGTGGCGCGCCTTTGTGACGCCCGAGGTTGACGCCCGCCGCTTCCCCGCTGATCCTATCGGCTTCCCGGCGCCGGGGGAAGGCGGAGCGGCCGCCGCGCCGCCGCGCCGCTCCGCCAGCCCGGCACCTCGATTTGCCGAGAACGGTCCTGGTTCCGATTTCCCGAAACGTTGCATGGGTCCGAGCCGGAGAAGGCGCCGAGCCGGAGCTCGATTGACTCCGTGCGAGACGGCCGCCCCACGCGGTTGACTCGCAGGGAGTCGGCGGGGAGCGGGAAAGGGCACGAAACGGTGGCCGGAGGCGTGGCACGGGGCTTCCAGCGGGGCTCCCGCGGACCGTTCGGTCGGCAGCGGGGTTCAAGTGCAGGCCGCGCGCGCACGCGCAATTCAGTCATGAAACGAAAAGGGCCAGTACGGTGACGGTTGCCACGGACGAACTGATCGAGACCAACCCGCTCCTCTCGCGGGAGCTTCCCATCCCCTTCGGGCGCATCACCCCCGCGCACGTGGTGCCCGCCATTCGTTACGCACTGGCCGAAGCGGAGCGGGAAGTGGAGGAGATGGTGGCCTTTCCGGGAGAGCGCACCTACGCCAACACGGTCGACCTCCTGGAGGAGATCGGCGAGCGGCTGGCGCGGGTGATCCGCCCCGTGTCGCACCTGACGAGCGTGATGAGCTCGCCGGAGCTGCGCGCCGCCTACGAGGAGGTGCTCCCGGAGTACACCGCCTTCTACGCCCGCCTCCCGCTGGACCCGCGGCTCTGGCAGGTGCTGCGCGAGTACGCCGGGACCGACGAGGCGAAGGCGCTCACCGGGCTGCGCGCGCGCAACCTGGAGAAGTCGCTGCGCGCCTTCCGCCGCGCGGGCGCCGACCTGCCGCCGGAGCGCAAGGCGCGGGTGGAGGAGATCAAGATCGAGCTCTCGCGGCTGCTGACCGACTACTCCAACCACGTGCTCGACGCGACCAACGCGTGGGACCTGGTGCTGACCGACGAGGCCGACCTGGCGGGGCTCCCCGAGTCGGCGCGGATGCAGGCGCGGACGGCGGCCGAGGCCAGGGGGATCGCGGGGTGGCGCTTCACCCTGCACCAGCCCTCGTGGCAGCCGTTCATCCAGTACTCCGAGCGGCGCGACCTGCGCGAGGCGATGTACCGCGCCTTCATGAGCCGGGGCGCGGCCGAGCCGCACGACAACCGCCCCATCATCCGCCGGGTGCTGGCGCTGCGCCGCGAGCTGGCGCAGCTGCTGGGGTACGCCGACTGGGCCGACTTCCAGCTCGAGGAGACGATGGCGAAGAACGGCGCGCGCGCCGTCGCCTTCGAGACCGACCTGGAGGCGCGCACCCGGCCGTACTGGGAGCGCGAGAAGGCGGCGCTCGAGGCCTTCGCCCGCGAGGAGCTGGGGATCGAGCGCCTGGAGCCGTGGGACATCTCCTTCGCCGCCGAGCGGATGCGCCTGGCGCGCTACGATCTGGACGCCGAGGCGCTGCGCCCCTACTTCCCGATGAACCGGGTGCTGGAGGGGATGTTCGAGACGGCGCGCCACCTCTTCGGCGTGACCGTGCGCCCGCTGCCGGCCGAGGAGGTGTGGCACCCCGAGGTGCAGGTGTGGGAGATGGCCGACGAGGAGGGCTTCGTCCTGGGCTCCTTCTACACCGACTGGTACCCGCGCGAGAGCAAGCGCGCCGGGGCGTGGATGAACGGGCTGGTGGTGGGCGGGCCGCGGCCGGAGGGGTGGGAGGCGCACTGGGCGCTGATCGCGGCCAACGTCTCGCCGCCCGAGGCGGGGCGCCCGGCGCTCCTCACGCACCGCGAGGTGGAGACGGTGTTCCACGAGTTCGGGCACATGCTCCACCACATGCTCTCGCGGGTGGAGATCCCCTCGCTCGGCGGCACGCAGGTGCCGGCGGACTGGGTGGAGCTCCCCAGCCAGATCATGGAGAACTGGACCTGGGAGCGCCCGGCGCTGGACCTGTTCGCGCGCCACTGGCAGACGGGCGAGCCGATCCCGCCGGATCTGTACGAGAAGATGCAGGCGGCGCGCACCTTCATGGGGGCGCACCACCAGATGCGGCAGATCTCCTTCGGCACGGTGGACCTCGACCTGCACGTGGCCTTCGATCCCGCGTCGGGCGAGGACCCGTCGGAGCGGGCGCGGCGGGTGTTCGCGCGCTTCCATTACTACCCCGACCACGCCGACGACGACTTCATCGCCAGCTTCTCGCACATCTTCTCGGGCGGGTACGCCGCGGGGTACTACAGCTACATGTGGAGCGAGGTGCTCGACGCCGACGCCTTCACCCGCTTCGAGCGCGAGGGGCTGTTCAACCGCGAGACGGGCCGCGCCTTCGTGGAGGCCGTGCTCTCGCGCGGCGACGACACCGACCCCGACGAGCTCTTCCGCGAGTTCATGGGGCGCGATCCCGACCCCGAGGCGCTGCTGCGCCGCAACCTGGGCGTTACGGCTGGCTGACTTTTGTCTCACACAGAGACACGGAGGGCGCAGAGAGAAAACCGCGGCTTTCTCTCTGCGTCCTCTGTGTCTCTGTGTGAGAACAATCAGCTCGTACGGTGGACCATCGTGGCGCTCGCCTGGTCGGTGGGCTTGATGATGATCTCGTCGATGCACACGTGCGGCGGGCGCGTGGCCACCCAGACCACCGTCTCGGCGATGTCGTCGGCCACGAGCGGGGTCATCCCCCGGTAGACCTTGTCCGCCCGCTCCTGGTCGCCGTGGAAGCGGACCACGCTGAACTCGGTCTCCACCATCCCCGGGTCCACCGTGCTCACGCGCACGCCGGTGCCGAGCACGTCCATCCGCAGCCCGCGGGTGATAGCGCCCACCGCGTGCTTGGTGGCGCAGTAGACCGCGCCGCCCGGGTAGACCTCGTGCCCCGCGACGGAGCCGAGGTTGATCACGTGGCCGCGGCCGCGCGCCACCATCCCCGGGAGCAGGGCGCGGGTGACGTAGAGCAGCCCCTTCACGTTGGTGTCGACCATCTCGTCCCAGTCGGCGGGGTCGCCCTCCCACAGCTTGTCGAGGCCGCGCCCCAGGCCGGCGTTGTTCACCAGCACCTCCACGTCGCGCCACTCGGGCGCCAGGGCGCCGAGGGTGTCGGCCACGGCGGCCGCGTCGCCCACGTCGAGCTCCAGCGCGAGCACGTCGGCGCCGCCGCCGCGCAGCTCGCCGGCCAGCTCCTCCAGCCGCCCCGCGCGCCGCGCCGCGAGCACCAGCCGCGCCCCCTCGCGCGCGAAGGCCCGCGCGCACGCCGCCCCGATCCCCGCGCTCGCGCCCGTGATCAGCACGATCCGTCCCGTCAGCGTCATCTCCCCCCACCCCTTCTCTCGGTTCGACGATCCACACCGGGAATGTCATCCTGAGGGAGCCGCTGCGCCCCAGCCGCGTGCGCTCCGAAGCCTGGCGGCGACCGAAGGATCCATACCGTAGGACGCGACACAGCCGGCGATGTCGCATCCGCGGTTATAGATCCTTCAGGCGCCGCCATGGCCCGTTGCCAGCGTCGAACAGCGCGGCGGCGCCTTCAGGATGACATGTTTTTGCTGCTCGATGCTGCGCCGGTGATTCTACCGCCGCTGCACGCGCGGAGCCATCCGCCGTCTCAGCGCGGCGTGCCGCAGCGCGGGCATGCCGCGGCGCCGTCGGGGAGCTCCTCGCCGCAGCGGGCGCAGAGCACGGCGCGCGCCGGAGCCAGCGCGGGCCCGGACTCGCGGCGGGCGGCCAGGGCCGCATGCGCGTCCTGCTCCATGGCGCTCGTCACCGCGCCGGCGATGGCGCCGAGCTGGCGGCCGATCACCGGCGGCGGGGTGTTGGGGATGGCGCGCAGCACCAGCTCGCGGGTGAGCTCGCCGGCGGGCGGGCTCCAGCTCACGCGGAGCGTGGGGGGCGCGTCGCCCTCGGGCCACACGTCCACCCGCAGCACGTCGCGCAGGGCGATGGGGACGGGGTCGGTGCCCGGCGTCAGCGGCGCCACCCACAGGCTCCCTCCGCCCACGAACAGGTCCACCGGCCGCGGCTCGATTCCCTCCAGCCCGGAGACGAAGGCCAGGCGCGCCAGGTAGCTCGATTCCTTCGGCATCCCCGCCGCGAAGCGCAGCTCCATCACCTTCGAGCGGAACACCGTGCGCGGGTTGGGCTGCCCCACCATCACCTGCGGCGGGATCGGGAACGCCCGCGGCCGCGCGAACACGCGGGCGACGGCTTCGCGCCGCGGCGCGGAAAGGAGCCCCGCCGCGAACGCCGCGATCGGCGCGAGCGCCACCCAGTAGATCAGCCCCCCGCGCCCCGTGGGAAGCGCGAGCAGGGCGGCGACGAGCACCAGGATCCATCCCGCGCCCGCCGTGAGGCACCCCTTCCACCAGGTCGAGCGGGTCGCGCGATACGTCACGAAGGTGATGGCCAGCAGCACCGCGTACAGCACCCACCAGGGGAGCAGCGGCCCCTCGGGCGTCGTCTGGAAGAGGATCAGCATCGTCGGCATCCGGGGATGATGCAGGGTGGGGATGGAGCCCGGCGTGTGTGTGGAGGATACGACTTCTCGCGGCCTCACGCACGTCCTGAGTGCTGAGTGCCAAGTGCTGAGTGCTAAGTGCTAAGTGCTAAGTGCTAAGTGCTAAGTGCTAAGTGCTAAGTGCTAAGTGCTAAGTGCTAAGTGCTAAGTGCTAAGTGCTAAGTGCTAAGTGCTAAGTGCTAAGTGCTAA
>Ga0070685_10001835_pt1 | contig 11067 bp, 6 predicted proteins | sample KBSS13LmetaG_FD_65651 | JGI IMG/M metagenome (GOLD analysis project Ga0070685, IMG submission 65651) | Switchgrass rhizosphere microbial communities from Kellogg Biological Station, Michigan, USA - KBS S1-3L metaG | ecosystem: Host-associated > Plants > Roots > Rhizosphere ...
AAACCCTTGCGGCGCCGCCTTCAAGCGCGCCGGCGATTCCCCGCTGCCCGGGCACCGGCTTTTTCTCTCACAGCGGTCACGGGGGTCACGGAGGCCGATGTGCGGCCCTCCGTGGCCTCTGTGACCCCTGTGAGAGACCTTCGTCGGGTTTGGACGTCACCGCGTCTTCCACCGCCGGGGCTCGAGCTTCGGCGGGCGGGCGCCGTGGCGGCGGGCGCCGAGGACGGGGAGGTACCCAAACTCCTCGCCGCTCTCGGCGGCGCGCAGCATCAGCCCGCCGCGGCTCATGTCGCCGCGGCCCACGAAGGCGGCGGGGAACACCAGCCGCTCGCCGAAGATGTCCCCCAGCACCTCCACGTACTTCCCCGAGGCGATGCTCCCCAGCAGCACCATCGGCGCGTCCGGACACGCCTCCGCCAGCGCATGGGCGTGCGTCTCCAGCTGATTGCGGTAGCGGGCGTTGCCGAGGTCGATCGACCCCGCCGCGAACTCCTGCAGCAGCTCCACGTCGATGGTCGAGTCCGGCGTGATCAGCCCGCGCGTGGGGGTGATCACCAGCGCGCCGGGGAGCCCCGGCGGCGGCGCGGAGAAGCGGCGCACGTACGCCATCTTCCCGCGGAAGTAGAGCCCGCTCAGGAAGCTGAAGACCTCGCCCAGCGGCGCGCCGCCCGGCTCGCGCAGCCGCCTGGCCAGCGGGAACGACGCCGCGTCGCGCATCACCAGCTGGCCGCGCTTGCCGCCCGCGAAGGCGGGGGAGAGGAGAAAGATGCGCGGAGTGAACATGCCGGCGTCCCCGAGCAAAGGCCGCGCCGGGGCGGGTGAAAGCACGCGATCCTGTCCATCCAGAGGGATAGGTCCGTCGCACGGCGGCTGACCGATCGCGTGGGTCAGGTCATCTCCGTCGTCGACCGGGCGCTCGGCACGGCGCTCCGCATCGCGCCCTTCGACGCCGCCGCTCCGCAACGCCGGCCGTGCACCTCGCCGCGAATCGCCACGCTTGGACAGCCGGCCCGCCGCGCGTACGTTTCCGGAGAATAATGCACGTCCGCAGGCCGGCCCCTCCTTTTCCCGCTCCACCGCCACACCCGGACCCATGGCCGACTTCAGCACGTTCGTGAGAAACTTCGTCGTCGCCGGCGTGGTGGCGGGCGGCGCCATCTACGGCGTGGCGGGCACCCGCGCCGCGGCCGACGACGCGGCGCAGCAGCGCGCCTCCGGCGGCGGCGGCGGCGGGTCCTCGTCCGCCTCGGCGGGGGGGCGGCGGCACGTGGGGATGGGACGGCGGCTGCTGGCGGCCGCGCTGGGGGACAGCTCCCCCGGCGGCACGCTGATGCACGTCCCCCGCGCCGACACCGCGCTCGACGCGGTGATCGCGACCCTCCCCGACCCGGTGGACTCGCACGGCGACTGGGCGTACGACTCGTTCGTCGAGGCGCTGCGGCGCGCGCACGAGAGCACCGGGTACGCCGTGGAGCGCGCCTGGCTCCCCTGGTCGGCCGGGGCGGACACGGTGGTGAACGACTCGCTGGGGCTCAAGCTGCGCGGGGAGTACCCCGGGGTGATCCTCTTCCGCCGCGTCGACACCGACACCTCCACCGTCCAGCGCCCCCGCCGGCGCCTCCTCTACCTCGTGGGCGAAGTGCCGACGCTGGGGGTGCACGTGCGCGCCCTGCAGCACGCCCTCGCCGAGCGCGACTCCCTGCTCGGCGCGCGCGGCACGCTGCGCCTGGTGGGCCCCACCTACTCGGGCTCCGCCGAGGGGCTGTCGCGCGTGCTGGCGGCGTGGCAGGGCGGGCGCGGCGACCGGGCGGTGAGCGTGGTCACGGGGTCGGCCACCAGCGCCAGCAACCGCCACTTCTTCCAGGTTCCCGGGTTCTCCTTCGGCGCGACGGTGAACTCCGACCAGGCGCTGGGGGCGATGGTGGACTCCACGCTGCTCAAGCGCCTGGACGTGGAGCCGCGGCAGGTGGCGCTGGTGGTGGAGAGCTCGCCGTACGGGCAGAGCGTGGAGCAGACGGAGCTCGCGACCGATTCGTCGAAGCGCGAGGTGGCCAAGTTCCGCCCGGGGCGGCATGAGGAAGAAGAGGAAGAGGAGGAGAAGCAGGAACCTCGCGTCCCCATCATCGTCCCCTTCCCGCTGAACATCGGCAGCCTGCGCACGGCGTACGAGGCGAGCGCCGCGGCGACCGCGGCCAGCCGCCGCGACCCGGCCGCGCCGTCGGAGCCGCACGTGCCGCTGAGCCTCACCGACCCCGCGCGCCCCGCCGAGAGCCCGCCGGTGATGTCGCGCCTCACCGCGCCCACGCTGGACGTGGTGATGGACGGCATCACCCGCACCCTGCGCAGCCACGACGTGCGGATGGTGGGGATCGTCGCGTCGGACATCCGCGACCGGCTCTTCCTGGCCTCGGAGCTCCGCCGGCGGCTGCGCGACGTGCGCTTCTTCACCTTCGAGAGCAACACCCTCTACCTGGCGCCCGAGTACAACCACCACCTGCGCGGGATGCTGGTGATCTCCACCTATCCCCTCATCCCCGAGACGCAGCTCTGGGCGGCGGGGCCGGGGAGCCGGCACCTCCTCTCCTTCGCCAACGAGTACGCCGAGGGGGTCTACAACGCGACGCTGATCCAGCTCGGCAACGCGGGGCAGGTGCTGGACTTCGTGCTCCCCGAGAAGGACTCGCACGTGGGGCCGCCGGTGTGGATCACAGCCGTGGGGAGCACCGGGCTCCTCCCGCTGCTGGTGGACTCGCCGGCGACGCGCAACGCCTACGCCGGCCTGAAGACGAAGGTGACCGGCCGCACCGCCTCGCCCGACCCGCGGCTGGACTTCCTCACCATCCTCGTCTTCCTGATCCCCTTCGTGCTCACCGGGGTGCTGGCGTACCGCATCCTGCGCGAGCACGGCGCCTTCGCCGACGAGTCGAAGCGCGACGCCAGGGTCCTCGCGGACCAGCAGGCCGCCGGGCGCGCCACGCTGGACGCGTGCCCGCCGGCGGAGCGCCCCGACCTGGAGCTGGACCTGGCGGGGCGGGTGGACCGCATCCTCCTCTTCCGGCGGGCGCGCTGGGCGAGCCTGCGTTACCAGCGGCAGCTCTACGCCGCGCTGCAGATCGTGGCGCTGGCGGGGGCCTTCTTCCCGCTGGCCACCGTCTACACCATGGCCATCCTCTGGGACCACAAGGTGATGGGCGGGGTGCTCACCTTCCTCCTGGTGGTCTCGGCGGGGTGGACGCTGCTGGCGCTGGGGGTCTCCATCGCCCAGGCGTGGCGCTGGTACCGCGTGTACCGCGACGACTTCGACGCCCGGCGCGACGCCGTGGCCGGCAGGCGCGACCTGTGGATGGTGAACGTGCACGCCCGCCGCCTGCTGGTGGCGCTGGGCGCCCTCTACCTGGTCCTCACCCTTTTCTTCACCGGCGAGCTGCTGGCGATGGCGCTGGGCTCCCGCACGCGCTTCGCCATCTTCTTCCACCGCGCCTCGCAGCTGCAGAGCGGGCTCTCGCCGCTGGCGCCGCTGGTGCTGGCCGCCACCGGCTTCTTCCTCTGGTGCGTGTGGCACCTGCGGCGGGTGGAGGCGCTGCGGGCGATGACGGCGTTCGAGGCCGCCTGCCTCACCCGCGAGCCCGGCGTGGACCTCTCCGACGTGGACGCGGGCGACCCGGTGGAGCGCCCGTCGGACGCGGAGCGCTGGTTCACCGCGATCCCGGCGCGCGCGGTGCAGGGGGTGCGGCAGGTGCGCGCGCGCTTCTTCAGGCTGGTGCCGGACCGGCGCGGGCTGGCGCTGTTCGTGGGGCTGGCCGCCGTGGCAGGCTACGTCTGCTGGCTGAGCATGGCCTCGCTCGAGGTGCTGGTCGGCATCCGCTTCTTCGACGTGCTGTACCGCTTCAGCCTCATCTCGCTCATGCTGGTCACCGCGTGGGCGGTGTACCGCCTGGTCTCGGTGTGGAGCGCGCTGCAGCGCTGCCTGCAGGCGGTGGCGGGCACGCCGCTGGTGACCGCCTTCGAGCGCCTCCCCACGCGGATCGCGCGGCTCACCCGGCTGAACTTCTTCGGCGTGGCGCGCTCGGCGGTGGTGGCGCCGGTCGCGGCCGTGCAGTGGCGGCACCTGCGCACGCTGGGCGAAGACGTGCAGGCGCTCCCGCCGGCAGAGGGCGCCAGCCCCGCGGCCCTCGCTGCCGAGAACGAGCTCCGCAAGGAGGTGGCGGATTTCGCCGCGCTGCCGCAGCCGGTCACCAGCCTGGGGGTGTGCGGCGACGAGGGGCGGCTGGGCGGCAACTTCGTGGCGCTCGCCGCGGTGCTGGAGCGCTTCTGGGCGCGCGAGCCCGGCGCCGCGGGGATGGAGCACGTGCGCGGCGCGGCGGAGAAGCAGGGCGACGGGCGCGACGCGCCGAGCACCAGCGGGCAGTTCCGCCGCAGCTTCAGCGACCCGCTGCGGCTCTGGCTGCGCGGCGCCGAGGAATTCGCCGCCGTGCTGGTGGTGGACTACGTGGAGTGGGTGATCTCGCAGCTGCGCGTGCTCGCGCTCTTCCTCTTCTCCTCGCTGCTCATCACCATCGTGCTGATGGGGTCCTACCCCTTCCAGCCCGAGAGCCTGGTGCGGCTGGTGTTCATGGTCATCCTCCTGGCTACCGTGGTGGGGATCATGTCGGTGGTGGTGCAGATGAACCGCGACGAGGTGCTGAGCCGCATCGCCAAGACGGAGCCGGGGAAGGTCACCTGGGACTGGCACTTCGTCACCAACGCGCTGGTGTTCGGGCTGGTGCCGGTGGCCACGCTGATCAGCTCCGAGTTCCCCGAGGTGCGCGACTTCCTCTTCGCCTGGGTGGGGCCGCTGAGCCGCCTGTTCGGCGCCGGCTGAGGCGCCACCGGCGGGACGAAACGCGGCGTCGCGGGATCCTCCTGCGACGCCGCTGCCTCATCCGGGCGGACGAATGGGACGCGCCGGTCCCAGTCGCACTTCCCGACCGAAAGCGCTTCTCCAATCCCAGTAACGACTTGCGTTCAGCTGGACGCGCGGGGATCGGGTGGTCCGCGCCGTGCCCTGCCGCCACGCGTTCCGGAGATGCCGGGAATGCCGCGGCGGAGGTGAATCCTCCTGGAGGATCGCGCCGTACGACGCGCCGCGGTGACGGAGGATGCGACGGTCGCGGGGCGGCGCCCCGCTTGAACCCCTGGAGACGACGCGATGACGTGGACGAAGGTGAAGGCGGCGGGCTTCGTGGCCGCCGCGGCGGTGGCGGCGGCTGCGTGCGGGCGCGCGGAGGCGGCCCCGGCGAAGGTGGCGGCGGACCCGCGGGTGGTGACGGTGGTGGCGCGCGAGTTCGCGTTCCAGGCGCCGGACGAGGTGCCGGCGGGGCTGGTGACCTTCCAGCTGCAGAACCGCGGGTCGGCGCTGCACCACATGGCCATCATGCGGCTGGACGACGGCAAGACGCTGCAGGACCTGTTCGCCGCGCTCCAGGCGGGCGGCGCGCCTCCGGCGTGGGCGCACGACATGGGCGGCCCCAACGCCCCCGACCCGGGGAGCGACTCGAACGCCACGCTGATGCTGGAGCCCGGCACCTACGCACTCCTCTGCTTCGTCGACCTCCCCGACCACGTGCCGCACGTGATGAAGGGGATGGCGAAGGTGCTGCGCGTGACCCCGGCCGTGGTCCCCGCCGCCGCGCGGTCCATCACCGGCGACGTGACGATGACGCTGAACGACTACTCGTTCGCCGTGTCGACGCCGATCACCCGCGGCGTGCACACCATCCGCGTGGTGAACCCGGCCGTACAGTCGCACGAGGTGGAGCTGGTGAAGCTCGCGCCGGGGAAGACGCTGCAGGACCTGATGGCGTGGATCGCCGAGCCGCAGGGTCCGCCTCCGGCGAACGCCATCGGCGGGATCGCGGGGATGGGCCACGGCGTGGTGCAGTCGTTCACCTACGACTTCGCGCCCGGCGAGTACGGCCTGATCTGCTTCATCCCCGGGCCTGATGGCAAGCCGCACTTCATGCACGGGATGATGCGGCAGTTCACCGTCTCCTGAGGAAAAGATCGTCTCACGCAGAGACGCGGAGACGCAGAGAGGCACGCGGCCCTCTCTGCGTCTCCGCGTCTCTGCGTGATGCTTTCTTCAGTACTCCTCGTCCTCGTCGCCGATGGGGGAGCCGGGGGGCGGGGCGAGCGGCTCGCGGCGCTCGCGGGGCTCCCAGGGCCGTGTGAGGAAGCGGGTGATGTCGGCGACCAGGAGCTGCTCGTGGGCGTTGCGCGCGGCGTCGAGCGGGGCGCCACGGAGGGTGACGCTCAACAGGCGAAGCCGCTCGGTCGCCACCGCGCGCACCTGGGGCATGGGCGCGGTCGCGGCGAGGTCCATCAGCCGCTCCACCATCGAGCGCTGGACGGCGCGCGCCAGCTCGCGGCGGTAGTGGTCCGGACCGGGGTCGGCGAAGACGGTAGAGGTGGTGCGCGTCAGCACCTCGTCCAGGTCCGGGAGCGAGCGGTCGAGCGCGCGCTGCTCCACCAGCCGGGCGGCGCGCTGCGGATCGAAGAGGAGCGCGAAGGTCATGTCCGCCGCCGAGGCCGCCGGCGACACCGCGTCGAACACCAGCCCCGTGTAGCGCGTGAACAGCTCGCGGTGCGGGTCGTAGGTCATCGGGCGCGGCGGGAGCCGGTCGAGCACGGGCGCGGGGAGCGCGAGCTCCTCGGGGCTCACCGTGCGCAGCACCTCCGCCAGCGCGCGCCGCTGGTCCGCGCCGGGGACGGCGCGTGGCGGCTCCTGCCCGTCACCGCGCAGAGCGTACGCGTACGAGCGGCCGCCGATCAGCTTCGTCGCCGCTTCGGCCTGGTAGCGGTGGTGCAGGTAGAGGGGGACGAGCGCCTCCTCCATCGTCGCCAGCGGCATCCCCGCGCGCACCGCGTTCTCGCCGAAGCGCGCGAGGGCGGCGCGGCGCACGGCCATCACCCGCGCCAGCTCGGCCGCCGCGTCGGTGCCGTTGTCCCACAGGTGCGTCTGCGGGTGCGCGCTCCCGGTGGGGCGCGCGTCCTGGTCCGAGAGGAAGGTCAGCCCCCGCGCCCGCGCGTCGGTGATGATGCGCTCCAGCGCCGCCGGCTGCTCGGCGCCTCCCGCGAAGTCTGTGTAGCCGTAGGTGATGGCGACCTTGTCCCATGCGCCGATCCCCTCCGGATAGGCGTCGGAGAGGTCGATGCGGCCGTCCGCCGTCAGCCGTACCAGCGGGTGCGGGTAGTCCATCACCGACACGCGCCCCTGCGCGCTGGCGACGTAGTTGTGCGCGAGCCCCAGCGTGTGCCCCACCTCGTGCGCGGCGAGCTGCCGCATGCGCGCGAGCACCATCCGCTCCAGCTCGGGCGGGTTCTCGTCGCCGCGGGCGTAGGGGGCGAGCAGCCCCTCGGCGATCAGCCAGTCCTGCCGCGCGCGCAGCGAGCCGAGCGTCACGTGGCCCTTGATGATCTCGCCGGTGCGCGGGTCCACCACGCTGGCGCCGTAGCTCCAGCCGCGGGTGGCGCGGTGCACCCACTGGATCACGTTGTAGCGCACGTCCATCGGGTCCGCGCCGGCGGGGAGGAGCTCCACGCGGAAGGCGTTGCGATAGCCGGCGGCCTCGAACGCCTGGTTCCACCAGCGCGCGCCGTCCATCAGCGCGGTGCGCACCGGCTCCGGCGCGCCGCGGTCCACGTAGTAGACGATCGGCTCCACCGCCTCGCTCGCCGCGGCAGACGGGTCGCGCTTGCGCAGCCGGTGCCGGGAGATGAAGCGCTGCGCCAGCGGCCGCCCGACCGGCGTCGCGTAGTCCGCGTACTCGATTCCGAAGAACCCGGCGCGCGGGTCGCTCCGCCGCGGCACGTACCCCGGCTCGGGGAGGCGCACGAACGAGTGCCGCTCGCGGACGGTGATCGCTTCGGGCGTCGGCGTCACGTCGCGCACGTAGTTGCCGGGGCTGTCGCCGGTGAAGGTGAGGGTGACCTCGATCTCGCTGTTGCGCGGGAACGCCTTGACGTTCGGGAGATGGAAGGCGCTGCGGGTGGCGTCGAGCTTGTAATCCCCCTGCCGCGCGCGCTTGAGGGCGCCGACCACGCCGTGCGCGTCGCGCAGCGCGAAGTCGGTGGCGTCGACGAGGACGCGGCCGTCCGTCTCCGCGGCCACGGTGAAGCCCCAGAGCACGGACTGCGCGAAAGAGCTCTCCACGTCGGCGCGCTCGTCCGGGTCGGCGGTGACGGCGCGGAAGGCCTGGTTGGGCTGCACCATCAGCACCCGCGGCCCCGAGCGCTCGAAGCGCACCAGCCGCGTGTCGCCGAGCTGCCCCCGGTCCAGCCCGATGTCGTTGCTTCCCATCCCCGAGGGGAGCGACACCTGGTAGATGAGCTCCTGCCCCATCGGCGGGAGCTCCATCCACAGCTTCCCGCCCTGCGCGTCCCAGTAGAGGGGGATGAAGCCGTCCTTCTTCTCCAGCCCGCGCGTCTTCTCGGCGATGCTCGGGAGCGGCTGCTGCGCCTCTGCCGGCGAAAGGGCGAGGGCGAGCGAGAGCGCCACGGCCGCGGCGCCTGCGAAACGGCGGGTCATCGATCCTCCGGGGGTCGAGCGAACGGGGCGGGAACTGCGCTCGGAAGATACCCTCGACGATGCGGCGCGGGAAAGATCGAAGTGGGCTCTTATGTCGTCCAACTTGCCAACCAACTCGAAAAGAACAAAGGAAATGTCATCCTGAGCGCCGCCGCATCGCCGATCCCGACTTGCACGAGTGCCCGGCGGCGGCCGAAGGATCTTGAGTCGGCGCTCGGACTCAGGCGGACGAAGCGCGTCACCACCCGCACGGTCCTCGTGCGGGTGGTGAAGGGTGGTGCTGCCGCGGCTACAGGTCCTTCGGTCGCCGCCAGGCTGTGGGTTGGACGAAGGTTCCGGTCAGCGGCGACGCTCAGGATGACATTCGGGGGGTGGCCCTCGCGCAACCAAGCAGCCGCCCCGCTACTTCCTCAGGTACGCGTCGGTCTTGTCCAGCCAGTCCTGGCGCGGCGGGCTGAAGACGTCGACGTCGAGCGTGTCTTCCAGCGCCTCGGCCTTGTGCGGGATGTTGGAGGGGATGTGGAGCACCTCGCCCGCGCGCACGAGCACCGTCTCGGACTCGTCTTCCCCGATCCAGAAACGCAGTGCCCCCTCGAGGATGTAGGTGAGCTGCTCGTTCTCGTGCGAATGCTTCGGGACGATGCAGCCCTTCTTGAGATAGACGTGGGCGAGCATCATCCGGTCGCCGGTGATGAGCCGGCGGTCGAGCATGGGTGAGACCTGCTCGCGCGGCATCTCGTCCCAGCGGTACCAGGTGACGGATCGGGCGGATTGGCTCATGAGACGTGCGGTGGGTGAGCGGGAGACGACACGGAGGCTCATCGGCAGAGGGAATCTACGCGCCGGTAGAGAACCGCGCACTCACGACCAGCGGCCAATCACTCCTGAGACATGGGGATGTGATTCGTGTCACATCCCCGTCATGTCGTGCTCCATCGCGGCGGCCATGACGGTCTGGATGCGCGCGGACTGTTCGGGGCGCAGGATGCGTCCGCGGCTGAGGAGGTATCCGCCCCACGCCCGCGCGGCGGCGGCGTTCGCGGAATCCGCGTCGGAGCCCGGGCCGACGAGGGCGCGGAGGCGGGCGGCGTGCTGCTCGCAGGCGGAGGTCAGGGCACGCTGCTGCGCCCGGTCGAGTTGCGCGAGCTTGTCCGTCCGCTCCACCTCGCCGCGACAGGCGCCGGGCGCCAGGAGCTGGATCCCTTCGGCGGACGCCGTGTCGCCGCGCGCGGCCCAGGCGGCGGGGAGGCCGGCGCGCAGGTAGGGGAGCGCGCGCTGCTGCTGGGCGAAGGTGCCGTCCGGGTTGTCGGACCAGACCCAGGCGTGGACCATCGTCAGCAGGGTCCGGCCGTCCGGCCCGAGCTTCCCCTTCGCGATGCGCCGCCGCACCAACCACCGGAGCACCGGCCGGTCCGCCGTGGCCGCGGTGGCGAGCCGGGCGATGTCGTGCGTGTGCCAGTGGTCGTCCGCGCCCGCGAAGCCCTCGGGAAGCGGCTCGCCGGGGCGGCGGTAGATGGAGTAGGCGACGCCCACCAGCACCTTCCGCCCACCGATGTTGGCGTACTGCAGCGTGGACGGGTTCCGCAGGTCCAGCGACGCGCCGACCAGGTCGCGGCGGTACCAGTGCTCCCCCATCAGCGGCGACTCCTGGCCGAAGAGCCGGAAGCCGTCCTTCACCGCGTTCGCATGGTCGCGGTAGCGCTCGGTGGCCGCGCGCACCGCCTCGACCTGCGCGCGCAGCGCCTCCGCGTCGCGCGCGGAGGGCGGCGCGGCCGCGTGCATCGCGTGCGCGTCGTGGACGTGCGCCTGCGCCAGCGCGGGCGCCGGGAGTGCGAGGAGGAGCAGCAGGGGGATGGACTTCATCGATCGACAGCCGGCGCGGGTGCCTTCAGGACGATGGGACACCTGAAGATACACATGTTCGTCCGCCGCCGTTGGCTGACGGGGAAAAGGTTGATAGCCACATCCTGCTTGCTGACTATAACGATATTCGATATAATGTCTATCGTTATAGGGGCCGTTTCGACTAAAACGAAGTGAGGGAAGATGAGATGATTCAGAGCTTTCACGATCAAGGTACCGAGGACGTATTCGACGGAACTGACAGCAAGGCCGTGCGAAGATCGTGTCCTCAACAACTCTGGACGATCGCGCGGCGAAAGCTGGACCAGCTTCACGCCGTAGTACGATTGGGAGCGCTTCGGGTGCCTCCGGGAAATCGGTTGGAGCCGCTGGAAGGTGATCGCGAAGGCCAGCACAGCATTCGTATCAATAACCAGTACCGGGTGTGCTTCATCTGGACCGAAGCAGGTCCTGGGCGCGTCGAGATAACGGATGATCACTGATTGGAATGCTCGTGGCGGAGATAGTCCTTCAATCGGCGACGAGAATCAGGGGCAGAAAGAGAAAAGGCTGAGTGAGCTGAGTGAGTTGAGAGAGCCGAGAGAGCCGAGAGAGCCGAGAGAGCCGAGAGAGCCGAGAGAGCCGAGAGAGCCGAGAGA
>Ga0070685_10001836_pt1 | contig 11067 bp, 16 predicted proteins | sample KBSS13LmetaG_FD_65651 | JGI IMG/M metagenome (GOLD analysis project Ga0070685, IMG submission 65651) | Switchgrass rhizosphere microbial communities from Kellogg Biological Station, Michigan, USA - KBS S1-3L metaG | ecosystem: Host-associated > Plants > Roots > Rhizosphere ...
CGGGACCGGCAAGGTCTATACCGATCGCCACCCGAAGATCGGGCGCGGTGTTCTGCTTGGGGCTGGTTCAAAAGTCCTTGGCAACATCACTGTTGGAGACGAGGCGCGCGTCGGCTCGGGCTCGGTTGTGCTGTCGGATGTGCCGCCGCGCTGCTCGGTGGCGGGCGTGCCGGCCAAGCCTGTGGGCGGGGCCTGTATGAAGCCCGCACAGACGATGGACCAGAAGTTCGACGCTGGTATCTGAAGGCCGGTATCTGAAGATCGGAATCTAGTTGCCGCTATCCGCAGGATTGCGCGATTGGTCGCCTGCACCGCCCACGTTCCCACTGTCTGCGCGGCCGTATGCGTCGATGCTGCGTTGGCTGGTGGCGCGGTCGCGTTCAGCGCGGTCAGTGACTTTCATGGCGCCGCCCGAGGGCGTTGCGCAACCGGCGGCGAGCACGGCAATGGCGCCCGCAGCAAGAGCAAATCTCATGGCGGATCCTCCCAACATGGGCGGATACTAGCACGTTTCGCTGCGATTTCGAGGGATACCGGAAGGCCCGGGGTTGCGGTTTCTCTGGGGGTGGCTAAGGCAGGGGCTCAATTTTCTGCGAACTGTCAGCCGGATGGAGCCGCCGATGAACCCGGAAACCGTAAAGCGCATCGAGGCCTATCTCAAGGCCACGCTGAACCCCGGCATCACGCTGGCCGCGCGGCCGCGCGTGACCGACAGCGTCGAAGTGACGATCGGTGGAGAGCATGTCGGCCTCGTCTACCTCATCGAGGATGAAGGCGAGACGAGCTATCAGCTCGAGATGACGATCCTGCAGGAAGACCTGGAAGGCTGAGCCCGCAGGCTCGAGGGGAGTAATGTGCGGCATCGCTTGATTGCGGGGGCGCTGGCAGCCTTGGCGGCGGGCGGCTGCACGGCGCTTGGCCTTGCGGCTGCGCCTGTTGGCAATGCGCTGACGGATGCGAGAGACGCGATCGAGTATCCCGGCGATTTTCCACCTGACGTGAAGCGCCTGTCCGGCGCTCCGCTCGAGACGATCATTGCCGGCGCCATGCAGAGCGAGATCTGGAGCTCGATGGAGCTGGGCCGGCGCTATGAGATTGGCGAGGGTCTGGGGCGGGACATGGGCTGCGCCTACTTCTGGTACGATTCGGCGACGCGGCTGCGCTATCCGGGACAGGGAAGCAGGCTGGGCGGAGAGCCTTATGCGGAGAAGGCGGCCCGGCGGCTGAAAAGCGATCCGGCTGCGATTGTGGATGCGGCTACGGCCGAACGCTGTTTCCGGGCTCATCTGAAGCGCTGAAAGCGGTTCCCTGACGACACGATTGCCGACGGCCCTACGGAGGCGTAGCTTTACACTGTCTAAATAAAAACCGGAGGACCTCCCCATGATGCGTGCCTTTCTTCTTGGCGTGGCGTTGATCGCCATGCCCGCACTGAGTGTAGCGCCTGCAATTGCCCAGAAGCCTGCGGCGGCGAAGCCGGCCGCGAAGGCCACTGTGAAGCTGGAAGACAAGTACGCCACCAGCGAGGACGGGACGAAGATCCACTATGTCGCCTCGGGCAAGGGGCCGCTTGTCGTGCTCATCCACGGCTTTCCGGATTTCTCCGGATCGTGGGCTTACCTCACGCCGAAGTTGAATGACGCCTATCGTGTCGTGGCGCTGGATACGCGCGGCTACAATCTCTCAGGCCAGCCGGAAGGCGTTGCGAACTATGCGATGCCGAAGCTGGTTGCGGATGTGGACGCGGTGATCAAGTCGGAGGGACGCGCCAAGGCGACGGTGATCGGCCATGACTGGGGCGCGGCGATCGCGTGGAACTACGCGTTCGCTCACATGGACAAGCTGGACAACCTTATCATCATGTCGGTGCCGCACCCGGCCAATATGAGCCGGCAGCTCAACGCCAGCCCGCAGAGCTCGGACTATGCGCGCAACTTCCAGAAGGAGGGTTCTGAGAAGACCCTTTCGGCCGAGTTGCTCGCGAACATGGTGGCGGGATCCTATCCGGACCTGAAGCCGAGCTATCTCGAGGCGTTCAAGAAGTCGAGCTTTGCGGCGATGATGAACTATTACCGCGCCAACTATCCGGTCGGACCCAACGCGGCGACCTCGCTGGCGCCGCCGAACTTCCCGAAGATTGCCGTGCCGCTGATGGTGATTCACGGCATGAAGGACACGGCGCTGCTTTCCATGGGCCACAACGATACATGGGACCAGGCCTCGCAGGATACGACCGTGCTGATGATCCCGACGGCGGGGCACTTCGTTCAACATGACGCCGCCGACCTGGTGGATAGGTCCATCCGCAGCTGGCTGGATATGCGCCAGCCTGCCAAATAGGTGGCGACGACGTGCTTGGTTGATAGGGCAGTGGGTAAGCCCTCGTGGTTCGACGGGCGCGCAGCTTCGCCGCGCTGCTCACCATGAGGGCTACTCTGCTGGGAGTGCTTGTGTCGAATCACGAGGCATACGTTCGGGAGGATGAGGCATGCGGATACTTGTTGGGGCGTTGTTCGCCGCGGCGATGCTCGGCGGCTGCATGAGCGCAGCGCCTGATGGCGCGGTTCTCGCCGCGCACAAGGGCGCGCCGGTGGAGGACAAGTACGCAACCAGCCCGGATGGGGTTCGCATCCACTATGTCGCCTCGGGCAAGGGGCCGCTGGTTGTGGCGATCCACGGCTATCCGGATTTCTCCGCGACGTGGGATCAGCTGCGACCGTGGCTGGACGACAGCTATCGCTTCGTGGCGCTGGATACGCGCGGCTACAATCTTTCGGGCCAGCCGGTCGGCGTTGCGAACTACGAGATGCCGAAGCTGATTGCGGATGTGGACGCGATCATCAAGTCGGAGGGGTATGAGAAGGCGACGATCCTCGGCCATGACTGGGGCGGGTCGATCGCGTGGATGTATGCCTTCTACTATCCGCAGCGGCTGGAGAATCTGATCGTGCTGTCGACGCCGCATCCGGCGCTGTTCATGCAACAGATGCGGACGAACCCGGCCCAGCAGGCAAGCTCCCAATACGCGCGCAATTTCCAGAAGGAAGGCTCTGAAGCCACGATGACCGCCGAGGGGCTGGCGCGGCGAGTGACCGATCCGGTGATGCACGAGAAGTATCTCGAAGCGTTCAAGCGTTCGAGCTTTGCTGGAATGATGAACTACTACCGCGCCAACTATCCGAAGACGGTGGGGCCGGAGGCCGTGCGGCCCTTCATGCCCGATCCGGTTCCGCAGATCGAAGTTCCGCTGCTGGTGATCCACGGCATGAAGGATCAAGCATTGCTGGCGGCGGGGCATTCGGGAACGTGGGACAAGGCCTCCAAGGACACGACGATCATGATGATCCCCGAGGCGGGACACTTTGTGCAACAGGATGCGGCGGACAGGGTGAACCCGATGATCCGCAACTGGCTGGATATGCACCGGGCGAAGAAGTAGGCTCCCGCGGGGTCTCATGACCAAGGGGATTTGCCAATGAAACTGGCTCGACTTGTTCCGGCGCTCGCCGCGCTCGCTGCGCTCGGCTTGGGCGCCTGCGTGCATGTGACGGTGCGCGAGGACATGGTGGAGGAGGACACTCCGGATTGTTCCTCCGGCGCGCCGGTGTCGCTCGCGGGGCAAATTCAGGTGACGCCCGTGGCCTCGCATCTCATCGCCGATGCGCCGGGCAAGACGCTGACGTCGGTGCTGCTCACCGTGCCGCCGGGAGCGAAGGCGAATGCGCACCGGCATGCGGGCGTGGTCTTCGGCTATGTGCTCGAAGGCTCGGTATGCTCGCAGATCACTGGTGATGCGGAGCTGAAGCCCTACAAGGCCGGACAGAGTTTCTTCGAGCCGCCGGGCAGCCAGCACATGGCCTTCACCAATCCGGGCATCGTGACGGCGAGAGTCCTGGTAACGCAGATCGCGGACACCGGCGCGCAGCTCAACATGCCGGTGCAATAGGCGCTACGGCTCCCTGCGCATCCATCCTCTTGCTACGGCAAGCCGAAGCAGTTCGACGCGGTTGCCGAGGTGGGCTTTCTTCATGGCGGCGGTCTTGTGGAATTCGACGGTCTTCGCGCTGATCCCGAGGTCGCGCGCGATGGTCTTGATTGGATAGCCCCAGGCGAGACGGCGCAGCACTTGTTCTTCGCGTTGGGTGAAATTGTTGCCAGATGCACGCGCGGCGTTGCGCGCCCTCTTGGGAGGCTCGGCAGTGTCCTCGGGAGCCTCCGGCTTGTCTGAGCCAGCCTTGTGTTTTGCCATATCGCTCTCGTGTCGCGCCGCACTGACTGCCCGAAGACGGGCGGCGGGTTCGATGGTTCAGTTTTGACGGCGACGCCCTGTCGCCATTGACAGGGCCTCTAACGAAAAGGGCGCCAGGTGACCCCGGCGCCCTTCCGGTTCGAGCGCTTGGGTGGGGGACGCGCGCGACCTTGCGGGCGTAAGTTTAGGGGACGCACACCCGCACCTCCCTGTTTACCCAAGCGAAAGCCGTAGGTGAGCTAGGGTTTTCACCGGGGGACGACCCGGCAGGTGGATCAGGATGATCTGTTCATGTTGACCGCGCGATGCCTTCAGCTCTCGCGTTTGCTTCGAGCACTTGGGGGCGTGGGCGGCAGGATCAAGACGGCGCGCTGAAGCGCCTCAGGCCAGCGCCTGCAGTTCCTCTGTGAGTTCCTTCACGTCCTGAGGCCGGCCATGCCATTGAACGGGCGTGTTCTGGAACAACTCGATCTTCCACGGCCCGCCGCCGCTGCGTGATGCCAGCAGCGACTGAATCGCATTCACCTCCGGTTTTATCGTCGAAGTACCCGGCGGAATCATGCCGGCGACAGCGCGCAGGACGGCAATGTCGTCCCCCAGCGTGCGAACCTCTCGCACCTTCCAGACATAACGGGCCGTAGGATGATCGCGGAAGATCGGCGTGAGATGTGATTCTATCTCGCGCGTCCCGCGCGCCTCGCTGCCATCAAAGCCGATCTGCAAGCCGTTTTCTTCGAAGAGGGCGGCCATCGCCTTTGCGTCGCGATTGTTCCAGGCTGTGAGAAGGGCGGCGTGAAGCGCGGTGACGTGTGCGGCATGGGACATGGGAAGTTCCTCGTATCCCGCGAGGTAGTATCCGGCTTGGCCGGGGCAAGCTGGCGTCAGCCGAGCCTCGCCTTGGGCTTCTTGCGCTCGGAGATTACGCGGCGGATGTGGCGGGCCTTCATCGCGCGGATCGAGTCGCGCAGGCGAGAGGGCGGAGGCGGATCGGTGTGGTTGCGCGAGCAGAGCTGCGAGGCGGCTTCCGATTTGTTCGCGGGGCTTGAGGTGAGGATCACCGCTACCTTCGGCCGATAACGCCGCGTCCACTGCGCAAGCGCAAAGCCGTTGTCGTCGCCCGCAAGACGTGCGTCGGCGAAGAGGACGTGGATGTCGGGGCCTTCAAGCAGCACCTTCTTTGCCTCGAGAGCGCCAGCCGCTTCGATGACGTGGAAGCCACAGCCGCGCAGGTATTCGGCCACGGCGATGCGCACGATGACGTCGTCTTCGGCGACGAGCACGGTTGTTCCTGGAGGGCAGGTATTTGCTGCAGGCATAAAACACACTCGTGAAAATTGCGGACGTGTTTGAAAATCAGGCCGGGAAATAATGGCCGCCGGGCGAGCGGTGTTCCCTGAAAAGGGAGACAGGCTTACGTCTCCGTCGAGCGCAACAACATCTGTTGGAACCAGGATATATTTTATGCGTTTTGAGTGATCGGGTCGGGACTTTTCAGATGCAGGCGAAAAATAATATCGGTCCGGCGATCGAGCAGGATGCGCCTGTAGCGCTGGTCGCGGAGGACGAAGTCCTGCTGCGCATGGCGCTATCCGATCATCTGCGCGAGTGCGGCTTCCACGTGCTGGAGGCGGCGAACAGCGACGAAGCGCGGCTGATCCTTGCGGCGGCGGACCAGGTCGACGTAGTCATCAGCGACATTCACATGAGCCGGCAGGGCGAGGGGTTCGAACTCGCTATGTGGATGCTCGCCAACTATCCGGAGGTTCCGGTGATCCTCACGTCAGGCAGCGTAGGCGCCGCCAAGACGGCGCAGGAACTTGGTAGTCGCAACATCACCGATTTCGTGCCGAAGCCGTACTCGCAGCCGGAGCTGGAAAAGCTCGCGCGGCGCAGGGCTGTGCGGGAGTAGGGCCGACCCGTCCTGGCTGGGGGCCTACGACAGAGCCTTGGTTACTTTTTCCAGGCTCGCCGCGAAGTGGTCGTCAGCGGCTTTGCCGGTCAGCGTGTCGGAGAGGATCGCGGCGGCGGCTTTCGAGGCGGCGTCTGCGGCGGCGATGCGGACATCGCGGACGGCCTCGGATTCGGCGCGGGCAATGCGATCCTCGGCCAGTTTTTCGCGCAGCTTGAGGCGCTCGGCGAGGGCGGCGGTCTGGTCGCGCGAGAACTGCTCGGCCTCGCGCGTTGCGGATTCCATGATGGCTTTCGCGGACGCTTCGGCTTCGATCTGGCGGCGCTCGGCATCCGCCAGCTTGCCTTCGGCTTCCTTGCGGAGCGCCTCGGCATTGTCGAGTTCGGAGCGGATCTTGGCGGCTCGGTCGTCCAGGCTCTTGGCCACGGCCTTGTGCGGCTTCATCACGATGAAGGCGACGAGGAGGAGGATAACCAGCGCGAGGCCCGTCCAGGTGACGGGATCGGCCAGCATCGTTGTCATGAAGTCGGACGAGGCTTCGGTTTCGTGTTCCATGACCTAGTTGCTCCGCCTAATTTCTGGCCAGGGCGCCGGCGACGGCTTTCTTCACCGCCGCAGCATCCGGCCGCACGCCGGCAAGCTTTTCGGCAATCGCGGCGACCGCCTCTTCGGCGACCCCTGGCACGTTCGCCATGGCCTTGGCCCGCATGTCGGACGCCGCCTTTTCAGAGGCTGCAACCTTCGTGGCGAGCAGGGCTTCCGAGCGCGACGTCTCGGCGGCGATGCGGGCATCGGCCTCGGCCCTGGCCTTCGCCGCGGTGTCGCGCGAGCGGCCCTTGGCTTCGGCGATACGCGCCTCGACAGCCTTGATCGCAGCGTCGGCCTTCTGGCTGGCGGCTGCGGCCTCGGCCACATCTTTCGCGATCGCCGCTTCGCGGTCGGCGATCGCTTTTCGTACGGTCGGGATCAGCCAGTAGGTGACAGCGAGGTAGAGAATGCCAAACGTCACCACCAGCCAGAAGATCTGGCTGGGGAAGGTGTCGGTCTGGCTGAACGGCGGAAAGCCGCTCGACTCTGCTTCGTGTTCCACGTCGAGAACTCCGGTTGATCCTTAAGGGGTGGTCCGGGAGCTGAAGATCAGCCCGCAGACGCGCCCGGAGCGGCGTAGATCAGCAGGAGCGAGATCACGAGGCCGAAGATGCCGAGGGCTTCCGTCACGGCGAAGCCGAAGATCAGGTTGCCGAACTGCTGTTGGGCTGCGGACGGGTTGCGGATCGCGGCCGAGAGGTAGTTGCCGAAGATCGTGCCGACGCCGATGCCGGCGCCGCCCATGGCGACGCAGGCGAGGCCCGCGCCGATGAGGTTCAAACCTTCCATTTTAGTCTCCTTGTTAAGTCTCGAAGTTGGTTGAGGTGAAGTCGATGAAGTCGTGGTCGGTGTTCGAGATCAGTGTCCGGGGTGCAGGGCGTCGTTGAGATAGACGCAGGTGAGGATGGCGAAGACGTAGGCCTGCAGGAACGCAACCAGCAGCTCCAGCGCGGTGATCGAGATGAGGAGCGGCATGACCAGCAGCGCGGCCATTACCCCGCCGAGCAGCCCGAGGCCGACGACCAGCTGCGGCACGAAGCCGGCGAACACTTTCAGTGCGACGTGGCCGCCCAGCATGTTGGCGAACAGACGCATCGCGAGGCTCAGCGGACGCGAGAAGAACGAGAAGATCTCGATGATGACGACGAACCACAGGATGATCAGCGGAATGCCTGAGGGCACGAAGATCTTGAGGAATTTGAAGCCGTTCTTGAAGATGCCGATCACGATGACCAGCGCGAACACGAACAGCGCCATCACGCCGGTGACGGCCACGTGGCTCATCGGCGTGAAGGTGTGGCCCCACGGTCCGGAGAACATCCCGAACATGTTGGTGACGAAGATGAAGGAGAAGATCGTGAAGATCAGCGGCAGGAAGGGCTTGCCGTCTTCGTGGTTCACATCCTTCACGATGCCGGCGACGAAGCCGTACCAGATCTCGCCCATGGACTGCTTGCGGTCGGGCACCGTCTTCGGGCGCGACATGGACCAGGCGAAGAAGCCGAGGATGAAGAGGACGGCGATGCCCATCCAGAGGGCGGAGTTGGTCGGCGTGATGTTGTAGCCGCCAACGATCCAGTGGGCGTTCTCGGGGAACAGCCACTCCACCTTGAACTGGTGCATCGGATCGGTGGCTACTTGCAGCATTCCGCTCTGCCTTCGTCCCTTAAGTGGCCCTTACGAGCCCTGACCGTCCTGCGGCGTGTTGGCGCTCGATTGAGCCACACGCACCACGTTCCACACACCGGTGATGAAGCCGAGGATCAGGCAGACGATGAGACCCCACGGAGAAGAGTGGAGCAGCGCATCGATCCCGATACCCAGCACAGCCCCCACGATGACAGCAGCCACGAAATCCGCCGCCATGCGGAAGCCGAGACCCATTCCCTTGCCCATCGGCTCTTTGGTGGCCGGACGTGCTTGCGCATCAAGCTCCGCCTGGGCCTTGGCGATCCGTTCGTTCAGATCGTCGCCCATCGGAGGTCCGCCCATGCCGAAAAATAAGGAAACAACCCGGCCTGTGCGCGCACCCCGCTGGAATCCTTTTGGAAACCCCCGGGAAACGCGCGCGCAGTCATACAGCGGTGATGATTCCAGTCAAGCAGAACCGGGGTGAATCAGGCCGCTTAAAGCCTTGAATCCAGTGAGAGATTGCTGCGCGATTCCGCCGCAGCCGCGACGCCGGTCACTCGGGGCCTAGTTGGGCGCCGATGGACGATCGTGACCGTTGGCGAGGAGGCGGCTGATCTCGCGGGCGAGTTGGGCCTGGGAGTAGGGCTTGCCGAGGCGGGGCAGCTCCAGACTCGAGCCCTTGGGGATCTCCGCATAGCCGGTGGCCAGGAGGATCGGGAGTTCGGGGCGCAGCTTGTGCACCGCTTCCGCCAGCTGGGCGCCGTTCATGCCCGGCATGGAGAAGTCGGTGATCATCAGATCGACTCCGTCATTCGCCTCCAGGGCTTCGAGCGCGCTCGCGCCGGAATTGGCCTCGATCACTTCGTGGCCGAGGTCTTCGAGCATGTCGACGGTGCTCATGGCAATCAGCACGTCGTCGTCCACCACAAGGATGCGCGCGCGAGAAGCGGGTTGGATGGCTTTGTCGCTGGTCTCGGTCTCGACCGCATCTTCCAGGGCAAGTGAAGTCGCCGGGAAATACAGTTCGGCGCGCGTGCCTTGTCCCGGCGTGCTGGCGAGGCGCAGCACGCCGTCCAGCTGCACGGCGAGGCCGTGGATCATGGAGAGGCCAAGGCCGGTGCCCTTGCCAAGCTCCTTGGTCGAGAAGAACGGCTCGATCGCGCGCGCGAGTGTCTCCTCGTCCATGCCGACACCCGTGTCGGCGACGGCAAGCCGCACATATTGGCCGGCCTTGAGGTCTGCCTTCGCGGCCGATTTCACGGCGTCGACTTCGATCGTTATCCTGCCGCCGTCGGGCATGGCGTCGCGAGCATTGACGACGAGGTTAAGCAAGGCGAGCTCAACCTGGTTGGTGTCGACCATCGCCGGCGGCAGGTTCTTCGCGATCTTGAAATGCAGCTCGACGGCGGAGCCGACCGAGCGCTCCAGCAGGTTGCGCATGCCTTCGGCCAGTGCGCCGATGTCGGCGGGATCGACCTTGAGGGCCTGACGGCGGGCGAAGGCGAGCAGGCGCTGGGTCAGCGCCGCGCCGCGCTTTGCGCCCTGCACGGCGCCGTCGATCAGCCGCGTCGAGCGTGGGTCTTCGGGCACGTACTTCTTCAGGAGATCGAGGTTGGCGAGCACCGCCATGAGCAGGTTGTTGAAATCGTGGGCGACGCCGCCGGTCAGCTGGCCGATGATCTCCATCTTCTGCGCCTGGCGCAGCTGCTCCTCGACTTTCTCGCGCTGGCGGATTTCCTCCAGCACCTTGGTGTGACTGTGCTCAAGCTCCGCCGTGCGCTCGATCACCGCCTGCTCCAGCCATTCCTTGGATTGGCGCAATGAGGCGTCGGCTATCTTGCGGTCGGTGATGTCCATGGCGACGCCGACGAGGCCGCGCACCTTGCCATCGTCGTCACGGAGCGTTCGGCCGTTGACCTGCACCCAGTGTTCGGAGTGATCCGGCCACATGATGCGGTATTCGATGTTGTAGTCTTCCCCGGTGTCGAGGCTGCGCTCGACGGCCGCCTGCATCGGGCCGATATCGTCGCGGTGGATCATCTCCAGCAGGCCGGGATAGGTGAAGCGGTCATCCGCGTTGAGGCCGTAGATCTCGCGGCAGAGAGGCGAGGTGAGAAGCGTCTGGGTCTCTGTGTCGATCGACCAGGCGCCCAGCTTACCTGCGAGCATGGCGCTCGCCAGCTTCTCCTGGCTTTCGCGCAGCTCCTCCAGCCGGTCGCGCGCCTCGTACTGGCGCAGGCGCGCCTTCTGCGCAGTGCGCGTCATCGACGCGAAGGTGGTGGGATGGAAAGGGCGCTCGAGAAAGGTGACGTTGGCCAGCGTCTCGGCCAGCCGCGCCGCCGAGGGATTGCTCTCCGGGCCGCCGCCGCGCTGAGTCAGTACGATGAAAGGCAGGTCGGACCAGGGCGGCTGGCCGTCGATCCAGAACTTGATCGCCGAAAGGTCCGCCATCCGCACAGCTTCTTCGGAGAGGATGACGAACGTCGTGTTGGGTCCCAGTGTCCGCACCATCGCATCGAGGTCGGGACAAGCGCCGGCAGGGATTCCGGCCTCGCGCAGCAGCTCCACGGCAAGCTGCGCATCGCGCCCGCGAGGGGCGAAGATGAGCGCTTTTTCCTGGCCGTTGCTTTTCGGAATGGCTCTACTCTTTTTCTTGTCCGTTCGCGGTCGGCGTCACGCCGGCCTTGCC
>Ga0070685_10001838_pt1 | contig 11064 bp, 5 predicted proteins | sample KBSS13LmetaG_FD_65651 | JGI IMG/M metagenome (GOLD analysis project Ga0070685, IMG submission 65651) | Switchgrass rhizosphere microbial communities from Kellogg Biological Station, Michigan, USA - KBS S1-3L metaG | ecosystem: Host-associated > Plants > Roots > Rhizosphere ...
GACTTCACCGGGTGCATCGACGCCGTGGTGAGCCCCACGATGCGCCCGCCGTCGCGCCCCTTCGCCAGCTCCACGAAGCGGCCGAAGGCTTCGCCGCGCGGGTCGCAGGCGCCGCCGATCAGCACCAGCGTGCCCGCCTGCTCGTCCGTGCGCCGCCGGCCGCGCGCCGCGTCCGCCGGGGCCGCGCGCCCGCCGCCGTCCGCGGATCCGTCCGCGCCGCTACCGTTGCTCGACTGCCGCTCCATCTCGCTCCGCCGCTCCTTCGAATGCGTCCCCGATCATCCCCCGCAGCGCCCGGGCCGCGAGTGCCGCCGCCACCTGCGCCGCCGGCGTGGCATCCCCCGCCAGCGCGCCGCCGTCTTCCGTGGTACCCCCCACCTCCAGCACGATCCGTCCCCCGCGCACCTGCGCCACCGCCGACGCCACCTTCGCGTCGCGCGCCGTCACGTCGTCCGTCGCGGAGAAGACGGCCACGCGGCACCCCGCGTCGCGCGCGAGGTCCTGCACCTCCCATTCCTTCGCGGGGCAGACCACGATCCCGTCCTCCGGCACCGCGTCGGCGACCACGGCGACCAGGCGGCGCGCCAGCTCCGGGTCCAGGTAGCGCTCGGGGACGTCGTCCGGCTCCGCGTCGAGGATCACGGCGACGGTCGACCGCCCGTACGGCAGCCCCGCGTTCAGCAGGTCGCCGGGGGACAGCGCCACCACCTCGCCGGGCGATACACCCAGCGCCGCCAGCCGGTCGCGCACCCCCGCCCGGTCGCCGCCACCGGTGATCCCGCACAGCACGCGCCGCGAGGGGCGGGGCGTGTCCGGCTCCTCGGCGAGCGCCGCCAGCTCGGCGACGGCCGCGTCGACGGTGGCGCGCGCGAGCTCGCCGGCGAAGGCGCGCTGCACCATCTCCAGCGCCAGCGCGGCGGCGCGCGTGCCGACGGCGGCGTGGCGGTGCTCCAGGACGACGGTGTACTCGCCGGGGCGGTCGCCGCCGCGCGCGCGGCCGTAGCCGACGTCGTGCCCCATCATCGACTGCAGCTCCAGCCCCACGTGCTCGGCGATGTGCGGCGCATACGTCCCCCGCCGCAGCCGCGTGACGAAGCCGCCGCGCTCGCCGATGCTGCAGCGGTGCTCCCAGAGCCCGGGAAGCGCCTCCACCAGCGCGGTGGTCACCCCCGCCACCTCGGCGGAGGAGATGTCGTCGTACGCGCCGGGCCACACGTCCATGCGCGTCACCGGCCGGCGCGACCAGAAGTTGGCGCCGCGCAGCGTGCGCAGCCCCAGCAGGCGAATCTCGTCGTACGGGCTCGGCCGGTTCATCGTGGCGTGGCGATGCGCAAACGTGGGGCCGGGGATGCGGTGCGGCCGGCCGCAATCGTCGGGGCTGCGTGCCGAAGTCGCCCGCGTGGCCCGCGACGCCGCGACTTCGTGCGGACGGGAAACTGTCCACGGCAGGGGACGGCGGCGGCGAAGTACGTTGCAGCAACGGCCCGCACCGAGCAATCGTGGCGCGGACGCATCTCCATCAACCGAAAGGAGATCCGTGCGGTCCGGGCCGATGCCGGCCGCGATCGCCGGGGCGTGGCCCCGAACCTTCAATCTGTCCAATGGTCCCACGTCCGCGGGACTGGAACGCCGCACCACCGCTGCGGTTAGGATAGACGCCGGAGCATGCCGCCGGCAACCGCGCATCTGGACGGCACCCACTCTGCCGCGCACATTGTCGGGAGTGGCAGCCGGTCCCCCTTCACAGCCCGCCTTTCTGGAGTCGCGCATGCACCTCCGCCACCGCCTCGCCGCCGCCCTGCCGCTGGCGGCCTTCGCCCTTGCCGCGCCCTCCGCCGCCCGGGCGCAGGACGTGGTCGCGATCACCCGGCGCGCCAGCCCCGCGGTGGTCACGCTGCACGCCTTCAACTCCACCGGGCGCGAGGTGAGCCTGGGGAGCGGCTTCTTCCTCCCCGACGGCCGCATCGCCACCAACCGCCACGTGGTCGAGGGCGCCACGAGTATGACGGCGCAGGCGTCCAACGAGCGCACCTTCGGAACCGCCGAGTACGCCGAGGCCGTCGGCCGCACGGCGGACCTCGCGATCCTCCCCCGCATCGGCGCGCCGCCGGCGACGCTGACGCTCGCCACGCGCCTCCCCGAGGCCGGCGAGTCGGTGGTGGTGATCGGCGCGCCCGAGGGCCTCTCGAACACCGTATCGACCGGGATCGTGAGCGCGATCCGCAGCATCCAGGGGCGCACGCTGGTACAGATCAGCGCGCCGATCAGCCACGGCTCCTCCGGCGGCCCCGTGCTGAACATGCGCGGCGAGGTGATCGGCGTGAGCGTGTCGGTGCTCTCCGAGGGGCAGAACCTGAACTTCGCCGTCCCCGCCACGGAGCTGCTGGCGCTCTCGCAGGCGCGGCCGCAGCGCATCGCCTTCACCGGCAACCTGCGCGAGGGGTCGCCCGGCGGCCGGCCCACCGGCCCCGACATCAGCACCCAGAACCTGGCCCGGCTGCCGCGGATCGCCATCGGCCAGACGGTGACGGGGCGGCTGGTGGCCGGCGACTTCGTGCGCCCCGACGGCTCCTACGCCGACTCGTACGTCTACCAGGGCCGCGCCGGCGAGCGGATCACGGTGACGCAGCGCTCGCGCGACTTCGACTCGTGGGTGGTGGTGGACGACCCGCGCAGCGCCACCTGGCAGGAGTACGACGACGACAGCGGCGGCAACCTGGACGCGGAGCTCACCGTGACCCTGCCCCGCGACGGCCCCTACCTGATCGTGGCCAACTCGGTCGCGGCCGAGGCCACGGGGAGCTACACGATGTCGCTGCGCAGCGCCGGCCGCGGCCCGGTGGACCCGGGGAGCGGCGGCGCCGGCCGCCGCGGCACCATCGCCGACCTGGGCCGGCTGCAGCTCCCGCGTATCGCCGCGGGGCAGACGGTGAACGGTCAGCTCTCCACCAGCGACTTCCTGCGCACCGACGACAACACCTACGTCGACGGCTACACCTACGTCGGCCGCGCGGGGGAGCGGCTGACCGTCACCATGCGCTCCAGCGCGTTCGACTCGTGGCTGGTGTTCGACGACCCGAACGGCCCCATGCGGGAGAACGACGACGACGGGGCCGGCGGCAACGACTCCCAGATCACCGTGACGCTGCCGCACGACGGGAACTACGTGATCGCGGCGAACTCGGTGGCGCGCTCCAGCGGCGCGTACTCGCTCACCGTGCGGAGCTCGCGCGGCGGCGGCGATCCCTCGGACGACGGCGACGGGGACGACCCGGTCACGCCGCGCGGCGGGGGCGGCACCATCGCCGACCTGGGGCGGATGCAGCTCCCGCGGATCGCGCGCGGGCAGTCGGTGAGCGGCCGCCTGGCGCAGGGCGACTTCCTCCGCTCCGACGACAACACCCTGGCCGACGGCTACTTCTACCAGGGGCGCGCGGGCGAGCAGGTCACCATCGTGATGCGCTCCAGCGCGTTCGACTCGTGGCTGGTGTTCGACGACCCGAACGGCCCCATGCAGGAGAGCGACGACGACGGCGCCGGCGGCAACGACTCGCGCCTGACCGTCACGCTCCCGCACGACGGCCGCTACGTGATCGTGGCCAACGCGGTGCGCCCCGGCGCGACGGGGGCCTACACCCTGACCGTGCAGGGCTCCGGCGGCGGCGACGACGCGGGCCCGTCGAACGACGGCGGCAACACGGGGACGATCGCGGACCTGGGCCGGATGCGGCTCCCGAGCATCACGGCGGGGCAGTCGGTGAACGGCCGGCTCTCCAGCGGCGACTTCGTGCGCTCGGACGACGACAGCTACGCCGACGGCTACGCGTACCAGGGGCAGGCGGGCGAGCGGATCACCGTGACCCTGCGCTCCAGCGCCTTCGACTCGTGGCTGGTGTTCGACGACCCCAACGGCCCCATGCAGGAGCACGACGACGACAGCGCCGGCGGGAACGACTCGCAGGTGACGGTCACGCTCCCGCACGCCGGGCGCTACGTGATCATCGCCAACTCGATCGGCGCGCGCGCGACCGGGCCGTACACGCTCACCGTGCGCAGCGGCAACGCCGGGCGAAAGTACTAGCACAGAAACCGGCTGTTTCACGCAGAGACGCGGAGGAACGGAGAGAACTGCTGTTGACGTTCTCTCTCTTCCTCCGCGTCTCTGCGTGAAACGGCCGGCGTCGTTCAGTTGACGGTGCCCGACGCGTGCGGCCGGAGCTGGGCGAGCACCGCGGTCACGTCGTCCGCCAGCACCACCAGCAGGTCGCCGTCCCCGATCACCTGCAGCGAGCGCTCCACCGCGGCCGCCTCGGTGGGGAGCACCTCGATCTGGTCTCCGTGCAGCCCCGCGGCGCGCAGCCCCTCCACCAGCAGCTCCGCGATCTCCCCCGGGCGCCGGCCGCGGCGGTCGTCGTCCTCCTTCACGATCACCCGGTCCAGCCCGCCGCAGAGCGCCGCCACCGCGCGGATGTCCTCGTCGCGCCGGTCACCCGGCGCCGACACCACGGCGATCCGGCGCCGCGCCGGGAGGTCGGCCACCATCTCCATCAGCCCCTGCACCGCCGCCGGGTTGTGCGCGTAGTCCACCAGGACGCGCGCCTCGCCCACCCGCAGCAGGTTCAGCCGCCCCGGCGTCATCGACGGCGAGGGGAAGAAGGAGAGCAGCCCGCCGCGGATGGTGTCGTAGCGCACCCCCTGCACGTAGGCGGTGGCGATCGCGGCCAGCACGTTCCCCTGCTGGAAGCGCGCGGCGCCCCCCAGCATCAGCGGCACCTCCCCCAGGCGGGCGATGGGGATCTTCAGCCGGCCGCGGCGGATCACGAAGGTGCCGTCCTCGATGCGCGCGCCGATCCCGCCGCGGGTCAGGTGCTCCTCGAAGGCCGCGTTCTCCCCCTCCGGGAGCGTGGAGAAGAAGACGATGTCGGCCATCGTCCGGTCGCGCATGGCGTAGACCAGCGGGTCGTCGGCGTTCAGCACGGCGTGCCCCTCGCGCTTCACCACCGCCGGGATCACCGCCTTGACCTCGGCGAGCTGCTCCACCGTGTTGATCCCGCGCAGCCCCAGGTGGTCGGCCGTCACGTTCAGCACCACCCCCACGTCGCACTCGACCCACCCCAGCCCCGCGCGCAGGATCCCGCCGCGCGCCGTCTCCAGCACCGCCACGTCCACCGTGGGGTTGGAGAGGATGATGTTGGCCGAGAACGGGCCGGTCATGTCGCCCTCCATCACCAGCCGGTTCTGGATGTACACGCCGTCGGTGGTGGTGAAGCCCACCGTCTTCCCCGTCTGCCGGAAGAGGTGCGCGAGCAGCCGGGTGGTGGTGGTCTTCCCGTTCGTCCCCGTGATGGCGATCACCGGGATGGTGTACGGCTGCCCCACCGGGTACAGCATGTCGACCACCGGCGCGCCCACGTTGCGCGCCGTCCCCTCGCTGGGGTGCGTGTGCATCCGCAGCCCGGGGGCGGCGTTGACCTCGATGATCACCGCCCCGTTCTCGCGGAAGGGCATGGAGATGTCCGGCGAGAGCACGTCGATCCCGGCGATGTCGAGCCCCACGATCCCGGCCGCCATCTCGCAGGCGGTCACGTTATCGGGGTGGATCTCCTCGGTGCGGTCGATGGAGGTGCCGCCGGTGGAGAGGTTGGCGGTGGCGCGCAGGTACACCACCTCCCCCGCGGCCGGGACGGAGTCGCAGGAGAGGCCGCGGGCGCGGAGGAACTCCTCGGTCACGGCGTCGTTGGGGAGCCGCGTGAGGGTGCGGGTGTGGCCGCGGCCGCGGCGCGGGTCGCGGTTCGCTTCCTCGATCAGCGCGCCGATGGAACTCGTCCCATCGCCCACCACGTGCGCGGGAACGCGCTCGGCGACCGCCACCAGCTTCCCGTCCACCACCAGCACGCGGTGGTCGCGCCCGTGAACGAAGCGCTCCACCACCACGCGCCGGCCGTATTCGCTGGTCACCGGCCACGCCGCGCGGACCTCGTCCTCCGATTCCAGCCGGCCGGAGATGCCGCGCCCGTGGCTGGCGTCGAGCGGCTTGAGGAGGACGGGGTAGCCGATCTCGGCCGCCACCTCCAGCGCGCCGTCGAGCGTGGTGGCGGTGTCGCCCTGGGGGACGGGGAGGCCGATGTTGCCGAGGACGCGGCGGGTGTCGTCCTTGTCCTGCGCGATCTCCACGGCGATGGCGCTGGTCCAGTCGCTCATGGCGGCCTGGATGCGGCGCAGGTTCTTCCCCAGCCCGAGCTGCACCAGTGAGTAGCGGTTGAGCCGGCGCACGGGGATGCCGCGGCGCATGGCCTCCTCCACGATGGCCGCGGTGGAGGGGCCCAGCCGCACGTTCTCGCGCAGGTCGTTGAGGTCCTCGATGACCTCCGCCACGTTGAACGGCTCGCCGGCGATGCAGGCGCGCACGACCTTCACCGCGTCGCGCACCGCCTCGAGTCCGACGTCCTCCTCCTCGTAGGCGACGATCAGCCACCACACGCCGGGGTCGCCGCTTTCGACGACGCGGCCGAAGGAAACCTCGGAGCCGGCGAGGCACTGCAGTTCCAGGGCGACGTGCTCCAGCACGTGGGGAAGGTGCGTCCCCTCCTCCAGCCGCGCGACGAAGCCGCCCTCGCCGCCGCGGGAGCAGGGGTGCTCGCGCAGCGTGGGGAGGAGCTCCACCAGCCGCTGGTTGAAGCCGGGGATGCGCGTGGTGGGGACGTCTTCGAAGGCGCCCAGCGTGAGGTCGCAGGCGATGACGGGCGCCAGCCGCCAGAAGTTGGGCCCGCGCAGCGCCCGCAGCCGGGAGACGCGCAGCTCTTCGGGGTCGTGGGCGGCGGGGCCCGCGGCGGGGTGCGCCTGGATGTCCGGCATGGGGAGATGGACGAGGTGGAGGCGGTGCGTCAGCCGTGGAGGTCGTCCCGGGGCGCACGGAGCATGCCATTCCGGGCCAAGCGTATCCGCAGTCCCGCGTTGCGGTTTTTCGTCATCGCGTCTCGATCCCCGGGAGGATCTCGACCTTCAGCTTCTGCGTCGCCTTCACCGCGCCGAAGGTGAGGGTGACGGTGTACTCGCCGGCGCGGACGAACTTCGCGCCCTCGCCGCCGTACGCGTTCAGCAGGTCGGCGGTGGTCTTGAGGTCCCAGCTCACGCGGTTGAGGCCGGGTACGCCGGGCGCGGTGAGGTTCGCGACCGGGGTGCCCGCCGCGTCGGTGATGGCGATCTTCACCTCGTCGCCCGTGTAGCGCTTCACGTAGTAGGTGATCAGCGCGCCGGCGGGCGGGTTCGCGCCGTGGAAGTCGTCGTTGCCGCCGCTGTCCACCCAGCCGGGGAGCGGCTCGAAGCCGACCGCCGGGCGGATGGGGAAGAGCACCGCGTCCTTCCCCCGCATGGTGTCGCCCAGCATCTCCAGCCCGCGGATGTCGTCGATGACGTACAGCGAGCGGCCGTGGGTCGCCACGATCAGGTCCAGGTCGCGCGGGTGGATCAGGATGTCGTCCACCGCCACCGTCGGAAGATCGCCGATCTTCCGCCATGACCGGCCGCGGTCCAGGCTCGCGTAGAGGCCGAACTCCGTCCCCGCGAAGAGGAGGTCCGGGTTGTTCGGGTCCTCGCGCACCACCTTCACCGGGCCGGCGGCGGGGAGGTTGCCGGCGACGCTCTCCCACGTCCGTCCTCCGTCGTCCGTGCGGTAGAGGTAGGGGGCGAACTTGCCGCTGCGGTGCGCGTCGACCGCCACGTAGGCCACGCGCGGATCGGCGTGGCCGGGCTCCACGCGGCTGATCCACTCGGCGCGGACGGCCTGCGGCAGGTTGCCGGTGAGGTCGGTCCAGCGCCCGCCGTCGTCCTCCGTCGTCCACAGCTTGCCGTCGTCCGTCCCCGCCCAGAGCAGGCCGGGGCGGACGGGGCTCTCCGCCAGGGTGTAGACCACGCCGTAGTTCTCCGCGCCGCTCCCGGTGGTGAGGATGCGGTCCGCGAGCCGCGCGGAGAGGTCGGGCGAGATCGTCCGCCAGCGCTCGCCGCCGTCGGTGAGGCGGAAGACGCGGTTCCCGGCCAGGTAGAACGCCCCCGGGTCGTGCCGGCTGGGGACGAGCGGCGAGTTCCAGTGGAAGCGGAACCCCGTCTGCCCCTCGGCCGGCTGCGGGCGCAGCTCCTTGATCGCGCCGCTGCGCAGGTCGAAGCGGTGCACGTAGCCTTCCTGCGACTCGGCGAACACCACCTGCGGGTTCCGCGCGTCGAAGAAGCAGTAGAAGCCGTCGCCGCCGTTGATGTTGATCCAGTCGGCGTTGACGATCCCCTCCTTGCCGCGCGTGGCGCTCGGCCCCACCCAGTTCAGGTTGTCCTGCAGCCCGCCGCAGATGCGGTACGGCGTCCCCATGTCCACGTTGATGCGGTAGAACTCGCCCGCCGCGAAGTTGTTGAGGAAGCTCCACCCCTCGCCCGCGTCGTGGCTCTGGTACACGCCGCCGTCCGTCCCCAGCAGCAGCCGCTTCGGCGCGCGCGGGTCGATGGCGAGCGCGTGCAGGTCGGCGTGCACGTTCTTGAAGCGGTCTTCGCGCCAGCTGCGCCCCCCGTCCTCGGAGACGTGCAGCATGAAGCCGAGCACGTAGACGCGCTTGTCGTTCGCCGGGTCCACGCGGATCTGGGAGAAGTAGAAGGGGCGCGGGTCGAGGTTGCTCATCCGCGTCCAGTGCTCGCCCGCGTCGTCCGAGCGGAAGACGCCGCCCGCCCGGCTGTGCACGTCGTCGATGTTGCTGGTGCCCTGCGCGTCGCTCTGCACCACCGCGTAGACGATGCGCGGGTCCTTCGCGTAGACGGCGAGCCCGATGCGCCCCGTCCCCGCCGGGAGCCCGGCGGAGAGCTTGCGCCAGGTGACGCCGCCGTCGGTGGACTTGAAGATGCCGCCCAGGTCGCGCCCGTCGGTGTAGTCCGGCCCGGCGAGGAACGACCAGGGCTGGCGGCGCCGGGCGTAGAGCGCGGCGTAGAGGGTGTTGGGGTTGGCGGGGTCGATGGCGATGTCGCCGCACCCCACCCGCGTGTCGTACGGAGCCGGGGCGGAGAGCACCTTGCGCCAGGTGGCGCCCGCGTCGCGGGTGAGGTAGCAGCCGCGCTCCGCCGTGGGCGTCCACAGGTCGCCCGTCGCCGCCACCCACGCCGTGCGCGGGTCCGTGGGGTGCACCACGATGCGGGCGATGGCGCGGCTCCCGCCCAGGCCGACGTTCTTCCAGGTCGCGCCCGCGTCGGTGGAGCGGTAGACGCCGTCTCCCCAGCTCACGCTGTTGCGGTCGTTCGCCTCCCCCGTCCCCACCCACACCACCTTCGGGTCCGACGGCGCGATGGCGATGTCGCCCACCGCCGCCACCTTCTCGTGCTCGAAGATCCCGCTCCAGGTGGCGCCGTCGTCCGTGGTCTTCATCACCCCGCCGGTGCCCAGCGCGGCGTAGAAGGTGAACGGGTCCGCCGGGTCGAGCTCGATGTCCGACACGCGCCCGCCCATGATCGCCGGGCCGATGCTGCGCGCGCGGAGCGCCGGGACGCGCAGGGTGGTGTCGAACGGCACCGCGGCGGCGCGGAAGGGCGGGGCCTCCCGGCGCTCCCGCTGCGCGTGGACGGCGGAGGGCAGGGCCAGCGCGGCCGCGAGCGCGGCGACGGTCCAGCGGCGCATGGGAGGTGTCCGCGTGGAGGGAGGGAGGGGGCGCGGCCGAGGGTGGGCGCTCGCGCGGGCTCACAGGATAGCGCGGGGCCCGCGGGTCAGCAACGCATTCGGCGCGGGCGGCCGATCCGCCGACGCCGCGGCCGAATCGCGTCGCGAGGCTGTTCCCGGGCGGCGCGGCGCGCTACCGTACGACACCCGCCGCGGTTGCCGTGCATCCCCCCGACCCATCCCGCCCCATGATCGCGCGCAACTACACCATCCGGATCACCGGCCGCGCCGTCCTGTACCTGCTCGCCGCCGCGGCGCTGGTGTGGATGGTGTTCGCCTTCAGCGAAATCCTCTTCATCCTCTTCCTGGCCATCCTCCTCGCTGTCGGCATCGACCCGCTGGTGGACCGGATGGAGCGGTGGAGGGTGCCGCGCTCGGTGGCGATCTTCATCATCTACCTGGGGATCCTGGGGGTGCTGCTCTTCGCCGTCGCCCTGCTCGTCCCGGTGGTGGTCTCGGAGTCCAGCCAGCTCGCCGACAACCTCCCGCGCATCGCGCAACAGGCGGCGGAGCTGCCGCGCACCTGGAAGCTCGACATCCCGGGGCTGGACCGCATCGACACCAGCGACCTGGGCGAGCGGCTGGGAAACGAGGTGGGGTCGATCGTGGCCAGCGTGCCGAGGGTGCTGGTGGACGTCGGCAAGGCGGTGACCGGGCTGCTGGTGAGCTCGCTGCTGGTGCTGGTGGTCGGCTTCTTCCTGAGCGCCGACGCGAACTTCGCCCCCCGCTTCTTCGCGCGCTTCTTCCCCCCGGCGATGCGGCCCACGGTGGCCGACGTCTCGCGCGAGGTCGGGGGGCGGCTGGGGCAGTGGGTGCGGGCGCAGCTCCTGGTGGGGGTGTTCTTCGGGACCTGCTTCGGGGTGGGGCTGGCGTTGATGGGGGTGCCGTTCGCGCTGTCGCTGGGGGTGGCGGGCGCCGTGCTGGAGCTGATCCCCTACGTGGGCGGAATCATCGTGACGGCGATCGCCATGCTGGTGGCACTCACGATCTCGCCGTGGCTCGCGCTGGGGGTGCTGGTGCTGGAGATCGTGGTCGCCAACGTGGAGAGCCACGTGATCTACCCGAAGATGGTGGGGAACGCGGTGGGGCTGCACCCGCTGAGCATCATCCTGGCGCTGTTCATCGGCGCGGAGGCCAAGGGGATCATGGGCGCGCTGGTGGCGGTGCCCGTCGCCGCGGTGCTGCAGGTACTCTTTGACCGCTTCTACCGCTTTCCCGACACCGGGAAGATCATCATCCTGGAGACCTCGGACCCGCTGCCGCCCGATCCCGATCCCGCGGTGGCCGCCGAGGAGTAGGTTCCAACAACGGAAAAGACATGGCTCACGCAGAGCCGCAGAGACCGCAGAGACGCTGCGGATGCACCTCTGCGGCTCCGC
>Ga0070685_10001840_pt1 | contig 11058 bp, 7 predicted proteins | sample KBSS13LmetaG_FD_65651 | JGI IMG/M metagenome (GOLD analysis project Ga0070685, IMG submission 65651) | Switchgrass rhizosphere microbial communities from Kellogg Biological Station, Michigan, USA - KBS S1-3L metaG | ecosystem: Host-associated > Plants > Roots > Rhizosphere ...
GAGCGCCTGCGCGAGGCCGGCGAGCGCATCGCCCGCGCGCTCCGGCGCAGGGCGGCGTAATTCATCCGCGGCGCGACGTAGATGCGGTAAATACCCGGGCGATCCGGCGGCGGGTCACGGCGGAGACATGGAATGTCCGGGCGGCCGCGTAAGCTGTTCGACCAGAAGATGATGACGTAGCGAAACACCTGGCGCACCCGGGGGGATGGCGAGGATTCATCGCTCGTCTTTCGCCACCTTCCGTGTCTCATCGCGAGGTGGAGGGCCGCGCGCAGGCATCGCCCGGCACCCCGGCGGCGTCGCGCTCCTGCGGCGAATCGCGGCCCCGGGGGGGCCTGCCCGGCCGCCGTGCGCGCGTTTCGCGAATGGCACCAGACGCGCGAAGCATGCGCTGATCCCTTGACGGGTGAAGGTTGATACAAGAGATTCATCCCGTTCGGGGTGCTACCTGCGGTGCAGCAGCCCCGCAGGCCTTCCTCTCGGCCCCACCAGCCCCGGCCGCGACGGCCCGTTTTCGGGCACGTCGCCCCCAAAGTCTTCGCCCGACCGCAACCTCAGCATTTCCTTCAGGAGCAGGACCCATGCGCCTCATCCGCCGTTCGTCCGCCTTCGCGCGCCTGTCCCTGGCCGTCGCCGCGGCCGCGGCGCTCGCCGCGTGCACCGACGCCAGCTCCGACAACGGCGGCCTGCCGACCAACGCGACCGAGGGGCTCTACCCCTCGATCTCGGTGTCGTCGAGCCATGGGATCGCCCAGGTGGACCTGGCGCTGCGGCAGCTCCCGGGCGGGCTGCGCTTCGCCAGCTACCAGGGCGAGGTGACCTTCGACGCCACGCAGCTCACGCTGCAGTCGGCCGACCTCCCCGAGGGGGTGGACGGCGCCGCCAACCAGTCGCAGCCGGGCCACGTGCGCTTCTCCGGCGCGGCGCTCGACGGCACCGTGGGCGCTCCGTTGCTGCGGATGCGCTTCACCGCGAAAGGGCCGCTCACCCGCGAGAGCATCCAGGTCACCTTCGAGGAGGTCACCAGCGACGGCGACTTCCAGGACCTGACGGCCCAGGTGAAGACCGGCCCCCCGCTCTTCCAGTCGCACTGATCTCCGCCCGACACCTGCCCGCGCGCGGCCGCCTGGCCGCGCGCAACCCATAGCAGAAACGCACTCCGATGCCTCGTAACTTCAGCAGACTCGTGATGGTCCTGGGCGCCGCGCTCCTCGCGGGCGCCCCTTCGTTGCATGCGCAGGCCGGCCAGCCGGTGCGCGGCGACGTGGACGGCGACGGCCGGGTGACGGCCACCGACGCCCGGATCATCTCCGACTTCCTGGTCGGGAAGCCGGTGCCCGCGGGCGCGAACGTGCGCGAGCGCGGAGACGTGAACGGCGACGGCCGGGTGACCTCGGTCGACGCGGCGATCATCGCCCGGGCGGCGGCGGGGCGCGACGTGTCGCGCTTCCCGGTGGGCACGCCGGTGACCGACGACGCGAACGGAATGGCAACGCTCACCTGCCACGCCGACCTCCGCGCCGGCACCGTGAGCTGCGGAGACAGCGGAGGCACGGGGCAGGCGGCGGATCCCAACGGGCCGCGCGCCCTGCGGTTCGCCGGAGACAGCAACGGCGTGTACGTGAAGTTCACCACCACCAACCTCCACGTCGATTCGGTACCGGGCGCCCCGGGCGACACCACCTTCGCCTTCGACGTCGTGTTCCAGAACCGGATCCCGCAGTCGATCGGGACCACCAACAACGTCAACGCCGACGTCGACTCGATCCGGGTGTTCTTCACCAAGCACCCCACCCCCAACGGCATCGGCGACAACGGGAACATCATCGTCGATAGCCCAGTCGGCGTCTTCACCGCCGCCAACCAGCACTACTACCAGTTCCCGGGCTTCCTCACCCCCGGGGCGACCACGCCCGCGTCGCGGCGGTTCCACTTCACGGTGCACGGACGCGTCACCACCTTCGATTTCAAGGTGGCGATCGCGGCCGCCGTGGAGTACCCGGCCGGCTGGGTGGACATCTACCGCCCGGGCATCCCGAAGCACCTTCCGAGCCCGTACCTGACGTACGCGGACACGCTGCTCGTGGGCGAGGTCGATTCGCTCAGGGCCATCGTCCGGAACCCCATCGGCGACTCCGTGACCGCCTCGCCGCCCGTCAGCTGGGGCTCCAACAACGACCCCGTGGCCACGGTGGGCATCGGGACGGGGGTGGTGACGGCCGACTCGGTGGGCACCGCCCTGATCACGGCCCAAAGCAACCCGCAGCGCATCGGCCACTTCTCGATCGTGGTGACCACGGCCTCGACCGACAGCACCACGATCACCGCTGCGGACGCGACGCGGACGGTGGGAGATTCGACGCTGGTCACCGTGCAGGTGAAGGACCAGTTCGGACGCAACGTGGGCGTTGGCTCCCCATACGTCCCGGCGATCACGCTCATCACCAACCTGGGCACGCTGCGCGGCACCGCCGCCGCGTCGGACAGCATCACCCCGGTCGACGGCGGCAACGGCACCTACACGGCGTGGCTGAAGAGCAACACCAGCGGCACGGCCACCGTGACGGGGAAGATCGGCGTCGCGAACATCGTCGACAACGCGGTGGTGACCTTCAACGCGTCGGTCCCCTTCTCGATCGAGAAGGTCGAGCCGCTGACCAGGGACACCGTCAACCCGGGCTCCGCGGTCCCCACGGATCCGCGGGTGCGGGTGAGGGACGTCCACGGCAACCCGGTTCCGAACGCGTCGGTCACGCTCCTGGCGAGCGGGGGCTCGACCGTGTCGCCCGTCGGCCCGCTGACCACCAACGCCTCGGGTGAGGCGGCGGTGACGAGCTGGACGATCGACACCGAGGGGCTGAAGACACTGACGGCGAGCGCGGGCACCGCGACGGACGTGGTCTTCGAGGCCTACGGCAACATGGCGCCCCTGGCCGGCCGCGACTCGATCGACGCGATCGGCAACGTGCAGGTCACGGCCACGGGGCTCAAGCTGAACGACACCGACCCCGAGAACGAGACGCTCAGCATCACCAGCCTCACCCCCAACACCCCGACCGGGGCCGGCGGCACGGTGACGTTCACGGCGGGCGGCGGCGTCACCTACAACTCGATGATCGGCTTCACCGGCCTGGACAGCGCGACCTACACGGTGAGCGACCCGCGCGGCAGGACCGCCACCGGCAAGCTGATGATCCGCGTGCCCGACCGCGTCTGGTACGTGCAGGGGGGCGGCTCGGGCAACGGCAGCCAATCGTCGCCGTCGGGGAACTTCACCTTCGGCGCGGCGCTGGCGGCCAAGGACAGCATCTTCCTGCTCAGCTCCGCCACGGTGCCCAGCGGCGTGACGCTGCCCAACGGCGGCGCGCTGATCGGCGCGGGGGCGGCGACCATCACCCGCTCGCTGGGCCATAGCCCGGACATGGCGGTGCCCGACGTGACGCTCCTCACCAACGGGAGCCCGCCGCCGACGCTCACCGTGAGCACGGGGACCGGCGTCACGCTCACCTCGGGCGGAACGGGCTACATCGTGAAGGGGCTCTCGCTCACCACCTCGAGCGGGGCCGGGATCAGCGGCAGCAACTTCGGCACGCTGGACCTGGGCACGACGTCGATCAACTCCACCGGCGGCGCGGCGCTCGCACTGACCACGGGCACGCTCTCCGGCGGTTCCACCAGTGTGACCGCGAGCGGCGGGACGAACAACATCGCCCTCTCGGGCGTGACCCTGAGCGGGGGCGTGAGCCTCGGCAGCGGCGCGCTCTCCGGCGCCAGCGGATCCGCGCTGCTGATCACCAACGGCATCAGCGCCGGTGTCTCGGACGTGCTCTCCTACTCGGGGAGCATCTCCAACGCGACCGCCAACGCGACCGTGGCGGTCACCGGGGGGACCACGCGCCTGCTGCTCACGGGGAACGTGTCCCAGACGGGGTCGGGCGCGGCAGTGTCGGCGAGCGGCGGCCACACGGGCACCCTCACCTTCAACACCGGCACGGTCTCGGCGAGCAACGGGACGGGACTGCAGTTCAGCGACGCCGACGGCAGCTACGCCTTCAACGGCACCACCACGCTGAATGGCGGCGACGCGGGCGTGGACGTGCTCGCCGGGTCGGGCGGCACCTTCTCCTTCGCCGCGGGGGCGTCGATCACCAATCCCTCGGGCGCGGCGCTGTTCGTGGATGCCAGCGCGCCCACGCTGACCTACGCGGGCTCCATCTCCACCGGCCCGGCGTCGGGCCGCCCGGTGCACGTACAGGGGATGACCGGGGGCTCGGTGGGCGTGTCCGGAGCGGTGTCCAGCACCGGGCAGGGGATCCTGGTACAGAACAACACCGGCGGCTCCACCACCTTCAGCGCGGGCAAGACGCTGAACACGGGGACCAACGCCGCGGTGACGCTGGCCACCAACGCCGGCCACGCGGTGTCCTTCACCAACGGCAACCTGGCGATCACCACCACCAGCGGCACCGGCTTCGCCGCCACCGGCAGCGGCAGCTTCACCGTCACCGGCTCCGGCAACGACATCTCCACCGGCAGCGGCGCGGCGATCTCGCTGGCGAACGTGACGGTCGGCGCGGCCGGGATGGTGCTGGGCACGGTGAGCTCCACCGGCGCCACCAACGCGGTGAGCCTCACCAACGTGACCGGGACGGGGACGATCACCTCCACCGGCGGCACGCTCACCGGCGTGGCGGCGGGCGCCACCTTCCTGGTGAGCGGCGGCAGCGCGAACGTGACCTGGGGCGGCGGGATCACCCAGGGGGCGAACAACGCGCTGCTGAGCGTGAGCGGCGGCCACACCGGCACCCTCACCTTCAACACCGGCACCCTCTCGGCGAGCAACGGCACGGGGCTGCAGTTCGACAACGCGGACGGCAGCTACGACTTCGGCAGCTCCCCCAACCTCTCGCTCGCCGGGGGCGACGCGGCGATCGACGTGCTGAACGGCTCGGGCGGGACCTTCACCTTTGCGTCGAGCGCGGCGATCACCAATCCCACGGGCGAGGCGGTCCGGATCAACTCCAGCTCGCCGACCTTCACCTACCCCGGGCGGATCACCAAGACCAACGGGTCCACGGGGATCACGGTGTCGAGCAGCTCGGCCGGTACCATCTCCTTCGGCTCGCGCCTGAAGACGATCACCAGCACCGGCGGCAACGTGGCGGTGAACCTGGCCACCAACGGCACGGCCACCATCACCTCCGTCGACAGCCTGGTGATCACCTCGGCCACCGGCAACGGCTACAACGCCACCGGCGGCGGAACGGTCGCGGTGACGGGCGCGAACAACACGATCACCTCGGTGGGCGGTGTGGCGCTGAACGTGAGCAGCACCACCATCGGGGCGAGCGGGCTCACCTTCCGCAGCATCTCGGCGAATGGCGGCGGCAACGGCATCATGCTGAGCGGCACCGGCACCTCCGGCGGTCTCACGGTGACGGGCGACGGCTCCACCAACGGCTCGGGTGGCACGATCGTCAACACCACGGGCGCCGACGGGGCGACCACGGGCAACGGCATCTACCTGAGCGGCGCCCGCAACGTGAAGCTGAACTGGATGGCGCTGAGCGGCCACGCCAACAACGGGCTGTTCGGCACCGGGGTGCGCGGGCTCACCCTGGACCACGTGCGCTTTACCGGGAACAACGGCACGAGCAACAGCGGCACCTTCGACGAGTCGGCGATGCGGCTGGTGGACGCGGGCGGCGCGATGAAGTTCACCAACTCGCGCTTCGACGGCGGCGCCTTCAACGGGGTCAGCGTCGAGAACATCACCGGCACCGCACCCGTGCTCGACTCGTTGGTGTTCGCCTTCGACACCGTCACCTTCATGCAGGGGAGCACGGTGGACGTGCGCAGCACCGCCCTGCTGGTGAACCTGATGGACGGGAGCGCGGACACCCGCTTCCGCAACAACTACGTGACCTACTGGTGGGGGAACGCCATCCACGTGCTGGTGCAGGGGACCGCCACGGGGACCACGCGCATCTCCAACAACTTCGCCGACAACACCAACGGCGCGCTGGCGGGCGCGGGCGGCATCTGGCTGGCGGGCGGCGCCCACACCTTCAACATCTCGAGCAACACCATCCGCAACACCAACGGCACCGCGATCAGCGTGGAGAACACGCTCCCGGTGACCATGCAGGGGACGATCGACGGCAACAACATCGGCCAGTCCGGTGTGGCCGGGTCGGGCCCCGACACGGGGATCGGCATCTTCGCCGCGAACCGCAGCGGGACCAGCATCTTCAAGATCAGCAACAACGTGCTGCGGCAGATCGGCGGCTCGGCCGACGGCGCCATCACCGTGCGCGACGGTGACGCCCTGGCGTTCGGCGGGAGCGGCACCATCAACGCCACCGTCTCCGGCAACAACATCCAGGAGTCGTCGGCGCCGGTGAACAACGCGCAGCAGGGGATCCTGATCACGCACGGAACCCAGAGCGGACCGCCCAACGACACGCACCAGGGCTGCTTCGACATCCTGAGCAACACCGTGATCAACTTCACCAGCGGCTCGGCGAACAACCGCATCCGGGTGAACCAGCGCTTCGGCACCACCTCGCGCTGGCCGGGCTACACGGGCGCGGCCCTGGGGGTGACGTCGCAGACGGACATGGCCGCCTACCTGCTGGCCCGCAACACGGCGTCCACCTCGACCAACGCCAACACCTCCACCGGCGGCTTCCTGAACACGTCCCCGGCCGGCTCGGCCTGCCCGCAGCCGTCGCTCTGAACGCACGACGGCCTCCCCCCGGCCCCACGGCCGGGGGGAGCGCCGCCCCGTCCCTCCCTTGCAGTCCGCAGGTCCCTGCAGGTCCACGCGGTACCACTCCCCACCCGCGGTCTAAAGGAGGCAGGATGTCGGAGCCATTCCTGAGCGAGATCAAGCTGGTCTCGTTCAACTTTCCACCCAAGGGCTGGGCTCTGTGTAATGGGCAGTTTCTGCCCATAAACCAGAACCAGGCCCTGTTCGCGCTGTTGGGAACCACCTACGGCGGGAACGGCCAGACCACGTTCGCACTCCCCAACCTGCGCGGGCGGGTGCCCATCCACATGGGCAACGGCCATACGCTGGGCGAGGCGGCGGGGAGCACGAGCGTCACCGTCAACATCCAGCAGCTCGCCACGCACCTCCACGGCCTGCAGGCCTCCAGCAACTCGACCGGCACCTCGGCCGACCCCACCAACTCCTTCCTCGCGCCGGTGAACGGCGGCTACGGCGCCGCGGCCAGCCTGACGACGCTGAGCCCGCAGTCGGTGACCAGCGTGGGCGGCAGCCAGCCGCACAACAACATGATGCCCTACCTGACGCTGAACTTCATCATCGCGCTCCAGGGCATCTTCCCCTCCCAGAACTGACCGGAGACCCAACCCAATGGCACAGCCTTACGTGGGAGAGATCCGGATGTTCGCCGGGAACTTTCCCCCCAACGGATGGATGTTCTGCGAAGGAGCGCCGCTCCCCATCGCCGAGAACGAGGTGCTCTTCCAGCTGATCGGCACCACCTACGGTGGCGACGGCGAGGAGACCTTCAACCTGCCGAACCTGGCCAGCCGCGTGCCGATCCACATGGGCACCGGGCCCGACGGCACGACCTACCAGCTCGGCGAGATGGCGGGGACGGAGCAGGAGACGCTGACGGTGCAGCAGATCCCAAACCACACGCACCCGCTGACGGCCTCCACGGCGCAGGGCTCGCAGCCTTCGCCCATCGGCGGCGTGCTCGCGGCCACCACGGGCGGCATCTCGCTGTACTACGAGGGCGCGGTGGACTCGAACATGAACGCCCAGGCCATCACCCCGGCCGGGGGGAGCCAGCCGCACGAGAACACGCAGCCGTTCCTCTGCATCAACTTCATCATCTCCCTGTTCGGGGTCTTCCCGAGCCAGACCTGAGGAGGAACGAGCATGTCCGACCAGTTCGTTGCGGAGATCCGCATCTTCCCGTTCAACTTCCCGCCCACCGGGTGGGCGTTCTGTGACGGCCAGCTGATGCCGATCTCCCAGAACACCGCGCTGTTCTCGCTTCTTGGCACCACCTACGGGGGCGACGGCAAGAGCACCTTCGCGCTTCCGGACCTGCAGGGGTCCGCCCCGATGCAGCCCGGCCAGGGACAGGGGCTGAGCCTGCGTGACCTGGGCGAGATGTCGGGGGTGGAGAGCATCACCCTGCTGGTGTCGGAGATCCCGGTGCACACCCACACGTTGATGGCCGACGCGCTGGACCCCTCGGACCTCACGGCCCCCGCCCCGACGCGCGTGCTGGCGCAGTCGTCGGCGGTGTTCGCCTACCAGCCGGCGGCGTCCAACCTGGGGCTGATGGCCTTCCAGGCGCTTCCCCCGGCGGGCGGCGGGCTGCCGCACAACAACATGCAGCCGTACCTCACGCTCAACTTCTGCATCGCGCTGCAGGGCATCTTCCCGCAGCGTCCGTAGCCTTCATCCGGGCCAGGATCACGAAGGGGGCGGCTCCAGAGCCGCCCCCTTCGGGCCGGCGGGGGAACAACTTAGATCGTTGGAGGTGACTGTCCTGTACCAGCTCACGGATACGGCACCGAAGGTTGACGCCCATTTCACGACTGTAAATCATAGGTGCAAGACGGCGACGGAACTCTGAACCGAGTGGAGGACATCATGATCACGTACGCACAGCTCACGGTGACGCAGGGTGGGGCCGACCTCACCCTCTCGGTCGAGGACGAGATCGACTATATCCGCTGTCTGGCCGGGCAGGGGACCCAAGTGATCGATCTCCCCGACGCTTCGGAAGTGGTGGGGCGTCGCTACACCATTGGTAAGCTGGGGTCGCAGACGGTGTACGTGAACGCCGTGAGCGGCCAGACCGTGGAGGGCAGCACCGCGACGTACACCATGCCCGACGCCCGTGCCACCTTCCAGGCGATCTACTTTGGTGGCTCGTCGTACGGCTGGGAGCGGGTGTCGTAGGGCGAGTCGGGCGCGGCGAGGGCCGGACCGGAGCCGGACGTTCGCCGCCCTCCCGCCGTGCCAAGACGAACGGCCGACCAGACATGCGCACGCGTCTTTCTCCCGGGACGACGCATCGTCTTTCCATCACCAGAGGAGGTGCCCATCTCCGCCGAGCTTTCCCTCCGCCCGATCACCGACGCCGACCTTCCCTTCCTGCTGCAGCTCTACGCGAGCACGCGGGTGGAGGAGCTGGCGCAGGTGCCGTGGACCGACGAGCAGAAGGCCGCCTTCATCATCCAGCAGTTCCAGGCGCAGCATGCCTGGTGGCAGGAGCACTACACCGGTGCCCGCTTCGACCTGGTGCTGGTGGAAGGCGAGCCGGCCGGCCGCCTGTACGTGGACGTGTGGGAGCGTGAGATCCGCATCGTCGACATCGCGATGGTGCCGGCGCACCGCGGCGGCGGGATCGGGTCGATGCTTCTGCAGCGCGTTTTCGAGGAGGGCGACGCGGCGGGGAAGCCGGTGAGCATCCACGTGGAGATCTTCAACCCGGCGCGAAGGCTCTACGACCGGCTCGGCTTCGTGGAGAAGGGTACGCACGGCGACGTGTACATCCTCATGGAGCGGCCCGTGGGGGGCATTGCGCCCGCCGGAGAGCGGGCCTGACGGCAGGACGGTTCGTTTCACGAAGACAGGGACGCGGAGAGAATCTTCCAGGCTCTCCGCGTCTCTGCGTCTCTGCGTGAATGATTTTTTCCGTGTTGGGTTTAAGCAGGCGCCAAGCGCTTCTTTTCGGCCAACGCCGATCGGTTTTTCGGTAAACTGGTGCTTCCGAGCCCCACGCGGGACGCGCGTGCCACGAAGTGAACGGCGCGACGCACGCCACCACACCGGACATCTTTTGCAAATCATTGTCGCGTAGGGGCTTGCACGCGCGCTGAGCGCGGCTCGGCGCCGGTGCGGATCGTGCCCCAGGGTGGGCGTACTGGACCTGCCGAACCGCGGTTTTTCCCCCGTCGTTCTCGCCTCGCCGCCAGACCTTTGGCGGCTTCACGGCAGCGGCACCTCCCCGACAGGTCCGGGCTCCGAACGACGCCTCGTCTCACGCCCAGCCGGCGCGGACGCGGCGCAGGGGGCGTTCTGCCCCGGTTCCTTCCTCCACCCAAGGAGAACCCCGCCCATGCTACGCCTGAAGCGCGCCGCCACCCTGGCGGCGGTCCTGTTCGCCGCGGCCTGTACGGCCGACTCGATGTCACCCACGGCCCCCACGGGCCCGCTGCAGACGATCTCGGATGCGGCGCACGCCGGCGTCGTCCCCGGCTTCTACTTCCTTCCCCCGATGGTGCCGCAGCCGTCGTACTCCGGCACCTTCGACGCGGCGCTGCAGCCGCGGGTGGAGATCTGCGAGCTGAGCGCCGGCGTCTGCTCGACCACCATCGCCACCTTCACCTTCGGCACCGGCTCGTCGAACGTGCGCCTGGGGAGCGACCACTACATCGTCAACTGGAAGACCAGCGACTACAACCTGGACCCGGCGAAGGACTACCGGATCAGCGTGTACCAGGGCGCCTTCCGGCTGGGCTTCGCCGACGTGGACGTGGTGGGCGCCGCCAAGGACCTGAAGAACGTGGACACGCAGGAGTTCATCCCCCTGCTGGACGACCGCACCCTGGCGATCAAGTTCCGCATCGAGACGGGGATCCCGGCGCAGGTGACGGTCACGCCGGCGCTGGACTCGATCAACGTGGGGGAGACGTCGCAGTTCACCGCGAGCTGCACCGACCTGCACGGCAACCCGGTGGCCTGCCCCGCCACCACGTGGACGAGCTCCAACCCGGCCGTGGCCACGGTGGACGGCACCGGGCTGGCGACGGGGGTGGACGCGGGGACGGTGACCATCACCGCCAGCATCGGCTACGCGCAGGGCACGGCCACGCTGGTGGTGATCCAGCCCAACACGCCGCCGGTGGCGAACCCCGACACCTTCGAGGCGATCGGCAACGTCACCATCCCGGTGGCCGCGCCGGGGGTGCTGGCGAACGACACCGACGCCGAGACGCCGGGCGGCCTGAGCGTGGTGCCGGGCACCGTCGCCACCACGAGCGGCGGGACGGCCACGCTCG
>Ga0070685_10001843_pt1 | contig 11051 bp, 9 predicted proteins | sample KBSS13LmetaG_FD_65651 | JGI IMG/M metagenome (GOLD analysis project Ga0070685, IMG submission 65651) | Switchgrass rhizosphere microbial communities from Kellogg Biological Station, Michigan, USA - KBS S1-3L metaG | ecosystem: Host-associated > Plants > Roots > Rhizosphere ...
CGTCGAGCCGCTGCGCGCCGCTCTGACCGAGCGCACCGTGGCCGGGAACCTCCCCGACGCCGAGGCGGTGGTGCGGCGCGGCGATCCGGCCGCGGAGATCGCCGCCGAGCAGCGGCAGAGCCTCTACGACTTCACCCTCTTCCAGTTCCCCACCGGCGGCCGCGTCGAGGTCCTGATGGAGCTGCTGGAGAGCCTCGCGGCGCCGCTCCTGGTGGCGCAGGGGGAGCCCGCCTCCTTCCGGCGCATCCTGATCTGCACCGCGGTGGGCGAGCCGGGCAAGGCGGACGTGCGGGTGGGCGGCTGGCTGGCGCGCCGGCTCGGCGCCGAGGTGACCCTGCTCCACGTGCTCCCGGAGGGCGCCGGCGCCGCCCCCTGGGTGAACGCCCACCTGAACGCCGGCCTCGCCACCCTGCGCGCGCTGGAGGTGCCCGGCCGCTCCACCCTCCGTCCGGCGCGCACGCCGCTGCAGGGGATCCTGGCCGAGGCCGCGGAAGGGGGCTACGACCTCATCGTCCTCGGCCGCCACGCCCCCCAGCCCGGCGAGCGCTCGATCCGGCACGACGTTACCCTGCAGATCCTCGCCGACTCGACGAAGTCCGTCCTGATCGTCCCGCCGGACGAATAGCTTCTAGATGGAGGTCAGGAAGAAAGAGGAGAGAAAACTGGTGGAGCCGATCGGGATCGAACCGACGACCTCTTGAATGCCATTCAAGCGCTCTCCCAACTGAGCTACGGCCCCACAGGAGCGCGGATTGTACCGAGTGAGGGTGGGGGTGTCAAACCAGGCCCGGAGCGGCCTCGGCCGGCGCCTCCTCGACAGAGGCGCCGAAGCCCAACCGGCGGGCCAGCTCGGCCTTGAGCGCCGGGATCCCCTCCCCCGTCGCCGCCGAGACCCAGAACGCGCCGCCGTCCCGCGGCTCCTCGGCCGGGACGAGGTCGCTCTTGTTGAACACCTTGATCACCCGCTCGCGATCGACCCCCAGCTCGTCCATCACCGCCTCGGCCACCTCCGACTGCTCCTGCCAGCCGGGATGGCCGCGGTCAACGACGTGGAGCACGAGATCGGCCGCGGTGATCTCCCCCAGGGTGCTACGGAACGAGGAGACCAGGTGGTGCGGCAGCTTGCGGATGAAGCCGACCGTATCCGCGAAGACCGCCGTGCGGGCGCCGTCGACCGAGCCGCGCCGGAGCTTGGCGTCGAGGGTCGCGAACAGGCGGTTCTCGGCGAGCGTGCCGGCGGCGGTCAGCCGGTTGAACAGGGTCGACTTGCCGGCGTTCGTGTAGCCGGTGAGGGCGACCAGCGGCGCGCCGTCGCGGCCGTGCCGCTGGACGCCGCGGGTGCGCTCGATCTTCTCCAGATCCTGCTCGAGCCGGCGGACGCGCGTCCGGATGACGCGGCGGTCCTGCTCGAGCTGGCTCTCACCCTCGCCGCCGCGCGTGCCGACGCCACCCCCCTGGCGGGAGAGATGGCTCCACTGGCGGGTCAGGCGGGGGAGCATGTACTTGAGCCGGGCGAGCTCGACCTGCGTGCGCGCCTCGCGGCTCTGCGCCCGGAGATCGAAGATGTCCAGGATCAGGGCGCTGCGGTCCATCACCAGGAGCTTGGTCAGCTCCTCGAGATTCTTCGCCTGGCTCCCCGAGAGATCGTTGTCGAAGATCAGCAGGTCCGCCCCCAGCTCGCGGGCGGCGGCGGCGACCTCCTCGGCCTTGTCCTTGCCGATGGACGTCGCCGGGTCCGGCGCCTTGCGCGCCTGCACGGCGCGGCCCACGACCTCGGCGCCCGCCGTATCGGCGAGCTGCGCCAGCTCGTCCAGATGCTCCTCGACGACATACCCCGGCTGGCCGGGCAAGATGAGCCCCACCAGAAACGCTCGCCGGGAGCGCGGAAACTTGGTCTCTTCCAGGTTGTGCAATCTTTTCCAGTCCTTGCGGTACTCTATGAGAACTCGGGATTTCGGGTCCAGTCCGGCCCGATGGTTTCAACACCGGAGCTACTTTATGAATTCCCTAAATGAACCGGGCGAGACGGCCCCAGCCCCCTCTCCGGCCGTGCCGGCGAAGACCCCGGGCGCACGCCTCGGATGGCCTGCCAGGCTGGGGCTCGCGGCCCTCGCGGCCTGCGCTCTCGCGGCCCTGTTCTGGCCGCGCGGGGACGGCGCGGTCAAAGAGCCCGGCGGCTCCCTCTACGACTCTTCGGGCCGGACGGCCACGATCGGCCAGCGCCTCGCCCCGGTCACCCTGGTCCACTTCTGGGCCACCTGGTGCCCGCCGTGCGTCCAGGAGGCGCCGAAGATCCAGCGGCTGATCCGCGACTTCTCCGGCCATAGCGACTTCGCGGTGCTGATGGTCGCGGTCGCCGACTCCTCGGACCGGGTCAACACCTTCCTGGGACCGGGCTCGCCGATGGTGCTGTTCGATCCCAACTGGAAGGTGGCGAACCGCTACGGCACGGACAAGCTGCCGGAGACCTACCTGGTGATCCGCGGACAGGTCGTGCGCAAGTGGGTGGGGGCGACGGACTGGGACGACCCCGCCCTGAGGGCGGAGATCGCCGCGCGCCTGAAGGATGGCAATAAGACCGCCGCGCTCGGCCTCCCTTAGAAGTGGAAGGCGACCCCCGCGTGGGCCATGCCGAAGAACTGCGCCTCCCGGAAGTCGACGTAGTGGCCCGAGATCTCGGCCTGGATGCCCACCCAGCGCCGGATCGGCAGCTCGCCGGTGAACCCCACGGAAACGCCCCACGTGTCCTTGCGGGATTCGTCGCCGAAGAGCGTGGTCCCGTTCAGCCGGTAGCCGCCGAGGGCGACGAAGACCCCCGACTCGTAGAACGACTCGCTGTAGCGGTACTCGCCGCCGATGGTGACGTACTTCATGTCCGCGTCGCTCAGCGAGCCGAAGAACTGGTCCTTGTCGAGCCCGAGCTGGCCGGCGCGCAGCACCAGGAGGGTGCGCGGCTCGGTGACCATGGCCAGGTTGACCTGGAAGCCGGTGTTGCCCAGGTTGTTCCCCGGATCGGCGTCGAACGACCCGCCGATCCCGCCGAAGACGCCCACGGTGTAGTTGTAGAGCTCCTGCGCGCCGCCGGCGGCGGGGAGCACGAGCAACGAGAAGCCCAGCAGAAGCCTGCCGAGCAGGCGATGATTCCGGATCAAAGTCCCCTCCTTCGCGTCATGTCCGCCTGATTCCGGCGCCCGGCTCTCCCGGGGGCGCCCGGTTGCTGAGAGTATATCGTCACGTCTCCGAGCGCTCCCATCTCTCATGCCCGATCCCTTATACGCGCCAGACTCCCCTCCTGTCACGCCGCCGCCGGGAGAGCGCCTGCTCGACCGGCTGGTCCACGCGCTGCTGCCGGCCCCCTGTCTCGGCTGCGGACGGCCGCTGCCGGCGCGCGGCGCTCCTCTCGGCCTCTGCGCCGCGTGCCGGGCGGCACTCGCGCCGCTGCCGCGGGAAGCCTGCGCGGTCTGCTGCCGGCCGCTCGCCGCCCATGCCCTGCCGGCGGACTACCGGTGCGGCGCCTGCCGGCTGAGCCCGCCCGCCTTCGACCGGCTGCTCGCGCTCTGGAGCTACCGGCCGCCGCTCGACGCCGTGGTGCGCGGGCTCAAGTTCGGGCGCCTGGACTATCTCGGACGGCATCTGGCGGCGGCGCTCGCCGCCGGGTTGAGCGACCGGCTCGGCGGCTGTGACCGGGTCGTCCCCGTGCCGCTCCACTGGCGCCGCCGCCTGGCCCGCGGCTACAACCAGGCGGAGCGGATCGCCCGCCCCCTGGCCGGGCACCTCGGCCTCCCTTGCCTGTCCGCGCTCTCGCGCCGGCGCGCCACGCCGCCGCAGAGCCTGCTCGGCCGGGACGACCGCCTCGCCAACCTCCGCAAGGCCTTCCGGGTCCCCGATCCCGGGCGTGTCCGCGGCCTCCACCTCCTGCTGGTCGACGACGTGGCGACCACCGGGGCGACCCTGGACGCCGCCGCCGCGGCGCTCAAAAACGCCGGAGCGGCGGCCGTCACCGCGCTGGTCGCGGGACGGACGCCGCTCGAACCGGCCGCGGGCGAGCGGCCGGGCGTCTGGGGCCAGAGCGTCTAGGGGATGAAGCGCCGGCCGTAGATCGCCTGGGAGCCGGCCTGCCAGACCACCACGAAATTGCCGGCGGTGCCGATCGCCGCGATATCGGGATGGCTGGCGGCCGTCGCGTTGTCGGGTCCGGAGACCACCTCGAAGTCCGGACCGAGAGCCGCGCCGGCCGCGCTGAAGCGGCGGCCGTAGATGCCGACCTGCTCAAGGCTCACGGACGACTGCCAGACGACGGTGAAGTTCCCCTTGGCGTCGTGAACGACCGACGGGTTCTTCTGATCCCTCGCCGCCGTGGCGTTGACCCGGAAGACCTTGCCCGCCGGACGGCCGAGGCGGGTGAAACGCAGGCCCAGGATGTCGGCCCGTTCCACCGCCGGGGCCTGATCGCTGTGCCAGACCACCACGAAAGTGCTGCCGTTGCCGCAGGAGACCGCCGGCTGGGCCGAGGTGGCCGTGGGGGGGGCGACCACCGTCTCGGCGGTACCGGTGGGAGCGCCCGCGGCCGTCAGCCGGCGCAGCGACACCCCCTTCTGGTTGGCCTCGAAGAGCGGGAAGCCGTCGACGCTGGTCCAGACCACCACCGGTCCGCCCGCGGTGTCGACGCAGACGTCCGGACGGTCGCCGTTGACCAGACCGGTGCTGATCCTAACCTGGGTCCCGACCGGCGCGCCGGTCGCGTTGAGCTTGCGCGCCAGGATCTGAGGCGTCGTCCCGGGAAAGCCGCTCCCCGCCGGCAGCAGGTTGGCCCAGACCACGATGTAGCCGTCCTTGGTCGCCGCCACCGCGGGATTGAAGTCGGCCGGGATCGTCGGCGTCCCCGGCGGATCCTGGCTCACCTTGACGATGGGGCCGATCGGCACGCCGCTCACCTGGTAGCGCCGGGCCTTGATCTCGCTGTTGCCGTTGGCGACCTCCGACCAGACAACGATGAAATTGCCCTGCGCGTCGCGGGCCACCGCCGGGTCGTACTGATCCGGCTCCAGCGCCTTGTTGACCAGGAAGTCAGCCGCCCGGGGCATCCCCGTGCTGGTGAAGAACCGGCCGCTGACCCCGTTCGGATCGGCCGCGCTCGCGCCTTTCCAGACCGTCAGGAAGGCGCCGGTGGCGGAACCGGCGACCGCCGGCGCTTGCTGGATGCAGGTGGTGCAGGAGCCGACGCGGAACGGCGCGCCCTGCGCCGTGGGACCGGCCCAGGCCGAAACGGAGAGCCCGAGCGCGAGCGCTCCCCCAAAAAAGGCGACTGCTTTCCTCATTGAAGCTTCCTTTCTATACCAGAGGTGCGATACGTCGATTTTACTACGGAGCAACAGGTCCCCGCGTTTAGGCTGTCCGCGGTTTCCTCGCCGCGGCCCGAGGTGTCCAATGGGAAGAGAGGAGACCGCCATGAACCTTGCGCATCCCGGCCTGCGAGATCCCCGCCTCTATCAGATCCTCGTCCTCGCCTCCCTGCTGGTCTACGGCGTGACCCGCCTGGACCTGGAGATACCGCCCGGCCGCGCGCTCCTCCTGCTGGCGGTCGCCCTGCTCACCCAGTACGCCTGCACCCGGGTCTGGCGGCTCCCGGCCTTCGATCCGCGGAGCGCCCTGATCTCGGGGCTGTCGCTCTGCCTGCTGCTGCGCACCAACTCCGCGCTCCTCGCGGTCCTGGCGGCGGCGGTGACCATCGCCGGCAAGTTCGCGCTCCGCGTCCGCGGCAAGCACATCTTCAACCCCACCAACTTCGGCATCGTGGCGACGATGCTCGCCACCGGCGGCGTCTGGGTCTCGCCCGGCCAGTGGGGGAACGCGGCGTTCTTCGCCTTCCTGCTCGCCTGCCTGGGCGGGCTGGTGGTCAACCGGGCGGCGCGCAGCGACGTCACCTACGCCTTCCTGGCGTTCTATCTCGCGATCCTCTTCGGGCGCGCCCTCTGGCTCGGCCAGCCGCCGGCCATCCCCCTCCATCAGCTCGGCAGCGGCGGCTTCCTGATCTTCACCTTCTTCATGATCTCCGACCCGCGGACGACCCCCGACTCGCGGGCCGGCCGCATCCTCTTCGCCCTGCTGGTCGCCCTCGGGGCGGGCTGCGTCCACTTCGTCCTCTACCGGCCCAACGGGCTCCTGCTGGCGCTCTTCTTCCTCGCCCCGGCGGTCCCGCTGATCGACCGGCTGCTCCCCGGCGGCCGCTACGCCTGGCGCCGCGTACAAACCGTCTCCCCACCCTCTCTCCTCGAAGAAAGGAGATTCGCATGAAACGGCTCCTCACCACCGTCCTCACGATCGCCGTGCTGGCGACGGCCGCCCGCACCGCCCTCGGCTTCTGCGGCTTCTATGTCGCGAAGGCCGACACCCGGCTGTTCAACCAGGCCTCGCAGGTCGTCCTGGCGCGCGACGGCGACCGCACCGTCCTCACCATGGCCAACGACTTCAAGGGGGATCCGAAGGAGTTCGCCATCGTCATCCCCGTCCCGACCTTCCTTCAGAAGGAGCAGATCCACGTCGCCGAGAGGGCCCTGCTCGACCACCTCGACGCCTACTCGGCCCCGCGGCTGGTCGAGTACTTCGACGGCGACCCGTGCCAGCCGGTCTACCCGATGGCGGTACAGGCGCCCGCCATGGAGGGGGGTGTCGTCGGTGGCGCCCGGCGGGAGGATCGTGCCAAGAGCCTCGGCGTGACCATCGAGGCGAAGTACACGGTGGGCGAGTACGACATCCTGATCCTCTCGGCGAAGGAGAGCCAGGGGCTGGAGACCTGGCTCTCCGAGAGCGGCTACCGGGTCCCCCCGGGCGCCTCCCGCGTGCTCGGCAGCTATCTCAAGCAGGGGATGCGGTTCTTCGTCGCCAAGGTGAATCTCGACCAGCAGTCGAAGCTCGGCTTCACCTACCTGCGGCCGCTGCAGGTGGCCTACGAGAGCCCCAAGTTCATGCTCCCCATCCGCCTCGGCATGGTCAACGCCGCCGGCCCCCAGGAGCTGTTCATCTATGCCCTCACCCGCAAGGGGCGGGTCGAGACCACCAACTACCGCACCGTCCGCCTCCCCTCGGACGCCGAGGTCCCCCTGTTCGTCAAGGACCAGTTCGGCCCCTTCTATAAGGCGATGTTCAGCCAGCAGGTCAAAAAGCAGGAGATGCGGACGCTGTTCCTCGAGTACGCCTGGGACATGGGCTCGTGCGACCCCTGCTCCGCCGAACCCCTCTCCGCCGGCGAGTTGCGGCAGCTCGGCGCCTTCTGGAACGAAAACGTCTTTCTCACCCGCCTCCACCTGCGCTACGACTCCGCGCACTTCCCCGAGGATCTGGTGTTCCAGGAGACCGCCGACCGCGAGAGCTTCCAGGGGCGCTTCATCCTGCGCCACCCCTGGACGGGCAAAGCCACCTGCCAGGCGGGGCGGGAGTATCGCCGGGAGCTGCCGAAGCGGTACGAGCAGCAGTCCGCGACGCTCGCCTCCCTCACCGGCTGGAACGTCGACAAGATCCGCGGCAAGATGAACCTCGAGGCGAGCGCCACCCAGGGAGCGTCGAAGGACGAGCCCTGGTGGAAGCAGATCTGGAAGGATTGAGACTGGGGCGGGCCAGTCCCCGCCTTATTTCTCTGGCGTCGGAGCCGGGATCGCGACCGGCTCCAGCCCTTTTACCGCCGGACCTTCCAGGACGCCGCCGTCGGTCGTGAACCGGCTGCCGTGACAGGGGCAGTCCCAGCTCTTCTCGGCGGAGTTCCAGTGGACGAGACAGCCGGCGTGCGTGCAGACCGGCGAGACCGCCCGCACCGCGCCCGACTCGTCGCGATAGACCGCGGCCCGCTCGCCGCCGATCTCCACCACCCGCCCCTCTCCCACCGGAATCTCCGAGACGTCCTGGATCTTGGAAACCGTGAAGCGGTCCTTGACGAAGGCGACCCCTGATTCGATATTCATCTTCACGACGTGGGGGCCGGCCGCCAGGGGCTTGATCCGCGACGGGCGATAGACCTCTGCCCACGGGTTCTCGCGCCCCAGCGCGAAGTCGGCCAGGAGCATCCCGCCCAGGGTGCCGAAGACCATCCCCACCCCGGAGTAGCCGGTCGCCAGGAAGACGTGCTTCGAGGTCACCGCCCGGCCGATCATCGGCAGCCCGTCCGGGGGATCATAGAACTGCGCAGACCAGCGGTAGTCGATCGATTCGACGTCCCACCGCTGGCGGACGTACTCCTCCAGGGCCCGGTAGCTCTCCTCCGGCTTGTGGTCCTCGCCGGTCTTGTGGTCCTTGCCGCCCACGATCAGCAGGTTCCCCTGCCGGCGCGTGTAGTTGTAGGGGTCCGCGGTGTCGAAGAAGAGCCCCTCCGGCGGCTCGCCGCCGCGCAGCCTCGCGGCCAGGACGTACGAGCGGCAGGGCTCCAGCTCGGCATGCAGCAGCGAAAAGCCGGCCGGGGTATGGGTGGCGAAGAGCACCGTATCCGCGGTGACCGTGCCGCGCTCCGTCCTCACCCGGCAGGGCTCCCCCGCCTCGACCTCCACGACCCGGGTCCTCTCGTAGATCCGGCCGCCGTTGAGGTGCACGGTCCGGGCGAGAGAGGCGAGGTACTTCAGCGGGTGGAAGCGCGCCTGGTCCTCGTAGCGGACCGCCGCCACCACCGGAAACGGCAGGGGGACCTCGCGCACCAGCGTGGCGGCCATGCCGGCCTCGCGCGCGGCCTCGGCCTCCTCCTCCATCCTGGAGACCTCGTCCGGGAGCTCCGTGTAGAGGTATGCCGGGATGCGCGCGAAGTCGCAGTCAATCGCGTCCTCCTCGACGAAGGAGGCGATCCGCTCCAGGGCGGCGCGCGACGAGTCTACGACCGTGCGCAGATCCTCCAGCCCCCACTTCGACCGCAGCTCCCGGTAGCGCAGATCGGGCACCTGGGTGACGTGGGCCGTGGTGCCGCCGGTGGTGCCGCCGCCGACCCGTCCCTGGTCGAGCACCGCCACCCGCTTGCCTTCGCGGACCAGCAGGCGGGCCGCCGTCAGGCCGGTGATCCCGGCGCCCACGATCGCGACGTCCACCCGCGCATCCCCGTCGAGCGCCGGATAACCCGGCTCCTCCTTGACCGTGTCCCACCAGAGCGTCTTGTGGCGTTCGTTCTCCATGCCGGCTCCCCCTTTCGCGGGAGATATCGAGCAAGGCGGATGCCAGTGACTGAGCGAAGTGACTTACCGAATGTAGCCGAGCGAGCGCAGCTCGTTGAGCAGATCCTCGTCCGCCTTGGAGGCCTTGGCGCCCCCCGCCCCCTGCCGGGTTCCCCAGGTCTTGATCGTCCGCGGCGGGTACGCGCGGCGGAACTCCTCCTTGAAGAGCGCCGTCCGTGCCTGTCCCGCGAAGTCCTCCCCCACCGGCAGCCCCAGCGCGTAGAGGATCGTCGGCGCCATGTCATGGACGTGGATGCCCGTCAGGTCCGCCTTGGGGTCGATGTCCGGCCCCATGGCCAGAAAGATGCCGTGGGTGCTCGAGGTGTGGGTGCCGGAGATCCGTCCCAGGCTGCGCAGCGCCGGCGGGAAGGGGCGCCCCCGGACCCGCAGCACCGGGGTGACCAGCGGCAGCCGGACGATCGCCACGAAGTCGCCGTCCTCCCCCCGTTTCGGGCGCGCCTCGCGCAGGAAGAGGACCGGCTCGCCGCGGTCGTTGGTGACGCTCGCGAGGTCGGCCTCCAGGCGGCGGCGCAGGGCCTCGCGCTCCTCCGGCCGCACCAGGCCGCCGGGCTCGCGGCCGGCGAGCGAGAAGCGGAGCATCTTGGCGCGCTCGAAGTCCGGCGAGCCGTAGGTGTAGACGCGGGTGCGCGCGAAGTCGATCCCGTCCCTGCCGCGCGCGAGGTAGCCGAGCCGCTCGAGCAGGGCGTCCATGTCGACCAGCGCCTTAACGTCCTCACGGTGGGAGGCGTGGAACCCGTGGTCCGAGAGCACCAGGACATTCGACCCCCGGGGCGCGGCGGCGAGGACCCGCCCGATCTCCTGGTCGATCGCCTCGTAGACCCGCGGGACGCGGTCCCGGTGCGCCGCCAGCTCCCGCGGATCGATCGGATCGAACCCTTCCGGATCGAAATACTTCCACTCGTTGTGGCTGACGATGTCGGCGCTGCGGAAGTAGAGGAGGACGAGGTCGTACCCCTCGCGCACCAGGTGCGCCGCCGAACGCGCCATCACCCGGTCCCGCCGCTGGGCCTCGTCGTCCGCGAACAGGCCGGGATCGGCGTCCGCCTGGCGGAGGTCCTGCTGGAAACGCGGCAGATAGGAAGCGGGCGAGACGCGCGCGTCGAGGTCCAGCAGGGCGCGGTCGCTGAGCACCACCCCGTCGACCTTCTCGGCCGGCCAGGAGGCCCACCAGCCGAGCACCGCCACCCGCCGGCCGGCGCGCGACAGCATGTTCCAGAGCGCCGGCACCTTGCGGACGGCCGAGGAGACCGGCACGTCCCCGCGCGGGGTCGGCACCACGAAATCGGTGATGCCGTGGACCTCCGGGGTGACGCCGGTCGCGATCGTCGTCCAGATGACGGGCGAGGAGTTGTAGGCCGTGCGCAGGGTGGTGGCAACCCCCTGCTCGGAGAGCCGCTTGAGATGAGGGAGCTTCCCCGCTGCCCAGAGGCGGTGGATCACCTTCCACTCGCCGCCGTCGATGCCGATGACGATCAGCGGCGGCCGGTGCCCCCGCCGCCCGGAGCCCGGCGCCGGCTCCCGGCGGCATCCGGCCAGCATGGCGGCCACCAAGAGGACGATGAAGAGACGGCGGGAGACCGCCGTCATCCGCCGCCCGGCGAGACGGCGGTCACACCCTTCCGATCCACCCGGAAGACCCCGGTGATGAACGACGTGGTGTGCCCCAGGTCGTCCTGGATTCCCACCGCGACCGTCTGCTCGCCTCGCTCCGCCATCCGCATCCGGAGATCGTACGCGAAAGTGCGCGCCAGTTGCTCCTTGCCCGCGGCGGCGGGGATGCGGACCGGCACGCGCACGCTCTGGACCGGCGCGATCCGGCCGGCGGCGTCCCGGGTCCCGATCCAGAGG
>Ga0070685_10001847_pt1 | contig 11042 bp, 11 predicted proteins | sample KBSS13LmetaG_FD_65651 | JGI IMG/M metagenome (GOLD analysis project Ga0070685, IMG submission 65651) | Switchgrass rhizosphere microbial communities from Kellogg Biological Station, Michigan, USA - KBS S1-3L metaG | ecosystem: Host-associated > Plants > Roots > Rhizosphere ...
CCGCCTACGTCCGGCCGCGTCTATCAGTCCAGCGCTCATACGCGCGCCAGGGCGCCGGCATCACTGGCTTCCGCGACACGCTGCGCTTCTTCGTCTCGCATTGGGGTCTCAACAGCTTCGAGCGGCGTATCCCGGAGCTCGGCCTCGACTCGCGCGTCGATCTCCGCCTCCGCGCCGCGGGTATCGAGACCGTCGGCGCGCTGCTGATGCACAGCAGGCACAGTCTTAATCGCATTGCCGGCATCGGGCCGCGCGCCATCGGGGGCATCCAGAAACAGCTCGACATGTGGGCGTTCGTGTTAGCGCCAGACTCCGCCCCGCCGCCCGATCCCTGCGCGCCGGTCTGGTTCTCAGCCGAGTACGTCTATCGCCGCGCAGTAGGGGAGTCGATCTACGAGCCGACGCACCATCCGCGGTTCTACCGGGCGTAGAGTCGGCCGCCCGCCCCCGGCGCGTCGCGTCCGTCGCTTCGCGCCGGCCGCGCCGCGCCTCCCGCCCCTCCGAGGGACTCCACCACCCGTAGAATCCGCCGCCGCCCCCCCGCCCGTCACGCCCGCTGCATGCGCAGCGGTCGCGCCGGGCTCCCCACCACCGGGGGCTCCCGCCGCCCTTTGAGAACGCCCACCACCCTCCCGGTCGCGCTCCGCAGGTGCCCCGTAATCGCTCCGATCTGCCGGGCCGGGGCTCCTCCACACACAACATCTCCCTACCCTGTAGGGGTGTCTATACGGCACATTTCCCTACCTGCGAATAACGGCTTGTCAAGCGCCGCAGTTACCGATTAGGACCGGAATGTGTCTAATTACCGACGCCGGTTGTGTGCTCGTTTCCTATGCTAAAACGCCATAAAAGGACGGATAAACGGCTGAAACTTAAGTCTTTAAGAATCAACGCGGGGGATAAATAATTGTGCCTCGTTACAATTTGGTAACGAACTACTTTGACCTATGTCACGTATCTTTGTCTGCGTCCGGTCCGATTCACAAGTTGCTGCAGCAACGAACGCCCGCCACGCTTCGGCCGAAGCGTAGCCGGTAACGCCAAGTTCATCGCGCTGTCCGCGCGTCGCGGCGGAGTGATGAGAAAGGATTGTGGTGAGGTGTATGGCTACCACAAGAGCCACCACTTCAAACGCCACCGCAGCGGCCGTGCCGCCCGATGGCAACACATTGCCGACGGTCGATACCCCGACCCCGACAATCACGCATTACCAACAAGTCGCCGCAGAGTTCATGTCCGCGCTCGACGAGATCGCGCAGATCATTCCGAAGCTGGAAGCGATCCACGTATCCACCGCGAATCTCGTGCGCTCCCGCCTCAACGTTCCGAACGAGTTCCTGGCCACCGTCACCGCGGCCGTCGAACAGGTTCCCGAACTGCAGGCGATCCAGAAGCTCGACGTGAACGCCGCCCGTGACACCATCCAGTTCCTCGAGGCCTTCCGTCCCGTCCGCGACAAGGTGGACGCCTTCGCGAAAAATCTGAAGTACACGATGGACTCGCGCAAGGCGAAACTCGCCACCGACTCGCTCCTGACGTACGACGTCGCGAAGGGCCTCGCTCGCGATCCGAACAGCGCCACCATCGCGTCGCTCGTCGCGAACATGAAGCGCGATCTCGGCCGTCGCGGCCGTCCGAAAACGCCTCTGGCGTTGCGTAAGACCACCGCGACCCCCGGCATCGGAGTTCCCACCCCGCGCTTTCTCCCGAGTCAGGAGCAGTTGGGCGATTCGTGACGGCACCGAGCCGCGTAGGGCGCGGCTCGGGCCGGACACACGAAGCCTCCCGTCTGCTAACGACCAAGGAGTTCCAGTGCCATGGGGAATTTACCGCAGTACATCTGCGGCGTCATCCCGCCTCACATTCTGAGCCGGGTTGCCGCCCTCTCCACTGAAGCAAGCGGCACCGCCCGCGCGACGCTCGATCACATGCGAGAGCTCGCCACGGGTCGCGCCGCAACGCTCCTCGAACGCCCCGCCGCCGCACTCGTTGCGGCGGCCGGGCCGGCGAAAAGACGACGCAACGTCTACACCGCTGATCACACCACCCGTCTGCCCGGAAAGCTCGTCATGAGCGAACACAAGGCACGCGGGACGGACGTCGAAGTCAACGAGGCTTACGACGGCAGCGGAACGACGTACGATTTTTTCGCCATCGTCTTTCGGCGCTTTTCCATCGATGGCCGCGGCATGCGTCTCGACTCCACCGTGCATTACGGCACGTCCTTCGAGAACGCACTGTGGAACGGCCGGCAGATGGTCTACGGCCACGCCGATGGACGTATCTTCACGCGCTTCACCGCATCCGTCGATGTCATTGCCCATGAGCTGACGCACGGCGTCACGCAGTTCGCCGCAGCTCTCGGTTATCACGGTCAGACGGGCGCGTTGAACGAGCATCTGTCCGATGCGTTCGGAATGATGGTCAAGCAGTGGTTGCTCGGCCAGAACGCGAACGAGTCCGACTGGCTCATCGGCGCGCAACTCTTCGGCCCCGCCGTAAACGGCGTCGCCGTGCGTTCGATGGCTGCTCCGGGCACCGCCTACGACGATCCCGTCATCGGCAAGGACCCGCAGCCGTCGCACATGCACGACTACGTCGAAACCACCGAAGACAACGGCGGCGTCCACATCAACTCCGGCATCCTGAACCACGCCTTCTATCGGGCAGCGATCGCGCTCGGCGGCAAGACGTGGGAAGTGCTGGGGCGCATCTGGTACGTCGCGCTCACGGACCGCCTCCGTCCCGAAGCAGACTTCGCCGACTTCGTGCAGGCCACCGTCGACATTGCCGGGGAGCTTTACGGCAACGGCGGCAAGGTGCAACGCGTCGTCGCGGAGGCCTGGTCGGACGTCGGCCTGTTCGTCCTCAACGTCGGCTGTACGACTCAGCACATCCCCATCAAAAGGCCGCGCCAGCGCGCCGCCGTCGTCGCCGCTCGGACACTCCCGAGCCGTCGCCGGCCCACGCGCTGACCGCCTCTCACTTTCCACCATCACCTGACATCTCTTGAAAGGAGATCGCTCACATGAGCACGAATCCCAAGGAACTGAATCCCCTCGAAGCGTCCAAAACCATGATCGAGAAGAGCAAGCGCTCGACCGATCGCTCGCTGCGCGCGCTCAACATCGACATGGAGCACGAGAACACGCTCGTGCAGGACTCCCCGAACACCCGGCTGCAGAAGGTGCTGAAGATTTACCGCGGCATCAAGCCGGTCATCACCGTCATCGGTGCTCTCCCGCTCATCCCGTCCACGTGGCGCGCCGCCATCGTGATGTTCACGCAGGCGCTCGACGCGCTGGCCGCGGTCGGCGGCGAAATCACCGCCGAGTTCAAGGCCGGCAAGGACCTCGCGGAGCAGGAATGAGCACGCGCAAGATCGCCCGCAGCGCCGTCTCCGGCCGCTTCGTCTCGCAGACGTACGCGCGCCGCTTTCCCGGCAGCACGGTCGTGGAGACCGTCAGCGTCTCCGCCACTGGTGTTCGTCGGCTGAAGCGCCGCCGTGCCGTCGGCCACGTCACCGAGGAGAACCAGAACCGCTCGCGTTTCCGGGCGGGGAAGGACCTCTTCAAGGCGGGGAAGGACATCCGCTCCGCGAAGGAGAAGAACACCGGCAGCAACTTCAAAGCCGGCCGTGATCTCTGACGCTTCACGCAGTTGACCCGGTGGGGCGCGCGTTCGCGCGCGCTCCACCACTTAGGAGAAAGGACCATGAACGTTCAGCAACACCCGCTCAAAAAGGGCCAGTACTTCCCCGACCTCACCGCAAAGAAGTTCGTCGTCTGGCACGGCACGGCCGGCCGCACGATGCACACGCCGGTCTCCGGACGCCCCGGCAAAGCCACAACCTCGATCGACGGTTGGAACCTCTCCGACGATCGCGTCGGCGCTCCGTGGCTGGTCGATCGCGACGGCACGATCTATCAGACCTTCAACGACGCCGGCTGGATTTACCATCTCGGGCTGAAGGGCACGAAGGGTCTCTACGACAAGCAATCCGTCGCGATTGAGTTCGCGAACGAAGGCCCGCTCGACCTGGACGGCGACCGCCTCTACGCGTTCGGCATGAACACGCCGAACACGGTCTACAACGGCCCGTTCATCGCTCACGACTGGCGCGGCTTCGGCTACTTCGCGCAGCTCGACGAGCCGCAAGTCGACGCCGGGATCGCCCTGACGCTCGACATCTGCAAGCGCCACGGCATCGAGCCCGTCTTCTACTACCCCTCGACCACGTTCGACTTTCCGCGCTGCTTCCAAGTCGCGACGATCATCTGTCACTCCAACTGCCGCGCCGACAAGACCGATCTCTGTCTGCCGCAGTGGGTGTTCGAGAAGCTCGAAGCCGCAGGGATCCGTCTCGCATCGTGAAGGGAGCGCAACATGGACGAGATTCTTTGGTTACTCGAACAGGTGATGCGCGACCTAGACGCCGCACGTCGCCGCGCAGGCAGCAAGAGAGTCCGCGCGCATCTCCGCATCGCGATCGCGCGCCTCAACCAAGTGCATCACATCCTCCGCACGTAGCGTTGCCGATGCGACGCCGCGCGCCGGCGTCGCATCGTCTTCCGCCTGTGACATTTTGGTTACGCGGGGAGGGGTTTGGGCCTCTCGCGCGACTTTATAGATAAGACGGGGAGTGAGGGTTTCACCTCGCTCGAGCGTCTCCTATTTGTAGATGACGTTCGCGACCTTCACTCACGCCGCAATCCCAACCCTCTACCTGGGGGAGACCTTCCGGCCGCGCGCCGCTCGCTCGCTTACGCTCGCTCGATGCTCTCGCGCGATGAGTTCAAGCGCCGTCTCGCCGTTGCTCGCCGCTTCTCCGGCGCCGCTCGCGGCGGTCGCCTCACGTACTCTCAGGTCGGCGGCGGCAGCGGCCAAATCCTCCTCAAGTTATCCAACGGCACGACCTTCTACTTTGGCGGTGCCGTCAGCGACGACGACGCGCAACTGCTCGTTCATTGCACCAACCTCGTGCTCGATCACCTCGCCGCCGATCTCATCGACAGTTCCGGTGAGACGGACGGCGGTGCATAATTCCGGCGACTACTGTGCGGCGGCTGGTGCCGGAGGCCGCATGACTTTTACCTCGCGCGGGGACGCTCGAAGCGTGGCCGCGCTACATGGCGCAGGGGAGCGTACTTTTGGAGAGACGACCTACCCAACGTCACGTGTTAGCGCCGGAGCGCCTGCTGCCTTTCCTATGACTTCTAACACCAGCCACCGCACGCTTAGGAAACCACGCGGAAACTAAAAGCGTCAAACCCGCGGACCCCTAGACACATAAGTTGCTTACTCGGTCCGCTCGCTGCGGCCGTTTTTGCCATAACCACTCAATAAAACAGTAACTTAGGTGTCGCCATGTGAACATTGGGGGCGCCAAGGTAGGGGACTGCTCGCCCCGGTCATTCCTTGTTAGATGACCGGCGTGATGACCTACGTTGAAGCAGACTACGCGGCGGTGCGCTGTGCCTGCTCTCTCTCCCGAATCCGGCGTGGTGTTTGGCCTCGCTCAGCTCTGCGCGAGCGTTCGCAGACCCTGAGCAACGGGCCAACCACTTACGCTCACGCCAACGGACCTGACCACGCGCGCGATGTCGAGGCCCTAGCTACGTGCTGCTAACACGACTTGAACTCGTTATACGAAAGCACCATCTTCGGCCAGCCGACATCGCGAAAGCGATCGACTTCACGCGGCAGCACCTACTGCGTCTCCGGTTCGGCGTCGCCGAACCGTCTCGGCGCTTCATCGTAGCCGTCACGCCGGTCATCGCCCAACTCTCACACGACCAGATCACGCCCGATGATCTCTTCGAGCGCGGATACGAATTCCTCGCGTCCGAAGGCGCGCGTCACCGCAACCTGTTCGCGCGCGAGCTGCGCCTGGTCGACCAATACCTGCCGACAGTTCGCCACCCAAGATGGCCCGCGCGCCTCATCAGGGAAGGCGCCGTGTCAGAGACCGTCGCACGTTACCTCTTCTACAAAGGCCGTGCGTTGGTCGACAAGAAACCGGCCGACGCCGCGGCGCTTCTCTCTGCCACCGCGGCCGTCGCCGCAGCTCTCGCAGAGTCACCGCGCGAGCTGCGGTCCTCGATCGCAGGCCACGCACTCAAATCGCGCGCGAATGCGCTGCGCCATCTCGGCAAGTACGACGACGCTCTAGCCGATCTCGACGCAGCGGCCAACCACTTCATCGACGCGCAATACTGCACCGCCGAGGCAGCGCAAGTTCACTACACGCGAGGAACCGTCCTTCACAAGATGGAACGTTGGGACGCCGCGCTTGCCGCCGCTCGCGAGTCACATCGCCTCTTCGTACTCGCCAACGACGCTCGCCGCGCCGCCGACGCCGAGGTCCTCGTCGGCGTCATCGTCTACGAACAAGGCAACACCGCCGGCGCCATCCGCATTTGGCTACAGGTCGAAAAGAAACTCACCGCGCTCAAGGAGCGCGAATCGTTAGCGCGGGTGTGGTTGAATCTTGCGGCCGCCGAAGTCGGTCTCGGGAACCAACACGAAGCGCGCGGCTATCTCACGCGCGCCAGCGCGACCTTCCGCGCGCTCGGTAACAGGACCGAGCTCGCGCGCGTCCGCTGGAACATGGCCACATTCCTCGCAACATTCATCAGCCGCGAAGCCGGTGTTTTCGCGCTCGCTCGCGCGCGCCGCGCTTTCGACAAACTCGGTCTACTCATCGACTCCGCATGCGTCGGGCTTGAGTCCATCGAACTCCGGGCCGAAGTTGCTCCTTACGGCGATCGCCAGCTCGCCGCCGACGCCCGCGAGGTTGCAAGCACGCTCGCGAAAGCGGGCCTCCGCGTCAGCGCCGCGCGCGCTCTCGAACAACTGCGCCGCATCGCCGTCTCCGACGATCGCCACGCCGTCATCGCGCACGTCCGCGACGCCATACGTTCGCTCGACGGCTCATGCCACGCCGCGCGCGCGATACCGGACGAGGCCGGGCGCGACCCGGACCTCGCCCCCGACGCCTAGCCGTTAGGCACAGACAGTCGGCTCTCGAGCACTAACCACGTGATGACCGCAATCGAAGTCAGCAGCATGAACTCTCCTCCTTCCGCGCTCACGGGGAGCCGGCGAAATGACGGAGAGGCCTCTCGTCGAATACCAAGGACGGGGCACCACGCCAAACGTGACCCCCGCGGCTATACTTTTCCTTCCCACGTGCTGACTCAGACCATCGACCGGGAGCGCGTCGCCGCGGCCTACGCCAGCGTTTACGACGCGCTTCGGTTCATCGCCGAACGCCAGTTCCGCATCCCTGAAGACGACGCGCGAGAGATCATTCACGACGCTTTCGTACGCTTCATGCGGCATCACCAAACCGTGGCCGATGACAGCGCCTGGCTCGTGCGCACGACTCGCAACGCCTGCATCGACTGGTCACGCCGGCATCGGCCTACCGAAGCCCTGCCAGCATCGCTAACGGAGCCATCACGCGACGTCAACGCGAAGGTCGACGTGCTCCGCCTCCTCAGCCGTCTTTCCGCTCGCTGCCGGGATGTCCTGTGGCGTCGCTTCGTCGAGCACGAAACGGCGGAGGAGATCGCCATCAACTGCTCCGCATCCACTTCAGGCGGCTACGGGCGCAAGCTAGTCTATGAATGCCTCAACGCTGCGCGCGCCGCGCTGAACACCGTCCGGGGCCGCGCATGATCTACCATCCACACCCCGACGAACTGCTCCTGTTCGTCACCGATCATCCGTCGCTCGACGGCCCGGATCGCGCGCGCGTCGCCGCGCACATCACCACGTGCACCGGCTGCGCCGAAGAAGCCGACGCTCTCCGCGTCTTCTACGCGTCCTTAGCCGATCCGTCGCTCTACGCGTTCATGGCCGAAGATGCACCACGTAAAGCCGCGCTTTTTGCGTCGCTCCAATCCGAGATGGATGACGCCGAGTTGGCCGGAGGGGTCGCCGACGATTTCGTTGCCGAACTGCTGGCACGTCCCGTGTCGCGATGGAACGCACTCCTCCTTCGCCGGCCCGAGCAACAGACTTACGCGCTCGCCGAACGCCTGCTGAAGCACGTTGATATCGAGATGAACCGTCGGCCCCTCGACACGCTCGACATCCTCAACGTCATCGCACGGATTGCGGACTCGCTGCACGGCCACGACGCCGACGAGGTATCCGCGCATGTCTGGAAACAGCGCAGCAACGCGTATCGGCACCTCTCGCGCTACACCGAATCGTTATCCGCCGCCGACATCGCCGCACTGCTTTACCGGCGCCTCCCAGACGGCGAGTATGGCGAAGCCCAAGCACACCTCACTGCGGCTATCGCGCTCTTCAAAATGACCGAGTATCAACTTGCGCTGGACAAGCTGACGCCCGCGATCACAACCCTGCACAAGTACGGCGTCAACCTTCCGCTGATCCGCGCGCTCATCCTGCAAGCGAACATCTTCGTCGAGCAGGGAGACATGGCCCGCGCGCTGCCGCAATACCGCTCGGTGCTCCCTCTGCTGAACAAGATCGGCGACCGCATCGAAGAAGCTCGTGTCCTGGGCAACCTTGCGGACTGCTCGCTACGTGCCGGCGACTACGAGACCGCCATTCACGACGCCACGCTCGCGGTCGACAGATACGAGCAACTGCGCATGGAAGCCGAGGCCGTGCGCGCTACGTGGACGTTGCACCTCGCGCAGCTCAAGGTCGGCGATCTCGAAGCACTCGATCGCCTCCACATCACCGCCGCCGCCTTCGAGGTCCTCTCGATGTTGGGCGAGGCCGGCTTCGTTCGCCTCGACATCACCGAGGAGCTTCTACGCATCGGAGATTGGGAGGCAGCTACACCGATCGCCCGCGCGCTCGTCGATCTCTTCACGCGCGCACGCGTCACGCTCGCCCAAGTCGAGGCCATCGACCAACTACGCCGCGCGGTCGAGAAGCGCGAGGCCACTCCTGATTTCGTTCGCCAAGTCCGCGCATACGTCGAGGCCGAGAATCCCGCCATCCCATTCACCGCACCGCGGCCCAACTAAGACACCTATTTCCTCCAAGGGTCGTAGCAATATTGCTCACAGCAACTAGTCACTTAGAGTTGTCGCATGAACGTTGATCCCTTCGCGCCGTCGCTACTGATCGACTACGACCACTTCTGCCGCCGCTTCGGGCATCTCGACTTCGGCGAGTTCATGGCCCTCTGGCACGCTGCCGACGCATTGATGGCAGCAGGCATGGAGCTCGGGTATCAGCCCCACCAAGTGCCCGACCTCCTCCTAACCACCACATCCCCCCACATCACTTTTATCCGCGAAAGCCGCGAAAACGGCCGCGGCGGGCTCGAAAACAGCTCCGGGGGCCTCGAAAACGGCTCCCCGGACATCAATTAGGCCTTCCCCGGCATCACCGCGAAGTGCCCCGGAGCCGAAAATTAACGTCCGGGCATCACCGGCGAGTGCCCCGGAGCCGAAAATCGACGTCCGGGCATCACCGCGAAGTGCCCCGGAGCCGAAAATAAGTGCGCCGGCATCACCGCGAAGCGCGCCGGAGCCGAAAATCGACGTCCCGGCATCACCGCGAAGTGTCCGCGGCCCGAAAATAAGTGCTCCGGCATCACCGCGAAGCGCGCCGGAGCCGAAAATCGACGCCCCGGCATCACCGCGAAGTGCGCCGGAGCCGAGAATCGACGCCCCGGCATCACCGCGAAGTGCGCCGGAGCCGAAAATCGACGCCCCGGCATCACCACGAAGTGCCCGCGAGTCGCAAATTAACGCTCCGGCATCAGCGCGAAGTCACCACGCATCGACGCGGCATGCTCCGGGGCCGTTTAGCGCATCACCCGCAGCAGCGCTAAACCACCTCGCACGACTTAAAAGCGCGCCGGCATCGACGGCGGGTGAGTGGCGATCGTTCGGCATTCACGGCATCCCGAACACAGACCACGCCGCATCGCTTTAATCCGACGACGGCGCGCATACGCTCGACTCACGGCGGCTCCACGACGCAACGCGCGCAAGCGGTTCCGACACGCGAGCACTTCACGCAGCATCAGCGGCAACGCTTAACGATCGCCGACGACATGAATGTCGTTCAACTGGAACGTTTGACGACATCCATGCAGCGGACGACGACGATCCCGCCGCGCGATCCCGGTCGGCCGCCCCGCCCGCCCACGCCGCGTCACGCCCCTTGCTCGCTTGCACCGCAAGAAGCCGCCGTGCATCGCTGGCAACGGTCGCGCCGCGGCTCCCGCCCGCGCCTGTGGGGGAGTGCATCGCGAGCGCCCCCGCCGCCCGTCCCCGCGAGTGGGGAAGAGCGTCGCGAGCGCCACCCTCCCGCCCTCGCCGCGTCACGCCCGTTGCACGCTTGCACCGCGATGAAGCGGCCGTGCTGCGCCCGCAACGGTCGCGCCGCGGCTCCCGCCCGCGCGAGTGGCACGTTCTGCGCGGATGCAACACCCGCCCTCCCTCGCGTCACGCCCGTTGCATGCTCGGACCGCGAGAAGCCGCCGTGCTCGCGGCAACGGGCGCGCCGCTTCCCCCCGCGTGCATGCCACGCGCATCGCGAGGACCGCCCGCCCGACCCCCACCCTCGCCGCGTCACGCCCGTTGCACGCTCGCGACGCGCTGGCGCGCGTCGCTTCGCTCCGCAACGGTCGCGCCACGGCTCCCGCCCCCGCGCGTGCGACAGTTCGTCGCGATGATGACGTTCCACCCGCCGCCCTTCGTCCTGGCCGGCTTACCTCCGCCGACGATGAAACAGCTCCGCCCGCCCTTCGTTCTGCGAATACTCCCGGTGCTTGATCTTGAGCCACTCCGTTTGCGGCGAGTACGGGTCCGCGCGGCGCTTCGCCACGATCCCTTCGAGATCCATCTGCACGGCCGCTTCGAACAGCCGGGGATCGCCGCTATGCTCGACATACCCGACGTGCGTCCCGCTCACCAGCTTCTGGAGCGCACCCTTTCGCCGCCACAGCGGAAGCGCGCGGAAGTCACGGCCATCGAGCCACAACAGATCGAACGCCACGTAGCTCGCGGGCTCGCGGTTCATCATCAACGCATAGAACT
>Ga0070685_10001848_pt1 | contig 11040 bp, 8 predicted proteins | sample KBSS13LmetaG_FD_65651 | JGI IMG/M metagenome (GOLD analysis project Ga0070685, IMG submission 65651) | Switchgrass rhizosphere microbial communities from Kellogg Biological Station, Michigan, USA - KBS S1-3L metaG | ecosystem: Host-associated > Plants > Roots > Rhizosphere ...
GACGCGGCCGTGGACCAGCTCCCGGAGCACCACCGCACCGTGTTCGTGCTGCGCGAGATGGAGGGGAAGACGTACGAGGAGATCGCCGAGATCACCGACACCAACCTCGGCACCGTCAAGAGCCGGCTGAACCGCGCCCGCAACTCGTTCGCGCGGATCATCTCGCCGCTGCTCGACTGATCCTTCCGCACTGGAGAAGCGACATCGAACGCTGACTTCGTCTGGTCTCACGCAGAGACGCAGAGGCACGGAGAGAACGCCGCCTTCTCTCCGTGCCTCTGCGTCTTTCGCGTGAGGGAACTCCCCGGAAAGAGGTGCGTACAACCCTGCGTCGCCGGTCCGGGTGGGCCGGGCGGAGCGTTCCCAGCGGCGCGACGAGATGATCGACTGCAACACCTTTATCGCGCGGTACTCGGAGTTCCGGGACGGGGAGCTGTCCTGGGCCGAGGGCGAGGAGATGCAGGAACACGTCGACGAGTGCCCGACCTGCGCGCACTACCACCGCGTGGTGCAGCGCGGCACCGACGTCTTCCGCGCGCTCCCCGAGCTGGAGGTCAGCGACGACTTCGGCGACCGGCTGCGGTGGCGCCTCTACCAGGCCGACGACGAGATGCGCCGGGAGCGCGAAGGCGCCACGCGTTCGCAGGTCGCGGGGACGCTCGCCATCGCCGCGGTGATCACCGTCGCCGCCTGGATCCCGCTGATGCACTCGCAGCCGCGGCTGGGGCAGCTCCCGGCCGTGGCCGCCACCGCGCCCAGCCAGGCCACGCTCTTCCGCCGGCTCGCCTCGGGGTCGCTGCACCAGGAGGCCACCAGCCTGACCTCGCGGCTGGCGCAGATCGGCGTGCGGGTGAACGAGATGCCCTGGCACGACGTGGTCTTCCGCCCACAGGGGCCGCTGGTGGGGCAGCTCGCGTCGTACACCCCCGCGCCCGCCCCCGACCCGGCCCCGCTCCAGCCGTAGGCTTTTTCCTGAGTCGCGGACGGGCCTCAGCCGTTGCAGGCTGTCCCTGTCCCCTGTCCCCTTTCAGTCGACGCCGGCCGGTGCCGCAGATCACCTACGACCAGCTCCAGCGCACTCTCCGCGACCGCGTCGCGGGGGGTGCGTTCTTCTTCCATGGCGACGAGGAGTTCTTCCGCGAAGCGGCGGTGGGGCGGGTGGCGGCGGCGTACGTGGACGAGGCCACGCGCGACTTCAACTTCGACCAGCTCCGCGGCTCCGACGTGGACGCCGACGCGCTCGCCTCCGTCCTGGCGACGCCTCCGATGATGGCGGAGCACCGCGTGGTGGTGGTGCGCGACGCGCAGGGGCTCTCCCCCCGCGCCCGCGACGTGGTGGAGGCCGCGGCGAAGACGCCGGAGCCGGGGCTGGTGCTGGTCCTCTCCGCCGCCATCCCCAGCGGCTCCAAGGCGAAGTTCTACGACGAGCTGAAGAAGCGCGCCGTCTCGGTCGAGTTCGCCCCGCTGGCGGCGGACGACGCGCCGGGGTGGCTGATGGAGGAGGCGCGCTCCGCCCACGCCGTGGAGCTCGACGCCGATGCCGCGCGCGCCCTGGTCTCGGCGATGGGGGTGGAGCTGGGGATGCTGGTGTCGGAGCTCAACAAGCTCGTGGCCTACGCCGGCGACCGGAAGCGCATCACCCTCGACGACGTGAAGGCGGTGGGCGGGTCCATCCCCCGGCAGGACCGCTGGGCCTGGTTCGACCTGGTGGCCGACCGGCGCTTCCGCGAGGCGCTCGACGCGCTCCCGGTGATGCTGGAGCAGGGGGAGAACGGGGTGGGGCTGGTGATCGGGATGGGCGGGGTGCTGCTGAAGCTGGGGATCGCCGTCGCGGGCGGTCAGCGCGCGCTGGAGGCGGAGCTGAAGCCCTTCCAGCGGTGGATGGCGCGCCGCATCGTCCCCCAGGCCCGGAAGTGGACCCTCCCCGAGGTCGACGCCGCGCTCGCCGAGCTGCTGCGCACCGACCGCCTGCTCAAGTCCGCCTCGCTCAGCGACCGCCAGGCGATGGAGGAGCTCCTCCTGCGCCTCTGGTCCATCCGCCCCGAGCGCCGGGCGGCGTAACGGCTGATCTCACGCAGAGACGCAGAGGCACGGAGACGGCGGCGAGCCCTCTCCGTGCCTCCGCGTTGTGATCCTACACGCAGGGCGGGGTCGTCTCAGCGGGGCACATCCAGAGACTGGGTGGGCAGCCGACCTCCGCATACGTCCCGCAGTAGTTGTTGATCAGCTCGCACGATGCGGGAACGCCGCAGGTCTGGTCGCAGGTGGGATCGCAGGTGTAATGGCCGGCGCACGTCGCGTACTGGTCGGTCCGGGTCCCGTGGCCGATGACCGTACCCTTCACGGCACCTTTGTCCTCCGTTTCGAACGACTCGACTTCCAGCTTCTCGACGTGAAGGGTCAGCTTGGCCATCGCGACCTCCAGATGAGGGATGAGCCGGCGTCTCCGGCCTTTGCGTGATGTCTAACCATACCATGATGGCTTTATAGGAGCGTGCTGACAAGAGCTTCGCATTCAGAGAGACGGCGGCCGTACAATCTCGTCGCGCGAAATCGCGCCATGCTCTCCGTGTCTCCACGTCTCCGCGTGAGGTGCCGTTGCTGTTCGCGGCATCGGCAACGTTCTTGCCCCTGCGCGCGGGCATGACCGCGACAAAACCGACGGAGCAGCCGTCCATCACCCTGGTGTTCAGCGGGCTGCTGCTGGTGATGCTGCTGGCGGCGCTCGACTCCACCATCGTCGCCACCGCGCTCCCCACCATCGTGGGGGAGATGGGCGGCATCGAGCGCCTCTCCTGGGTCGTCACCGCCTACCTGCTGGCGCAGACCATCGTCACCCCGCTCTACGGCAAGCTGGGCGACCTGTACGGGCGGAAGATCGTCCTCCAGTCCGCCGTGGTGATCTTCCTCGTCGGCTCGGCGCTCTGCGGGCTCTCCCGCAGCCTCACCGCGCTCATCGCCTTCCGCGCGGTGCAGGGGTTCGGCGGGGGCGGGCTGATGGTGAGCGCACAGGCCGCCGTGGCCGACGTGGTGCCGCCGCGCGACCGCGGACGCTACCAGGGGATCTTCGGCGCCGTCTTCGGGCTGGCCAGCATCGCGGGGCCGCTGATCGGCGGGTTCTTCACCACGCACGTCTCCTGGCGCTGGATCTTCTACGTCAACCTGCCGCTGGGGATCGTGGCGCTCGTGGTGCTCGGCTTCACCCTACCGGCGAACCCCGCGCGCAGGCGGCACCGCATCGATTACCTCGGGGCGGGGCTGCTGGCGGTGTTCCTGGCCGCGGTGGTGCTGGCGAGCGACCTGGGCGGCCACGTGCTTCCCTGGGCCTCGCCGCAGATGCTGGCGCTGGGTGCGGCTGCCGTCGTCTCCTTCGTCGTGTTCGTGCTGGTGGAACGGCGCGCGGCCGAGCCGGTGCTCCCGCTCAGGCTCTTCCGCAACCCGGTGTTCGTGGTCACCAGCGCGGTGGGGCTGATCGTGGGCTTCGCGATGTTCGGCTCCATCACCTACCTCCCGCTCTTCCTGCAGAGCGTGAAGGGGGCGAGCCCCACCAACTCGGGGCTGCAGCTGGTGCCCATCATGGGCGGGATGCTGCTGAGCTCCATCGCCTCCGGCCAGATCATCACCCGCACCGGCCGCTACAAGATCTTCCCGCTGGTGGGGACGGCGGTGATGTGCCTGGGCCTCTTCCTCCTCTCCCGCCTGGACGCGTCGACCTCGGCCGCGGCGACGTACGGGTCGATGCTGCTGCTGGGGATGGGGATGGGAATGGTGATGCAGGTGCTGGTGCTCGCGGTGCAGAACTCGGTGGACTACGAGGACCTGGGCGTGGCCACGTCGGGCGCGACGCTCTTCCGCTCGATCGGCGGGTCGCTGGGGACGGCGGTGCTGGGCGGGATCTTCGCCGGCTCGCTCGCGGGCTTCCTGGCGGGGCGCCTCCCCGCGGGCGCGCCGGCGGGGAGCGGGCCTGTGAACCCGGCGGCGCTCGGCACCCTCCCCGCGCCGGTGCGGGCTGCGTACGTGGAGGGCTTCACCCACGCGGTGCAGACGGTCTTCCTGGTGGCGACGGGGATCGCGGTGCTCGGCTTCGTGCTCACCTGGTTCCTGCCGGAACGCCCGCTGCGTGGCGCGGTGACGGAGAGCGGCATCGGCGAGGCGTTCGCCGTCCCCGGCGACGACGACGCGGTGGCGCGCGCCGGGCAGGCGGTGTGGGCGATGCTGCGGATCGAGACCAAGCGCCGGCTGATCGAGCGCGTGGCCGAGCGCGCGGGGGTGGCGCTCTCCCCCGCGGCGTGCTGGATCCTGTCCCGCCTGCCGGTGGGTGCCGCCGCGCCGCCTCCACCCCCCTCGCGCCCGTCCGAGCGGCTCGCGGCGGCGCTCCGCGCGGGCGAGGCGGAACTGCTCGCGGAGAAGCTGGTCGTGCGCGAGGACGGCCGCGCGCTCTGCATCACCCCCGCCGGCGAAGCGGTGCGTACGCGCCTGCGGACGGCGGCGCGCGCGCTGGTCACCGAGCGCGTGGCCAACTGGTCGCCGCAGAACCACCCCGAGCTCGCCGCCCTGGTCGAAGCCGTCTCCGACGAGGTGGTGGAAGGGCGGACTTAAAAGACAGGTCTCACGCAGAGCCGCAGAGAAGAACGGAGAGGACTGCTCGTTCACCCTCGGTACGGGTCGAGGATGCGCCCATTCCCATGTGCGCAATTGACATCCATGACGACCTGAAAGTCCGTGTCCGAGGCTCGCGTCAGATCGACAAGGATCCGAATATAGGAATGGAGCAGAAGGTACCGGACATCGGCTGTCCGCAATGGTTCCCACCAAAATGCCTGATCAGATGACCTTGCAGGGAGATCGTGTGCGCAGAGGCGTCACGGACCTTACCGCTCGCCAGAAAGGAAGGGTCAGAATGCGTTTCGACTAGTTCTAGGGCAAATGCCTCAACCTGCCCCAAGATCGAACCAGTATCATCCGCGATGCGCAAGGTTCATCCCGGGCCCCCGGTTGGACAGGCACCTGTGAAGCGCTGCCTGAATGCTGAGAGGGTAGCCTGCTGCTTGGAACTGTCATAGATCGCGAAGACAACGCGATCGAAGACCCCGGCGAACCTGGCGGACTCGAGCCAGCTGCCGAACGCGTCGGCCACGAGTACGGGATCGTTCCGGAACACGCCACAGCCCCAGGCCCCGAGCAATACCGTTCGATGGCCGTTGTCGGCAGCGACGGCAAGCACCAGCCCGGCGCGCCGCCGTAGCGCCGCTTCCAGCTCGGGCAGGGCATCCGGGTCGCGCGCCAGCACGACTCCGGCGTTCGGAGCCGGCGCCGTGATCACGGACGCGAGAAACACGGTGTCCGGCTGATCGCGGCCTCGAGTCCGAAACCAGGGCACGTTCGGCGAATAGATGAGGTGATCGGTGTAGAGGGTCGACTCGTGGTCACGGTTCGCTTCGTAATACCCGCGCTGGGCGAGCAGGCACGGGTAGAGGCCCGAGCAGCGGCAGAGATCTTCCTCCTGTGCCTTCGCACCGTTGATGAAGCCGCCGCCGGGATTGCGTGCCGAGGCGAAGTTGAGCAGCGCCAGGTCGGCGATGGATTCCGACTCGACGAGACGGCGTGCGGCGACCTGCGTGGTTTCGTCCGTGCCTTCGATGGTCGGTCGATGCGCAGGCGCTGGATCGAGCCTCTCCAACGCGGCCGACGCCTGCTGAGGCGTGTAGAGCTTTGTTTCCTCGATCGCCCTGGTCAGCGCGGGCTCCAGGTCGACCCGCCGGCCGTCCGGTGCGAGGAAGTAGCCGGCGTTGAGGATCTGTAATGTCTGCGTGGCAGTTTCCTTGAGCGACATGCTGGTACTCCGGCGAGATCACGACCTCCATTCGTTCCCCCATCGCTCCGTAGCACGAAATCTACATCGATTCGGAAGGGAGGAGGAACGCCCTGGGACGCAGCCGGATCCTTCCGGAATGCTGGACATGGAAGACAGGTCTCACACAGAGCCGCGGAGGGAACTGCAGAGCCGCAGAGAGCGCCTACAGCCATCGCCGTACACGTTGCTTGTACCTCCGGTACTCCGCGCCGAAGCGGGCGTCCAGGGCGTGCTCCTCCGGTTCGATCTGGTACCGGTTCATGTAGAGAATGAAGAGGGCGACCCCGATCAGGGCGAGGGGATGGGAGAGCCAGAAGGCCCACGCCAGGAGCAGGACCGCGAAACCGAGGTACATCGGGTTGCGTGAGACGTGGTAGACGCCGCGCACGACGAGGGTGGACGCCTGCTGCGGCTCCAGGGGATTGACGGTGGTTCGAGCACGGCGGAAGGATACGAGTCCCATTGAGGCGACCAGGGCGCCGAGGACCGCCAACGCCACGGCGACGGGCCTGGCGGCCGGGGTCTGAAAAACGAGAGCGGGAACGAGCCGGGAGCCGAGCCACATCAGGAGTGCAGCGGCAAGGACGATCAGCAGTGGTGGGATGCGTGGCTTCATCGCCAGAGCGGTGAACGACGGCCGCAAGGTTCAGGGGTGCGGGCCGATGCGCAGCTACGGAGCCGACGAAGGCGGCGGAATACCGAGAACGACTTCTGCGGCTTCGCGCCTTCCCCCGTCTTCAATCCGCGTCAACCTCTGTATGGGTCGAGGATGCGCCCACTCCCATGTGCGCAATCGACATCCATGAGGACCCGGAATTCCGTGTTCGAGGCGCGAGTCAGATCCACCCGGTACCACAGCGTGCATTGTTCCGCCGCCCAGGTGAGCCTGAGCAGATACCTGCCCGGCTCGATCCCCGTGAGCGTGAAAGCTCCCCGCGCACCCGCGGTGGTCGCCGCGATCCGCCGCGTCCGGTTGGCCGTGTAGAGCTCGACCGGGAAGGTGGCCAGGTCCCGCGGCGTGTTGTTGGTGAAGATGATGTCGCCCTCGAGGGTCCGGCCTCCCGATGAGAGGGCCGGCGCCGCGAAGGTCACGCGGGTGATGCGCCCGCCCGGGCCCACGGCCCAGCAGGCATCGCGCGAGATGCACTCGACGGCCCAATAGGCTGAGCCGCTGAGGTGGGCCCAGGAGCGGCCGTCGTTCCCCGTCCACGCCAGCCCTCGCGGCCCCGCCGCCACGACGGAGCCCGGCATCCCGGGTACCACCGCGGCCCCGTAGACTGCGCCGCTGAACGCAGGACGATGCACGAGCGTCCACGTCTGGCCGCCGTCGCGGGTCACCGCCGCCACGCTGTCGCTGCGGTCGTCGGGATCGGCGATGCGGCCGCCCAGCGCCATCCCGTGCCGCTCGTCGCGGAACGCCAGCGTGGCGACCCCGGCGGCCTCGCCGGTCACGATCGGTGTCGCCGCGGCGGCCCAGCGGCGGCCGCGGTCGTCGGAGCGATAGACCCGGGCGTGGGGCACCGTTCCGAACCACGCACCTGCGCGGCCCCGCGCCACCAGGCAGGTGCCGCCGGCCGCGGGCGACCCTTCCTGCGGCAACGCCGGCGGCATCCCGTCGCCGTCGACCGCGCTCCAGTGCTCGCCGTCGTCGGTGCGGATCACGATCATCCTGCCGCGCACGGCGTCGCTCACCGCGATCCCGTGCGTCGCGTCCCAGAAGTCGAGGCAGTCGTAGAACGCTGCCGAGTCGCCGTTCATGAACTGCAGCTTCCAGCTCCGGCCGGCGTCGGTGGTCTTGTAGATGCGCGAACGCTCGCCGGGACCCGCCGCGAGCAGGTACGCCGTGGTGGCGCTCACCGCCTCCACGTCGCGGAACTCGAGCGTGGAATCCGAGCCCACGAGCGCGCCCGGCACCCAGGTGCGGCCGCCGTCGACGGTCCGGACCCAGGTCGCCCGGTGGCCCGCGACCCACACCACGCGGTCGTCGACCGCGCTCACCGCCTGCAGCAGCGCCGTCGTGTGGCTCTGCTGCTCCGCGATCGTGCCGACCCCGGCGGGACGGGGATCCGTCTCCGGCCGGCCATGGGGCGCGCAGCCCGCGAGCAAGGCCAGCGCCGCGAACGAAACGTATCTCACAGCGATGAGGCTGGCTGGTGGTTGGGTGGAGGGATTCCCCGCGAACGCTCGACCATGCTCGCGCATGCCGAATCCGCTCGAATCCAGATAATGCCCACCCACTCGGAAGGTCAAGCGCCGTTGGGCCTGGGTGCCGCGAAGGGCGGACATAAAAGACAGGCCTCACGCAGAGACACGGTGTGAGATCCGTTGTTGCCCGGCGGCGGGCGAAGGTGTACATTCCGGCCGCTTCCACACGTCCCGTAGGCCCTGCCTCGCTCCGCTCTCGATGGCGTCCGAAGACACTCCGCTGATGCTGCAGTGGCGCGAGGTGAAGGCGCGCCATCCGGACGCCCTCGTCTTCTTCCGCGTCGGCGACTTCTACGAGCTGTTCAACGACGACGCCGTAGAAGGCTCGAAGCTCCTCGACCTCACCCTCACCTCGCGCAACAACGGCGGGAGCAAGGCGCCGCTCGCCGGCATCCCCGCGCACGCGCTGGAGACCTACCTCCGCCGCCTGGTGGCCGCCGGCCGCCGCGTGGCCATCTGCGACCAGGTGGAGGACCCCGCCCTGGCCAAGGGCCTGGTCCGCCGCGCGGTCACCGAGATGGTCACCCCCGGCGCCGTCTTCAGCGACTCCCTGCTGGAGGCGCGCCGCAACAACTTCCTGGCCGCGCTCGCGGGCGACGCGGCGGGGGAGGGGAGCGTGGGCCTCGCGCTGGGCGACCTGACCACGGGGGAGATGAGCGTGCGCCGCGTGGGGTGGGACGAGCTGCCCGACGTGCTGGGCGTGCACCAGCCGGCGGAGCTGCTGCTGCCGCGCACCTGGGAGCTCTTCCCCATCCCGGGCGCGGGGGAGGTGACGCGCACCTACCGCGCGGACTGGGTCTTCGAGCCGCGGCAGGCGGGCGAGGAGCTGGCCCGCCACTTCCGCGTGGCCAACCTCTCCGGCTACGGCTTCGAGGCGGGCGACGAGCCGCTGGTGGCCGCCTGCGGCGCGCTGGTGGCGTACCTGGCCGAGGTGCAGCCGGCCGGCTTCGCGGGGATGCGCCCGCCGCGCATCGAGCGCGCCGGGCACGCGATGGTGCTCGACGAGATGACGCGGCGGAACCTGGAGCTGGTGGAGCCGATGCGCGGCGCCGGCACCGCGGGAACGCTGCTGGGCGTGCTGGACGAGGCGCTCACCCCCATGGGCGGGCGCCTGCTGCGCCGCTGGCTGCTGGCGCCGCTGGTCGACGTCCCCGCCATCGACGCGCGGCTGGACGCGGTGGCCGAGCTGGTGGAGGACGAGGCGCGGCGCCGCGGCGTGCGCGACGCGCTGGCCGAGGTGCGCGACCTGGAGCGGCTGGCGGTGAAGGTGGGGTCGGGCCGCGCGAACCCGCGGGAGATGCTGGCGCTGGCCGCCTCGCTCTGCCGCGTTCCCCTGGCCCGCGCCGCGCTCGCCGACGTGGCCGCACCGATGCTGCGCGGCCTGCTCGACGGGCTCGACTCGCTGGAAGAGATGTGCGGCGCCATCGAGCGCACCATCGATCCCGACGCGCCCGTCTCCATCGCCGAGGGCGGCGTGGTGCGCGGCGGGTGCGACGCGGAGCTCGACGAGCTGCGCACGGTGCGCGACGGCGCGGTGGACTTCATCGCCGGGCTGCAGGCGCGCGAGCGGGAGCGGACGGGGATCGCCTCGCTCAAGGTCGGCTTCAACCGCGTCTTCGGCTACTACCTGGAGGTCACGCGCACCCATGCCGAGCGCGTGCCGCAGGACTACATGCGCAAGCAGACGCTGGCGAACGCCGAGCGCTACTTCACCCCCGAGCTGAAGGAGTGGGAGGAGAAGGTGCTCGGGGCGGAGGAGCGGATCGCCGCGCTGGAGGGGCGCATCTTCGCCGAGCTGCGCGCGGCGGCCGCGGCCGAGGTGCCGCGCATCCAGGCCGTCGCCGAGCGGCTGGCCACGCTCGACGTGCTGGCGGGGCTCGCCGAGGCGGCGGTGCGGCGCGACTTCACCCGCCCCGAGGTGGACGGCGGCTTCACCCTGGAGGTGCGCGGCGGGCGGCACCCCGTGGTCGAGACCATGATGCCGCGCGAGGAGTTCATCCCCAACGACGTGCGGCTGGACCAGGACGAGCGGGTGATGATCCTCACCGGGCCCAACATGGCCGGAAAATCGACCGTGCTGCGCCAGGTGGGGCTGCTGGTGCTGATGGCGCAGGCGGGCTCCTTCGTTCCCGCGCGCTACGCCCGGGTGGGCGTCGTCGACCGCATCTTCACCCGCGTGGGCGCGTCGGACAACCTGGTCCGCGGGCAATCCACCTTCATGGTGGAGATGAACGAGACGGCGGCCATCCTGCACGGCGCCACGGCGAAGTCGCTGGTGCTGCTGGACGAGATCGGCCGCGGCACCTCGACCTGGGACGGCCTCTCCGTGGCCACCGCGACCACGGAGCACCTGCACGAGGCGGTGGGCGCCAAGACCATCTTCGCCACCCACTACCACGAGCTGACGCGGCTCTCGGGCCGGCTTCCGGGCGTGGTCAACTTCAGCGTGGCCGTGCGCGAGGTGGGCGACGACATCGTCTTCCTCCGCCGGCTGGTGCCCGGCGGCGCGGACCGCAGCTACGGGGTGGAGGTGGCACGGCTGGCCGGCCTCCCCGCGTCCGTCGTCGAGCGCGCCCGCGAGATCCTGCGCGAGCTGGAGACGGCCGCCGCGCCGCCGTCCGCCCAGCCGCGCGCAGAGCCCGTCGTGCAGCTCGGCCTCTTCGGCCCCCCCCTCCATCCCGCCGTCGAGAAGCTCCGCGGCATCGACGCGAACCGCATCACCCCCCTGCAGGCCCTCGCCCTCCTCGCCGAGCTCGCCGAGGCCGCGCGCAGCGGCTGACGAACGGCAGCTCTCTCTCTCTCTCTCTCTCTCTCTCTCTCTCTCTCTCTCTGCGACTCTGCGTCTCCGTGTGAGATGCAGTTCCCCGGGTTGCCCCGAAGGCCGCGCAGTCGCCAGATTGGCGGGAGTCGCGACCCGAAACCCTGCACCCACCCGATGCGCGCACTGACCGCACGTTCCGCCGCGCTCGCGGCCGCCCTGC
>Ga0070685_10001850_pt1 | contig 11039 bp, 9 predicted proteins | sample KBSS13LmetaG_FD_65651 | JGI IMG/M metagenome (GOLD analysis project Ga0070685, IMG submission 65651) | Switchgrass rhizosphere microbial communities from Kellogg Biological Station, Michigan, USA - KBS S1-3L metaG | ecosystem: Host-associated > Plants > Roots > Rhizosphere ...
AGTGTCGAAGGTGGTGTAAGTAAACCATCGGCGCGCGAGAGGTGCTGCGCGAGGTCGTAGCCATGCTCGTTCCACCCATAGGCTTGGCCTCTGACGATGGTGAAGGCCAGGTCATTACGCACGACGACTGCACCGTCGGGAAGGTCGGCAATCGGCGCGTCGAGTGGGTGGATGCGCTTGGAGCGATGATCGAGCCGCTCCCTGTGCAAGACCGCATCCATTGCTGGCGCGGAAGGCGGCACATCCATGTCATGCGCCTTGGCCCACGCCGCACGAAACGCTTCCGCCGATGTGCGACGACATGCAAAGCAAGGACGATGTCCTGCAGACAATGCCACGGCTTCGTCTAGAAAAAAGAGCTCCGTCCAGCTGCGCTGTGCCATCACATCGCGCCAGCGTCCCCTGTCGTTCAACGTGCAAGTAATCCATGCCTTGTTCGACCAGCGGCGGTTCAGCAAGGTCTTAGTCGCAGCATCATGAATTATGCCGCGGTTTCCAGTAAACATGCCGCGTTGATCGATGGCGACGATGTCGCCGAAGGGCGTGACACGATTTTGAAGAGGCATGATGGCCGTTCGATCAAGCGAGATTGCGCTTATTGGGAGCGGTGGAGTTCCGATCGATATCCAAAACAGTCCCTGAAATTTCTGCCGTCCAAACTTACCACTAGTGACGACCAGAATGATCAGCTATCGCGCCCTCGCATGAAAATGCGATGAAACCGCATCAGGCGGCCCGGGCCACGAGTCCGTGCAGCACTGTTTCGAGGGTGGTATCGCCTTTGATGATGTCGACGCCGCTGCTCTCGAACTCGATCCAGCCCTCGTTGAAACCGTCGAGCATGCGGATGCGCGGCTGCGGATACTTCATGCCCTGCGATTTGAACAGGTCTGCCCAGGTCTCGCGCGGCACGATCTGTGCCTTGACCGGACGGCGCAACACGCTCGCGAATATAGCGGCGGCCTCGTCGGGCGAGATGCGATGATCGGCCTCGAGTTCGACGACGCGGCAGCCGTTCCAATTCTGCTGGATCAACTCGGCCGCGACGCGACCGACGTCGGCGGTGGCAATCATCGGCACGGGCTTGTCGAGAGGCTGCAGGAAGCTCGCCAGCACGCCTTGGTCCCGCGCCGCGGCCACGTCCCACGCGAAGTTCTCCATGAACCAGGCCGGACGTAAAAATGTAATCGGCATCGGCAGCGTCGACAGCGCTTTTTCCAGCAATGTGCGCTGCGAGAGCAAGTTCGTCTCGGCGGCCTGCGCGCCTATTGTGGACAGGCAGACGACCTTGCCGGGGCGCGCCCATTCCAGCGCCGCCATTACGGCGTCGACGACTGCGCGCGCCTCGGGAAAGTGCGGCGCCGGATCGAATTCCGACGGCGGCAGGATGAAGATACCTTCCGCGCCTTCGAATGCGGCCGCGAGCGCCGACGCATCGTTCATGCTCGCGTACGCCACCTCGCATCCCAGAGCGGCCCATTCGCCCGCTTTGCCAGCATCGCGCACGACGGCGCGGACAGGTTGATCGGCGGCGAGCAGCGCGCGGGCAAGGGCGCCGCCGACTTTTCCGGTGATTCCGGTGATGGCATACATGATCGTTCTCCTCGTGTCTTTTCGCCGGCTGGCGATATGGGCGCACTATCCTCTCGACATATTCGTGCTTCAATATCGCTCTTGTAATTACACTTGTGATTAAAAATCAGGAATAGATCATGACTGTCGATAGCAAGCTGTTCTCCGGTGTATCCGTATTGTTCGCGGTGGTGGAAGCCGGCACGATCGCACGCGCCGCGGAGGCGCTGGGACTGTCGCCCTCGGGCGTGAGCCGTGCGCTGGCGCGATTGGAGCAGCGCGTCGGCGTCCGCCTGCTGGCGCGCACGACACGTACGCTGTCGCTGACCGACGAAGGGAGACGCTTCTGCGAACGGGTCGGGCCGCATCTGGCCGGCATCGAGGAAGCCACGATCGAAGCGGCGAGTTCCGCCGGCAAGGTGCGTGGCCGGCTTCGCGTCAATACCGATCCATATTTTTCCCGGATCGTGCTGTCGAAACACTTGGCGAAATTTCTCGCGCGCTATCCCGAACTATTCGTCGAACTCATCATGCGCGACTCGGTCGGCGACCTCGTCGCCGACGGCTTCGACCTCGCGCTACGCTTCGGCGAGCCGCCGGTCGGATCGTTTGTTGCACGCAAACTGACCGAGGCGCGCGTGATCACCGTTGCCTCGCCGTCGTACATCAAGGCGCACGGCAAGCCGAAGCATCCGAAGGAGATCGAGAAGCGCGACTGCATCGACTTCTACGATGCCGCCAGTGGGCGGCCTTACGATTGGGAACTGCGGCGCAAGAACGAAGTACTGTCGCTACGTGTGAAGGGTCGCCTGCTGACCTCAGACTCGGGTACGCTGATTGGCGCCTGCGAAGCCGGCTTCGGCATCGCACAGGTCATCGACATCGGCAGCGAGCGACTTTTGCGCAGCGGCCGATTGGTCGAACTGTTCCCGGGCTGGTCAGAGGAGCGCTTTCCGCTTTACGCGATTTTCCCCTCGCGCCTGCATCGCGCAGCAAAAGTGCGTGCGTTCATCGACTTCGTCATGGAGGTTTTGGAAAGCGATGCGGCGTAGCTGGTCAGCTTTGATGGGGCGAAAATGTTGGATCCTTCCGCTTGCGTATGAGGCTATTGCTTGCTATCGCATTGTTCGATGGTAGTCATGAACATATCTTCCTGCATGCGGCAGTCGTGAGTTTCGCACCGGCGCGTTTTCGAATATGTAAGTCAAGAAGTATATTTGTATAATACGAACCGCCGCGATGCGCGCGTCACACTAAACTAACAAGGCAAAGCGCATACTTCGTGATGCACTACGACGCAAGGTCGTAACGGCCACTCAGCCGCGCTGCGCTTCCACCATCACCCGCCTCTGAGCCTCGCATTTCTGCTCACTGCAGAAATATCGGCTTCGGCCGTTCCGAGATTGGGCATAACCGCCAGTCTCTACACAAGAGGTAATCGTCTCATGAACAATCAGCCCAACACTCATTCCACTCGGAATCTCGTCGATACCGCTGCGGCGAACGACTCCTTCAAGACCTTCAGCCAAGCAATAGAGAAAGCTGCTTTGGGCGAGACGTTGCGAGGCCCCGGGCCTTTCACTGTTTTCGCGCCTACCGACGCCGCCTTCGAAAAATTGCCGCCCGGCAAGCTGGAACATCTGTTCAAGCCGGAAAACAAGGAAGAACTCGTGGGCGTCCTTAACTACCATGTGCTGAAGGGCCAGAAGAGTTCCGCCGATATCGGCAAATGGCACTCAGCGAGAATGGTCCAGGGTCAATCCGCACCGATTACACTGACCGACGGCAAAGTCAGAATCGACGGCGCCAATGTCATCGTCGCTGATGTCGCGTCGAGCAATGGCGTGATCCACGGAATTGACAAGGTCAACATTCCCGCGCCGACCACGCATTGAATTTGATGTAGCCTCACAGCCGCGGCAGGGAGTAATCCCTGCCGTTTTTTTTGGGGGGGTGATGGTTTGGGTCTCGATTTTGTAAATCGACTCTCCTTCAAAGCTCACGCTTTGAGAGCTAAACGATCGAGAGTCAACAGGGGAGCTAGACGCGGCGCTTGATCGGCACAACATCGGCGTCAGCGCGCAAACCCGATCCAGCAAAGCGGCCAATTCACCGATTACTTCGATTTTCATCGCCTTGCCAGTCCTGTCCTTGCGAAATTGCAGCGCGCCGTCGCGCACGTTTGGTACCGATAGGCTCTGGTGGATTATGAGGCCCCGCCTTTCCACCTCACTGCAGTGCTCCCTACGCTATCGCGCAACAGAGCGCGTGCAGCCTCGCGACGCTGGCGTGCTTCGGCGAGCGAGACTTCAGGGAACACGCCGAGCGCGAGCAGCTTTTCTTTTCCAGCGAATCGATACTTGAGTCGCCAGTATTTTCCACCTTGCGCCGTCACGTGCAGAAACAGGCCGCCGCTGTCGAAGTGTTTGCCGACACCCGGCGACTTCAGCGCAACCGCAGTCAGCTTGCCTTTGTCGCCTGCCATGCCCGCATCCTCGCAGTGGGGTACATGCCCCGGCGAAGAGAGAAACTCGGGGGTACACCCCCAAATGTACCCCCGTGATTCGTCGGATGCAAACGGACGGCGTTGGACTGTGGCGCACAAAAAACCCCGCTGTTATGCGGGGTTTGGTGTATTGCCTGGACTTGTGTGGATGCCCTAGGACTTGTAAATGGCTCCCCGAGACGGACTCGAACCGCCGACCCAGTGATTAACAGTCACTTGCTCTACCGACTGAGCTATCGGGGAATCGCTTTAGCGAGCCCGTTATTTTCTCCGACGTGCGGATTTCAGTCAATAGTTTGGGCGATCGGAAGCGGTGTTCTCTCGGTTGGGCCTAGATAAATCGGGTGCGCACAGCCCGATTTGGCGCAATTTTCCCTCCTCTCGCAAGTGGTAAAACGCCAATCCAGCCGGCCCTTTCGATCGAAACTGGTCTTCCTAACGGACCCAGGCTATTCCCGCGTCAGCCACGACACGCGCTGCTCGGCGCGCGGATTGCGTGCGAGCAGGCGCATGAGATCGGGCAGCAATTGCGCCAGCCAGCGATCGAACTGCCAGGGCGCGTTGACGATGACCATGCCGCAGCCGTTGAGGCGCAGTGGCGAATCGTCGGCATCGATCATCAGATCGGCGGCGAGCGTCTTTTTGATGCCGTGAGCGGCGAACCAGCGATGAAACGGCAGGATCTGCCGGGGCAACTTGATCGGGTACCAAATGGCGTAGATGCCCGTCGGCCAGCGTGCGTAGGCGCTCGCCAGTGCGGATTCGATCGTGCGGAACTCGGCATCTTGTGCCTCGAACGGCGGGTCGATCAGGACCAGGCCGCGGCGTTCCTTCGGCGGCACCAGCCCCGGCAGCGCCACGTAGCCGTCGCGCTGATGCACGCCGACGCGTCTGTCGTCGGCAAATAGCTTCTTGAGTGAGTTGGTTTCGGCCTGTTGCACCTCGCATAACGCTAGACGGTCGTTCTCGCGCAGCATGAGACTGGCGATCAGCGGCGATCCCGGATAGACGTTTAGATGGCCATCCGCGTCGGCCGCATTCGCCGTACGCAGCAGGTCGAAGTAGGGCCGAAGGCTATCGGGCAGGTGGGGTGCTGCGAGCAGGCGTTGCACGCCGTCGACGAATTCGCCGGTCTTGCGCGCTTCTTCGTCGCGCAGGTCGTAGCGTCCCGCGCCGGCGTGCGTGTCGATATAACAGAATGGCGTGGATTTGGCCTTGAGCGTGTCGATCAGTCCGACGAGGATGGCGTGCTTGAAAACGTCGGCGAAGTTGCCGGCGTGGAAGGCGTGGCGGTAATTCATGGCGTCATCGTAGCATTCGCGAAACTTGCATCGCTGCACGCGCGCGGGCAACATGCGCGCATGACTCGCATCCGCCGCCCCTCGTTCCGTCTGCAGCGCCTCGCGCGCAGCGGCGGCGCGCGCGTGCTGGCGCATGTGATGGCCGTGTTACTGGTTCTGGCCAACTTCTCCGCGTGGGCTGCGCCGGTGATGCCGGTATCACAACCGACATCCGCGGCCGAAATGAGCTCGGATTCGGCGCATCACCACTGCGACGAAGCGGCCGCGAAAACGAAGATGGGCAGCGAACAGGCTCCGCACGGCAAGGGCTGCCCCTGCTGCAGAGGTGGTGCGTGCGCCTGCTTGCATTCGTGTTCGGATGCATTGAGCGTGATTTTCCCCGATCTGGTTTTGTATCCGACCGCACAGCCGACGCCGTTGTCGGAAGTTTCTTTCGCGAATGTCGCCGGTGAACGCCGGTTGAGGCCGCCGATCACCTGACTCGTTCGAATTAGCCGTTCCGCCGCAGTTATCTGTGCGGAGAAGCCGGCGCGTCCCGCGCTGCGAAAAATTTACGAGTCCAATGAACAAGTACGACCCCACGTCCCTGATGGAGCGCCTGGCGCTGCCATCGCGTCGCCGTTTCGTGCAAGGGCTGACGCTCGGCGGCATCGTCGCCGGTTTCGTCCTGGATGCGCGCTCGGCGCGCGCCGCGCCGCCGGCGCCGCGAGTTCCCGTGCTTTCGGGCACCGAGTTCGATCTCTCGATCGGCGCAATGCCGGTCAACATCACCGGCGCACAGCGCAAAGCCACCGTTGTCAACGGCTCGCTGCCCGCGCCCATGCTGCGCTGGCGGCAGGGCGATACCGTCACTCTGCGTGTACGCAATACGCTGCCGACGACAAGTTCGATCCACTGGCACGGAATCATCCTGCCTGCCGACATGGACGGCGTGCCCGGCCTGAGTTTTATGGGCATCGCGCCCGGCGAAACCTACACCTACCGCTTCAAAGTGAACCAGAGCGGCACGTACTGGTATCACAGCCATTCGCGTTTCCAGGAACAGACCGGCCTGTACGGCGCCATCGTGATCGAACCGCGCGAGCCGCGTGCGCGTGCCGACCGTGATCACGTGGTGTTGCTGTCCGATTGGAGCGACAGCGATGCGGAGTGGCTGTTCGCGACGCTGAAAAAGCAAGGCGATTACTTCAACTTCGGCAAGCAGACAGTCGGCGATTTCCTGCGCGACACGCATGCGCAGGGGCTCGGCGGTGCGCTCGCCGATCGGCGCATGTGGAATCAGATGCGCATGAATCCGACCGATCTCGCCGACGTGTCGGGTTACGCCTACACCTATCTGATGAACGGGGCGTCGCCCGCGTCGAACTGGACCGCGCTGTTCGCGCGCGGCGAGAAAGTACGCCTGCGCTTCATCAACGGCTCGTCGATGAGCTTCTTCGACGTGCGCATTCCGGGCCTGAAGATGCGCGTAGTCGCCGCGGATGGGCAGGAAGTCGAGCCGGTCACCGTCGACGAATTCCGCATCGGCACGGCGGAAACGTACGATGTGATCGTCGAGCCCGACGCCGACCGCGCCTACACGATCTTCGCGCAGTCGATGGATCGGTCAGGTTACGCGCGCGGCACGCTCGCGCCGCGGGAGGGGATGAGCGCCGATATTCCCGCGCTCGATCCACGCCCACTGCTGACGATGCGCGACATGATGGGTGAGATGGATCATTCGTCGATGCCCGGCATGGATCATTCGAAGATGGACCACGGCTCGATGCCGGGCATGAAAGGTATGGAGGGAAGTTGCGGCGGCATGGCCGGCATGGCGATGCCTGCAACGCCGACGCCGTTGAAGAGGGGGCCGACGATCGACATGCTCGTGCCGACGCCGCGCACGAACCTCGACGACCCCGGCATCGGCCTGCGCGACAACGGCCGCCGTGTGCTGACCTACGCCGATCTGCATACGCCGGGTGTGCCGATCAGCGCGGAAACGCAGCGCGATATCGAATTGCATCTGACGGGGCACATGGAGCGCTACATCTGGTCGTTCGACGGCAAGAAGTTCTCCGACGCCAAACCGATCCAGCTCAAGCACGGTGAGAAAGTGCGCATCACGTTGATCAACGACACGATGATGACGCATCCGATCCACCTGCACGGGATGTGGAGCGAGATGGAGACGCCGCAGGGCGAGTTTCAGGTCAGGAAGCACACGCTTGTCGTGCAGCCGGCGCAGAAGGTGAGTTATCGCGTCAGCGCGGATGCGATCGGCAGTTGGGCCTATCACTGCCATCTGCTTTATCACATGGAAGCGGGCATGTTCCGCGTCGTGGAGGTGGCATGATGCGTTACGCCAACCTCATTGTTCTCGCCAGCCTATTAATGATGTCGACGTTCGGTCTCCATGCGCAGGAGTCATCGCAAGACGAGCATGCACATCATGCGATGGCGGCGAAGCCAAAGGAAAAAACCGCGGCGAAAAGTGTGGAGAAGTCGGAATCCGCGCCCTCGGATGAGCACGCGCATCATCACGGCCACACCGCAGCGCCATCGCAAACGCAGGGCGACAATCCGCCGGCGGTCGACGACCACATTTCGCCGGACCCTCCCCAGCATGTCATGGCGCCGATGTCGGACGTGGAGATGTCGCGCGTGATGCAGATGGACGACACCGCTAGCCTCTTCATGTTCAAGCTTGACACTTTCGAGCGCGCGAAAAGCGACGATGCGTATTCGACCGCGTGGAACGCGCAGGCATGGTACGGCGGCGATTTCGACAAGCTGTTGCTGCGCACCGAGGGCGAGCGCGAGCATGGTGCGACCGATGCGCGCGTCGAAGCGTTCTGGAATCATGCCTTCGCGAGCTACTGGGACTGGCAACTCGGCGTGCGCCGCGATTTTGGCAGCGATCCGGCGCGTAACTGGGCCGCGTTTGGCGTGCAGGGCCTCGCGCCGTACTGGTTCGAAGTGGAAGCGGCGGCATATGTTGGCGAGGGCGGACGCACCGCGTTCGGCTTGCGCGCCGAGTACGAGCTTCTGCTGACTCAACGCCTGATATTGCAGCCGGAAGCCGAGGTCAATTTCTACGGAAGGAGCGACCGCGCTCGTGGCATCGCCTCGGGGCTGAATGATGCGGAGCTCGGTTTGCGTCTGCGCTACGAAATTCGTCGCGAATTCGCACCGTATATCGGCGTGGTATGGAAACATCGGCGCGAGGCGGACGGCGCTTTCCCGCCCACCGCAGATCGGGCGGGCACGGAGCGTCAAATCGTCGCCGGCCTGCGCCTGTGGTTTTAGGCGCGGCGGTGTCCTAAGCCGCCTCCAGCTCCGCATCCGCCAGCTGCGCCGCGCGCTTGATCGCCTGCGGCGGCAGCGCGTATTTGCGTACGAAGGCGCGACGCATTCGCTCCGGATCGCCGAAGCCGGTTTCGCGAGCGATTGTTTCGATCGAATGATCGCTCGTTTCAATCAAGGTCTTCGCTGCCTCCAAGCGCAGGTTCTCGACGGCTTTCGCGGGCGAGTGTCCAGTCTCGATATGGAACACGCGGCTGAATTGGCGCGGGCTCAGATGCGCGACCTCGGCCAGCTCCTCGACCGAAAGTGTCTTACGCAGGTTGTGCCGCGCATAGCTCAACGCCGTCTGGATGCGGTCGGACTGCGGGTCGAGTTCAAGCAGCGCGGAGAATTGCGACTGGCCGCCGCTGCGCCGATAGTAGACAACCATGCGGCGCGCGATCGAGCGCGCGAGTTCGCTGCCGAAATCGTCCTCGACGAGGGCGAGGGCGAGATCGATGCATGCGGCCATGCCGGCGGAGGTCCACACGCCGTCGTCGGCAATGAAGATGCGGTCTTCCTCGACCTTCACTTGCGGATAGCGCCGCTGCAGTTCGCGCGCTTTGAGCCAATGTGTCGTCGCGCGATGGCCGTCGAGCACGCCGGCAGCGGCGAGGACGAACGCGCCCGTGCAAATCGCCGCGGTGCGCCGCGATTTCACGTGCGCTTTGCGCACGAATCCGGTCAGGCCCGGCGACGGTTCGGCGACGGCGAGGTCGCCCATGACGATGAGCGTATCGAAGTTGGCGCGCGCGAACGGCCGCGTCTCGACCGCGATGCCGGCCGATGTGATGACCGCACCGCCCTGTTCGGAAAGAAGCCGGATGTCGTAGCGCGGGTGCGGCGCTTGCCGATTGGCCATCTCGAACACGGTCACGGCTGCCAAATCGAGAATCTGGAAGCCGGGGAAGACGACGAAGCCGATACGTTTCATAACGCTGAGCCTTGGGAGAAGACGAATGTCCTAAAACGAGGTAATTATGACATTCAGGACATAGTCTGCGCGCGCAGACTGCGTCCCGTCAAATTCCTCTGCGGCGCGTTGCCGCGAATCCCCTACGAACCCAAGGAGCAGTGTCATGAATACCCCCATCCGCAAAGGCACGATTGTCGTCACCGGTGCCTCATCGGGCATCGGCGCGGTCTATGCCGATCGCCTCGCGCGGCGCGGCCACGATCTCGTTCTCGTCGCACGCGATGCGAACAAGCTCAAGGCGCTTGCCGCGAAGCTCAGCACCGAAACCGGGCGCAAGATCGAGGTTCTCGTCGCGGACCTCACCTTCAAGGCCGACATGCATCGTGTTGAAGATCGCCTGAGCAACGATGCGAACATCACCGGCCTCATCAATAACGCCGGCGTTGCCGCCAGCGCGAAGTTGGTTGATGCCGATCTCGATCAGCTCGAGGCGATGATCGTGCTCAACGTGACCGCGCTCACGCGCCTGGCCGGCGCCGCGGCGCGCAGCTTCGTGGCGCGCGGCGGCGGCACGATCGTCAATATCGCCTCGATCGTCGCGCTCGCGCCGGAGCTCCTGAACGGCACGTACAGCGGCTCGAAAGCCTATGTCCTCAGTTTCACCCAGTCGATGCACCACGAACTTGCGGACAAGGGCATCCGCGTGCAGGCGGTGCTGCCGGGCGCAACGATCACCGATTTGTGGGAGAAGAGCGGCGTGCCGGTGACGGATCTGCCGAAGGAGTGGCTCATGAGCGCCGAAGAAATGGTCGATGCCGCGCTCGCCGGATTGGATCAAGGCGAGCTGGTCACGATTCCGGCGCTGCCGGACATCGCCGATTGGAATGCCTACGAAGCCGCGCGCAAGGCGCTCGCGCCGGGTCTTTCGCGCCAGCACGCGGCGGCGCGCTATCGTATCGGCAAGCAGCAGGCGGCGTGAGCTGACCGTTCGTCCTCGCGCGACGTAGCTGCGCGAGGACGACTAGCTAAGCAGCACCGAAGTCATCGACACCGTGCCGAAATAGCCGATGTTGTGGAACGACGCGACATCGCTGTCGCGTCGCGCCCCGAGCACGTAGAGCAGTGGCAGATAGTGCTCAGGCGTCGGCACCGAAAGATCGGCTTCGCGACCGAGCGCATGCCAGTCGAGCAAATCCTCGACGCGGCCTTCGGCAATGCGCGCGCGCACCGTTTCGTCGAAGTGCACCGCCCAGTCAGTCGGGCGCGGATCGCGGAAATTGAGCAGGCGCAGGTTATGCACGATGTCGCCGCTGCCGAGAATCAACACGCCTTCGTCGCGCAGCGCGGCAAGCTCATTGCCGAGTGCGTAATGAAAGGCGCCGGGCCGTGAGGTGTCGATACTCAATTGCAATGTCGG
>Ga0070685_10001852_pt1 | contig 11037 bp, 13 predicted proteins | sample KBSS13LmetaG_FD_65651 | JGI IMG/M metagenome (GOLD analysis project Ga0070685, IMG submission 65651) | Switchgrass rhizosphere microbial communities from Kellogg Biological Station, Michigan, USA - KBS S1-3L metaG | ecosystem: Host-associated > Plants > Roots > Rhizosphere ...
AGATGGAAGACCCGGACGCAATTGTCATGGTCGCGGGGACGCTCGCGTGGGCAGCAGGCGGCGCGGGGCTTACGGACCAGTTTCACAGCGCCGAACGGCTGGCTGTGAAGCTGGTGCCCTTGTACAGGACGCACGCTGCGTCGGCGCTGGCCGCAATCGCGTCGGGTGCGCGCGTGCTCGGGAAGTGGAGCGACGTCGAGCGCTACGCGTCCATGGCCCTGCCACTCGCGCGCGAACGGCGCGACAGGTGGGCGGAAGCCACCTCGCTAGACCTGCTGGCGGCGGTGGGTGAGGATGCACCGCCGCCGTCCGAAGGGGTACCGGCCGCTCCCGCTTTGGAAGTCTCCCGCCGCTTGGCGGCCCGCCTGTACAGGTGGCGGGGAGCGGGGTCGAGGGTGAGCGTCCGACCACGTTGAACCCGCTCTAGTTGCCGCCACCGAGGAACGGTCCACCAGCCGCAGGCCCGCTGTTCGTTGATGCGGTGTGCGTTGAATCGACAACGTTTCCGCCGCCCAGGAACGGCCCCCCGTCCATCCGAGGATCGGGGGCCGCTCTGTTCGATGTAACGGGCGTCTGGCCGCAGGCTAGCGCCCCAGCCACCGCGAGGACCGCCAAGAGGGTTCGTAGGCTTCGCATGGGAGTTTTTCCTTGTCAGGACGGGGGAGAAACAGGCGGGGCCGCCATTGTAAACTATGTATACCATACGCAATCCGCCACGAAGCACCACCAACCGCTTCGCGCCAAGAAGTGCTCGTATTGGGATGCCTCGGTGGCCTCGTACTCTACCGCAGGGCTGACTTTTCCGTGACGGATTTTCGTCACCAGCCGGAGCCCCCATACCCGTTGAACAGGCTGCTGGGGCCTTCCTGGCTTGGAACAAAAGGGGGGAAGATGGTCGGAGAGGAACAGCACGAACGGGAAGCGGCGACAGTGGCGATGCACACGACTTGGGCGGGATTGTCGTTCCTTGAAGAGATCAACCTTGCCGAGATGCGCGCGATTCTCTCCATCCCGCTGGACGCGAAGACGACAACGCGCAAGGCGCTCACGGCGGAGCTGGGGATCAGTCCCTACATGCTTGCGAGCTTCCTAGGCGGGGGCAACCTGCGGGAGCCGGACTACAACCGCGTTGCCGCGTGGTGCGCGGACAAGCCCACACCGCAGGTATCGCCGTACGTCGTGGCGGTTGGGCTCCTGTGCCACTGGTTGCGGCCCCGGCAGGTCGGCCCGGCGCGGCGCGCGGTGTGGGCCTCGATCCGCCGCATGTACGCGAGCAAGGGCGTCTCCATTCCACCATTCGCCACGGCGGAAGTCGATGTCCTCTTTCTCCCGCCCGCCCGTCAAACCGCGGACAATTTACAGGAGCATCCTCAATGGTAGATGCGAGAACGGGTGAGGCTGCGTTTCTGGTAAGTGCGGCCCGACTGGCGGTCGAGCGCAGTTCCATCCGAGACGTAGCAGCACAAGCCGGCGTCAGCCACGGCGGAATGCACAACCTCATCAACGGCAGCACGGACCGAATCAACGGCGCAACGCTCCGAAAGCTTCGCGCGTGGTATCTGCGTGAATGGGCGGCCGGTGGCGACAGCCTGACACCGGAGATTGCCGAGTACGTCCTGGTTGAACAGGTGCTGGCACCGATTCAAGCGAACGTGCGTGCGGGCGCAGCGCTGGAACTGGTGCGCTCCTTGGAACGGATCTACGATAGCCACGACGCACCGCATCCAGCGTGGCTCAGTGCTGTTCGCAGCAAGTGCTAGGGTAGGGCGCTCTTGGAAAGGAGCCGCTACCACGACTAGAACGCGAGAGAGGGACGGCACCCGCCCGTCCCTCTCTTTGCTACCCGCGTCTTCGCAGGTCCACGACCGCGACCACTGCTAGAACAACGGTCGCAGCCGTGACAACGGCCTCTAACATCCGCCTTCAATCTGCACGAGCTCTGCGGGCCGCGCTATCCGCACTGGTTTGCATCTTCCAGTGCAAAGTAATCGGCCCGGGTGACCTCAACGTGAAAGTACAGACACCCTTCCGAACTGCGGCACCAAGTCGCTCCACCGTTGTTTTCACCGCCGTATTCCCGCCCTCGGCGGCGGGCTTTCTGTCGGTTTATGGTGCGGTGGTTCCCTCTGCGGCCTCTGCGGCTCTGCGGGAGACGGCCGTTGCCGTTACCGCAGTTGCAGCGCGGCGGACACGATGAACGACAGGAAGAGCGCGGCCACGCCGATGGTGACGGCGGCGTGGTAGCGCTCGTTGCGGCTGACGGCGAGCGAGCCCACCAGCACGGCCGAGACCGCGTTGCTCACCGCGCCGAAGTCCGTGATCGAGCCCGCCTGCAGCCCGCGCCGGATTGCGTCGAGCACCGGGCCCATCGCCACGAAGGCGAAGAACCAGCCGCGCGAGCCGTAGTAGTACTCCCGCAGGTCGTAGCGCTCGCCCTTCTCGATGTCCGGCAGCGTGAACGCCGCCGCCAGGTAGAGCGAGACCGGGCTCAGCAGCACGAAGAGGAAGTAGAAGAAGTTCCAGACCGTCTCCTGCCGCAGCGCGTAGCTCGCCCACCACCACTCCACCTGCGCTACGAAGATCAGCGCCGCCCACAGCAGCGACAGCCAGTAGAGCCGCACGCGGTCGCGGGCCTGCACCAGCCGGTGCACGCTCATCAGCAGCTGGGTGATCCCCAGGCCCAGGATGATCGACACCAGGACGGAGATGTGCTCGAACGGCGAGACGGTGTCCACGCGGAGTCGGCTTCGTTTCGGCAGGGCGGCCGGGAGGGAGCGACGGGAGCCGGGAAGGTCCACTCGCGCCGCGGCTGCGTCAACCCGCGGGCCGGCCGAAGCAGGCTGCCGGTGCAAACCGTTTGAAAGAAGTCCACCCACCTTGCGGCCCGGCGCCGGTTGCGATCCCTTTCTCTCGATCCCGGCCCTTTCCATCCCCCAACGTTCGTGCAATGGACTACCGCGCCGAGACCTGGGCCGCGCTGCAGCGCGTCCGCGAGCGCTCGCCGCTCGTGCACAGCATCACCAACTACGTGTCGATGGACGTCACCGCCAACGCGCTGCTCGCCGTCGGCGCGGCGCCCGCGATGGTGCACGCCGCGGAGGAGGTGGAGGAGTTCATGGGGATCGCCCACGCGCTGGTGGTGAACATCGGCACGCTCTCGCCGCCGTGGGTCGACGCGATGCGGCTGGCGGTGGACCGCGCGGTGGCGCTCGGCAAGCCGTGGGTGCTGGACCCCGTGGGCGCGGGCGCCACACGCTACCGCACCGAGACGGCGCGCGACCTCGCCGAGCGTCGGCCCACGGTGATCCGCGGCAACGCCTCCGAGATCCTGGCCGTCGCGGGGGCGGCGCAGGCCACCCGCGGCGTCGACAGCGCGCACGCCTCGTCCGACGCGGTGGAGTCGGCGCGGGCGCTCGCGCGGCAGCTCGGGTGCGTGGTGGCCGTCACCGGCGCGGTGGACTACGTGACGGACGGCGCGCGCACCCTCTCCGTCGCCAACGGCGACCCGATGATGACGCGGGTGACGGCGCTCGGCTGCTCCGCGACGGCGCTGGTGGGCGCCTTCCTCGCCGTGCACGACGACACGGTGTTCGCCGCCACGGCTGCCCTCGCCGTGCTTGCCGTGGCGGGGGAGATGGCGGCGCGTGAGTCCCCCGGCCCCGGCACCTTCCGCCTGAAGCTGCTCGACGCGCTCTATACGATGGACGCCCAGGCGCTGGAGGCGGTGCGGATCGCGCAGCAGGTGAGCTTCAGCGCCAAAACTTGACGCTTGCCCCTTGCTGCCTGATCTCGCAGGTTCCGAGCGTCGGCTGAGACTCTTGCTCGAGCCCAGGAGCGCCTGATGCAGCGCGAGTTCGACGTCGTGATCGAGCGCGACCACGAAGGCTATTACGTGGCGTCCGTGCCGGCGCTCCCCGGCTGCCACACGCAGGCGCGCTCGTTGGACGAGCTGATGGAGCGGGTCCAGGAGGCCGTTGAGCTCTGCCTGGAAGTAGAAGGCAGCGACGCCGAGCCTCTCGCCTTCGTGGGCGTTCAGCGAATCACGATCGCCGCGTGACCCGGCTTCCGAGGCCCACCGGCTCCGATGTCGTTCGTGCCCTGGCGAAGGCCGGGTTCCAGGATGTCCGCATCAAAGGCAGCCATCACTTTCTGCAGCATCCCGACGGCCGATCCACCGTCGTACCGGTGCATGCCGGCGAAACCATCGGCCCGGGCCTCATGGGCAAGATCCTTCGCGACATCGGGTTGAGCGCGGAGGAATTCGTCGCGCTTCTCTGAGCTCTTGGGGAGCGCGTCCCTATCCATCGCGCCCGTGTCGGGCCGCGAATACATTGCCCCCGTTCGAACTGACTGAATCACAACCCGGGAGAGGTCGATGAAGCTCGGACGTGTGGGGGCCGCGGCGCTGGTGGCGCTGGGGCTCGGGGCGAGGCCGGCGTACGCGTGGGACGAGCTGGGGCACCGGGTGGTCGCGCGGATCGCGTGGGACCACCTGACCCCGCAGGCGCAGGCCGCCGCCGTGCGCCTGCTGATGAACGCCCCCGCGAACTCGGGGATCCCCGCGCTGGCGTCGGACGCGATGGAGGCGGAGCGCGGGCGCGAGCTGTTCGTGATGGCGGCGGTGTGGCCGGACATGATCCGCAGCACCGGCTCCGTCGGGAACCGCTACGCGCACTCGAACTGGCACTACGTCAACTTCTTCTGGGAGCAGCAGGTTCCCGGCGGCCCGCCGATCGACCGCCCGGACAAGGGCACCGACGGCGAGCTCCTCCACCAGCTCCCCGGCCTCGCCGCGACCCTGGCGGACCCCGCGGCCTCCGACTCGGCGCGGTCGCTCGCGCTGGCGTGGATCCTCCACCTGGTCGGCGACGCGCACCAGCCGCTGCACAACAGCGCCCGCATCACCCCGCAGGACCCGCAGGGCGACCGCGGCGGCAACCTCTTCCTCCTCGGCGGGCTGTATCCGCGCAGCAACCTGCACGGCTACTGGGACTCGGTGGTCGGCTTCTCCGTCCCCTGGCGCATCGGCGACCGCACCGAGGCCGACTACGTGGGGCACATCTCCGCGCTGCTCGCGCGGCGGTACACGCCCGGCTGGGCCCGCGGACGGCTGCTCCCGGGGCAGTTCGAGCAGTGGTCGCGCGAGGGGCTGGCCGTCGCCGAGCGCTCGCTCTACCCCGTCTGGCTGGTGCGCGGACAGCCCGCGCCGGCGCGCTACCACGACGTCGCGTGGCCGGCGGCCCAGCCCCGGCTCGCCCTGGCCGGCTACCGCGTCGCCGAGCTGCTGAACCGGACGCTGGGGGGATGAGTATCGCGCGCGATTGCATCTCCCGGGGAGTGGGGCGTACGCAGTAAGCCGATCCGCGCCCCGGTGCGCGCGGACCCGATTCGACCGCTTCGGATCGGGTCCGCTGTTTTCGGCGTCAAAATTCTTGTCGGGTCGCATGGTTCCGCGCAACTTGACACCCCTGGACTTCTGAGGGCGCTGTTTCGTACTCCACCGTGGAGAGGTACAGATGGACCGGAGGTTCCAGCGGCTGGTCTCGATGCTCGAGAAGCGGTACGACGATTTCTTCGCGGCGGGGGAGCACATCCCGTTCGGGCTGCGGCTGGCGGGCGGGCCGCAGCACCGGTTCGGGAGCGCCGAGCCGGCCTTCACCCTGGTGGTGAAGGACCGCAACGCGGTGGCGGCGCTCAGCACCCTCGACCTGATGGCGATCGGCGAGGCGTACCTGGCCGGCGCGCTGGACGTGGAGGGCGACATCCTGCGTGTGCTCTCGCTGCGCGACCTCTTCAAGGACCGGCACCCGCTGCTCTGGGCCTGGAAGTTCATCCGCCCGCTGATGTTCGGGCAGGTGAAGAGCGACGCGCGCTTCATCTCCGAGCACTACGACGAGGACCCGGACTTCTTCCTCACCTTCCTGGATAGCCAGCACCGCTGCTACTCGCAGGGGGTGTTCGAGCACGACGACGAGCCGCTGGAGACGGGGATCCGGCGCAAGCTGGACTTCGCGCTCGACGCCATCGGCGTGCGCGAGGGCGAGCGGGTGCTGGACGTGGGGGGCGGCTGGGGCGCGTGGACGGAGTACGCGGGGGAGCGCGGCATCCGGGTGACGTCGCTGACCATCTCGCAGGCGTCGGAGCGGTTCATCAACGCGCTGATCCAGCGGAAGAAGCTCCCCTGCCGGGTGGTCCGCGAGCACCTGTTCGCGCACCACCCCGCGGAGCGCTACGATGCCATCGTCAACCTCGGCGTGACCGAGCACCTGCCGGACTACGCGCGTACGCTGAAGAAGTACGCCAGCCTGCTGAAGCCCGGCGGCCGCGTGTGCCTGGACGCGAGCGCCAGCCGCCGGAAGTACGACGTCTCGGCGTTCTTCGAGAAGCACATCTTCCCGGGGAACGGGTCGCCGGTGTGCATCCACGACTACCTGGGCGAGGTGGCACGGTCGCCGTTCAGCGTGCTGGGCGTCTACAACGACACCCGCAACTACGAGCTCACCACGCGCCACTGGGCCGAGCGCCTGGACGCGCACCGCGACGAGGTGGAGCGGCGCTGGGGGAAGGCGCAGTACCGCCGCTTCCAGGTGTACCTCTGGGGGTGCGTGGACGGCTTCCGGCGAGACGTGGTGCAGGCGTACCGTTGGGTGCTGGAGCTCGGCGGTGGCGAGGGCCAGGGCTTCCACACGCGCGAGTCCTCGGCCACCGCCGTGGTGAGGCGGGTCCCCGCGCTGGCGATCGGGCCGACGGAGTAGCTAGAATCTCCGGCTCAGCTACGGAAAGTCTCTCACAGGGGTCACGGAGGTCACGGGGGAACAGCCTGTGCCTCCGTGACCCCTGTGGCCTCTGGGAGAGACCCGGCTGGGCCTGGACTACGGAAGGAATTCGAGGATGAGCGAACGCGAGGCGGTGGTGATCGGCGCGGGGGTGTCGGGGCTCACCTGCGCGCTGCGGCTGGTCGAGGCCGGGTGGCGGGTGCGGGTGTGGGCGGCGGAGCCGCCGGCGCGCACCACCTCGGCGGTGGCGGCGGCGATCTGGTATCCGTACCGCGCCGGTCCCGCCGACCTCGTGGAGGCGTGGGGAGAGCGGAGCTTCGCGGTCTTCGCCGGGCTCGCGGCCGATCCCGAGACCGGGGTGCGGATGGCGCCGGGGACGGAGCTGATGGCGCCGGGCGGCGACCCGTCCGACGTGCCGGGGTGGGCGGCGCACATCCCCGACTTCCGCGTGGCGGACGCCGACGCGCTGCCGCCGGGGCGAGCGGGGTGGGTGGGGTGGACGTTCACCGTGCCGATCGTCGACACCTCCGTGTACCTCGGCTGGCTCGAGGGGCGGCTCCGGCGTGCGGGGGTGACGGTCGAGATCAAGCGCGTGGCGTCGCTCGCGGAGGCGGGGGAGGCGGCGCCGCTGGTGGTGAACTGCTCGGGTCTCGGCGCGCGCGAGCTGGCCGGCGACGCCGCGCTGCGCCCCGTGCGCGGGCAGCTGGTGCGGGTGGAGAACCCGGGGCTGACGCGCTTCTGGCTGGACGACTACAACCCCGGCGGCCTCACCTACATCGTCCCGCGCCGCGGCGACTGCATCCTCGGTGGAACGGCGGAGGACGACGTGGAGGACCTCTCCCTCGACGAGGCGGAGGGCGAGGCGGTCCGCCGCCGCTGCGTGGAGCTGGAGCCCGCTCTCGCCGGCGCGCGGGTGCTGGAGCTCCGCGTGGGCCTGCGCCCGTGGCGTCCGGAGATCCGCCTGGAGGCGGAGACGCTCCCCGGCGGCGCGCGCGTGATCCACAACTACGGCCACGGTGGCGCCGGCGTCACCCTCTCCTGGGGATGCGCCGAGCGGGTGGTGGAGCTCGCGAACGGCTGAGAAGGACCGACATCTCTCCGCCTCCTCGGGCTCTTACGGATCCGTCTCACGCAGAGCCGCAGAGCCGCAGAGAAGGAACGGTTCACTCCCCTCTGCGGCTCGGCGGCTCTGCGTGAGAATGCTGTTTTGAGGTCTGCGCCCCACTTCATCCCACCGCCCTCCCTCTATCTCCAGAATTTCGCTATTTTAGTCGTGCCTGCCTGACCTGTTCGCCCGCATCTTCATTCGGCTTATCTTCGCCTTGACGCTCCGTAAACGCACGTTAGCTTGCTGCGGTGGGGAAAAGTGGGTAATTGTGGGAGACTGAGGGGATCTCACCCTCCGCCGGAGCCGCATGAGCGGGTATCTCGGGAGCTTTCAGCACCAGATCGACGAGAAGGGCCGGCTCAGCCTCCCCGCGCAGTTCCGGCGGGAGCGCGGCGAGCAGGCCCTGGTGCTGGTGCACGTCTTCCCGGACTCGCTCACCCTCTACCCCGAGGACACCTGGGCCGGCGTGCAGGAGAAGCTGCGCGAGGCCATGCGCGGCTCGGCCACCAGCCGGGCCTGGGCGCTGCGGCTGACGGCCAACACCGTCGTCGCGGAGCCCGACAAGCAGGGGCGCATCCTGGTGCCCCAACGGATGCAGGACGCGGTCGGGATCACGGGCGCCGCGCTGGTGGTGGGCGCCATCGACCGCATCGAGATCTGGAATCCCGAGCGCTTCACCGCCGTGACCGCCCCGGCGGAGCAGTCGGACGACATCACCCTCAAGGTCTTCGGATGACGCCCACCCCTCGCCGCGGAGGCGACGTGATCCTCCCTGCGTTCGACCAGCCCCGGGCCGCGCGCCCCGCGCCGCACCCGGTGCTCTGCGCGCTCGACCGGCACCTGGGGCCCTTCGAGCCGCTCCCGGAGCTCGCCGGCTTCCTGGGGGCGGACTGGTGCCGCTGCCGCGGCTGCCGCAGCACGCTGACCGCGGCCACCGCCCTCCGGCAGCGCGCCGCGGCATGACCGATTTCTCCTCCGCCTACCATGCGCCGGTGATGGTGGAGGAGGTGATGGCGGTGCTGCGCCCCGAGCGCGGCGGGACCTACCTGGACGGCACGCTGGGCGGCGGAGGACACGCCGAGGCGCTGCTGGAGCGCGGGCCGGACGCACGGCTGATCGGCGTCGATCGGGATCCCGACGCGCTGGCGGAGGCGGGAAGACGGCTGGAGCGGTTCGGCGGGCGGGTGCGGCTGGTGGCCTCGCCCTTCGCCGGGGCGGTGGAGGCGGCGGGGGTGGGGAAGGGGACGCTGGACGGCGTGCTGCTGGACCTGGGGATCTCGTCGCACCAGATCGACGTGGCGGAGCGTGGGTTCACCTTCCGCGAAGGCGCGCCGCTGGACATGCGGATGGGGCAGGCCAGTGCCAGCGAGCCCACCGCGGCCGACCTGCTGAACGAGCTGGACGAGGCCGAGCTCGCGAGCCTCTTCTGGAAGTACGGCGAGGAGAAGCGCTCGCGGATGCTGGGCCGGGTGATCGTGGAGATGCGCGGGCGCGCGCCGTTCGCGACCAGCGACCACCTGCTGGAGGCCATCGGCCGCGCGATGCCCCGCGCCGACGCCGGCGACCGCGCCAGGATCTTCCAGGCGCTCAGGATCGCGGTGAACGGCGAGATCGAGCAGCTGGAGGCGGCGCTCCCTGCCTTCCGCGACGCGCTGGGGACGGGCGGGGTGTTCGCGGTGCTGAGCTACCACTCGCTCGAGGACCGGCCGGTGAAGAACGCCTTCCGCGACTGGAGCCGCGCCTGCACCTGCCCGCCGGGGCTCCCGGTGTGCGCCTGCGGCGGCGTCGCGCAGGGCGAGGCGATCACCCGCAAGCCGGTGATGGCGTCCGCGGACGAGGTCGAGCGGAACGTGCGGGCCCGCAGCGCCCGCCTGCGCGCGTGGAGGCACGCGTGAGCCGCCCCGCCGCCGGTCCGAGCCGCTGGGAGGCCCCGCGGGCGAAGGCCGAGGCGCGCGGCGCGCGGCGGCGGTCGCGGCTGGGGTGGATCGCGTACGCGGCGCTGCTGGTGGCCGCGCTGGCGAGCGTGGTGTGGAGGCAGACGGTGGGGCGGGAGCGCTTCCGGGAGCTGGAGACGGTGCGCGAGGAGGTGGCGGTGGCCGAGGCCGAGCGTGACGAGCTGACGACGCGCATCCTGGAGCTGCAGCGGCGCGACCGCATCGCGCGGTACGCGCAGGAGCGGCTGGGGATGCACGTGGCGCGAGACGAGGAGGTGGTGCTTCTCCCCGTCCCCGCCTCGGCCGCGCCGCGCCCCGACTCCGCCGCGGAGGACGGGCGATGAGCGCGGCCCCGGGGAACGGCATCGGCGTGGACGAGCGGCTGATGCGCCGCCGCTCCTGGCTCGCCGTGGCGCTGGGCCTCACCGCGCTGCTGATCGTCGGCCGCGCGGTGCAGCTCCAGGGGTTCCAGGGGGACCGCTGGCGCGGCGAGGCCGAGCGCCAGCAGCAGACGCGCGTTCCGCTCCCCGCGCGCCGCGGCGCCATCTACGACCGCGACGGGGTGGCGCTGGCGCTCACCCGCGAGACCTTCGCCGTCTCCATCGCCCCGCGCGAGGTGCGCGACCGCGACGACGCCGTCCGCCGCCTGACCCGCGCGCTGGGGCTCCCCCGCGCCGAGGCGCGCCGGGCGACCGATCGCGCCCGCGCCTGGGTGGTCCTCCCCGGCCGCTTCACCGTGGAGCAGCGCCGCGGGCTGGGCGAGCTGCGCGGCTTCTACGTGGAGCGCCGGCTGGAGCGCTTCTACCCGCAGGGCGAGGTGGGGCGCGAGGTGCTGGGCTCCGTCTCCGGCGACGGGCGGGCGATGGGGGGGATCGAGCAGGCGATGGACTCGCTGCTGCGCGGCACCGACGGCTTCTCCGTCCTCCGCCGCGACGCGCACGGGCGCAAGGAGGCGACGCTCTCCCTCCCCGCGCTCCCGCCGCGCGACGGCGACGACGTGGTGCTCTCCATCGACTTCGACCTGCAGGAGATCGCCGACGCCGCGCTCGCCGAGCAGGTGCGCGCCACCCACGCCTCCGGCGGCGACCTGATCCTCACCGACCCGCGGACGGGCGAGATCCTGGCGGCGGTGTCCAAGCGGCCGGCGTCGCGCGACCTCTCCGCCTTCATCGAGCCGTACGAGCCGGGGTCCACGCTCAAGCCCTTCTTCGTCGCCGGG
>Ga0070685_10001853_pt1 | contig 11037 bp, 10 predicted proteins | sample KBSS13LmetaG_FD_65651 | JGI IMG/M metagenome (GOLD analysis project Ga0070685, IMG submission 65651) | Switchgrass rhizosphere microbial communities from Kellogg Biological Station, Michigan, USA - KBS S1-3L metaG | ecosystem: Host-associated > Plants > Roots > Rhizosphere ...
TCTACCTGGCCGATGGACGCTGCGAGGGGTCAATCAGGGGTCGGTTTCGTGGCGCCAACTACCCGCGCCGGCAGGGCGCGGCCGGGCTGTTCCGGCCCGACTTTCGCGCGGTCATCGAGACGGAGGACGGCGCGACGATCATGTTCGAGTGGCATGGATACGGGCGAGCCTACCCACCGGGCCGTCGTCAGATTGTGGGAGCCGTGTTCCACCTTAGTGACCACGAGCGCTACCGTCGGCTGAACGATGTCGTGTGCGTTTCCGTCGGAGAGGTGCGCCGAGCCGCGGATCCCAACCAGGCCGGGCCGGATCTGGTGATAGACATCGCCGAGCTGGTTTGGGAGCCCATTGATGAATGAGTGAGGAGAGAAGAAGGTCACCTGCGTATTAGGCAGTGCTCTATGCTAAGTTACTCTACTGCCTCAGCATGGGCCGTTAGCTCAGGCGGTAGAGCACCTGCCTTTTAAGCAGGGAGTCGTTGGTTCGAGTCCAACACGGCCCACCAAACGAACGTAACGGAAGCTCGGTCGAACGTACCGTTCTCCCGCGTGTAGGTCATGAGCAAGTCAGCGGCTCGCATCGCCGGTGCGGGGATCTTGTCTACCGATCCGCCACCAACATCTGCGCAAAGTGGGAAAGCTCCTCGGAGCTCAGATCCGAGACGATCCAGTAGGTCATGCCACCGTGAGCCTCATGGATGACGTGATAGCCCTGTCGCGTCCGCAAGCGTCCTCCTGAATCCCCGCTCTTTTCCTCCGGCCAGACGAATACGTTGATCCAGTGTTTGCGACGCTGGTAGACGAGGGCGGCAACGGGGCGTCCGCGCAGGTAGTCAAGCCGCCCGCCAATGAGGGGAAATCCCGACGTCACGAGGTCGACCACAGGGGGGGAGAAGTCCAGCTTGCCGTTGAACCACGGCTTCACCGTGTGCTGATCGGTGGAAGCAACGTCCGTCAGGTGGCTCGCCATGAGCGAGCGGACATGGCTCGACACCACCTCCCGCTCGACAGAGCCGAAGCCCGCCTGACTCTGAAGCATCGCGAAGATCCCTATGCCGCCGGCGACTACCAACACCGCGGCGGCGGCGCTCAGCCAGGCCTGGCTCGAGAGGTCCACGCGGCGGCGTCGCGTGGTCCGGCCGCGGCTAGCATGATCCCAAGCGGCCCTGCTCACGCGGTCTCTGAGGGAATCCGGCGCGCGGTGGTAGGGCGCCTCCGCACGTAACCGCTCGCCTAGCTCCGCCATGCGTGCCAGTGCATCGGCACAGCCGGGGCAAGCGTCCAGGTGCTGCTCGACTTCCCGGCTTCCCACCGGGTCGAGCTCGCCATCGTGGAATGCCGACAGTCGGTCCAGCACCTCGTTGCACGTCATCGCATCAGCCGTCCTTCTCTGTACCCGCGGGTCGCAAGGCGAGCTGGAGCTGCCTCCGCCCGCGAGCAAGGCGCGACATTACCGTCCCTATCGGCACGCCGGAGACCTGGGCGATCTCCTTGTACGACAGACCCTCCAGCTCGCGCAGCACCAGTACTTCTCGGAATTCGACCGGCAGGTGATCGAGCCCCTCGCGCACCGACAGCGACGCCGCCTTGCGCGCGAGCTCCACCTCGGGTCCTGAACCGGCCTCCTCCACCGTGTGCACCTCTTCGTCGAATTCCACGATCTCACTGCCGGCGCGCCGGTCGCGAAGGCGCGTGAAGCAGGTGTTCCGGACGATGCTCAAGAGCCAGGCGCGGCCGTCCGCCCCTCGGAAGTCGTCGAAGTGCCGGATCGCGCGAAGAAAGGCGTCCTGGACGGCGTCCTCCGCATCCTGTCCGTCGCGAAGGAGGTATCGCGCCAGATTGTGCGCGGCGTCCAGGTAGGGCAGGACACACTCATGGAAGCGGTCCAGCTCTCGCGCCGAGAGGCGACGCTGTGGGTCGGCCGCGTCAGATCTACTCACGCGCGGTCTTTCATCCAGGGAGACTCGTGGAGCACGCGATTTATTCCCGGCATGCCGGGCCTTTCGGCCCCAGGAATAACTTCGACTTCCAACGGGTCAGGGTCGGTGGAACGCAGCACAGTCCGATACCCAGACCTGGAGGTAGTCCATGAACACCGTGTCGAAGCTCCAACTCGCGGCCCTGATCCGGCTCCTACGCCCGCTCAACCTGCTCGGCCTAGGCCTAGCCCTGTGCACCCTCTCCTCGCGTGCCCATGCCGACGAGACGCCCAAGGCAAGCACCGTCCTGGTGAAGCTGTCCGAATGGAAGGTCACTCTCACTCCGAGCGTTGTTCCTCCGGGGCCCGTGGTGTTCGAGGTGACGAACTCCGGCAAGGTCCCGCATGCGCTTGAGATCGAGGGATCAGGAGTGGAGAAGAGTACACCGCGCCTCCTGTCCGGCGCCACCGCGACCCTGACGATGGATCTTGGCGCCGGCAAATACGAGGCGTACTGCCCTGTCGGCAAGGGCTCCCACAAGATGCTGGGAATGGAAAGCCACCTATCGGTCCGCAAGCAGGACGGAGACTACGGAACATCCGAGCACGCCGAGATGCATGGCGACATGCATGGGATGGCCGCCGGGCACGATGCCGACGGGAGCGGCGGCGTCAGGATCATGAAGGTGGTGGGAGGCGGGCCGGTGATCCAGATCCTGCCCGGCCCCTTTCCCTTCGCCGACAGCGCGATGGCCGTCATTCAGAGCCGCCCCGAGGACCAGAAGGCGGATCTCACCAAGAAGGCCCACGCGGGCCCCTACTCGAACAACGTGGCGAAGATCGCCGGGCAGATCTCGATCGTGGCGATCGACCGCGGAGCTTCCGGCGATTCGGTCTCCGGTGTGGCCCAGTTCACCGCAAAGGACGGCGCGCAGTGGAGGGTGGTCATGGACCGCGTGCAGACCAAGGACATTCCCTACAACCCGCGTTTCGGAGGCGTGATCATGGGACTCTTCTACCACGGCGCCTCGAATGTCCATACGCCGCTCGTGCCCACGATTCAGAGCTCCGTTGCGCTCTGGTCGGTGGCACACCTCTACAAGAACGACCAACTGGTCACGGACGACGCGATGGTTCACGTCATGCTTCTCTCGCGTACGCGCCGGACGAGCGATTGGGCGCTGGATTGCTGGGACTGCTCCGAACGGCCCGTGGAGGAGCTCCAGTTGCAGGTCACTTCGGCGCCGGGCAGCCCGCCCTTCGATACGCCAGGGGGCTTCCTGTTCGTGAACTGGGAGCGGTCGAGCGGCAAGGCCGTGGCGCTGTAGGCGGCGGCGTGTTAACTGCGAGACCGTCATGGGACTAACGCTCGATGAGAGACCGATCACGATGGGCGGGGACGGCGGCAACGTCGGCCTCGCCCGTCCCGCCCGTCGGAGCGCGGCGAATGTCGTTCCGGAGGCGGATGAATTTCGGTCGTGGTTCTCGCGCAAGGCGTGGGGCGTCTTCCTCCTCGTGCTCTACCCATTGCTCGCGGCCGCGCCGCTGGCGACCTTTGCCCTGTTGAATCCGATTTCCGATCACCTGCGCGGCGCGGAAGTGGGTACCGATTGCGCCGTCATCGGCTTTACGATTCTCGCGCTTCAGTTCGCGATCACCGCCCGCCTGTCCTGGGTTGAGGCGCCGTTCGGGCTCGACGTGCTCTTGGTGTTCCACAGGGCAATGGCGCTCGTGGCGACGGCGCTCCTCTGCGTGCACCCCGTCCTGGTGGCACAGGAGGAGGGATGGTCGCTGCTCACTGGTTGGCGGGTGCATTGGTACATCTGGGCCGGCCGCGCGGTGCTCGCGCTCCTGCTCCTGCACGTCGTCGTGAGCCTGTCGCGCCGGGCCATCCGCCTTCCCTACGAGAAGTGGCGGCGCCTGCACCAACGCTTCTCCCTCTCGGTCCTCACGCTGGGCTTCGCCCACAGCGTGGCGGCGGGCGACGACATGCAGGGCGGCGCGCTCCTCGTCTGGAGCTTCGTCATGGCGGTCGCCATCGCGGCATGGCTTCACAGCCGCGTCATCCTGCCCAGGCTGCTCCTCCGGCGGCCGTTTCGCGTGACCGAGGTGAAACCGGAGGCGCCACACGTCTGGACGCTGACCCTGGAGCGCCAGGGGGGCCGCCCGTTCCGTTTCGCCCCCGGGCAATTCCAGTTCCTGCGACTGCACAGCGCCGTGGTCCCCCCTGAGGAGCATCCCTTCACGATCGCGTCGAGTCCCGCACGATCGGGCCGGATCAGCATCACGATCAAGGAGAGCGGTGACTTCACATCCCGGGTCGGTCGAGTCCGCCCCGGAGACCTGGCCACGGTCCACGGGCCGTTCGGTCGCTTCTCGCACACCCTGTACCCCGACGAGGCGGATCTCGTATTCGTCGCCGGTGGAGTCGGGATCACGCCCCTGATGAGCATGCTTCGCAGCATGCGTGAGCGCTCCGAGCCGCGGCGCGTGCTGCTCGTCTACGCCAGCCGGACAGCCGCGGACATGCTGTTCACCGACGAATTGGAAGCCATGCAGGCTGGCGGGTGTCCCAGCTTGACGATCGTACCGGTCCTCGATGACGCGCCGGATGCATCGTGGGTTGGCGAGGTCGGGCGGCTTGACGCCGCCAGACTCGTCCGCATTTGCGGAGGCGCTGAAGGCAAGGCGTTCTACATGTGCTGTCCGCCCGGCATGATGACATCCCTGAATCGCGGACTGAAGCGCCTGGGCGTCAGCCCTCGCCGCATCCACGCGGACTATTTCTCACTCTGACCCTCGGAACCGAGAGGGAGCGACCTTGCAGCGTTTCCGATGGATGGGTCTGTACGTGATCTTCGTGACCGCAGTCTTGGCGTGCGTCATCGGCATCGTCGCGGCGCTTCGGACCTGACGCACGTACGGCCCCGCGACGGGTGGTTCTGGGTTTCCGAGGACCCCTGGGGCTCGCTTCCCCTACCACTACGGCCGCTGGGCGTTCGACACCGATTACGGCTGGGTCTGGGTGCCGGGGGACGGCGCCAGCGTGGGTGGCGTGGTGATATGGAGCGGGATGGGTCGGCTGGGCTCCGCTTCGTACATCATTGAACCCATGGGCCGCCTTGGGATCGTAGTATCTACGCATGACCACGACCTCGAACACCACCCGCCTCGTCTTCGACGAATCCATCTACCCAGCGGGTCACGCCCAGGCCGTGCACGATCACGAGTACGCGAACATTAGCATCGTCCTGTCCGGCTCCATCGAGGAGCGCGTGGGGAAGCGGTGCCACGAGGGGGTCGCGGGCCACGTGGTCTTCAAGCCGGCGGGGATTCCACACGCGAACCGGTGCCGTTCGAACGGAGCGCGACTCTTCCGGATCGAGATCCACGGCGCCGGTTCCGACGAGGACTTGCTGGGCAGGTGCAGTCTCCGAGACTACACGTGGGCCTCGGGGGGACCGGCGCTCGCCTTGATGCTCCGTGCCCGTCGCGAGCATCGGACATCCGACCCTGAAACCAATCTGGCTCTCGAGTGCCTCGCTCTGGAGGCTCTCGCGCGACTGCTAGGCTGCGACACGCGCCCGCCAAATCGCGATGCCCGCGGCCCCGAGCCGCCTTGGTTTCGACGGCTCCTCGATCGACTGCATACGCGTTCGGACGAGCCACTTCACGTCTCAGCACTGGCCCACGACGTCGGTGTGCACCCCGTGTACCTGGCTCGCGTGTTTCGAAAGCGTCTTCACGGGACCATCGGCGAGTACGTGCGCTGGCTGCGACTGGCGCGATCGATCGAGGCGATGAGACACCGCGGACGCCCGCTCGCGGACATTGCCCTGGAAGCCGGCTTCTACGACCAGGCCCACTTCACCCGGACGTTTCGTTCCGGCCTGGGCCGATCCCCGGCTGCCTACCGACGGGAGATCTGAACCCCACCCGCAGCCCCCGCAGGTTTCACCGGTACAAGATGCCTTCCGTCTGAAATCGCTACCATTCGTGCCGGTCCGGTCGACTCGTCTTCGGAGGCTCACGCTCATGCTCGGACGTTGCTTCATGCGAGTGCTCGCTGTCATCGCACTCGGCGCTGGCCTGCCCGGCCACGCGGGCGCGGCACCACCGCCACCGTCCCCCCCAGACTCGATCGATATCCAGGCGCCGTTCCTCCTCGGAAACGTGGACGTGAGCGCCTCGGCCATCGTGTTCTCGCTCGCAGGCGATCTCTGGGTCGTCGATCGCGCGGGCGGCTGCGCGCGCGCGTTGACGCGGGGCGCCGGGGAGGATGACCTGCCGTTCTTCTCCCCGGACGGCATGCGAATCGCGTGGACGCGGGGTGATGGCGCTGCCGGCGGCGATGTTTGGGTGGCATCGACCGGGGGAGGGGACGATCGACAGGTCACCTTCCATCCCAAGGCCGAGTACCTTCGGGACTGGTCCGCGGACGGGAAGACGCTCCTCATGACCTGCGCACGCGACGGCGATGGTCTGACCCGCGTCTACGAGGGCTCGCCTTCCGGAGGTCCCCAGGTAGCGCTGCCGCTTCCCTCGGGATACCAGGGCTCGTTCTCGCCGGACGGGAAACGGGTCGTGTACCAGCCGTATTCGATCCCGTTCGAGCGGAGCGAGTGGCGGTACTACCGCGGAGGCTCCACGAGTCCGCTCTGGATCGTCGACCTTGCGACGAGCCGTGTCGTGGACCGTCTGCCGAGGAAGAACGAGAATCTCAGGTATCCGATGTGGCTCGGAGATCGCATCTACTACCTCTCCGACGTCACCGGGGTGATGAATCTCCATGTGTACGACACGCGCTCCAAGCGCGCCCGGGCCCTGACGACGTTCCGAGATCACGGCATCGATGCGGCCGGCGCGGGTCCGGACGCGATCGTCTTCACGCGCCAGGGACGCATCCATCTCTTCGATCTTCGCACCGAGGCATCGCGTGAAGTCGCGATCACGCTGCGAGCGACGGCCGCGGGCCGGAGGCCGCGGGCGGTTCCGCTCGCCGACTATCTCGAGTCGGCCGTGCCGTCGCCCAAGGGCGATCGCCTGGCCATCGAGGCTCGCGGGGACATCTTCGTTCTGGAGCGAGCGAGCGGCCGGCTCCGAAATCTCACGCAAACGCCCGGTATCGCCGAGCGAAGCCCTGCCTGGTCGCCGGATGGCGCCCAGCTCGCGTATTTCTCGGATGCCTCGGGCGAGTACGCGCTGCATGTGAGAGGGGCCGATGGCGCCAACGCGGAGCGAGTGATCCGCGTCGAGGATCATCCCACCTTCTACCGCCACATCGACTGGTCGCCGGACGGGAAGCGCCTCGCGTTCAGCGACGCGCGGCTGCGTCTCTGGGTCGTCGACCTGCGCGACGGCGCCGCACGCGTCATCGACCAGTCGGAGTACGTCGCCCAGGGGGTGTACAGGACCACGTGGTCCAAGGACGGCGCGTGGCTCGCCTACGCCAAGGCGGACGGACGCGGACGGCGGGCGATCCGCGTCTGGAGCGCCGCGACGTCGCAAGTCGCCACGGTCACCGATTCCCTCACACAGGCCGACAACCCGATCTTCGATCGGACCGGGCGCTATCTCTATCTCACGTCCAGCAACGACGCGCGCATGGCGTTCGCGAGCGACATCGGCTGGGGCGTCCTCTCCTCCATCTGGCACGAACCGCTGGTGACGCAGCGATTGCACGTGGCCGTGCTCTCGAAGGACGATCCGGCACCGTATCTGGTCGGACCGTTCGCACCGAATCCCGGCGTGGACGCTCACGGTCTCGCCGCCTCGACGCGAGTCGATCTGCTTGGCCTGGAGAGCCGGATTCTTCCGTTCCCCGCTCTGCCGCGCGGCTACGTCGAGCTCGCGGCGGCGGGGCCGGGCGTTGTGTACGCCCGCACACTCGAGTGGCCTCCATCACCGGGTTCGCCCGCACCCGCACACACTCCGCTCGTTCGCATCGATCTCTCGAAGCCGCGCGAGGAGACGAAACTCCTCGACGACCTCGACTGGTTCGAGGTCGGAGGAGACGGCAGCGACATCGTCTATCGGCTCGGGTCCGAGACCCGGTGGCTGCACCTGCGACCGGACGGTACGGCGGACACGCTGGCCGTGGCGATCGACTCGGCCCGGATCGACGTCAACCCTCCGGCCGAGTGGCGGCAGATCGCTCGCGAGGCGTGGCGCCAGATGCGGGACACCTTCTACGACCCAAACCTCCACGGGCGCGATTGGGTGGCGCTGGAGCGTGAGACCGAGGCCTACCTCCCGGGAATCACGCGCCGCCAGGATCTGAATACGCTCCTCAGGCGGATGCTCCTACAAGTGTCGGTCAGCCATCTTCAGGTAGGGGGAGGGGACGACGGAGACGCCCCGCGCGCCCCGAGCCGTAGTTCCGGAGATCTGGCCGTCGACCTCGAGCCCGCCAACGGGAAGCTCCGCATCGCGAAGATCTACCGCAGCGGACCGTTCGCGCGCGCAAGCAAGGCGGTCATGGCGGCGCTCGCTCTACCTGGTCTGAACGTTCACGAAGGGGACTACCTGCTCGCGATCGAGGGGAAACCATTGGCCGCCGGTGACGACGTTTACCGCCTCCTGGTGGGGACCGCGGGCAAGCCGACCCGGATCACGGTCTCATCCAGACCTGACACCTCCGGGGCGCGGACCCTCACGGTCGTGCCCACCGCGGGCAGCAACACGATCCGTCGCTACGCGTGGGCCGAGGCCAATCGAAAGCGCGTCGAGGATCTCTCGGGCGGGCGTCTGGGCTACGTCTACGTTCCCGATTACGGCGATGGGATCGACGATTTCCTGGCGGGCTTCCTGGGCTACGCCGGACGGGTGCAAGGCCTCATCCTCGATCAGCGGTACAACAATGGCGGCATCACGCCCGATGCGCTGATCGCGATGCTTCGCGCGGAGCCTTGGTATGCCTACCGCTACCGGTACGGTGACGACGTGGTCGTTCCGGCGAACACGCTCGAGGGTCCCAAGGTCCTGATCGTGAACGAGAGGAACGGCTCGGCGGCCGAGACGGGCGCCATGATGGCCAAGCTGACCAAGGCCGCGATCCTGGTGGGCCGGGCGACCTACGGCGCCGGCATCGGCGCCGCGCTCGATCAGCCGGACCTGATCGATGGAGGCCGCATCGCGATCCCGAACCGCGCTTCGTACGATCCCGCCGGCACGTGGGGCATCGAGAACATCGGCGTGGCCCCCGACGTCACCGCCGAGCTGGATCCCGAGTCCTGGCGCGCGGGAAAGGACCCGCAGCTCGAGGCGGCGGTGAGGGCTGGGCTCGCGGCCCTGAAGACGGAGAAAAAGCGACCCTGGAAGCGCCCGCCCTATCCTGTTCATCCATAGCGGACCGATTTCGGCCCGGCCAAGAGCATTTCCCCCGTTCGTTTGGCCCCGCCCGGACGTTAACCCCTTTGCACCCAGCCACAGTCCGGCCGGCAGGGTCTAGACCCTGCGGTCCATTTCCATCCGTCGGGGGGCCGTATGGAATTCCGCAACTATACCTTCGAGTTCGAAGCACACCAGGGAGGTCCCAACTACCAGCAGATTCGCTTCGGCTTCTCGAAGCCGATCGCGCAGGCGACCGCCATTCTCCAGGGGTACGCCGTCCGCTTCGTCGATGGCGACCACCACTTCGGACAGCTCCAGATCAAGCTCGACACGGCGATCGTGAACAACGCTCCGGACGGACCCGAAGTAGTCGTCACGGGGACGTTCGCGCTTCGCGATTGGAGCGGCAACTGGGACGACCGCTATGCGGGTTCCGTCAACTTCTGTCTCATCGCCACGGAGCAGAGTCCGTTCCGTCCGCCTCTCCTCGCCCCGGCGGTGGGCTGATCATGGTCTTCCTCGAGCGGAGTATTGGAAGCGAGACGGAAACGTTCCACTCCTCCATGGTCTATCACGACCTGGTCTTCGTCGGCTCCCTGTACCAAGCCCACGCCATCGAGGCGTTTCTCCGCGGCTTCAAGCTATCGTATGCGGGGCATGAGGATCACCACGTCAAGTACATGGATGTGAAGATCCAGGCCAACGCGAACGGTGATTCCGGCTACATCATCATCACGGCCAATGTGACGCTGCAGGAGGATACCGGACTCATCTTCGGAGGCGATACCAGGGCGAGCTGCACGATCGATTACACCCTGGCCATCTTCTAGGCGGGACTGCGAAGGGCGCTGGGGTTACTCCACCCTCACCTTGAGGAACAATCCCGCGGCGAGAATGAGCACGGCCGCCGGAAGGATCAGCAGATCCCATCCGAGATGGTCCGTGTTGGCCATGATGGACGTGAGCGCCGCCATGACCAGAACGAGCAGGATCGCCTCCCATAGCAGCGTCTTCAGCTCCGAGAGGCTGCGCACACGCATCCACTCGGGTATGCGTGAATCGGAGACACCGCCCGTGAGGTACAGGCTCACCGTTCCGAGCGCGAGCACGATGAGCACGAGGGCGAAGAGCGCCGCGTCCACGGACTCCGCGATGGGAATGCCGGGACGAGTGTGTCCCGCCTCCGTGCCCCCCTGGAACGCGGCGTGGTAAGCCTCGTAGGTCCGGTAGATCGCGAGACCCAGGAGCCCGATCGCGTGGACCAGGAGGATGGCGACCGCGATGACCGCCAGGTAGCGGAACTTCAGAACGAAGCTGATCAACCTGGCCCTCGTGACGGCCAGAGCTTCGACTGCAGCTCGATCATCGGCCGCTGATCCACCAGGATCGCACCCTTGCCCGTCCGGTCGATGCGCGCGATGAGCACGATGACCGACGAGAACGTGATCGCGAGGGTGATCATCATGATCCAGCTCAGACGGCCGGCGAGGCCGAACTGGAATCCCACGGCCGTCATGGATGCGATCGTGATCCAGAGGAGCCCCGTCCAGATCGGGGTCGGGATCCGGTAGAGCATGGAGACGGTGAATCGGTCTCGCTGCACGTTCGAAAGGTCGTTGAGGGATTGGACGAAGAGCGCGCCGATGTCCGAATTCATGTCCTGACGCGCCAGCGCCACGGCGTGCTCCCACAGGTGCACGTGGAGCGATTCCGACTCGGCCGTCAGGCTCGGGAGCCTGCTCACGTCGCGCGACGCCTCGACCCTGAGATCCAGGTACCGCTTCATGA
>Ga0070685_10001854_pt1 | contig 11028 bp, 11 predicted proteins | sample KBSS13LmetaG_FD_65651 | JGI IMG/M metagenome (GOLD analysis project Ga0070685, IMG submission 65651) | Switchgrass rhizosphere microbial communities from Kellogg Biological Station, Michigan, USA - KBS S1-3L metaG | ecosystem: Host-associated > Plants > Roots > Rhizosphere ...
CCCCCGTCTTCGTGGTCAGCGACCTGGACATCGGGATGAACGACTGGATGATCCCCAGGCTGGCGTGGGACGACGCCTACCGCCCCAACCGCGGCGAGGTGCTCACCGCCCAGCAGCTCGAGGCGATTGAGCGGTTCCGCCGCTACGACGACACCGACGGCGACGGCGTGGCCGCGCGCTCGCTCCCCGGAGTGCATCCGAAGGGCGCCTACTTCACCCGCGGCTCCGGCCACGACCGCAACGCCGCGTACACGGAGGACCCGGCGGCGTACCAGGAGGTGGTCGACCGCCTCGCGCGCAAGCTGGCGACGGCCGCGCGCGCCGTCCCCGCGCCGGAGATCCGGCCGCGCGAGGGGGCGGAGATGGGGATCGTGACGGTGGGCGGCTGCCACGGCGCGGTGCTGGAGGCCATCGACCGGCTCGCGGCGGAGGGCATCCCGCTGGACTACATGCGCATCCGCGGCTTCCCCTTCGACGAGGCCGTCGGCGACTTCCTGCGCGCGCACGAACGCACCTTCGTGGTCGAGCAGAACCGCGACGGGCAGCTCCGCTCGCTCCTGCTGCTCGAGACGGAGGTCGAGGCGCGCCGCCTCCTCTCCATCCGCGACTACGGCGGGGTGCCGCTCTCCGCGAAACGGGTGATCGAAGGCGTGACCGCGCAGCTCGCAACGGAGGTGGCCGCATGACCTCGATCGCCAAGCCCCCGGTCCGCCACCCGGCACTGCAGAAGAACACCGCCGGCCTCACGCGGCGCGACTACGAGGGGGCGATGAGCACCCTCTGCGCCGGGTGCGGGCACGACTCGGTGACCGCGGCGCTGGTGCAGGCCTTCTTCGAGCTGGAGGTGGAGCCGCACCGGGTGGCCAAGCTCTCCGGCATCGGCTGCTCGTCGAAGACCACCGCCTACTTCCTGAAGGACGCGCACGGCTTCAACGGCGTGCACGGGCGGATGCCGGCCATCGCCACCGGCGTGTCGGCCGCCAACCGCACCCTCACCCTGGTGGGGGTGAGCGGCGACGGCGACTCGCTCTCCATCGGCCTGGGGCAGCTCAGCCACGCCATCCGCCGCAACGTGGACATGGTGTACGTGCTGGAGAACAACGGGGTGTACGGCCTGACCAAGGGCCAGTTCTCCGCCAGCGCCGACCTGGGCTCCAAGGCCAAGCGCGGCGAGGCCAACCGGCAGAAGCCGATCGACCCCGTGCTGCTGGCGCTCACCCTCGGCGCCTCCTTCGTCGCGCGCTCCTTCTCCGGCGACAAGGAGCAGCTCGTGCCGATCCTGAAGGCGGCGCTGCGGCACCGCGGCTTCGCCTTCGTGGACGTGATCTCCCCCTGCGTGACCTTCAACGACCACGAGGGATCGACCAAGAGCTACGCCTCCACCCGCGAACGCTACCACGACGTGGCGCCGGTGGACTTCGTCCCCATCCGCGCCGAGATCCAGGCGGAGTACGTGCCCGGCGGCGCGCGCGAGGTGCGGATGCACGACGGGAGCATCGTGCGCTTCCGCAAGCTCGACGCGGACCACGACCCCACCGACCGCGACGCCGCCTACGCCACGGTCAAGCGCCTGCAGGAGGGCGGAGAGGTGGTGACCGGCCTGCTCTTCATGGAGGAAGACGCCGGCGACATGCACGCCCTCAACCAGACCGTCCAGGCGCCGCTCTACGACTATCCCTACGAGCAGCTCTGCCCCGGCAGCGCCGCGCTCGACGAGCTGATGCGCGAGCTGGAGTAGGGCGGCAGCGGACCGGTCGCCCACATCACGGTGATGGTGCCACGCACGCCTTTCCACGCAGGCGTCGGCCCGACGTCCTGCTGTTTTTTCCGGAGCGGTTCGACAACCCTCGGGGAGGTGGACATCGACCGCTGAGAGCAGGTGGGAATCCGGTGTGGACGCGTGTTATCTTGGAATCGATGATTCCAGCTTGCTCCAGCCTCTTGGAATGCAAGGACCTTCTGCGCCAAGCGAATTGCCTTGAGACGCTTGCGTGCATACGGGAATTCGGTCCGCTTCGGCAGTAGTTAGGCCGCTGGGCGGAGATCGCGGCAGCCGCAGGTAAATCTCTCCCACGACTGCCGTGTGTTCATTGGGTAGGACATCCGATCCGCTCCATACTCAAGAGGAGAACACACGGTGACACGCAAGCCGAAGAATTCAAGTTCCGCAGCAGCAACTTCGAGCGGCGCTAAAGAGCCAACCTCTGGTTCCACACCGCAGTCTCAGAGTAAATGGGACCGAGTTCAACAGATGTCTGGGCTTATCGGCGCAGTGTTAGGTGCGCTGGTTGGCATTTTGGGAACATACCTGACGTTCGTTCAAAGCACGAAGCAGTTACAGGAAAGCTCTCACGCACGTCAGATTGAACTAATTGAGAAGTTCTTGCCTTACCTTGGAGCAGATAGCGCAACCAGGCGCGCTGTCGCCCTACATACCCTCCAAGAACTGGGAGTGCCGCAAAGTGTCCTCTCGCCGGTGCGCAGAGATACGTCAGGGCCCCTGCCAACCGGTGGTCGATTAGCCGGACTGTTTAGGGGTGCGGATGGAACCCTTTGGGCAGGTGGTACATGCAGTTCCGGTCAGCAGTGCGCTACAATTACCATTCTTCCGTAGTGAAACGGCCATGTCAGAGTAGACCTTCGGAGCCACGGCCCAACAATCGGCTGCAGGGGATGCGGGGCCGTCCATGGGGCCATCCATGGTTTTGAGCGGAACGAGAGTCTGCGCGCCGACCCCGCACCCCTGACCCTTGATTCGTTAGACAGCGGAGGCGATCATGTCAGACTGGCTGCTAATTACTCTTTTCGTCGGATTACCTGCTGCCTTTCCGGTTGTGGGCATTTGGCTCCTCCGACGTCGTGCGGGCTCATCAAGAGAATTCGTAATGTACCGGTATCGTCTCGCCGGGTCACAAATCGCTATTTCAAAAGATCTGCTGTTCTTAATTCTTTCGTCGGGGTTAGCTTTGTGGTGGCTCGAGTATTTGTTACCGGTTCCTCTTCTTCCGATCCTGCTTCTGTACTTCGGGTTCATTCTCGTGGCTAATCCGGCCGCTCGTAGGCAAGCTAACGTTAAGAGCGAAGCCCTGATGTCGGAACTGAGCGCCATGCAGAAGCAGTTCCAAGCTGCCAACGCGAAGGTCGCGGAGTTGGTTGCCGAGCTTGAAACGAGCAGTGCCGAGCTCAATCAGGCGACGTCTGTCAAAGAGTCGCTGACTAGAGAAATCGACACCAAGCTCAAGGAAGTAGAGAACTGGCAAAAACTGTCGGAGGAGCAGAAGCAGCTGTTCATAGCCACAGTTGGGCAGGCACTGAGACGACGTACGATTCTTGGCGTATCTGGAGTGGTGATTGGTTCGATTGCATTGAACTTGGCCGCCACCCTGATCTGGGAATTGATGGGAGCTCCTGGGCGAGATGCCCTGCTACTCTGGTTCAGGTCTTGGACCGGCAGCAGCGGGTAATCGCTGTCTAACAAACCGCTGCAGCCGACGAGCGGCGCGAAGATCGAAATTAGAGTTATTATCAAGTTCGCCGCTCGCAGGCTGAGGCTGCACGCCGTTAGGCCGCTGGGCAAGCATCGCGGCAGCCGCAGGTGACCTCTCCTGCGGCTGCCGTGTGTTTCATCCTGATTCGTCTCATATCAGGCGGCGAGGCGCCGCACCACTTCGCGCGCACCCTTCCGGTACACGGTCAGGCACACCAACTCGTCGTCCGGGTCGCGCACCTCCCACCAGCGGCTGCGCTTCTGCTTGATGATGGAGTAGGCCGGCTTCGCTGCGGCGGGCGCGGGGTCCTTCGGGTCGTCAGACATCGTGCGCTCCGATCCTCTTGACCCGGGCCGTCCAGCAGGGCAGCTTTGGTGGGCGGGTGGCCTTCGGGTCGTTCCGTTGGAAGGCTGACCGTGTCTTCTTGCTGGAGGAGCGGTCAGCCTTTCGTTCGACCCTGCTGGGTATTAATATGATTGACCAAGCCGGGGTTGTCAACCTAAACAATACCCAATCGAATGGATTTCTTGGAAGCGATGGAGCGCCTCAAGTGTGCTGTGACAGACGACGAGATCGCAGCAGCAACAGGCGTGTCCACCAATACGATCCGCCGGACACGCGCTGACCCGGCCACGCGGAATTATCGCCCCCCTCCTAGAGGATGGGCACTCGTTTTGGCTCAGTTGGCAGGCGAACGCGCGAAAGATTTGCTGAAGCTGAAAGAGGAACTTGAGGATTCAGACTCAGGCACCCAAGATCAGTGATCAACACTTGCTTCAGGCTCGCGCACCTGAACGTGCTTTGCGCGAACTGCTGACCTGAAGACGCGCTTGCTGAAGCAGGGGTACAGCTATTAGGTATTAGAGTGTTCGCCACAGTGGAGAACGTAGGTGGCCTAACTCGCTCCCCAGACAGTTTGCTTGAAGACCACTAATTTCTTCATCGACTTTATTGTCGTGGGCGTTATTGGGATTATAGCGTTTTTCTTACCCGTCCTGATGGCAGACCACAGTGTCCTCTCCTGGTTGACAAGGAATTCAGGAACTATCATCAAACTGACACCGATTTTAACGGTTGGTACATATGCGTTTGGAGTTCTCTTTAATCAGATTTCTGACCGGACGGATGATCTCCTTGCGAAGTGCATTCCAGTCCCGTACTTACGTGCAGTGGAAGACGCTCGGAAAGAACTAATACAAAAGACCGGTTACTCAGATCACGATTGTATCCAGTACATCGTAATTCAATCGCCGCCAGCATACGAGTATCTCTCGTTTCGTCGATCCGTTCTGCGAATCATCCGCGCAATGCTCGCGATGTGCTTGGCAGTTCCACTTCTACATTTTGCCCTCGTCATCCTTTTCTCATTGCATGGTGAACGAATGCGATGGAGCACAGAAAATCTTCTCGTAATTGGGTGTCTTTTGATCTTCGGTACGTTTTGTGTGTACACTCTACGCAAGCTAGCAATCGGTTACTTCAGCGCGGTGAGAAGTTTCTACGTCTTCCTGCGCATGGAAAAAGCAGCCGCCACTTCTTCAAGAGGGCCATGAGTATATTCACAGCTTCTCTCGTGGAATTCTTTGGTCTCCCTCGGGCAGGTAAGACGACGGCGGTAGAGGCTCTTGCACATCGACTCGCTAGGGACGGGTATAATGTAGCAGTCGTTCGCGAACGTGCGTCAGTCTGCCCGATCCGTAATAAGATGGGACCGTTATTCAATTACTGGACCGCTATCTCTCAATTGAAGGAATACGTCGAGGCTTGTGATCGCGGAGTTGATCTCTTAATCGCGGACCGAGGCATTCTCGATGCTGCTGTCTGGCTAAACTACAAGAACGAAAGCGGAGAGTTCGATGAAGAAGTAGCCGACTTTACAAGGCTGCTTGACAATCGTTTTATGAATAAACGCACTCTGCTGGGCTTGTGGTTCACGGCTGATATCGAGGTTGTTCTTCGACGTGAATTCGAGCGTCGAATAACACCGACCCCAGGTACGGTGATGAACCGTCGCGTCCTGGCTGGCTACGCAGACGCATATAGCCGAATGAAGGGTGATCTCGAGGCGCGGGTTCCAATCACCGAGATTGATACGACCAATTTGGATATTTCGAGTACGATCAAGGCGGTCTATGGTACGGTGGCAACGGCTCTTCAATCAGAGCCGCGTCAACTGTAGAGGATGCGGGGCCGTCCGCAATGCGGGGCCGCCCATAATTTCGCCGACTACAAGCTTACGCGGGCGGCCCCGCAAGCTACTCGCCCTCTACGTCTGGAGTCAGTCTGATGGCAAGTGGATGGATTGTTCCAGAGTATAGCACCAGCCGCGTCGCCGCCGCGGGTCGGAGGATTCGAAAGGGAGTTCCCACACCCGAGGATTGGGAGGTACTCGAGAACTGGCGACGTGCGCATGCGTACGTGCTCAACACATTTCAGATGCGGTTGAGGAACGCTCGCAAGCAATTCGCAGGTGATGTACAGGTAGCTCAGCGGCACAAGCGCCTCCCTACGATTGTGGATAAGCTGAGGAGAGAACCAAGTATGCAGCTTTCGACGATGCACGACATCGCCGGTTGTCGCGCAATCTGCGCATCTGTGGAGGATCTCTTTCAGTTCCGGAACGAGTTTCTTCGCACGCGAGCGAAGCATATCCACACAAATGCTGAGAGCGGCCGATTTGATTATGTCACCCATCCCAAGAGCAGTGGTTATAGGGGCATGCACGATGTTTTCGAGACAGTGTTGGAATCGGACTCAGGGAAGCGGTGGAATGGCCTAAAGGTCGAAGTGCAGTTTAGGACACGCGTACAACATGCATGGGCAACTGCAGTAGAGACAGTTGACCTGTTAAACGGAGAACGTGCTAAGTTCGGGGAAGCCGACCCAAAGCTTCAACGGTTTTTTCTCTTGGCAAGTGAACTCCTTTCCCGGACGATGGAAGACAGGCAGGGGTACTTAGTGGATACTCCGAATAGGGATGTGGCGCGAGAATTCGGGGCACTAAACAGGGAACTCGGGGTTGTCCGTCGTCTCACCGAGGCTGTCGCAAGTAATCCACGAATTGAGAAAGACAGGAACACGATTTTGATCTTTCATTTCCAAGGTGAACAACGGCTTGAGATTAGGTCGTTTGACAGCATTACCCCGGCGCAACGAGAGTATAGCGAGTTGGAGAAGGAGTTCGCCGGCAAAGCTGACGTAGTTCTTGTGAAAGCCGAACGCGTTGACGACCTTCGCCGATCGTTCCAGAATTACTTCACGGACGCACAGGAATTCGTCTCTTTAGTTACCGACGCCTACAATGCCCTACGATAGGACTCGAGGGCGGCGTGGCCTAGCAATCGGCTACAGGGGATGCGGGGCCGGCTATGCTTCCGCGGACGACAGGCTTGCGCGCCGGCCCCGCACCCTTGACCCTCGATCCGTCAGGCCGCTATCAAGCAGCGCCTTCGAATCATCAAGCCCCGTTGCCGAATGAAGTTCAGGGACCGGAACCTGCGCTCTCTCGCTGAAATGGTAATCGGCGATGCCCCACACTTCCCCTACCGCTCCAGCCGCTATATCACGCAGTTTTTCGAGGAGTGCGACCTCGATTTCATACACGATGGGTCCACGAGGTGGGCTTGGACTGCCGAAAGACTAGCCGAATTGCTGCAGGAGCCGCCGCCGGCACCTTACGCATTGCCGGAGCGGTTCGTCCACGTTCTGCGCGTTTTGATGCACAAGTCGGATGCAGAGTCGGATGATCCAGACCGCTCACGCGCCTTGGAGGCGCTAAACGAGCCGCTGCGTCGGGAAGGTTTCGAAGCGTTTTACGACGACGATGACCAACTCTACGTCCGCCATATCGGGACGAGAATTATCTCGACGCCAGCCAACCCACACAGGCCGTTCACTAAGCGGGAGATCGAGAGAAGAGAACTGTTGTCCAGGTATCTCGATGAGTGTACCGAGGATGATCTCATAGAAGAAGTTCTGCTGCCGCTATTTCGGCAGCTTGGCTTTCACAGGATTACTGCCGCCGGGCATCGAGACAAATCTCTGGAGTACGGCAAGGATATTTGGATGAGGTATGTGTTGCCTACGCAACACATTCTATATTTCGGAATTCAGGCCAAGAGGGACAAAATCGATTCGTCTGGCGTAACAAAGGGCGCGAACGCCAACGTTGCCGAAATACATAACCAGTTGCTGATGATGTTAGGCCACGAGATCTTCGACCCTGAGAGTAACAGGAGAGTGCTTGTGGATCACGCGTTCATCGTAGCAGGTGGTGAGATAACCAAACAGGCAAGGAACTGGATCGGCGGGAAGCTCGATATCGCCAAGAGAAGTCAGATCCTCTTTATGGACCGAGAGGACATTTTGAATTTGCACACCACTTGTAGCCTGCCGCTGCCCAATGGTGCGTTGCCAAGTGCACCCTCAGGATTCGACAATGACGACCTTCCATTCTGATTCTGAATGGAGTATGTGGGGCAACTGAATCTACGCGACACGACGGCAGCCGCAGGTGATCCCTTCACGGCAACCACGTGTTCATCCGAGTTCGTCTCAGGTGGCGAACCGCCGCACCACCTCCCCGGCGAGTCGGCAGTCGCGGGCCTAACAATCGCTGTAGGGATGCGGGGCCCTCCATGCTTTCGGCCGACGAAAGTCTTGCGGCGGCCCCGCACCACTGACCCTTGTGGCGTCAGGCCGCTGACCAACTGCCGCTCCTCAAGTCGGCCGACTATTTTCGCCGCGTACGATTGCGTGGCTCGCCTCGCCGTACACCAGTTGCCCCGAGCCCGCCGGCGGGTACCTCCAGCGCCGTCGCACTGCCCCGCGCCGGGCTGGCTCACTCGGCGTCGAGCCTTCGACAATGGGAGTGCGCCGCATGACCCGAATAGCTCAACGCGTCGCCGTCCTCGTGCTCGCCGCGACCGCCCTGGCCTGCGGACGCCCCCACGCGTCGGGTGGCCCCCCCGCTCCGGCGGTTGCTCCTCCCGCGCCGGCCGACGGGAGCCCGGCGACGGCGCCGGGAGCCGTCGCGCATGTGGCGAGCACCACCATCCCGGTTCCAGGCGGCTGCGACGTGCCGCGTACGGGGCCGCCCGACGCGGTCGGGTGCTACGTCGTTGGCACCGAGCAGCTCGGGGCCGCACCCGCAACGGCGCTCTACTGGCACCTCGACGCCTACCCGACGCGCGCGGCCGCCGCGGCGGCGCGCCGGGGGCGCGGCACGGTGGCGGAGGCGCACGGGCGGGTATGGCTGTTCACGATCGCGGAGGCGGCGTGGCGGCCCGAGGGCGGGCAGCGCGTCGCGCGCGTCGGCCCGCTCCCCCTCACGCCCGGTCGTACATACGCGGCGTATTACATCGAGGGGGTGGTTCCGCCGGGCGCGCGCACGCCGGCACACCGCCACGCCGGACCGGAAGCGTGGTACATCCTCCAGGGTACGAACTGCCTGGAGACGCCCGACGGGGTGCGCACCGCCGGCGCGGGCGAGACCCTGATCGTGCCGGAAGGCCCGCCGATGGTGCTCACCGGCGTCGGGACCGTCATGCGCCACTCGCTCGCCGTGATCGTCCACGATGCGGCACAGCACTGGACCATCCCCGCGCCGGACTGGACTCCGAAGGGCGCGTGTCCGCGCTGAGGGCTCGTCTGACAATCGTAGCGGGCGGTCTACCCATCGGCTGCAGGGGATGCGGGGCCGTCCATGCTTTCGCCGAGGACAGCCTGGCGCGCCGGCCCCGCACCCCTGACCCTTGTGTCGTTAGGCCGCTGGGCAAAACTCGCGGCACCCGCAGGAGTCTCTCCCCACGGCTGCCGTGTGTCCCCACAGGCGGCGAGCCGCCGCGTCACTCCTCGCGTGTCCATGCGATCCTTGGACGCCGGCCCGGCACCCCTGACCCTTGTGTCGTCAGGTTGATCAAACGGTTTCTTTTCATGGGAGGGGGGCATGGCCGAGATCGCGAAGTGCCCGAAGTGTTCCGCATCGATCGATGCGTCGTCTCCGTACGCGTGGTGCGCCAAGTGCGGCGAACCGCTACCAAACGAGATTCAGGAGAGGCTTCCTGCGCTTGTCGCCATTCGCACGCGATCTGTAGAGTCGAGAGCCATCACCGCGCGGGCCAAGAAGCTCCAGGAGATCGCGCACGAGTCTACCGCGAGCAGTTCGCCTCCTGGATCTCAAGAAAGTATCGTGGTAGGAGTCGTTGAGGGAGATTACCTTGTTGTTCCTTTTATCGGCAGAATAAATACTGGTTTTTTCAGCACTCAGAACGCTGGAACAGTAAGCAAGCAATTGCAATCCCTTATCAATCAGCATTCGCAGCAAGGATGGGAGTTTCACAGTACCACCAAGGTTGGTGTAGAAGTAGCCCCTGGATGTCTGGCAAGCCTGTTTGGCGCTACGATGTCGTACATAACGTTTGACCAGGTGATATTTCGTCGTGCCAGACCATAAAAACCTTGCCAATCCCGGCCCAGTCGCGGCCCAACAAATCGGCTGCAGAGGGTGCGGGGCCATCCATGCTTTTCGCCAACGCCAGGCTTTGCGCGCCGGCCCCGCACCCCTGACCCTTGATCCGTTGGGCAGACACCGAACAATGAGCAGAACGTTGCTTCTCGGTTGGTCGATCCTCCTCCTCTCCGGTTGCGAGCCGAGCGGACTGGGCCCGCTCGTCCTCGACGGGCCTGAGCTGCATGCCTCGCTCGTGACACGGAGGCTCGAGGACGCAGCAAAACACCAGCTGGCCCCGGTGCTACGAGACAACCCCTACCTCTCGACCGACGCCGAGTTCGTCGATGTCATCGCTCGGTACGCGTCGCAGGGCCGGCTCGGCGAAGGGGTGGGGATCCGCGCTGCGCTCTATGCCCTATACCTCGGCGAGGGCAAGGGCCAGGTCGGCCTCTATGGCCTGGAGGCCGCGTCCCCCGCAGACGCCGACCGGCTCGAAGGCGTCCTGCGCTCAGTGAATGCGTTCAACGTGCGTCTGGGGCTCGCGCGGGTCCACCGCGAAGGCAACGTTCTCGTCGTCGCGTGGCAGCGCGGGGTGTCGCCTTCGTGCTGGGAGGCCGTGAACGCGGGAGTCGTGGAACGGTTGGCCACCCGCTGAGCAGCCCCCTGACGAATCGAGCAGTCTGCCCAACCCGCCGCTGACCGGCAGGCTGTTAGGCCGCTGGGCAGGTACCGCGGCAGCCGCAGGTGATCCCTCGCGCGGTTTGCCGCGTGCCTGCGGTGGCGCGGCCCGTACCCGCGACCGCGTGTCGCTCATGGAAGGCTCGGCCTGCGGAACTCTGGGAAGAGGAGTCCATCCCATCACTGCAGGGGATGCGGGGCCTTGCATGCTTTCGGGCGAGGACGGTTTTACGCCGGCCCCGCACCCTTGACCCCTGGGTCGTTAGACGCCTGGCGGTGCGTCACTCGACGTCTCCAACCGGAGGAAATTCCGCGCATGAAACCCTGCATTGCATTCACCGCCATTTTCGCGCTCGTTACGTCCCCGATCCAAGGCCAGCGCACCGTTCACGGCGTCGTCTTCAACGATGC
>Ga0070685_10001855_pt1 | contig 11025 bp, 9 predicted proteins | sample KBSS13LmetaG_FD_65651 | JGI IMG/M metagenome (GOLD analysis project Ga0070685, IMG submission 65651) | Switchgrass rhizosphere microbial communities from Kellogg Biological Station, Michigan, USA - KBS S1-3L metaG | ecosystem: Host-associated > Plants > Roots > Rhizosphere ...
TCCCGCAGGATACCGCGCCCGGGTTCCATGTCGCCCCCCCGGCCGAAGAGCTTTGCCGCCTGGTCCGAAAGGGCCCGGGCGCAGCTCTCCCGGTCGGGGGACGACCGGCAGGCCTCCGCCAGCAGGCGAGCGTTCGCAGCCACGACCTCGGGCTGGAGTTGGGGGATGCTGCTGGCGATCTCGGCGGTGAATAGTGAGTTGGCGGCCGGGAGCCGCGCGCGGGCGCGAACGAGCACCTGGAGTGCCGCCGCGCCGTCGTTTGCGGCGCGGTACGCCTGAGATTGCGCGACGTAGATCTCCGGCTGGTCCGGGTTGAGGCGAAGTGATTCTTCGTAGTAGCGAAGCGCCTCCTCGTGGTTGCCGGCGCTGCGGTAGACCAGCGCCAGCTCGTTCACGACGCGGTACTCCGTGGCGCTGCGCGCCGCGCGCGCGTGGGCCCGTGTGGAGCCCAGCGTAGCGATTGCCTGGACGCGGTTGCCACTGGCGGCCTCCGCGCGTCCCCGGAGAATCCAGGCCTCGAGGTTGGTGGGGTCGCGGGCGAGCACCGCCTGGATAGCGGGGAAAGCGCGCTCCCAGTCCAGTTTGCACGCCGGGTCGGAAGAGCCGACACACAGTGCGCTCCTCGCCTGCTCGAGCAGCCGCGGCTCCGTCACCGCCGTGGAAGTGTCGCCCTCCGCGCCCGCCGCCGGGGTGCGGACCCGGTTCACCAGCGCCACCACGTTCCGGGCGATCTGGTCCTGTACGGACTCGGGCTCTCCGGAGGCCAGGAACGACGTCCCTCCCGCGCGCTGCCCGTTCGCGCGCAGCACCACCAGCTGCACGTTGAGCTGCGACGCGGTTCGTCCCCGGAGCGTTCCCCTCACCTCGAAATCGGCCCCAGCCTCGCGCGTGCGGAGCAACTCCGATTCGTCGACCGCGCTGGTGACCGCCGCGTCGAGCGCCTGCGCGAACTGGACGATTTCCAGGGCGTGCGTGTCCTCTACCCAGAACGGGCGGATGCGCACGGTTGCGCGGGGGAGGTCGTCCACGATGCTGGCCACGGCGGCGCGGACGAACGCGATCAGTTCGGGCGAGGCGTTCGGCCAGACCACGTCGCGATTGGACCGGAAGACGGGGCTCACTTGGTCGCCGCGGCACCGGCTTACCTCGTAGGTGACGATGAACCGCTCGGGCGACGTCTCGACGTTCCCGTTCACGAAGTAGTATTCGGGGGACGACGGTCTTCCGCCTGCGAAGCCCGCCTCCGGACCACCGCAGCGCGGCGTGGCCGCGGTGGGCTCTCCGCGCAGGGTGGCGAAGCGCAGAAGCTCGGCGCCGGTCAGGCCGCGGAGCAGCGCGCCCACGTCGAGCCCGGGGCTTGCCCCGCCGCTCTGGCGGAAGGCGCCGATGTAGACCGGGCGGGCGTATCCGCGCTCCTGTGCCGCTGCGCGGGAGGGCGCGGGGACCGCATGGACGGCCACGAGACCGGCGGCCGCGCCGATCCAGGCGCGTCGTAGATCGCTCCTAGTCATGATAGCGCTCGTCATGGTGGGGCAGCGCGGACGCGACGTCGGGGAGCATGAACTCTCGGCACCTGCGGTAGGCACCGACCCGTTGGGCGGAAAGTCCGCAGGGCATGATCTCCCACCCCGTGGGCCCGTGGGCCACGGGGCTTCCGGTCACCTGGGCCCAGCGAAAGCGGATGGCGATCACGGCCTGGTTGAGGGGCGCGGGCCCTTCGGTGACGTGCAGGACGTCGCAGGGCCGGCGGGTTCGAACGCAGATGTTCCGGGCCTCGGCCATGTCGGCCGCGGTGGAGACGGCAAGCGACTGACGGTAGGGCGGTTGGAGGAGGGTGAGCAGAGTTTGCCGGGCATCCTCGCGTTCCTCGGGATAGTCGACCAGGGCCACATCGAAGACCACCACGTAGCTGTGCGGCCGGTCCGTCGCGGGGCGCGGCGTCGATCCGCCGGTCGCGGCGAGGGTCGTCAGCGCGAGCACGCCGCCGGCGGCGAGGCGGGCACCGCTTCGGACGTTCACGGCAGGCTCAGCGCAGAGTCGCAGGGAAGGCCCGCAAAATTCACCGTGTTCTCCATCCTTTTCACCTCAACGCGCGGCAACTGGCGCCCGCACGAGGCCTGCTGGTCGTAGAGCACCAGGTCGAAGGTGCCCGGCGGCAGTTCCACCGTCTCCAGGTAGACGCCCGCCAGGGGGTAGCTGAGCGTGGCGAAGTTACCCCTGGTCCTCCTGCTCCGCGGCGATTCACGCAGCATCTTGCGCAGGTAGAGCGGGGCGAACTCGCCCGAGACCAGGAGCTCGCCGTGCGCTCCCCCGCGGTTGTAGGCCAGTAGCGGATAGGTGGCGGTGACGAGTTGCATCCGGGGCCGGAGCTTCAGCCGCGACGCCCAGTAGCTCACCGTGCCCGAGATCAGGTCCCAGGTTCCCACCGGATACACGCCGGTCGCCGCCATCGGGCCTTCGTCGCCAGGGTACCATTCGACGATCTTGAGCTCCTGCGGGGTGAGCCGGCGCGTTTCTACGAACAACGAGCCGTTCGGCGGGAGCGGGTAGCTCCTCCGGTTCATTTCGACGCTGGCCGCGGCGCTCACGGTGACCGGCAACCGGAAGGTGACGACGCTGAGCAGCACGCAGACCACCAGGGCGCCGGCCGCGACGACGCGAAACCGGCGTGCGCGCACGCTGCGCGAGTTGGCCAGAGCTCTCAGCTTCTCGCCGACGCTCGCGACGTACGCGGCCAGAAAGGTGCCGAAGACGACGGGCGCCAGCTTGTTGAGGATCTCGAGGAAATCGGCGGGGAAGAACGAAATTACGAAGCGGTAGACCAGTGCCAGGTCCACCGCTACGATCAGCAGCGTGACGAAACCCGCAGGGCCGATGCGCTCTTTCCCCGTTCCTCCCCCCGCTGCGGCCGGCTGGGCGACGGCGTGCACGAGGGCGACCGCGGCGTCGGTGAACTTCGTCCGGGCCGCTTCGAGGGCGAGGTCCGTGTGGGTATCGCCCGCGGCGGGAACGGGTGGGTCCGCCTGCGCCTGCCCGGAGTGATCGTCGGCAGGTTCGGGCGGACGGCTCTTGCCATCTCCGTGAAGGGAGCCTGTGCTGCCGGAAGCCATGATCGAGCGGTACTGCGAGATGTTTCAGCGATGACGGGGAGAATCCAGGAGGTCAGGCACTTTCATCCTTGCCAGCATAAAACATACCCGGAGTCGCCATTTTCTAAACGCGTGGCGAGACCTGCGCTCCGGCGTCTGAGCGGGCGGCCGGGGTGCGGGAACGCTGTCTCAGGTGGGGCTTGCGGGTCCCAGTTCCACGGTGCAGGGAAGGAAAGCGAAAGGTCTAAATACGGACGCGCGGAGGAACGGAGAGCCGTTCTCCATTCCTCCGTGCCTCGGTGAGATCCAGTTGCCTCAGGGCGCGACGAGGTTGCCGAGGATCAGGTAGAACAGGCTCGACATCAGGAATGCCGCCGGAATCGTCAGCACCCACGCCCACACGATCCGTCCCGCGACCCCCCACCGCACCGCCGACCAGCGGCGCATTGCGCCCACGCCCACGATGGAGCCGGTAATGGTGTGCGTGGTGGAGACCGGGATCCCGAACTTGGTCGCCAGCAGGATCGAGAGCGCCCCCCCCGTCTCCGCGCAGAAGCCGCCCACCGGCCGCAGCCGGGTGATGCGCGTCCCCATGGTGTGCACGATCCGCCATCCCCCGAAGAGCGTGCCCAGCGAGATCATGGTGTAGGCGATCAGCTCCACCCAGAGCGGCACGTGGTCGGCGCTGGGGAGGTAGAGGCGGTGCAGCCACCCCGTCTGCGTGGCGAACACCGACTGCGTGCTCACCAGCAGCCCCACGATGATCCCCATCGTCTTCTGCGCGTCGTTGCCGCCGTGCGAGAGCGAGAAGAGGCCCGAGCTCACGATCTGCGCCGCCCGGAACACGCGGTCCACCTTCCCCGGGGCGGTGCGGCTGAAGATCCAGTGCACCAGCACCATCAGCCCGAACCCCAGCAGCATGCCGATCACCGGGGAGAGGACGATGAAGAGCAGCGTCTTCGTCCACCCGCTCCAGATGATCGACGACCATCCCGCCTTGGCCACCGCTGCCCCCGCGTACCCGCCCAGCAGCGCGTGCGACGAGCTGCTCGGGAGCCCGAAGTACCAGGTGATCAGGTTCCAGGCGATGGCCCCCAGCAGCCCGCCCAGGATGACGCTGGGGGTGACGATGTCGACGTCGATCATCCCCTTGCCCACCGTCTTGGCCACGGCGGTGCCGATCACGAAGAGCGCGGCGAAGTTGCAGGTGGCCGCCCAGAGCACCGCCCGGAACGGGCTCAGCACCCGGGTGCCGACGATGGTGGCGATGGAGTTGGCCGAGTCGTGGAACCCGTTCACGAAGTCGAACAGGAACGCCACGACCACGATGATGACGACGTAGGTGATCACGGCGGGTTCACGAGTTCTTGAGCGCGATGGACTCGATCACGTTCCACACGTCGTCGCAGAGGTCGATCGCGTCTTCGAGCTTGTCGAAGAGCTCCTTCCACTTGATCACCTCGAGCGCGTCGGCGCCGTCGTCGAAGAGCGAGCCCACCGCGGCGTGGTAGATGGCGTCGCCCTCCTCCTCCAGCTTCTTCAGCTCCCCCGAGCGCGCCATCACCAGCTTGGGCTTGCGCAGGTTCTCCACCGAGTCGGCCAGCGTCTGGGCGGCGCGGCGCAGCACGTCGGCCAGGGTGGTGGCCTGCGGGCGGAACTCGCGGATGCGGAACATCTGCGCCCGTCGCGCCACCCCGTCCACCACGTCGATCACGTCGTCGAGCCGCGAGGCGAGCAGGTGGATGTCCTCGCGGTCGATCGGCGTCACGAAGCTCTTGTCGATGCGCACGATGATGTCGTGCGTGAGCACGTCGGCCTCGTGCTCGATGTCCTTGATCTTCTGCACCATCTCCTGGAGGCGGTGCGGCTCGGCGAAGAGCTGCTCCAGGAGCTGGGCGGCCTGCGAGAGCTTCTGCGCGAGCGACCCGAACATGGGGAAGAACTGCTCGTCGCGCGGGATCAGGCGCACGGTGCCTCCGTGTGGGGGAGAGGATTTGTAACGGCCGGCCGCCGGGTGTCCGGCACCGGCCCGCGCCCCGCCCGGCGCAGGTAACGGACGGGCCGGGGTCGGATTGAGCGCGGCAAAGCTACGTTCCCGCGCGCGGGGCGGAAAGAGCGCACAGCGGGCGGTGACCGATTGGTTGGTGTTTCGTTACCGGATCGTGACAGGGCGCGGATGGGGGCGTGACCCTGCCTGAGGAGCTTGGAGACGTAGAGAGAGCGTTTCCCAACTCAACCCAGGCAATGGGTCACAAACGATGAAGACGATCCGGTCCGGCGTGCTCGCCCTCGCGGCGCTCCTGGCGGCGTGCGGCGGCAGCGGCGGCAGCGGCGGCAGCGGCGGCAGCGGCGGCAGCGGCGGCGGCGATGCGAAGGATGCGCCGGGCGACAGCACGCGAGGCGCACCCGCGGGGGGCTCCGTCTCCCTCACCGGCGCGGGCGCCACCTTCCCGGCGCCCATCTATTCGAAGTGGTTCTCGGACTACGGCCAGGCGCACGGGGTGCAGGTGAACTACCAGTCCATCGGCTCCGGCGGCGGCATCCAGCAGGTGACCGCCGGCACGGTGGACTTCGGCGCCTCCGACGCCCCCATGAGCGCCGAGGAGGAGGGGAAGGTCCCCGGCATCCTCCAGCTCCCCACGGTGCTCGGCGCGGTCGCCGTCACCTACAACCTTCCCGGGCTCCAGCAGCCGCTCAAGCTCTCCGGGCCCGTGCTCGCCTCGATCTTCCTGGGCAAGGTCACGAAGTGGAACGACCCGGCGATCGCGGCCGACAACCCGGGCGTGCAGCTCCCGAACACGAACGTCGCCGTCGTGCACCGCTCGGACGGGAGCGGCACCACCTTCGTCTTCACCGACTACCTGGCGAAGGTGAGCCCCGAGTGGAAGGGCGGCCCGGGGAGCGGGAAGTCGGTGAGCTGGCCGGGCGGGCTGGGCGCCAAGGGGAACGAGGGGGTGGCGGGCGCGGTGAAGCAGACCGCGGGCGCCATCGGCTACGTGGAGCTCGCCTACGCGATGCAGAACCAGCTCTCCATGGCGGCGCTCAGGAACCAGTCGGGCGCCTTCGTCTCGCCCACGGTCGAGGCGACGGCGGCGGCCGCAGCGGGGGTGGCGGAGCGGGTGGCCGGCGGCGACTTCCGCGTGTCGCTGAACGACGCAGCGGGGGCGGGCACCTACCCCATCGCCACCTGGACCTACCTGCTCGTTCCGCCGCACTGGAGCGACTGCGGCAAGGCGCAGGCGTTCGTGAACCTGGTGGACTGGGCGCTCACCCAGGGCGGCGACGCCGCGCGCCAGCTCCACTACGCGCCGCTCCCCGACCAGGTGCGCGAGGGCGTGCGGCAGAAGCTGGGCACGGTCACCTGCGGGCCGAGCAACCAGCCCGTGAAGCCGGCGGCCTGAACTGCAGGGGACAGGGGACAGGTTACAGGGGACAGCCGGCAACCACTCGCGGGCTGTCCCCTGTCCCCTGTCCCCTGTCCCCTGTCCCCTGTCCCCTGTCCCCTGTCCCCTGTCCCCTGTCCCCTGTCCCCTGTCCCCTGTCCCCTGTCCCCTGCTTTCGCGTCGTTACGCGTTCGTGACCGAACGGTGATCTCGGCAGGGTGAAAAACGTGGAAACTTCGGTGCACGTCCGTTACGGTGGGCGGGTGTCAGAGGCCGCTCCCCCACGCGAACATTACCGAGGAGACCCGTGACCCGACGCAACGCAGCGACCGCCGCCGTCCTGGCGCTGCTCGCCTGCGCTCCGGCCATCGCCCACGCGCAGCAGCAGCCGACGTATCCGAACGTGAGGTTCAAGGGCCGCTTGCAGACCGAGTTCCGCACCTCCGACATCGAGTCCACCAACGCCGACGGAACACCGGCCGAGGTGAACACCGTCGTATCCAACGAGTTCTTCCTCCGCCGCTTCTACGTCGAGGCCGACGGATACCTGGCGCGGAGCATCCGCGTGAAGATGGAGCTGAACGCCACCCGCCGCGCCGTGAACCTGGAAGACGCCTGGGTCGACGTCGGCCTCGGGCGCTTCGTCACCTGGCGCGCGGGGCAGGAGAAGAAGCCGGTGGAGCGCCAGGAGCTCATCTCTAGCAGCCTCTACCCCACCGTGGAGCGGGGGGCGCAGGTCGCCGGGATGCGCAACCAGAACCTGGTGTCGGAGAACAACTTCCTGACCGCCGCCGGGTTCGCCAGCCACGACATCGGCACCTCGCTGGAGGTGCACACCGCCGACAGCGCCGCCGTCCCCGTCTCGCTGCGCCTGGGCGTGTGGACGGGGCAGGGGAAGGACAACCCCGAGGTCAACAACGCCAAGACCTTCGGCGGGCGGCTGCAGGTGGCGCCGATCCGCAACCTCTCCGTCGGCGCCTCGTTCGTCTCGCACGACGACCCGATCAGCGTCTCGGTGACGACGTCCACGGGGACCACGAAGGTGATCGCCGCCGACAGCGCCGGCCGCTCCACCGCCTTTGGGCTCGACGCCGAGTGGGGCGCGGTCAACACCGACGGGCTGCACCTGGTCGCCGACGCGTCGATCGGCAAGGAGGGGCGGGCGGGCGCCTTCACCTCCACGCTGGCGGGGCTGCGGGCCACGGCGCCGGGGACGGGCTTCTCGCCGCGCTTCCGCACGCTGCACCTGGTGGGCGAGTACCGTGTGCGGCTGGCGAACGCGGGGACGCTCACCGGCATCGGCCCCGTCCTCCGCTTCGACCGCACCGAGCCGGACACGGACAACGACGTGGGCTCCACCCTCCTCACCCCCGGCGTGAACCTGTACTTCGGCCGCAATGCCTGGGTGATGGTGAACTACGACGTGGTGATGCCCGGCGACCGCCTGGACCTGGGGCGCGGCGCGGGCGAGGCGGTGCACTCGTTCAAGACCATGTTGCGGATCTTCTTCTGATCCGCCGAAGCAGGAGACGATGACGGACACGGTAGAAGCACCCCCGGCCCCGGCACGCACGCCGGGCTCTGCGCTCCGCTGGCGGCTGAGCAGCGCCTCGGATGCGGTGTGGCGCGGATTGCTGGTGGCCTTCGGGCTCTCCATCCCCCTGCTGCTGGTGGGGATCGCCGCCGCGCTGGGGTTCGGCGCCTGGCCGGCGGTGCGCACCTTCGGCGGCGGGTTCCTCACCGGGAGCGCGTGGGACCCGGTGGCCGACCGCTTCGGCGGGGTGCCGTTCCTGGTGGGGACGCTGGCCTCGTCGCTGCTGGCGCTGCTGATCGCGGTGCCGCTCTCCATCGGCTTGGCGCTCTTCCTCACCGAGCTGGCGCCGCGCTGGCTGGCGGCGCCCATCGCCTTCGCCACCGAGCTGCTGGCGGCCATCCCCTCGGTGGTCTACGGCCTCTGGGCGATCTTCGTCCTGGTCCCCTTCCTCCGCGGCGCCATCCAGACGCCGCTCTCGGAGAAGCTGGGCGATTCGCTGGGGATCTTCGCCGGGCCGGCGTACGGGCCCAGCATCCTGGCCGGCGGGGTGATCCTGGCCATCATGATCATCCCCTTCGTCTCCGCCGTGTCGCGCGAGGTGATCGCCGCGGTGCCGCGGGCGCAGCGCGAGGCCGCGCTGGCGCTGGGGGCCACGCGCTGGGAGTCGACCTGGCAGATCGTGCTCCCCGCGGCGCGCGCGGGGCTGATCGGCGCGGTGATGCTGGGGCTGGGGCGCGCCATCGGCGAGACCATGGCGGTGACCATGGTGATCGGCAACACGCCGCAGGTGCCGCACTCGCTCTTCGCCCCCGCCTACACCATGGCCAGCGTGCTCGCCAACGAGTTCGCCGAGGCCAGCGGCGACGTGCACCGCTCGGCGCTGATGTACGTGGCGCTCCTCCTCCTCGCCGTGACGCTGGTGGTGAACGCCCTGGCGCGGGCGCTGGTCTGGCGCGTGGAGCGGAGGGCCGCGCGATGACGCAAACCTACCGGCAGTTCCGCGGTTCTCCCCCCTTCTCCTGCGGTTCGGGAGAAGGGGGGCCGGGGAGGATGAGGGGCCGATGACCGCCGTCACCTGGCGCCACCGCCGCCGCCGCGCCACCAGCGCGGTGATGCTGGCCCTCACCGGCGTGGCCGCGCTGATCACCCTGCTCCCGCTGGTGCTGATCTTCGGCTACCTGATCCGCGAGGGCGCCTCGTCGCTCGACCTGGCCTTCTTCACCCACACCCCGCGCCCCACGGGCGAGAGCGGCGGCGGGATGGCGAACGCCATCGTCGGCACGCTGGAGATGGTGGGGCTGGCGGCGCTGATCGGCCTCCCCGTCGCCGTCCTTGCCGGCGTCTACCTGGCCGAGGCGCGCGGGAGCCGGCTGGCCACCGCGGTGCGCTTCACCGCCGACGTGCTGAACGGCGTTCCCTCCATCGTGGTGGGGATCTTCGTCTACCTGCTGCTGGTGGTGCCGATGGGCGGCTTCAGCGCGCTCGCCGGCGCCGTGGCGCTCGCCACCATGCTGGTGCCGATGGTCACGCGGACCACCGAGGAGATGGTGCGCCTGGTTCCCCGCGAGCTGATGGAGGGCGGCCTGGCGCTCGGGGTGCCGCGCTGGCGCACGATGCTGGGCGTGGTCCTTCCCGCGGCGCGCGGCGGGATCATCACCGGCGCGCTGGTGGGGGTGGCCCGCATCGCGGGGGAGACGGCGCCGCTGCTCTTCACCGCGCTCGGCAACCAGTTCTGGCAGCTCGACCCGCGCAACCCGACCGCCGCGCTTCCGCTGCAGATCTTCGCCTACGCCATCTCGCCCTACGACGACTGGCACCGGCAGGCGTGGGCGGGCGCGCTCGTGCTGATCCTGCTGGTGCTCACGCTCAGCCTGGGAGCGCGCTTCGCCCTGGGCCGGGCGCAACGCACATGAGAAAGACGATGGAGATCATGGACGCACAGCCGCAGATCACCCCGCTCCGACCCCCCGTGACGCTCCCGGCGCCGCGGGCGGGGGCGCAGGGCGGGCCGGCGGCACGGGAGGGGGCGGCGCCCGCGGTGGAGGCCTCGGGGTTCTCGTTCTGGTACGGGGCGGTGCAGGCGCTGCACGACATCGACCTGAGCATCCCCGAGCGGAGGGTGACGGCGCTGATCGGGCCGTCGGGGTGCGGGAAGAGCACCTTCCTGCGCTCCATCAACCGGATGAACGACCTGATCCCCGGGGTGCGGCACGAGGGCGACATCTGCCTGCACGGCCGCAGCGTCTACGAGCGCGGCGAAGACGTGGTGCACCTGCGCAAGCGGGTGGGGATGGTGTTCCAGAAGTCGAACCCATTCCCCAAGTCGATCTACGACAACGTCGCCTACGGGGTGCGGGTGAACGGGCTGGCGCGCGGGCGGCGGGAGCTCGACGAGGTGGTGGAGCGCTCGCTGGTGCGCGCCGCGCTCTGGGACGAGGTGAAGGACCGGCTGCAGAAGAACGCGCTGGGGCTCAGCGGCGGGCAGCAGCAGCGGCTCTGCATCGCCCGGGCGCTGGCGGTGCAGCCCGAGGTGCTGCTGATGGACGAGCCCGCGAGCGCGCTCGACCCCATCGCCACGCAGAAGATCGAGGAGCTGATCTACGAGCTGAAGGACGAGTACACCATCGCGATCGTGACCCACAACATGCAGCAGGCGGCGCGCGTCAGCGACTTCACCGCCTTCTTCTACATGGGCCGCTTGGTGGAGGTGGGGCGCACGCAGCAGATCTTCACCACCCCGCGCGAGGAGCGCACCGAGGCCTACGTGACCGGGAGGTTCGGGTGAGCGCGCCGGGGGTGCGCCACTTCCACGAGGAGCTGGCGCGGCTCAAGGGGCGGCTGCTGGAGATGAGCGCGCTGGCCGAGGAGCTGGTGCACGACTCGGTCGAGGCGCTGCGTGGGCGCGACGAGGCGGCGGCGCGCGAGGTGGTGGCGCGCGACCAGCAGGTCGACGCGCTGGAGGTGGAGATCGACGACCTCTGCATCCAGCTCCTGGCGCTGCAGCAGCCCATGGCGCGCG
>Ga0070685_10001860_pt1 | contig 11014 bp, 11 predicted proteins | sample KBSS13LmetaG_FD_65651 | JGI IMG/M metagenome (GOLD analysis project Ga0070685, IMG submission 65651) | Switchgrass rhizosphere microbial communities from Kellogg Biological Station, Michigan, USA - KBS S1-3L metaG | ecosystem: Host-associated > Plants > Roots > Rhizosphere ...
CGCAGAAATCCCTCCGGCCCCTTCATCTCCTCGATCAGCGCCGTCGCCCGGCGGATGCGGCCCGTGCCCGCGCCCTTCGCGTTCACGCGCGTGAGCAGCGAGGAGAGGATGCGCCGCGCCGGGTATCCCTCCAGGGGCGTCAGCCCCCGCGCGTGCTGCAGGCGCAGCGACCACCCCTCGCCCGACGGCTCGGGCGTCAGCGTGGTCTCCCGGGTGTGATCGCCCGTCAGCGCGAAACGCCGGCCGTCACCGCCGGAGACGGTGAGGATGCTCATGTGCTCGCGCCAGGTGATCATCCCCGAGGCGAGCGTGGTCCCGCCAAGGACCAGCAGGGGGCCCGCCACCACCGTTCCCACCAGCGCCAGCCCCGCCGCGGCCGCCCCGCCCGCCAGGAGCGTGGTGGCGCCCGCGTTGCGCAGGGCGCGGCGCCGGCGCAGCCCCAGCTGGTCGCCGAAGCGCCATGCCGCGAACTCCGGCCGCAGCGGACGCCCGATCCGCACCAGCTCCAGCCCTTCCGCGAGGCGGGCCATCCCGATCTCGTCGGTCGACGTCCGCAGGCGCGTTTCGCGGAAGATCCGCTCGCACTCCTCCAGCGCCTCCCAGCGCTCCTCCAGCGGCGACAGGTTCCAGCGCGCGCAGGACGGGCAGATCGCCCACAGCCGCCCCTTCTCCGGGTCGAACGCCACCCTGCGCCCCACCGGGAAGTGCTCGACGACCTCGTTGGCGCCCAGCGGCGAGTTGCAGAAGATGCAGGTGGAGTACATGCGCTCCGGGTCCGGCTCAGGGATCAGGGGGCCCGTCCGTACTACGAAGATGGATTCGGATCGGTTGCAAGCCGCCGCCCGCGGACCGATCGCCTCACGCAGAGACGCGGAGGCACGGAGAGGCTGAGCCGTTCTCTCCCTGTCTCCGCGTCTCCGTGCGAGATGCTGCTTACGCCGGCCGGTACACGCCCCAGACCTCGCGGAGCGCGTCGCTGATCTCGCCCAGGGTGGCCATCGCCTTCACCGCGTCGACGATGAGGGGCATCAGGTTGTCGGTGCCGCGCGCGGCGGCGCGGATCGCCTCCAGCCGCGCCTGCACCCCGGCGGCGTCGCGGGCGCGGCGGACCTCGGCGAGCCGCGCCGTCTGCGCGGCCTCGAGCGCGGTGAAGTCGGGCTGGGCGAGGTCCACCGGCTCCTCCTCGGCCGCCTGGAAGCGGTTCACCCCCACCACCACCTTCTCTCCCCGCTCCACCGCGATCTGGTGCGCGTACGCGGCGCGATGGATCTCCTCCTGCATGAAGACGATGGCCTCGGCCGCGCCGCCCATCTCCTCGATCTTCTCCAGGTACTCGCGCGCCTTCTCCTCCACCGCGGTGGTGAGCGACTCCACGAAGTAGCTGCCGGCCAGCGGGTCCACCGTGTCGGCGGCGCCGCTCTCGTACGCCAGCACCTGCTGCGTGCGCAGCGCCAGCGTGGCCGCCTGCGCGGTGGGGAGCGCGAGCGCCTCGTCGTAGCCGTTGGTGTGCAGGCTCTGCGTGCCGCCCAGCACCGCGGCGAGCGCCTGCACCGTCACCCGGACGACGTTGTTCAGCGGCTGCTGCGCCTGCAGCGTCACGCCGCCCGTCTGCGTGTGGAAGCGCAGCTTGGCCGCGTCGTCGCCGGCGCCGAAGCGCTCGCGCATCAGCCGCGCCCAGAGGCGGCGGGCGGCGCGGAACTTGGCGACCTCTTCGAACAGGTCGTTGTGGCTGGCGAAAAAGAAGGAGAGCCGCGGCGCGAAGCGGTTCACGTCGAGCCCCGCCTCCAGCGCGCGCCGCACGTATTCCAGGCCGTCGGCGAAGGTGAAGGCGATCTCCTGCGCGGCGGTTGCCCCCGCCTCGCGGATGTGGTAGCCGGAGATGGAGATGGTATTCCACTTCGGCACCTCCGCGTTGCAGAAGGCGAAGATGTCGGTGATCAGCCGCAGGCTCGGCTCCACGGGGTAGATGTACGTCCCGCGGGCGATGTACTCCTTGAGGATATCGTTCTGGATCGTCCCGCTGATCTTCGCGCGGGGGAAGCCGCGCTCGTCGGCCACGGCGATGTAGAAGGCCAGGAGGATGGCCGCCGTGGCGTTGATCGTCATCGACGTGCTGACCCTGTCCAGCGGGATGCCGTCCAGCAGCCGGCGCATGTCGTCGAGCGAGTCGATCGCCACGCCCACGCGGCCCACCTCGCCGGCGGCCATGCTCGCGTCGGAGTCGTACCCCATCTGCGTGGGCAGGTCGAAGGCGGTGGAGAGCCCCGTCTGCCCCGCCTCCAGCAGGAGCTTGAAGCGCTGGTTGGTCTCCTCGGCCGTGCCGAAGCCCGCGTACTGGCGCATGGTCCAGAAGCGCCCGCGGTACATCGTGGGCTGGATGCCGCGCGTGAACGGGTGCTCGCCCGGGTACCCCAGGTCGCGCGCGTAGTCCAGCGACGCCACGTCTTCCGGCGTATAGAGCCGGTCGACGGGGACGCCGCTGGTGGAGGCGAACGCCTCGCGCCGCTCCGGGTGCTTGGCCAGCACCGGCGCCACCGCGCGCGCCTCCCACGCCTGCTTGCCGTCCGCCGCGGCCCCGGTGCTCCCGGAGTCCTCGCCGATGTTCGCCGCCGCCAGTGTATCGCTCATCCCAGGTGCGAAAGTACGAGAGTGCGAAGGTGCGCAACCGCTTGCGGCCGGCAAGATAACGCCGACGGACGCGCGCGGCATCTGCGCGTCACGCGGTGGCGGCGACGTTCGCGCGCGCGTGCATGCCGGACCGCGATTCCGCATCTCGAGATCACGCGCGTTCGATCCTCCGGCGGTGAAACCGGCGCGGCCGCCCGGCCGTAACCGGGCCGGACCTCACGCCCTCGTCCTGACACCGGAGGCTCGTTCGTGCACCTCGCCCGCCGTGTGCCCGTAGCGGCACTCTCCCTCGCAGCCTGCGCACTGGCATCGGGAACGATGCCGCGCGCGGCGTCTGCACAGCAGCGCCCGACGCCGGCCGACTCGCTGCGCGCGGTGATGGACCGGAGCGCGCCGCAGTGGCTGGCCCGGTTCCACGTGCCCAGCCTGGCCGTGGCGTACGTGCGCGACGGCGCCGTCGCCTGGACGCGCGTGTACGGAGAGCAGGCGCCCGGCGTGCCGGCGAGCGAGCGGACGCTGTACAACGTGGCCTCGCTCACCAAGCCGGTGTTCGCGGAGACCGTGCTGCGGCTGGCCGCGGCCGGCCGGCTCTCGCTCGACGAGCCGATGGCGTCGGCCTGGGTGGACCCCGACCTGGCCGGCGACCCGCGCGCCCGGATCCTCACCCCGCGGATGGCGCTCAGCCACCGCCTGGGCTTCGCCAACTGGCGCCGCGAGACCGGCGGCGTGCTGCGCTTCCAGTGGGAGCCGGGAAGCGGCTACCACTACTCCGGCGAAGGCTTCCAGTACGCCGCCCGCTTCGCCACGCGCAGGGCGGGCGCGCCGCTCGATTCCCTCGCCCGCCAGTACCTGTTCCGGCCGCTGGGGATGACACAGACGTCGTTCACGCGGCAGGAGTGGTTCGCGGACCGCGTCGCGCGGCCGATGGGTCCGGAGGGGCGCTACGGCGAACCGTCGACGTCGCCGGAGGGGAACGCCGCCGACGACCTGTACACCACCATCGGCGACTACGCGGCGTTCCTGGTGGGGGTGATGAACCGCACCGGGCTGCCGGCGCGCCTGGGCGCCGAGCGCGACTCCATCCACGCGCTCGACACCAGCCCCGGCGCCGCGTGCGACCCGCGGAAGGTGGCGCGCTGCCCCACCCGCATGGGCTACGGCCTGGGATGGGAGATCCTGGAGTATACCGACGGCCCGCTGCGGTGGCACACGGGGAGCGACTGGGGCGAGAAGTCGATGGTGTTCTACTTCCCCGCGCGGCGCAAGGGCGTGGTGATGCTCACCAACGGCGCGAACGGGTTCCAGGTGATGATCGAAGCCGGGATCGTGCTGGCCGGCGGCACCCCGTTCGCCGAGTACCTGGCGGCGGCACGGAGCTGAGCCCGGCCCGCGCCGAGCGATGGAGGCGCGGCCCCGAACGGCGTTGACAGGGAGATGCGGACGGCGGCAGGATCAGCGCCGTCCGCTTCGCATCCCCCCTCGACACGAAGTGCGCATGGCCCCGGAGAACACGCGGGAGACGGCGGTGCTGGCGTCCCTGACGGCCCTGGTCACGGTGCTCGCGTTCGCCGGCGTGCGGCTGGGCGCGTCCACGCCGCTGGAGGCGGTGAGCGTGGTGACGGGAGCCCTGTGCGTCTGGCTCACGGTGCGCGAGAACGTCTGGAACTTCCCGCTCGGGCTGGCGAACGTGGCCACCTTCTGCGTGGTGTTCTTCGGCGCGCGGCTGTACGCCGACGCCGGGCTGCAGGTGGTCTACTTCGTCCTGACGGTGATCGGCTGGCACCTGTGGCTGCACGGCGGCACGGGGAGGACGGCGCTGCGCGTCTCCAGGGTCGGCGGCCGCGAGGCGGCGGCGGTGGCGGTGGCGGGATTCGCGCTCACCTTCGTCCTCTGGCGGGTGCTCAGCCACGTCGGCGGCAGCGCCTCGTTCTTCGACGCGCTCACCACCAGCCTCTCGCTCTGCGCGCAGTGGCTGCTGAACCGGAAGTACGTGGAGAGCTGGTATGCGTGGATCGCGGCGGACCTGGTCTACGTTCCGCTCTACGCCTGGAAGGAGCTGTACCTGACCGCCGGCCTCTACGCGGTGTTCCTGGTGATGGCCGTGCTGGGGCTGCGCCGCTGGCGCGCGACCTGGCACGCCGGGCGCGTGCCGGCGCCGCACCCCGCGCCCGTCGAGGTGGCGGCGTGACGCTGGGGCTGGTGGTCGGCCGGTTCTATCCCCCGCACCGCGGACACCGTCACCTGGTCGAAACGGCGGAGCGCGGCTGCGACCGGCTGGTGGTGATGCTGCCGCACCATCCCTCGCAGAAGATCGCCGGCGGGCTGCGGCGCGAGTGGCTGCGGGAGATCCACCCCGGCTGCGACGTTCACCTGGTGCGCGACGAGCTGGGCGACGAGGTGGAGGCATGGGCGCGCTTCACCCTCGCCCACCTGGGGCGCGCGCCCGACGTGGTGTTCAGCAGCGAGGAATACGGCCCGCGCTTCGCCGCGCACCTGGGGTGCCGGCACGTGATGGTGGACCAAGAGCGCGCCCGCTTCCCCATCTCCGCCACGCAGGTGCGCGCGTCGCCGCTGGAGCACCTGGAGTGGCTGGAGCCCTGCGTGCGCGCGTACTTCGTGCGGCGCGTGGTGCTGATCGGCGCCGAGTCCACCGGAAAGACCACGCTGGCGCGCATCCTAGCGGAGCGATATGGCACGGAGTGGGTGCCCGAGTACGGGCGAGAGTACTGGGAGCGCAGGGTGGCCGGGCTGGCGCTGGACGGCCCGCTCCCGCCCTGGTCGAGCGACGAGTTCCGCGCCATCGCCGCCGAGCAGCAGCGCCGCGAGAACGAAGCCGCGCGCCGGGCGAACCGCGTGCTGCTGTGCGACACCAACGCGTTCGCGACCGGCACCTGGCACGAGCGCTACCTGGGCCGCCGCGATCCCGGGGTGGACGAGATCGGCCGCCGCGACCGGGTGGACCTGTACCTGCTCGCCGAGCCCGACTTCCCCTTCGTGCAGGATGGCTGGCGCGACGGCGCGTCTGTCCGCGACTGGATGCACGTGCGCTTCGTGGAGCAGCTCGCCGCATCACCGACGCCCGTGGTGCGCCTGCGCGGCCCGCTGGACGACCGCATCGCGCAGGCGAGCGCCGCCATCGACGAGTTGCTGGCGAAGCCGTTCGATCTCTGATATGAGGTATGACAAGTTCTTCAAATGCGGTAGCGATCCGCATTCATGGCGGCTTATTTCATGAGCGTCGGTAAGCGGATGATAACAAAGCCAGGTGTGATAAACTCTCATTCCTGTTTCGCAGAGTCGCCACTTTCCGCGCAGTTATCGTCCCACTGAAATTCAACCCAGTGGGAATGTCGCTTCCGATCATTCGACGACCATCCCGTTTCAAATCGAAAGAGCATCACTTTTGAAGTATCCTTTCGAATTGAAAACACATAGTCATCATGACTGTGAACGTCCGGTGGATAGTGTCCAGTTATGCTAATGTAACGATTCGGCTTGAGCGAGTCCGCAGCAACGAACGGTATCCAAATATCCGGTTCTCTCGACTGAAAGTTGGCTGGATCGAGGTACTGAATGGGTTCGCGAACTCTGGGGCGGTCGAATTGCCAGCCGCTCACCCAGATTGAATCCAGGTCAAATGCGCGTTTCCCGATATTCTTCACGGTAATTCCAAATCTTGCCAGACAATAGTCGGATCGAGGGCGGTGAAGCCAAGCGAGCTCACCGGAGATTTCTGCCCGTTCCTCCAGTCCCGGGGCCTCCGAATTTTGGAACCGAGTGAAGGCCCAATACCCAGCTGCGAGGACAGCCAAGATCTCGAAGATGGCCTTGAATAATTCGAACCAACTTAAAAAGGTCACGGATGGAACTCGAGGCTTCTTTCTAGGTCGTGGCATTTTAATTCTCAACTCCCATGGTAACGCCGCGCTATCGCACGCTCACGCGAAATCGCGCCGAGTCAGCAGGCGGGATCGTCTCCCATGGGCGCTTGTAAGCGAGCGAGATGACGGCGCTGCCGGCGGACGGGGCGCTGAAGATCCAGCGTTCGGTGCCGCCGGCGCCGTTCCGGCCGCGGTTGCGGCGGGGGATGGCGTAGTGCTTCGCGACTAGGCGCAGCGGTCCCAGCGCGGCGGAGTCCATCAGCACCCACTCGTAGCCCGTGCTGTGGTTGGACTGCAGAGAAAGCTCGAACTCGCTGCCAGCCCGCACCTCGATCGGCTGCGCGGGATCATGGAAGCTCGGGCGGTGGCCGCAGGCGGCCGTAGCGGCGGCGAAGAGGAGCGCGACGAAGGCGAGGCCACGCATCGTGAATCCGGATGAGAGGGGTTATGCGTCCGGCGTCTTGTATCTAATGCGTGAGCAGCCTTGCATCCAGCACATCGATCCGCTTTTCTCTCTGTGCCTCTGCGTCTCTGCGTGATGCTTTACCAGGCTCGATTCACAGCGAAAGTGCGGGTGATCGATGAAACAGGCCCGGCGAGTCACCGGGCCTGTCCTTGTACGGAGCGGGAGATGCCTACCGCACCGTAACGCTGAACCGCGCCGATTCGGCAGGCGGCTGATTCTCCCACGGGCGCTTGTAGGCGAGCGCGACGACGCCGCTCCCGGCGGACGGAGCGCGGAAGATCCAGCGCTCAGTGCCTCCGGCGCCGTCCCTGCCGCGGTTCTCGCGGGGAACGGCATAGTTCTTCGAGACGAACTGCAGCGGGCCGAGCGCGGCGGAATCCATCAGCACCCACTGGTAGCCGGTGCTCTGGTTGGACTTCAGCGCCAGCTCGAACTCGCTGCCGGCACGCACCTCCACCGGCTGCGCAGGATCGCTGAAGCTCTGGCGGCGGTCGCTGCCGCCACATGCGGAGGCGGCGAGGAGGAGTGCGGCAAGGGCGAGGCGGCGCATTCTGCGGACTCCTGGGCGAGGGGTGGGCAAGTCCACCGTACGCTGTCTAACGCGTGAGCAGCCCCGCATCCAGCACGAGCCCCGCGCCCGTCACGAACCTCGCGCGATCCGACGCCAGGTAGAGGACGGCCTCGGCGACGTCGTCGGGCTCGATCCAGGGGACGGGGAGGAGGTTGCCGGCGCTGGCCTCGGCGATCTCCTCCACCGTCTTCCCCTCCAGCTCGGCCAGGCCGTCGTTCATCGGCGTGTTGACGCCCGTCGGGTGAATCGACACCACGCGCACGCCGTGCGGCGCCAGCTCGATCGCCCAGCTCTTCGTGAGCCCCACCAGCCCGTGCTTGCTGGCGGCGTAGTGGGAGAGCCGGTTCATCCCCCGATGTCCCGCCACCGACGAGTTGTTGATGATCACGCCGCTCTGCTGGCGGATCATCACCGGGATGATGCGGCGCGCCACCATCCACGGCCCCTTGAGGTTGATGTCGACCATCGCGTCCCACTCGGCCTCGGTGAGCTCGTGGGCCAGGCCGTAGGCGCAGATCCCCGCGTTGTTGAAGAGGATGTCGATCCGCCCGAAGCGCTCCACCGTGGCGTCGACGGCGCGGGTGATGGCCTCGTCGTCGCGCACGTCGCCGGCGAAGGCGAGCGCTGCGGCGCCGGCGGCCTCGCATTCCGCCACCAGCGAGTCGAGGTCGGCGCCGGTGCCCATCCCGTAGCCGGGATAGGCGAGCGGGCGCGCCACGTCGAAAGCGGCGATCGCAGCGCCGGCCTTCGCCAGCGCGAGCGCGGTGGCGCGCCCCTGCCCGTGCGCGGCGCCCGTCACGAACGCCACGCGGCCGCTGAACTCACCCATGGGCTCCGGCTCCTTCCGTCGCGGGGTGCTTCCGGTAGGGCTGGAGGTAGTCGTCCAGCGGCACCTGGAGCACGTTGTTGATCACGTTGGTCGCCACCATCATCGCCCCGAAGGCGGTGAGCGCCACCATCTGCTCGTCGCTGAAGTGCGCCGCCACGCAGCCGTACAGCGCGTCGGGGATGCGGTGCGGCGTCTGCGCCAGCGCGCGGCCGAAGGCCACCACGGCGACCTCGCGCTCGTCCATCGCCGGGTCGTCGGGGTCGTCGCCGCTGTCGATGAGGATGCGGCGGAAGAAGGTGGAGCAGATCAGGCAGTCGGTCTCGGACGAGACGGCGTGGGCGAAGAGGGTGGTGAGCCGCTCGCCCAGGAAGGGCTGCACGGTGTCGCGCAGCCGGTACCAGGTCATCAGCGCGTCGAATGCCGGCACCGAGCGCAGCAGCGTGCGCTTCATGTTGGTGATGCGGGCGATGCGCAGGTGGTCGTCGTGCGCGGCACGCGCGTCGGCGGGCATCGCGTCGTAGTCGAGGGGAGCGATCCGGGGCATCTGCGGCTGCGGGGGAGACGGGAACCGACCGGATGAGGATGGAATGTAGAGGATTCCGGCCGAACAGACAGGCCTCACGCAGAGGGACCAGGGGAACCGGAGAGTTTCTCTGGTTCCTCTGGTCCCTCCGTGTGAAACGCTCTTCTCAGTTCTCCGGCAGCTCGGGCGGCGGCTCGGGGAACTTCGGCCAGAGCCCGTAGAACGCCGCGGACGGCTCGACCGCGGCGGGCCCGGGATCGCCGCCGGGGTCCATCGTCAGCCCAGCTCCTCGATCTCGCGCGTGGCCCGCGCGATGATCTCCGAGACCTTCTTCGCCCACTCCTCGTCGTTCTGGTGGCGCATCCCGCCGCGGAAGGCCGCGCGCCCCAGCCCGCCGAAGGCGCCCGCCAGCCCCGCCATCATCGGCCCGAACACGAACGAGCCGATCTCGTCCACCCGACCGAAGATGTCGTCGACGACGCTGCGGTTCTCCTCCAGGTACTTCCGCCCCGCGTCGGTGATCTCGAAGACCTTGCGGTTCCCCTCCTCGGTCACGGCGCGGGCGTAGCCCAGGTCCTCGAGGAGCGAGAGCGTGGGGTACACCGTCCCCGGGCTGGGCGAGTACGCGCCGCCGAAGCGGTCTTCCAGCTCCTTGATGATCTCGTAGCCGTGGCGCGGCTTCTCGGCCAGGAGGTTGAGCACCACGAACTTGAGGTCGCCGTGGCCGAACATCCGCCCGCGCCCGGGCGCTCCCCCGCCCCAATGCCCGCCCGGCCCGCCGCCCCACGCCCCCGGCCCGAACCCGAACGCGCCGGCGAACCCCCGGCGCCCGCGCGGCCCGCACTCCCGCGGCCCGCAGTGATGGAACCCTCCGAACATCGCTCCCTCCCGGTCACCCGTGGAAACGCAGAAAACTTCGACTATCGAAAGATATAACGTGAGATATATCGCTAGTCAAGATATATCTTAAGTACTATCGAAAGGCGTCTCAGGCAGAGACGCAGAAGCCGCAGAGAGAGCTGCCGAGCCCTCTTCCGCGTCCTCCGCGTCTCTGCGTGAAACGGTCTTTTGCCGAACTATCGAAACCGCGGAAGCAACGCGTACATCGCGAGTCCCAGCGCGAAGCCGATCTCCGCGCCGATGGCGGCGCGCCCCAGCTTCCAGAGCAGGTGGGGGACGAACGAGGCGTTGACCGCGGCCACCGCGAGCGTCACGGCGCCGACGAAGAGCGTCGCCCTCGCCAGGCGCGCCCCCTGCCCCGGTGCGAAGGCGCGCTCCGCGGCGGGCACGCGGAACCAGGTGACGGCGAGCCACGCCACGATCACCAGCATCCCGAACACGGAGCTGGCAAACTGGGCGACCGAGAACCACTGGATCTGGAACTGCGGTGACATGCGGGAGAGGAACGGGATCAGCGCCACGCCCCAGCCGGTCCCGTGCGTGAAGCCGTCCCAGAACACGTGCGAGGCGGCGCCCAGCAGCGCCGCGATGACCGCGAGGGGAACGACGTCCGTGCGCCGGCCGGGATCCGGCGCCTCCAGCGCATGCCGGAGGCCGGCCGGCAGCAGCGGCGCCAGCGCCGGCCGGACCCACGCGCGCCATCCCCAGAACAGCAGCAGGGTGACGGGGACGCAGAACACCACCAGCCCCAGCGGCGAATGGCCGAACTTCCCCACGGGCCGCAGGCGGAGCATGTACTCCAGGTCGGGCGAGAAGGTGCCGATCACCAGCGCCGCCAGCGGCAGCCGCCGGGCAACGGCGTGCAGCGGCCAGGCCGCGGCGGCGTGTGCGGGGGTGATGGGCACGAAAGAAGGGGACAGGTTACAGGGGACAGGGAACAGCCTGCAGGGCATGGAGCAAACGAGAGGAGGGCGCTGGCCCGAGACCAGGCACCCACGGCCCGGGATACACCGGGACGCTTGCTGTCCCCTGTCCCCTGTAACCTGTCCCCTGCAGTTCCCTGCCGTTACTACTCCAGCACGATCAGCGTGGCGCCCTTCTCCACCGTCTGGCGCTCCTGCACCAGCACCTTCGCGACCACGCCGTCGGCGGGGGCCTTCAGCTCGTTCTCCATCTTCATCGCCTCCACGATCACCAGGCCCTGCCCCGCCTTCAC
>Ga0070685_10001861_pt1 | contig 11013 bp, 5 predicted proteins | sample KBSS13LmetaG_FD_65651 | JGI IMG/M metagenome (GOLD analysis project Ga0070685, IMG submission 65651) | Switchgrass rhizosphere microbial communities from Kellogg Biological Station, Michigan, USA - KBS S1-3L metaG | ecosystem: Host-associated > Plants > Roots > Rhizosphere ...
AGGTCATCTGGGTTAGGTCGAGCCGCTCCTCGGGAGAAAAAACCCGCGAGGCCAGGAAGCGCTCGATCCGCGGACAGAAGCGGCGGAAGAGCAGCTCGAAGTTCTTCTCGCGGTCGGCTCCGCGCTGGAAGTCGAGCACCGCACGCACGAGTTCCTCCGGCCCGCCGCGCGGGCTGCCGTCCACCGCGGGCGGAGTCTGCTCCCCTAGTTTCATCGCGGCTTCCACCGGCTGGCGGGAGGCATACCAAGGGCTCCGATCTGAAAAGGGCTCTTCCTAGTATCGCACAGCCCCGATCGATGTCTTCAGGGCGACGCGAACCCCCGCAGCCGGCCGCCCACCTGCCTGGAGAGCACCACGCCGGTTGCCCGCCCGGCGAGACCGGCGCCGCGCAGGCGCTGGACCGTCCACCAGTTGCAGTCGCCCGCCCATAGATAGGAGCCGTACGCCGGATAGAACCGGCCGGCGTATCCGGGCGCGGAGGGGAAGGCCGCCGCGCGCTCACCCGTTGGGGTGTGCACGATCGAACGTTCGAACTCCGTGAGCAGGGCGTGGAGCGTCGCCGGGTCAACGGCGCGGACGAAGGCGGCGCGGGGCCCGGCCTTCGGCAGCGGTGTCCTGCGTCCGTCGAGATAGACCACGGAGGGGGTGGGCAGGAAGAGCGTCGCGAAGACGGCGTGGGGCCGGAGGTCGGATTCCATGTAATAGCGCCGGTCCCCCCAGGCGAACTCGAGAAAGGGGGCGCCCTCCTCGCCGGGAGGTCCCAGCCGCCATCCCGGCGGCTGCTCGACGACGATCGCGGTGTGATACCCCCAGTCCGCCACGTAGACCCGGTACGGGCCGGGTCCCGGCACCGGCGGCAGCGTCAGGCCGGGCCGCGCGTCCCGCGCCAGGGCGACGTAGAGCGCGGGCCCGAGCACCAGGAACAGGACGGCGAGCGCGATGGCGCGGCCGGCCCGCCGCAGCCATCGGGAACGGAGAGGCACGGCGGGATCAGAGGCCGTCGAGCAGCGAGCCGAGGATCAGCAGCAACCCGGCGACCACGAGCGACCAGAACCCCAGGTTGTTGGGAACGTGGATCACGCCCAGCCCCGCCAGCAGGCCGACCAGCCAGAGGACCAGGGAGATGATGAGCGTCACCTGCTTCGGAGCCTGCGTCTTGAATCCGCCTCTTCTCGCCATAGGGGAGCCTCCGCCTTTCGATCTGAACTTCGTTTGGGAGCTCGACCTTATCATGGAGCGGCAGCCACTGGCCTCATCCGGACGTCAAGGCGCGAGTTCCCTCCCCTGCCGCGTCGCCGGCACGTCCCCTGCGAATCTCGCTAGGAGATTTTTCGAAACCATTCTTGTCCCTATGTCCACATTGCGACTTGGCTAAACTAAATTTCGAGGCAGAAATCGAACTCTCCTAAAATCCGTGTTATTGTAAAACTTCGTGGACCAGCATAGGAGCCTAGAGCTCACCTCCTTGATCGATGAGGTATTCCCAGGCTTCGATAACGGGGGAGGTATGGAGGCGAAGTGGCGGCAAAAGACGGAATGCATCAGTAAGAATTCATAGGAGATCGTCCATGTCGATCCGCATCCGTTGGGGTATCTCTGGAATTGCAGCGATCGTCAGGCTCCGGGTGGAGCGATTGCGAATCGGTAAGATCGGCTTGATCCTGGGCCTGATCGGCTTGGCTTTCGCAAACCCGGCGGTGGCAGATCGGCATGTCAAAAACGCGCCCGACAAATCGGCACCGATAGCGCATGGGGGTGGATCGGCGGCGTTCATCTGCAAGCACACCGTCACCGCCAAGGTCGTCGCCCTCGAGCAGGTCTACTATTACAACCGCACCGGTTCGTTCAATCCGGCGGGACTGATGTATGCGCTCCGCCGCGATGTGGTGCCGGCGGATGACGCTTCCGCCGGCTTGGAGATTGACAGGGTTCTCGACCGCAATCCAGGTACGGCCGCCGTGCTCGAGAAGTATGCCGGCCACGTGACTCTCCGCCCGGACAAGCGGCCGCGTCCGCTGGTGCTGCGCGTCAACGAGGGCGACTGCCTGAAGGTTATCTTCACCAACCTGCTGAGCCGGTCCGAAAACGGCGAGGAGATCTTCAGGGATCCAGCGAACGGCCGTGACGTACCGATCGAGTCCGAGGAGCCGGCGACCCGCCACGCCTCGATGCACGTCAATGGCTTGGAGTTGGTGGGGAGAATTGAGTCGGACGGCAGCAACGTCGGCGTCAATCCTTCGTCGCTGGCAGCGCCGGGCGAGACCCGCGTCTACACCTGGTATGCCAAGAAAGAGGGCGGCTATCTGCTCTATTCGATGGCCGGACCGGCCGGCGGCGAGGGGGACGGCGGCCAGCTCGGCCTCGGCCTGTTCGGCTCGGTCAACGTCGAACCCAAGGGGTCGCGGTGGTACCGCTCGCAGGTGACCGCGTCCCAGCTCGCGTCGGCCGAGGCCGCGAAGCACAATCCGAACGGCACGCCGGTAATCCGCTACGACGCTGTGGACCAGCACGGCCAGCCGGTCCTGGCCATCCTGAACCATCAGAACGAGATCGTCCATACAGACCTCAATGCCGTGATCGACGCCACCGGCGAGGAATGCAGTCACGTGACGGGCCCCAGCAGCTCGTGCGGGCTGCCGTTCCGCGAGTTCACCGCCATCTTTCACGACGAGGTGACCGCCGAGCAGGCTTTCCCGGAGTTGGAAGACGAGGACAACCCGATCGCCAAGCTCAAGGACGGCATGGCGATCAATTACGGTGCCGCCGGCATGGGCGCCATGGTGCTGTCCAATCGCAAGGGCGTCGGCCCCAGCGCCGAATGCGCCGAATGCAAGCTGGAGGAGTTCTTCCTCTCCTCCTGGGCCATGGGCGACCCGGCTATGGTGGTGGGCAAGGATGAGAGCAACAAGGCCGTCGAGGCGTTCTATCCCGACGATCCGTCGAACGTGCATCACTCCTACATGGGTGATCCGGTGCGCTTCCGCAACCTGCACGCGGGTCCGAAGGAGACCCACGTCTTCCATCTGCACGACCATCAGTGGGTACAAGACTGGCACGATCCCAATTCGGTCTACCTCGATTCCCAGACCATCTCGCCGGGCGCATCCTATACCTATGAGATTCAATATGGCGGCTCGGGCAACCGCAACTTCGGCCCCGGCGACTCGATCTTCCATTGCCATCTCTACCCGCACTTCGCTCAGGGGATGTGGGCGCTCTGGCGCAGCCACGACGTGTTCGAGGCCGGCACGCCGGACCGCAACCTGCCGGACGCGGAGATCGCCGCCGGCACGCCGAATCCGGCGGTCGTGCCCTTGCCGCACGCGGCGCTGCCGCCGATGCCGACGGAGGACTTCAAGGGCTATCCCTTCTACATCGCGGGCAAGGCCGGCCACCGGCCTCCGCAGCCACCGTACGACATGGAGAAAGACCCGGTGACCGGCGCGATCAGCGACGGCGGCCTGCCGCGCCACCGCATCGAATACGCCACCCGCGTGACCGAGGAGCCGCCGGTCAACACTCCCTATCTTGATCCCAATCTGCCGGCGAGCGATCCGCAAGCGGTGTCCTCGAAGATCGCCGTGCGAGTGAGGTCGGAGAACGGAGATCCGGCGCTCTTCTCTTTTGCCGCTCAGCTGACGTCCGCGAAGATCAAGCTACTGCCTTACGAAGGTACCCCGAAAGAGAAGCGCGCCATGCGGTTCCACGCGGGCCTGGACCCCGGCGCCGTCGACGTCGTCAGCCGTTACAAGTGGCACGGCAAGGGTTATCCGTCCTGTGACGCCGAAGGCCGTTGCGACAAGCCGGACGCGCGGGTCCTGTTCAACGTCAACGGCCGGCACCCGATCTCCGGCGCGCCCTACTCCGATCCCTGCCCGGATACCTACGAGGCGCCCTACGGCACGACGCACGCGGTGCAGACGCGCAACTACCGCGCCGCCTACGTGCAGTTCGACATGCCGGTGAACAAGTTCGGCTGGCACGATCCGCAGGCGCGCATCATCACGCTCGAGCAGGACATCGCCGATACGATCAACAATGTCCGGCCGGCCGAGCCGTTCTTCTTCCGCGCCAACTCCGGTGAGTGCGTGGTGTTCCACGGCACCAACCTGATGCCGTCGAACCTCAACCTCGACGATTTCCAGGTGTTCTCGCCGACCGACACGATCGGCCAGCACATCCACCTGGTGAAGTTCGACGTCACCTCCTCCGACGGCTCGGCGAACGGCTGGAACTACGAGGACGCCACCTTCTCGGCCGAAGAGGTGCGCGAGCGCATCGAGGCCAACAACGCCTACCAGAAGTTGATCGGCGGCAGCCAGTTCCTGAAGCCACAGACGCACCGTCTGTTCGGGCCCGACGGCGCCCTTGCCGGCAACCCGCGCGGCCTCTGCCCCGAAGACCCGGAGCACTGGAACGATCACCCCTGGTGCGGGGCGCAGACCAGCCTGCAACGCTGGTGGGCCAACCCGTTGCTCAACAGCACGACGCCCTTGGGAAAGAAGGAGCCGGCGGGACAGGACCGCACGATCCGCACCGTCTTCACCCACGACCATCTGGGACCGAGCTCCCACCAGCAGCACGGCCTCTACGCCGCGCTGGTGATCGAGCCGCCGATGTCGGTCTGGGAGACGCTGGGTGGCGTCGTCTTTGGAGGCACCTATCCCAACGGCCACCAGATCGTCGGTAAGGATCGGAAGGACGGCGGTCCGACCTCCTACGCGGCCAGCATCCTCACGCCGAAATCGGCGAGCCACGAGGCGAAAGAGACGCGCGAGTTCAATCTTGCCTTCGCCGACTTCGCGCTGATGTACGACTTGCAGAACCGGCCGGTCAACCCACCCAACCGGCTTGACCACGATCTCCCGAACGTGTCGATCCACAGCGTCATCCCGCGGCCGGAAGGGATCTCCTCCGCCGACCCGGGGGGCCAGATGATCAACTATCGCAACGAGCCAATTCCGTTGCGGATCGCCAAGTGGGATGAGTCGAAGAGGCAGTGGGTGCAGAAGACCGAGTCTGATAGCTATGCCCGCTGCATGGACCTTGTTGAGGAAAGCGAGGCCTGCGACGATGCCGGCTGCTTCAAGCGGGCCTGCAACCCAGGCGATCTGGCAAACGTCTTCAGCTCGATGACTCACGTTGGACTGACCGCCGAGCCGGCAGACGACCCCCGCCGAAAGCTCCAATTCTCTTCAACGGCAGAGCCCTTGGACGCCCGCCAGGACGGTGATCCATCGACGCCACTCCTCACTGCATACGAAGGTGACCACGTTCAGGTCAGACTCATTCAGGGAGCCCAGGAAGAAAACCATATATTCACCATGCACGGCGCCAAATGGCTGTCGCAGGCGGAGTCGAAAAATAGCGGCTACATGAACGGTCAGCAGATCGGTATCTCCGAGCACTTCGAGTTTGACGTGCAGTTCTTCACGCCCTCTAAACAGGCCGACCAAGTCGACTATCTCTATTCCTCGTCAGCCACCGATAACTTCTGGGATGGCCAGTGGGGTATCTTGAGAGCGTTCGGAGCAAGGGAGTTACAGAACCTGAAGAGATTGCCGGGCAACCCTCGATCCAGACAACCTGAGCAAAGCCAAGATCGACTGATCAATCCATCACAAAGTGCTTGTCCAGATGTAGGTACTCCAGGCTTCAAACGCCGGAATTACGAAATCAGCGCCGTGCTGGCGCGCGATCTCTTTAAGAAGCTGAAATTGGCTGCATTAGAATACAATAACCGATTCGGTATTCATGACCCCAACGCAATCCTTTTCGTCGTGACCAGTGAAAATGACAAGGATACCCATCTCAGGGAACGCCTTGCGAATGGAGAAAAGTCTCCAGAGCCACTTATCCTCCGCGCCCGTGCAGGTGAGTGTGTGTTTGTCACCCTGAGAAATGAATTGCCGTCACAGACGCGGGACGGGCTCGAATTTCCGGCCACCTGGAGCTACAACATGTTGCCGCCGCTATTAGAAAGCTTCAACTTTAACGCCGTAACCACCTCAAGTAGAGTCGGTCTGCACCCGCAACTAGTTACGGTCAACAGCCTCTTTGGCGACGGTGCCCATGTCGGCCTGAATCCTGACACGACGCTCGAGGCGGCGGAGCCGGACAGCGCTATAACGTACCATTGGTATGCCGGCGATCTCAACTACGATGCGAACTCTCCCAGCATGCCCCACTGGATTCCGATTGAGTTTGGTGTCGTTGGGTTGCAAGACAAGGCAGACGTCATCAAACACGCTTCTCACGGTGCGATTGGAGCTCTTGTGGTGGAGCCGGATGATGCCACTTGGGAGACGGACTGCACCATCCTCAATCCGATCGTTCCCAGCAACCGACAATACCGGGACTGTCTCGACGCAGCGGCGACTGTCAGCTATACGGCACTGGTCCGGAACACCAAGGGCGAGCCGGTCAAGGACAAAAACGGCAAACCGAAGCGGGAACCGCAAAAGTTTCGCGAGTTCGTCGTCATCTACCAGGACGATCTCAGCCTGCGGCGTAACGGCGAGGCCATGCCAAACCTGCGCAACGGCGACGACGCCGAGGATTCGGGGCACAAAGCGTTCAACTACCGTACCGAGCCGCTGTGGGGACGACTCGGCGCCAATCCGGCAGCCGATCCGAACACGATGAGCGAATATGACTACTCGGACGTCTTCCGCTCGGTTCCGACCTGTGCAAACGGCGCGACGGCCCTGCCCTGCGCCGATGGTTTGACTCCGAAAGCTAAAGACCCGGAGACTCCCTTGTTCACCGCCGAGGTCGGCATGCCAGTCCGCTTCCGCGTCGTCGAGCCGGCCGGCCATCCCCGCAATCACGGCTTCACCGTATTCGGCCACGACTGGATTCTCAATCCCTGGAGCCAAGATTCATCGGTTATGGATGCCAAGAATCCGGAGAGCGCCAACCGATTCGGCTCGGCGAGCGGCATAGGAGCGGCGCGTCATGTCAACATCCTGATCGATCACGCCGGCGGTAACGTCTCGCAGGCTGGCTCAACCGGCATTCCCGGTGATTACATGTATCGCACTCAGGAAGGATTCATGTTCGGCGGCGGCCTGTGGGGGATCTTCCGCGTGTTACCCAGATGTGATGGGCGCGTATACAAAGATGAGGTCCGTCCAGGCAAAAAGTGGCTCTACTCCAAGCCCATGGTCTGCAAGTGAACACCATGTTTGGAACAATGTCGCTCCTTTGGCTCGCGTCGACGGCGTTCGCCACCGGCGCGGCCCCCCCGGCCGTCCACGATCACTTCGAGCAGGCCGGCATCGCCGTCGACTTCACGCTGACCCCTATGAGTTCCGCGGGGGAACGGGCGCTCGCCACCTTCTGGGTGAGCGACGCGCACGGTGGACAGGCCCTCACCGGCCTCCACCCCCTGGCCTGGATGACGGCGGTCCGGGCCTCGCACCTGGAGAGCGAGGCCGCCTGCCGCGCCAAGACAAAGAGCCTACTCGACGCCAGTCTCGCCAACCGCGCGGACGTCAATCTGAACGGGTACCTGTTGCTGACGCTCAACGGCGACAAAACCGTGTCGTTCATTAATCCCCAGGTGACATTCAACCAGACTCAGCTCGAGAGCATCGTCGAGTTGCCCGCCCCCGGCGCCGGTTGGACGCTGACATCGAATAGCGATGCCCTCTACGTCACCCTGCCCTCGGCGGGAGCCGTGGCGGTGATCGATACGGCGACACGCAAGCTGATCGAGACGATCCCCCTGGGCGACGGAACCCTGCCGACCCGGATCTCCCTGCAGCCGGATGGCCGTTACGTCTGGGTCGGTCTCGACGGCGCTAGGGCAGTGGTGGCGATCGACACCGGGAGCCGGAAGGTCGCGGCGCGGATCGCCGTCAGCGCCGGCGAGCACAATTTCGCCTTCACGGACGACAGCCGTTTCGCCTATGTGACCAACAGCGGCGCCGAGTCCGTCTCTGCAATTGATATCGCAACACTGGCCCGGCAAGGGGACATAGCCGTTGGGCGCGGCCCGGCGGCGATTACCTATGGAGCGAAAAGCCGCCAGATCTATGTGGCGGCTGCCGACGACACGGCGATCACGGTGATCGATCCGGACAAGCAACAGGTCGCCGGCCGCATCCCGGCGCAGCCCGGCGTGGTCGCTCTCCGCTTCGATCCCGAGGGCCGCTTCGCGCTCGCGGTCAATCAGCGAGAGAGCACGATCACCGTCCTCGACTCGGCAACCAACGCCGCCCTCGTTTCGGGTCCGGTGCCTTCCGGGCCTGATGAGATAGCTTTCAGCGGCGGCTACGCCTACGTACGCAGCCTGGGCTCCGCGACCTTCACACTGTTCGGTCTGGCCGAGTTGCGCCAGGGCCGGCTGTCGCCGGTCAGGGTTCAGGCCGGCTCTCAGCCGCCCAACGCCGCGCCCGAAGCCCAGGGTCCGGCGGCGATGATCGCGCCGACGCCGGAAGGAAACTCGGTGTTGATCGCCAATGCGGCGGAGAAGATGGCCTTCTATTACGTCGAAGGCATGATGGTGCCGATGGGCACCCTGCAGATGTATGGCCGCCAGCCGCGCGGGTTGCTAGTGCTCGATCACAGCCTGCGGGAGGTTGAGCCTGGCCTCTACGCGACGACGGTGACCCTGCCCAGGAGCGGCCGCTTCGACGTGCCACTTCTGATCGATCAGCCGCGCCTCGTCCACTGCTTCACAGCTACGATCGCTCTCCAGGCGGACGAGGCCAAGGCCAAACCGATCAGGGCCGTGGCGATCCAGCCGCTGTTCTCCGGTGCCCGGCTCACAGCCCAAAAGCCCGCGGAACTCTCCTTCCGCATCGTCGACGCCGTCACCCGGCAGCCGATCGCGGGGCTCAGGGATGTTCGCCTGTTGGCGGTCGAGCCGCCAGGAATCTGGCAGCAGCGCAAGTGGGCTCGAGATTTGGGAAACGGAGAGTACCGGGTCGACTGGATTTTTCCTCATGCCGGTGTCTATCAGGTCGGGGTTAGCGTAGCATCGCGCTCCCTCGGCTTCGCCGATCTACCGTTCACCACTGTTCTCGTAGAAGACCTTTCCGGGAAGAAAAGAGGCGCGCGATGAAAAGACGAGCGAAGTCCGCAGTTCTGGTTCTCTGGACTCTACTGGCGGCGCCCTCCGCGGTGCCGGCGGCCGTGGCCCCGACACCGTTTACATTGATCGGGCCGATTGAGAAATTTACGCTCGACACGCCGGCAACCTCCGCCTGTGGCTCGTCGGTCGACCCGGCGCTGGTCAGTTCCAGGATGACGGTGCACGGCATCGAGGTCGTAATCCCCTGTAACCTGATCATCCAGATGCCAGCGACCTATCTGACGGCGGACGATGTCTTCAAGCTGAATCCCGCTGGCTCCAGTGAGTCAGGCCTGGCACTCGCCGACACTAAACCGCCGCTGGCGGTTTTCGAGGCGACAATTGTCGGCAATATCGTGATGCATACGGGCAAGGCGACTCATGTCGCTGGTCTCGTCTATATCTCCCAGCATTCGCTGGCGACCGGAGGCGGCTACATCAAGTCCATTGACCTGACGAATCGCGAAATGCGCATCGGTGCCGATCCGTCTGCGCCTCTCTCGCCGCAAGACGCTCGTGTGCGGATCAACGATGCCAAAGGGGTTTATGACCACCACCTCCCGACCCCGCCGGGTCCGATCACTGTAGATCGGCGCTTCACTGTCGATACGGAGAATCCAACGGTACATGCGCTCACCGGATATCCGATGTGCTTGCCGAGCAACGCCGGAGACGCGGATTGTCCCGCCATAAATCGGCCCATCCGCGGTGGGAAGGCGCTGACTAATTTTGTCATGGGCACCGGCTCGCTGCCGGGCGCTCCGCCGGATGCTCTGCCGATCCCGCCTTGCCAGGAGCGCTTGACAGATCCTCCCTGCTTCCCCGACAAGCAGGCACCGTTCATGCTAGGCGATTACGTCAACTATTCCGGAACGTTGGCGAAAGACAACGCCGGGACCTTGCACATATCGGCTCATACAATTGTCGCCAATGTCGGCATTTTTACTCAAGGAAAAATGCCAGCCTATGTATCACTCGACGAGTCGCTGATCGGCACCATGGGGCCGCTAACGCGGCGTGATCCCCCAAGTACGGCGAGTCCAACCCTGCCACAGGAGACTCAAGACAGGCTCAAGATCGAAGGTTTCACGACCGATCCCAGCCGTAACGTCGAAATCTATGCCATCGATGTCAATCCCGTTACGGGTGAACAATTGCTACGCCTGCTCAACGTGGTAAGGCCGCAATCCGTACCTTTCGGCCGCTTCCGCCTCATCGTCGGCAAGCGGGCTGGAATCCTCTTTGATCGGAATAGCGTCCCCAAGGGCGCAACGCGGGAACTGATGGTGCATATCGCTAACACCGACGGTTCCACTCTCGACGGCGAGCCTGTGCCAACCAAGCCGAAAATCGCCCATGGTCTGATCGCAGGTCAATATGTCGCACCCGTCGGCGAATACATCTTTCCCGAGAACACCGTTCACGGCGATCCCCTGGTTCCCAATAATTTCGAGTGCGTAGCTTTCCTTCAACTAGGATCCGGGCCGCTAAACACCAACGACCGTACCAACCCGACACCGATCGTAGCCCGACTCTCTCCCTGGCCAGGACCGACAGCAAAGATCGAAGTCGATTGCGGACCTCAGTAGCTGAATGATGCACGCAAGGAGGACAAAGGCATGCCCAGAACCTTGATAACACAGCGCGGACAAGTTGGCGCGACGGATGATATTGATTGGAAGAACATCGCCGGAAATCTGCGGACGCTTGTGTTCGACCAAGATCATATTTTTCGTGGCAGGACCTCGGGAGGAATTAGCTTCCGAATCCTTCATCCAAGCACCCTCGAACGCAAGCGGCAGGGCGCGAAGGCGAGTTGGCCAGGCAATTTCAACCGAAGTGATGCTGTGCTTCATACCCTGGGAGATATCGGGCCGCTCATCCTCGTCTTTGGCGCACCAGTCCAAGCGGCGGGTGCGCAGATCCAGAGAGG
>Ga0070685_10001866_pt1 | contig 10999 bp, 9 predicted proteins | sample KBSS13LmetaG_FD_65651 | JGI IMG/M metagenome (GOLD analysis project Ga0070685, IMG submission 65651) | Switchgrass rhizosphere microbial communities from Kellogg Biological Station, Michigan, USA - KBS S1-3L metaG | ecosystem: Host-associated > Plants > Roots > Rhizosphere ...
TCGCCGGCGATCGCCTGGGCGATGTCGATCTCGGTGAGCGCGCCGCCGGAGTCGCGCTTATTGGGCAGCCGGAGCTGGAGGATCAGGTCGTAGGCCAGGGCTTTCTGCTCGAAGGCGCTGGAGTTGCGCAGCCGGTGGGGCAGGGCCTTGGCCTCGGTCTTGATGGTCTCCCCCTGCTCGGGGGTGAGATAGCCCTGGCGCACCAGGATGTCGGAGACAAGCTCGGGAGTGAGGTTCATAGCCGTCCTTCGAGAAGCTGAAAGAGGGTCAGTTTAGCGGATTTAGCCTCTCGCGCTACACTCCCGCCCCAAATGTCCATCCCGCTCCCCGTCCTCCTGCTCATCGTCGCCTGCGGGCTCGGATGGGCGGGATTCGACCTGACACGCAAGCTGCTGGTGCGGGAGATCCCGCCGGTGGCGCTGGTCTTCCTGCTGACGATCGGGTCGGTGCCGCTGTTCGCCGCCTGGATGGCGCAGCAGGGGGCCGGCGGCCCGGGAGCGGGGTATTTCGGGCCGGCGCTCGCCTCGGTGCTGCTCAACATCGTGGCGAACCTGCTGTTCCTGCAGGCGATGCGGATCGCCCCGCTCTCGGTCACCATTCCGCTCCTCTCGCTGACCCCGGTCTTCGCCACCCTGCTGGCGATCCCTCTCCTGGGCGAGCTGCCCACGCCGCCGCACGCCTTCGGCATCCTGCTGGTGGTCGCCGGGGCGATCGGGCTCCACTGGCGGCGATCGGGGGCGGACGACTCCGGGCAGCACGGGACTCTGAAGGGGGCGCTGATGGTGGCGCTCACCGCGCTCCTCTGGTCGCTGACGATCCCGTTCGACAAGCTGGCGGTCCAGCGGTCGAGCGCCCCCTTCCATGGCGTCTTCATCACCGCCGGAGTCGCGGCCGGGGTGCTCCTGGTGCTGGTGTTCCAGAGGCGTCTGGGGGATCTGGCCAAGGTCCGCGCCGTCCCCGGGATCTACATCCTCGCCCTGGTGGTCAGCACCCTGGCCCTGGCCTTCCAGTTCCTGGCGCTGCCGCAGGCCTACGTCGGCACGGTGGAGACCCTGAAGCGGGGGATCGGCAACTTCATGGCCATCCTCTCCGGCTGGCTCTTCTTCCACGAGCCGGTGACGATCCGGAAGGTTCTCGCCGTGGGCGTGATGGCGGTAGGGGTGGGGCTGTTGCTGACGTAGAGGCCGCGGTTTCCTGCCGTTCCTTCCCCTGCTTGATTCGTTTGTTCTTCAAATTTTATAATAAAAGAGGAAGGTGATACTGGGGTTCTGACGGTGAGCTGTGTAGGGGCAACAAAGGAGGGTCATGGCGATGGTAGAGCGGATGCGCTGGATGGTTCTGACCGTTCTGATAGGGCTCATGGTTGTAGCCGCTGAGGGCACCGTGTGGGCGGCATGTGACACTTGCCAGGTATGTAAGCAGAGAACCAACATCACGATTCCATCCGATTACTGTGCGGCGGCGAACAATGAGAGCGGCTCACTGTGCTGTTCCGAGTTCGATTCCGGCGCTGGGAGGTACTGCAGCGAGTATGGGTCCTCGTGCTACGGCATCGTTGTCGGTGGCGGCGGCACCGGTGGATCTGGGGGCGGCGGTGGCGGCACCTGCACCTATCAGGGTGGCTGGTGTCCTGCCGAATGCATGAGCTGCGGTGGTGGCGGCGGTGGCGTGCTCGTGCTCTAGCCAGACTCCCGAGAGACAGGTGAACCGTTGAGCAAGCATGTCTCTTTCTACGCGCGTTGGGCTTTTCTCACTGTATTTGGCTGCTCTGTAGCGGCAGTTGCCGTGAGCGAACCGCCGGCTGATTCCAGTACGGCGACTGTCCGGATTCATGTCAGGCTGGTCTCGGCGGGGGGGGCTCCCCTGAGCGGAGAGGGGTTTGTCGTTTTCAAGGGGCTCGCTGCCGCGAATCCCGTGGTGGTGCCGACGAAGTTGCCCGCCTCCGCGGCAGCCGAGCTATCCGCCGGCTCGCAGTGGACGCTGATCGCCGACTTTCCCGGTTACTTTGCCGCGGCGTCTGTGCTTCAGGTGCCCCGCGCCGAGCCGGCCGCTCCCATGGAGATCCAGGTCCCGCTACGGCCAGCGGGCACGCTGACGGGCAAGTTCGTCGTGGATGGAAAAGAGAAGATGCCAGAGGGACTGGAGGCTCGGTTCGAGCCTGCCCGCGAGGCTCTTCCCAAGAAGCAGGACATCCCGGCGGGAGTGGCCCCGTGCGCCGTCGGGCCTGCCGGAGACTGGCGGTGCCGGCTGCCGGCGGGGCGGCTGGACATCGCCCTCCATCCGAAGGGGTTCGTTCCCCACTATCTCTGGAATACCAGCGTCACGGCCGGCGAGACGAGCTCGCTCGGCTCGCGAAAGCTCCTGCGTGGTGCTTCGGTGGCGGGATGGATCACCCGGGAGGACGGCACGCCGGCGGAGAAGTGCCGGGTGCGCCTCGAACCGGCGACGGCGCCGGGCCGCCCGAACGATCCCGTGCTGGAGTTCCTGCGGACCGTCGCCAATGAGGTGCCCTGCCAGAAGAAGGGGTTCTTTCAGTTCGTGGCGGTAGCTGCCGGTTCCTACGCGCTCGTCGCGGAGGAGAACGATGCCCGCGCCCACATGTCGCCCGTGGAGGTTTGGCAGGGTGCCGAATCGAGGCTCACGCTGCCGGTCGTGCTCCGGCGCCCCGTCGACTTCGAGGTGACGCTCTCTCCGCCGACCGATTGGCTGGGCCGCCCGTGGCGCCTCGAGGCACGCCGGGCCAATGAGTATCGTGCGGGATGGGAGGAGCCCTCCTTCCGGGCCGAGGCGACCGCGGAGGGCCGCGTACGGATCGCCAGGCAATCTCCCGGCCGGTTCTGGATCACGATCTACGACCAACTGGGGAACCAGATCTTCTCAGACCCGCAGGTGGATCTCTCCAATCCCGGGCAGCCGTATCCGATCGCCATCGACCTGCTCTGGGTCGAAGGCAGGATTCATCTGGGCGACGAGCCGGTGACCGGGCGGCTCTTTTTTGGCGGACGAAACGGCGCCACCTCTGTCGAGATGACCTCCAACGCCGAGGGACGCTTCGCGGGGCCGCTCCCGAAGCCGGGCCACTGGGAGGTGGACATCGAGAGCGACGAGCCTCGATTGAGGACCTCCGCCAGGGTGGAGGTGAAGCCCAAGGGCGACCGCGCATCGGTGGTGATCGACCTGCCGGATACCAAGGTCTACGGGCGAGTGGTCGATCCCTCGGGAAAGCCCGCGCGGAGCGCGGAAGTCACGCTCAGCTCGACGGTCAGCTCTATGGCCACCTCCGCGGATGAGAAGGGGGAGTTCGAAATCCGCGCCTTCCCGAAGGGCACGGCTGCGCTGGCGGCGCGAGCGGCTTCGGGGGGGCACGAAGTCAGCGACACCTACAGGTTTGAAGCCTCCGGTGAATCGCCCCACGGTCCCGTCGTGCTCACCTTGCAGCGCAATCGTTCCATCCGGGGAAGAGTGCTCGCGGCGACCGGGCCTGTGATCGGCGCCACCGTGAGCGCCTGGCCCATGACCGGCGGAGACGGAGGGGTTTCGACCGTGCGCTCGGGGCTCGACGGCGGCTTTGAATTGAAGGTGCCCGTGGGAGCGCAGATCCTCCAGGCGATTGTGAGCCCCCCGGGAGGAGCGCTCAAAGCCTATGAGGCCAACGTTTCGAGTGACGCCGATCTCCTGTTCCAGGTGGAGCCTTCGGGCGGCGAGGTGGTGGTCAGCCTCGGCAAGGAGGCGGCGGCCGGAGACCGCATTCTCGCTGTGTGGCAGGAGAATATCGGGATCCCCTTTGGAACGCTCGCCCACTGGGCGGAGGGTCACGGAGCTCGCTTCCGGCAGGGCAGCCAGTTCCACATTCCGCAACTGGCGCCGGGCAACTACACGGTCTGTCTCGGGGCCGCGGAAGTGGTAGCTTCGAGTGAGCTCGATGCCTGGAAAAGCCGGGCGAGCTGTGCGTCGGGCTATCTTTCAGCGGCCTCCGCGCTCGACCTGCGACTGCCCTGACGATTTTGGATTTTAGATTTTGGATTTTGGATTGGGGAAGAGCGGGGTTGGCGGGGATGGTGCATGATTTCGCGAGGGAACGCCAGGGAAAAGGGAGAGTGCGAACCATGCCGACCGTCAATCCAAAATCCAAAATCCAAAATCTAAAATCCAGCCTTCTTCTCTCCGCCGTCTTCCTCCTCGCCCCCGCCCTCGCCTGTCTGGCGCCGGCGGCTCCGGGGGGGAGCTTGCAGCGGATCAAGCTGCCGCCCGGCTTCTCGATCGCCGTGTTCTCGGACAAGGTCCGCGGTGCGCGCTCGATGGCTCTGTCGCCGAAAGGGATCCTCTACGTGGGGACGATGGGGTCGAAGGTCTATGCGGTGGTCGACCGCAACCGCGACGGCGTGGCGGAGGAGGTCCACACGATCGCCTCGGATCTGCAGACTCCCAACGGGGTGGCCTGGAAGGATGGCACGCTCTATGTCGGCGAGGTCTCCCGCGTGCTGCGCTTCGACGGCATCGACGACCGGCTGGAGAACCCGCCGAAGCCGGTGGTGGTCAGCAACGCTTTCCCGCGCGACGGAGCGCACGGATGGAAGTTCATCCGCTTCGGCCCGGACGGCAATCTCTATGTTCCCGTGGGGATGCCCTGCAATATTTGCGAGCGGGACAATCCGATCTACGGCACGATCACCCGCCTGTCTGTCCAGGGCGGGGCCCAGGCAAAGCCGGAGATCGTCCAGCGCGGCATCCGCAACACGGTGGGGTTCGACTGGCATCCCAAGACCCATGAGCTCTGGTTCACCGACAACGGCCGCGACATGCTGGGGGACGACGTTCCGCCCGACGAGCTCAACCGGGCGCCGAAGGCGGGGATGAACTTCGGATTCCCTTACTGTCACGCCGGCCGGATCTCCGACCCCGAGTTCGGCAGGAAGCACGCCTGCTCGGAGTTCACGCCGCCGGCGCGGGAGCTCGGTCCGCACGTCGCCGCGATCGGCATGCGCTTCTATACCGGCACGATGTTCCCGGAGCCCTACCGCAACCAGATCTTCATCGCCGAGCACGGCTCCTGGAATCGTTCGACGCCGATCGGCTACCGGGTCATGCTGGTGCGCCTGCAGGGGGACAAGGCGGTCTCCTACGAGCCGTTCGCCGAGGGGTGGCTGCAGGGTGGCGACGCCTGGGGCCGGCCGGCGGACGTGCAGGTGATGCCGGACGGGGCGCTGCTGGTCTCCGACGACAAGGCGGGGGCGATCTACCGGATCAGCTATACGGCTCCGAAGAAGTGAACGAGCTCGGCGACCGTCTTCAGGAGCGCGCCCGCCGCCTCTGGCGCTGGCTTTTCCCGCCACGGATCGAGCTGCCGGAGGAGGTGGCGCGGCTGCTCCGGGCCGTCTATCCGGGCCTCGATCTCGGCGCCGTCTCTTTTCACCAGGGCATTCCGCACCTGATCGGCCGCCTCGGCGGACAGGCGATCACCATCCCGGCGCTCTTCGCGCGCCGCCGGACCTGCATCTACGTCGAGCCTCCGCATTGGGACCTCGAGAGCGCTGAAGGTATCGGCACGCTGGTCCATGAGGCTTATCATGCTCTTCAGGCCCAGGAGTGTGGCTGGGGCCTGGGACCCCTTCGCCCTTTCCTGCTGCTCTATTTCGCCCATGGCGCGGCCAATCGTTTCCGCTATCACGGCCATCCGATGGAGGAAGACGCCTTCCAGCTCGCGGGGCGCCACTGGAGCCGCTTCGAGACGGCCTGCGCCTGTGCCGGGACGGTGCCGGCCGAGGCGGTGGCGATCGAACGCGCGGGGCTCGCGATCTCATCCAGCGGGCTGCGGTTCTGGCGCGGGCTGGCGCGCAGCCTGCCGTTCGCGCCGCCCCCTCTTCTCGCGCTGCCGCTCCTGCCGGTCTGGCTTCTGGTCTGGACGGGTGCCGCCTCTCTCGTCTGGCTCGCCCGGCTTCTGGTGGAAGGCGCGGGCGCCGCCGCGGCGGCCCTGCTCTGGGGAGCCGGATTTATCGTTTCCGGACTGTCGCGGATGTTTTTTCGCCGGATCTGAGCCGTGGCGGGCCGGTTTGACGTTTCTCCTTTGAGGACCCCGATCGCCGGCGGGCTCGGGGTGTTGGGTCCGGAAATCGAAAAGTCTCTATATCGTCGCGAAAAGCTGTAACGAATTTTTCCGGATCGGGCCTAACATAGGTACCAGCGAGAGAAATCCACTGGGATCAACGTTCGAATCGTCGTAATGACTAGAAAGAGGAGAGAGAGATGAGCCAGGACGCCACGGAGATTCGGGCCAGGGTCAAGCAGATCATTGCCAACGTCGCCGGGCTGGATCCGGCCCGGATCGGGGACGAAGCGAAGTTGCGGGACGAGCTCAAGCTCGACTCGCTGTCCCTGCTGGAGATCGGCGTCGACGTCGACCTCGCTTTCAAGCTGGAGCTCCCGGACGAGCAGTACAAGGAGATCGACAGCATCCCCGACATGGTGGCTCTGGTCCAGAGCCGCCTCGCCGATACCCAGCCTCAGGCCCAGCATCAGGCGGTCTAGCCATGGAGCCTCGGATCGCGGTGACCGGCCTCGGCCTGGTCACCCCGATCGGTGTCGGGCGGGAGGATGTGTGGAACGGCCTGCTCGCCGGCCGGTCGGGGTTTGCTCCGGTCGAGTCTTTTGATACTCATCGATTCAACGTGCACCTGGGCGCCGAGGTGCGCGGTTTCGAGCCCGCGCCCTACGTCCGGCGGCTCGATCCCGCCAGGCTCGGACGCGCCTCGCAGCTCGCCATCGCCGCCGCCCGGCTCGCGCTGGAGGACGCCGGCATCGACTCCGGCGCCGTGGCTCCCGAGCGGGCCGGGGTGGCGATGGGCACTACCTCCGGCGAGCCGCGGGAGGTGGAGAGGCTCGACGACCGCATCCAGGCGGGGGAGGTGGACCGGGTGGGCCCCGAGTTCCTCTCGCTCTACCCCTGCCACATGATCGCCGCCCACGTCGCCCGCGAGCTGGGCTTCGCGGGGGTCAACACGATGATCCCGACCGCCTGCGCGGCCGGCAACTACGCCCTCGCCCACGCCCTCGACATGCTGCGCGCCGGCCGCGCCGACCTGATGCTCGCCGGCGGCGCGGACGCCTTCTCGCGCATCACCTACACCGGCTTCGCCCGCCTCGGCGCCATCGCCCCGGAGCGCTGCCAGCCGTTCGACCGTAACCGCAAGGGGATGATCCCGGGCGAGGGGGCGGCGGTGCTGGTGCTCGAGCCGCTCGAACGGGCCCTGGACCGCGGCGCGCGGATCTACGCCGAGCTCGCCGGCTACGGGCTCTCCTGCGACGCCCACCACATGACCGCCGCCCATCCGGAGGCAGACGGCGCCGCCCGCGCCATGGAGCGGGCGCTCGCCGACGTCGGCGCCGCGCCGTCGGAGGTGAGCTACGTCAGCGCCCACGGCACCGGCACCCCGACCAACGACCGGCTGGAGATCCTGGCGGTCAAGCGGGTCTTCGGCGAGGCGGCGCCGGGCATCCCGATGAGCTCGATCAAGTCGATGATCGGCCACACCATGGGCGCGGCCTCGGCCATCGAGGCCGCGGTCTGCGCCCTGGCGGTCGCCGAGGACCGCATCCCGCCGACCATGAACATGGACGATCCGGAGGAGGGCCTCGACTTCGTCCCCAACGTGGCGCGGGAGCTGCCGGTGCGGATGGCGATGAACAACGCCTACGCCTTCGGCGGCAACAACGCCTCGGTGATCCTGCGCAAGGTGGGGCTCTGAACGTGCGCCGTTCCGTCGTCGTCACCGGAGCCGGAGTCCTCTCGCCGCTAGCCGATTCGCCGGCCGGGCTCCACGCCGCCCTCTGCGCGGGCGAGAGCGGGTTCAAGGAGATCGAGCTGTTCCCGCTGGACGGGCTGTCCGGCAACGGCTCCGGCCCCCGCCGGGCCGGCGAGATCCGCCCGTTCGAGCCGCGCGACTATCTGGGCGAGCGCAACCTGCGCCCCATCGACCGCACCTCGCGGCTGCTGCTGGCGGCGGCGCAGCGCGCCCTCGACGAGAGCGGCTGGACGCCCGAGCTGCGGGCGGAGCGCGAGGTGGGCCTGATGCTTGGCACCGTCTTCTGCAGCGTCAAGACGATCGCCGAGTTCGACCGCCGCGGCCTCCAGCTCGGCCCCTCGCACGTCAGTCCGCTCGACTTCGCCAACAGCGTGATCAATGCCGCCGCCGGGCAGGCCGCCATCTGGCACGGCCTGCGCGGGGTCAACTCGACGATCTCGGCGGGGGAGGCCTCGGGGCTGCTCGCCATCGCCGGCGGCACCAGCCAGATCCGCGGCGGGCACGCCGACGCCCTCCTCGCCGGCGGCGCCGAGGAGCTCTGCTTCGAATCCTTCCTCGGCCACCTCCGCGCCGGGCGGCTCTGCGGCCCGGACGACCCCCTGCCGTTCGACGCCCGCCGCGGCGGCTTCGCCCTCGCCGAGGGCGCGGCGCTGCTCCTGCTCGAGGAGGCCGCGGAGGCGGCGGCGCGGGGCGCGCGCGTGTTCGCCGAGGTGCTGGGCCACGGCTCCGCCTTCGACCCCCTGGAGACCGCGGAGGGCGCCGCCCAGGCGGTGGCGCGGGCCGTCCGCATCGCTCTCGACGATGCCGGGATCACCTCCGGCGACCTCGACGCGGTGAGCGTCTCCGCCAGCGGCAGCGTGGCGGTGGACCGCGCCGAGGCCGCCGGCCTCGCCGCGGCTCTGGGGACCTCTGGGGCGGGCGTGCCGGTCACCGCCATCAAGTCGATGCTGGGCGAGGCGCTCGGCGCCTCCGGCGGCTTCCAGGCCGTCGCCATGCTCGGCACCCTCGGCGACGGGTTCCTGCCCGGCATCCGGGGTCTCGAGCGGACCGAGGAGGATTTCCCCTTGACCGGGGCCGGGGCCGGCACGCGCCGCGTCGCCGTCCGGCGGGCCCTGCTGACCGCGCTCAGCGCCGACGGCCACGCCTGCGCCGTGGTGCTGGGAGCCCCGCAATGACGCCGGGGGTCTCCGGAGCGCCGGAGGACAGGCCCGAGCTGGTCCCCCGGCTGGAAGAGCAGGGCTACGCCGACGAGGCCGTCGCGGCGCGGCGGCGCTGGGTCGAGGAGCGCACGGGCGCGCGCCTCCGGCACGTCGGCGCCTGCTCGCTGCCGGGCGAGGAGATGCGCGGCAACATCGAGAACCCGATCGGCGCCGTGCAGGTGCCGCTGGGCGCCGCCGGCCCGCTGCGCGTCGAGGGAGAGCACGCGCGCGGCGTGTTCTACGTCCCGCTGGCCACCACCGAGGGGGCCCTGGTGCGCTCCTACGAGCGGGGGATGGCGACCCTCACCCGCGCGGGAGGGGCGGCGGCGCGGCTGCTCGCCGACGAGAACCGGGTCTCGCCGGTCTTCAAGTTCGACGGCGTGGCGGCGGCGGCGGACTTCGCCCGCGGCCTGCCGGGCTGGTTCGAGGGGTTGAAGGCCGAGGCCGGGTCGACCACCCGCCATGGCCGGCTGCTGCGGGTGGAGCCCCAGCCGCTGGGGCGCGAGGTGATCGTCCACTTCGTCTACTCGACCGCCGACGCCCACGGCATGAACATGATCGTCAAGGCCACCGACCGCGCCTGCCGGTGGCTGGTGGAGCGCGGACGGGCGGGCGAGTACTACCTGTTCAGCGGCGCCGAGTCGGAGAAGCGGGCGAGCGGCTCGCTGTTCGCCGGCGGCAAGGGGAAACGGGTGACCGCCGGCGCCCGCATCCCGGCCCGGCTGGTGCGCGCCTATCTGCACACCACGCCGGAGGGGATGGTGGACGTCTGGCAGCACACCGTGCGCGGCCACCTCCAGGCCGGCGCGCTGGGCTACAACGGCCACTTCGCCAACGGTCTGACGGCGCTCTTCATCGCCTGCGGCCAGGATGTCGCCAACGTCGTCAACTCCGCAGTGGGGATCACCGCCTTCGAGCGCACCGCCGAGGGGGACCTCTACGCCAGCGTCACCCTGCCGGCGCTGACCGTCGCCACCGTCGGCGGCGGCACCGGGCTGGGCACCGCCCGCGAGTGCCTGGAGATGCTCGGCTGCGCGGGAGCCGGCGGGGCGCCGAAGCTCGCCGAGATCGCCGCCGCCACCCTGCTGGCGGGGGAGCTGTCGATGGGGGCGGCGATCGCCAGCGGCGAGTTCGTGGCCGCCCACGAGACGTACGGCAGGAATCGGCCGGTCCCGGATGGAGAGGATTGAAGCGCCCGTTCCGCGGTTTGCGGCGGCCGCCGGAGCCGTTCTACGACGCCGTGGTGATCGGCTCGGGCGTCGGCGGGCTGATCCTGGCCAACCTGCTGGTCCGGGAGGGTCTCGCGGTGCTGCTCGTCGAGCAGCACTACATGGCCGGCGGCTACTGCAGCACCTTCCGCCGCGGCGGCTACACCTTCGACGCCGCCACCCACTTCTATCCATTGCTGGGCAATCCCGAGACCCTGACCGGCCGGCTGCTCGGCGAGCTCGGCGTCACCACCGGCTGGGTCAAGATGGACCCGGTCGACACCTTCCACTTCCCGGACGGCACGCGCTTCGCCGTGCCCGCCGACTTCGACCTCTATCTGGCGAAGCTCAAGGCCGGGTTTCCCGAGGAGGCGGGCGCCCTGGACGATTTCTTCGCGACCGTGCGCGAGGTCTATCTCCTCGGCCTGCTGCACTACTTCCGCGGGCGCTCCGATCTGGAGCGGCTCGGCCCCTACCGCGACCTCACCCTCGGCGAGGTCCTCGACCGCCGGTTCCGCGATCCCAGGCTCAAGCTGCTGCTCACCGCCGACTGCCCGCACTGGGGCTCGCCGCCGGGCCGCACCTCGTTCGTCTTCGACTCCATGCTGCGGCTCTCCTACTTCCTCGGCAACTACTATCCACAGGGGGGCTCGCAGGCGTTCGCGGACGAGCTCACCCTGCGCTTCGAGGAGCGGGGCGGGCACATCCTGATCAGCACGCCGGCGCGGCGGATCGTGATCGAGGAGGGCGTCGCCCGCGGCGTCGAGATCGAGACGCTGCGCGGCCCGATGGC
>Ga0070685_10001867_pt1 | contig 10999 bp, 9 predicted proteins | sample KBSS13LmetaG_FD_65651 | JGI IMG/M metagenome (GOLD analysis project Ga0070685, IMG submission 65651) | Switchgrass rhizosphere microbial communities from Kellogg Biological Station, Michigan, USA - KBS S1-3L metaG | ecosystem: Host-associated > Plants > Roots > Rhizosphere ...
GCAGATCACCCCCGGGGCGGTCGCCGCCTTCACGGCGGCGAGCGCAGGCCTGCTGGTGCTCGCCGCCTGGAAGCTCAATCCGCTGGCCCTGGCGCTGTCGCCGGTAGCGCTCGGCATCCTCTTCCTCTACTCCTACACCAAGCGGTTCACCTGGGCCGCCCACCTGTTCCTGGGGCTCTCGCTCGCCGGCGCGCCGCTCGGCGCCTGGATCGCGGTGCGCGGGGACGTCCAGGCGACCCCGCTGCTCCTCGCCGGGGTGGTGCTCACCTGGACGGCGGGCTTCGACATCCTGTATGCCCTCCAGGACCTCGACTTCGACCGCCGGGCGGGGCTGTTCTCGATCCCCGCCCGCTTCGGGGTGGTCGGCGCGCTCTGGATCTCGGGCGCCCTCCACGCCCTGACGCTGACGCTGCTCGCTCTGCTCCCCCGCGTCTATCTGCCGGGGCCGCCCGTGCTCGGCGCCGCCTACTGGGTGGGATGGATCGGCTGCCTCCTGCTGATCGCCTACCAGCACTGGGTGGTGCGGCCGGGGGACCTGTCGCGCCTCAACGCCGCCTTCTTCACCGCCAACGGCGCCCTGTCGCTCTGGCTCTTCGCCGCGACCGCGCTTGATATACTGAGGTCCTGATGATCACCGAGAAGGTTTCCGAGACGCTTTCCCCGATCCGCCCCGAGGCGTTCCCCGCGCCTTTGCAGGAGATCGCCGCCAAGGTGCGCGACGGCCTCCGCCTCGACGAAGCGGACGCCCTGACCTGCTTCACCACCCCGCACGTCCTCCACCTCGGCAAGCTGGCCGACACGGTGCGGCGGCGGCTGAACGGCAATATCACCTACTTCAACGTCAACCGGCACATCAACCCGACCAACGTCTGCGTCTACACCTACAACTGCAAATTCTGCAGCTTCGCGGCGATGAAGGGGGAATCCCACGCCTGGGAGATGAGCCACGACGACGTCTACGCGCACGCCGCCGACCAGGGGGGCAACGCGGTCACCGAGTTCCACATCGTCGGCGGGCTGCACCCGGACCTCTCGATGGCCTGGTACGAGGAGATGCTCCGCGGCCTCAAGGCACGCTTCCCGAACGCCCATCTCAAGGCCTTCACCGCCATCGAGATCGGCTGGTTCGCCAAGCGCGAGAAGCTGTCGATCGAAGAGGTGCTCGCCCGGCTGCGCGACGCCGGCCTGGGCTCGCTCCCCGGTGGCGGCGCCGAGATCTTCCACCCCGAGGTGCGCGAGATCATCTGCGACGGCAAGCTCGACGCCGATGAATGGATCGAGGTCCACCGCATCGCCCACAAGATGGGGATCAAGAGCAACTGCACCATGCTCTACGGCCACGTCGAGCGGCCGGAGCACAAGGTCGACCACCTGCTGCGGCTGCGCGCTCTCCAGGACGAGACCGGCGGCTTCAACGCCTTCATCCCGCTCGCCTACCACCCCGAGAACAACTACATGGGCCTGAAGTACCACACCACGGGGACGGAAGATCTGCGGCACATCGCGACCGCCCGGCTGGTGCTCGACAACATCCCGCACATCAAGGCCTACTGGGTGATGGTGACCCCCAAGCTCGCCCAGGTGGCCCTGCGCTTCGGCGCCGACGACCTCGACGGCACGATCGTCGAGGAGAAGATCTACCACATGGCCGGCGCCGGCACCTCGCAGCAGCTCACACGCCCCGAGCTCGAGCGCATCGTGCGCGAGGCGGGATTCGTGCCGGTCGAGCGCGACACGCTGTACAACCCAATCTCGCTCGCCCATTGAAGCCCGACACGCTCGGTTTCCACTATCTGGCGGTCGACGGCCCGATCGGCGTCGGCAAGACGACGCTGGTCGAGCTGCTGACCCGGCAGTTCGAGGGGGTGAAGATCCTCGAGGACGTGGACAACCCCTTCCTCGGGGACTTCTACCAGGACCGGCCGGGCGCCGCCTTCCAGACCGAGCTCTACTTCCTCCTCTCCCGCTTCAAGCAGCAGCGCGACCTCGGCCAGCGCGGGCTGTTCGACCGCGTGCTGGTCTCCGACTACACCTTCTGGAAGAACCGGATCTTCGCCTACCTCAACCTGACGGACGACGAGCTGATGCTGTTCGACAAGCTCTACGCCCTGCTCGAGCCGCAGGTGCCGGTGCCGGATCTGGTGATCCACTTGGTCGCCGACGTCGACACCTGCATGGAGCGGATCCGCAGGCGGGCGCGCAACATCGAAAAGACGATTGCCCGGGAATATCTCTCGGAGTTGATTGACGCGTACAATCACTACTATCATTACTACAGCCGGTCGCCCTTGCTGGTGGTGGACACGAGGCATCTCAACTTCCCCCAGCGGCCCGAGGACTTCGACGAGCTGTTGAACCGCCTGTCGAAGCCCATCAAGGGGACCGAGTACTTCCAACCGCTTGGATCCCGCTGAAGCGGGACCGGGACGGAGCACAGCGCCCCCTGCGGCGCGGCACTGGCGAGCGAGGACCTGATCCCCCGGCGGGGACAGCCACCTCACAACTCTTGCCGGGATCGCCGCGAACCCGCGGGCCCCGCCAAAGGCCCTTCCGTCTCTGCGTGCGGAAGGGCTTTTCACGTTTGAACTCGAAAAGGAGCTTCAGATGGCTGGCGAACCCAAGAACGTTACGGTTCCCTGGGTGGCGGGGGCCCCCGAGCGCGGCGATCACCTGGTCATGGTGACCGCCTACGACTTTCCTCAAGGACGCACGGCCGACGCGGCCGGGGTGGACATCATCCTGGTGGGCGACTCGCTCGCCATGGTGGTGCTCGGCCACCCCGACACCCTGTCGGTGACCCTGGACGAGATGATTCACCACACCAAGGCCGTCCGCCGGGGCGTCAAGCGCGCCCTGCTGGTGGCCGACATGCCCTATGGCTCGTTCCACCTCGGGACCGAGCACGCGGTGGGCAGCGCCATCCGCTTCGTCAAGGAGGCGGGCGCGCAGGGGGTCAAGATCGAGGGGCACCGCCCCGAGCTGGTCGCCGCCCTGACTCATGCCGAGGTGCCGGTGATGGCCCACCTCGGGCTCACTCCGCAGTCGGTCCACCGCCTGGGCGGCTTCAAGGTCCAGGGGCGCGGGGACGCGGCGCGCGAGCTCATCCTGCAGGCCGCCGAGGAGGCGGAGGCCGCCGGCGCCTTCTCCCTGGTCCTTGAATGCGTGCCGTCTGACCTCGCCGCCGAGGTCACCCAGCGGCTCTCGATCCCCACCATCGGCATCGGCGCCGGCGCCGGCTGCACGGGGCAGGTGCTCGTCTACCACGACCTGCTGGGAATGGAGGAGCGGATCGCGCCCCGCTTCGTGCGGCGCTATGCCGAGCTCGGCAAGCTCTCCCGCGAGGGGATCGCGCGCTACGCGGACGATGTCCGCGCCGGCCGCTTCCCGTCTCCCGAAGAGGGGTACGGCGGGGGAACACCCCGGCCGGTCGATGAGCCGGCGAAGCTGTACGGGTGATGGTCATTCAATGATCATCGCGCGGACGCAGGACGAGCTGCGCCGGACCGTCGACGTCTGGCGGGCGGCGGGGGACCGGATCGGCTTCGTGCCGACCATGGGCGCGCTTCACGCGGGGCATCTGTCCCTCGTGCGGCTCGCCCGTGGGCGGGCCGCGAAAGTGGTGGCGTCGGTGTTCGTCAATCCGACCCAGTTCGGCCCCAGCGAGGACTTCAGCCGCTACCCCCGCCAGCCGGAGAAGGACGGGGCGATGCTGGAAGAGGCCGGCTGCGACCTCCTCTTCCTGCCGGACGTGGCCACCATCTACCCGCCCGGCAACGCCACCTTCGTCGAGCCCGCCGGCGCCGCCGAGGGGCTCGAGGGGGCCTGCCGGCCGGGGCACTTCCGCGGCGTCGCCACCGTCGTCTGCGCCCTCTTCAACCTGGTGCGGGCCGACGTCGCCGTCTTCGGCGAGAAGGACGCCCAGCAGCTCGCGGTGATCCGGCAGATGGTGCGCGACCTGCATCTGCCGGTAGAGATCGTGCCGGGCCCGACCGTCCGCGAGGCGGACGGGCTCGCGATGTCCTCCCGCAACGCCTACCTCTCCGCCGAGGAGCGGCGGGCGGCGACGGTGCTCCATCGTTCCCTGCGCGCCGCGGAAGCGGCGATCGGCGAGGGGGAGCGCCGGGGAGATGCCGTCCGGGAACGGCTGCGGGAGATCTTGAATACGGAGCCCCTCGCGCGTGTTGAATACGCTGAGGTGGTGGATGCCGACAGCTTTCGACCGGTCGAGACGTTGCGCGGCCGGCTGGTGCTCCCCCTGGCCGTACGGATCGGGGGGACGCGATTGATCGACAACATTCGCCTGACGGTCGGGGAGACCCGGCCGCCGGAGGAGTCAAGGATATGAAGCGCACGCTTCTGAAGTCGAAGATTCATCGGGCCACCGTGACCGACGCCAACCTCCTCTACCAGGGGTCGATCACCATCGATCCCCTGCTCATGGAAGCGGCGGACTTCGTGCAGTTCGAGCGGGTGGAGATCTACAACTGCACCAACGGCGAGCGCTTCGCGACCTATGCCATCCCGGGCACGCCGGGCATGGGGGAGATCGTGATCAACGGCGCGGCGGCCCACAAGGCCGGGGCCGGGGACGTGGTCATCATCGCCACCTACGCCGACTACGAGGACGCGGAGTGCCGCGCCCACCAGCCCTCGCTGGTCTTCGTGGACGCCAAAAACCGGATCGTCGCCCTGTCGCACGAGAGGATCGACGAAGCCGTCCTGGCGGCGGCGCTGTGAGCCGTCCGGCCGTCGTTGCATGGGCGTCGGCGGTGGCTCTCCTGGCGCTCGCCTGCGCCGGGGTGGCCGCCCCGCCGCCGGACCGGGCCGCCAAGGGAGGGAAGCCGGTCGCCTTCACGACGATCGTCCAGCAGGCGATCCCGGGTCAGGCCGGCCAGCAGGTCCGGGCGGTGGCCCGGGACGCCGACACCTGGCGCATTCTCTGGGCCGCGCTGCGGAAGGACGGCGGCGAAGCGCTCCCCGCCGAGCCGCCGGCGGTCAACTTCCCCCGCGAGATGGTGCTCGTGGTGGCGATGCCCACGCAGAGCTGCGTCTCGAAGGTCACCATCCAGTCGATCGGCCATCTGGGCAACCCGACCGGCGGCACGCTGCTGGTGAACCTGCTCGAAGCGCCGCCGGCTCCCAACTGCCGCTGCATCGTCGCCTCGCGGCCGGTGCACGCCGTCCGCCTTCCCCGTACCGCGGGGACCCCGCGCTTCGTCGTCACCCGCGGGCAGACCTCCTGCGGCTCGTAGCGGCCGCGACGAGCCGGCCGGCCGTCTTCCCGAACCGGGAAGGCGGCCCGCTCCCCGTGCGTTAGAATCGCCGAGGAGGTAGCAATGACCGTCACCCTGGATCTGGATACTCCCAAGACAACCCTCGAGGTCGAGCCGCTCACCATCGCCGGCCGCACCTTCCGCTCGCGCCTCTTCCTGGGGACGGGCAAATATCCCGACTTCCCGACCATGGCCGCCGCCCTGGAGGCCTCCGGCACCGAGGTGGTCACCGTGGCGCTGCGCCGGGTGAACCTTGGCGAACGGGGTCAGGGGTCGCTGCTCGACTTCGTCGATCCCGAAAAATATCTCCTGCTCCCCAATACCGCCGGCTGCTACACCGCCGACGAGGCGGTCCGCACCGCCCGCCTGGCCCGCGAGTTGGGGGGGTGGGACTGGGTGAAGCTGGAGGTGATCGGGGACAAGAAGACCCTCTTCCCCGACAACGTCGAGCTGCTCAAGGCGACCGAGACGCTGGTCAAAGAGGGGTTCATCGTGCTGCCGTACACCAACGACGACCCGGTGGTCTGCCGCCGGCTGGAGGAGCTGGGAGCGGCGGCGGTGATGCCGCTGGGCGCCCCGATCGGCTCGGGGATGGGCATCCGCAACCCGGCCAACCTGCGGATCATCCTGGAGCAGGCCAAGGTGCCGGTGATCGTGGACGCCGGCGTGGGCACCGCGAGCGACGCCGCCCTCGCCATGGAGCTGGGCGCCCAGGGCGTGCTGATGAACACCGCCGTGGCCGAGGCCCAGGACCCGATCCGCATGGCAAGGGCCATGAAGCTCGCCGTCGAAGCCGGCTGGCTCGCCGCCCACGCCGGGAGGATTCCCCGGAAGCTCTACGCCTCCGCCTCCTCCCCCCTGACGGGTCTCATCGAATGAAGAAGTTGCAAGCCGCCCTCGGGCCGCACTAGACTTCCTCGTCCGTGCTCGAGGGCCTCATGCAGCCATAGCTCAACTGGATAGAGCGACAGACTTCGAATCTGTAGGTCGGGGGTTCGACTCCTCCTGGCTGCACCACTCGCCTCCTTGCCCCGGGGGGTTGCGTACCGCGCGGAGCTGTCCTACAATCCGCTCTCCTTATGGGATTCCGCAGCCATAGCTCAATTGGATAGAGCAACAGACTACGAATCTGTAGGTTGGAGGTTCGAGTCCTCCTGGCTGCACCACCTCTCCTTCTCTCTCCAGCTCAAATCGTCGGTTGTACCCTGACCTTCTGATGGGTAGCTTGGTCTACCACGTCTATGCCGATTGGGACTCCGAAGCCGGGGCTTGGGTCGCGACCAGCGATGATGTGCCTGGATTGGCCACGGAAGCGCCGACCGTCGAGGCTCTCTCGGAGAAGCTCCGGACGATAGTCCCTGAGCTTCTGGAATCGAACCAACTGCTGTCCAGCGGTGGCGGTCAGCCCGATGCCATCGCCTTCGAGCTGACGAGCCACCGCCAGGAACGAGTCCGCCTGGCTTCCTAATGGGCTCGTCCTTCACCCCGCAGCTCAAGAAACTTCTGCTCTCTCAGGGCTGCCGTTTCGAACGGTAAGGCAAAGGCGACCACGAGATCTGGTTCAGCCGAAGGTGAGGTGCCAAGCATTTCGTTGGCATCACTTCTGAGTCCCGCCAAATTAGCTACTTAGCTCGCTCCACCGTCGCGGTTTAGTGCATTTTCTGATTCCTGACATAAGGCAAAGGACTCATCGGGCCACGCGGAGAAGAAACTCTCTCTTGCGAGGCTCGATGGTCGCATCCACTGCCGATCAGTTATCCTCTGCGGCCTTCTCCTTCTTCGACCGCTTCGGCAGCGGCGGGCCCGCGTACTCGAAAGTGAAGCCGGTGGGAAAGGGGCCGCCGTCGGTCTGGAAGATCACCGGTACGTTCTCTTTCGCTCCGGCAGGGACCTCGCGCGGCGGCACCGTCACGACCAGGAAGTCAGGGTCACCGGAGGTCGAGAATACTGCCTGCTGATCACCGAACAAGACCCCCGTGACCTTGTGCAGATTGACCCCCCTGAGAGTGGCGAACTGACCCTTGCCGCTCAGCGAGGCGGATCTCCGGATACTCTCCAGTCGTGGCCGCACCGGGAAACGCTGATCGAAGAGCCAGGTCTGCTGGTTGACGTTCTTCTTCTCGTCGACCAGGCACGCCCGCACCTCGAAGCTCACGAAGTCCCGTTCTCCATTCTCGGCGGGGATTTCGCAATGGACGCGGTAGTTGCCGTCCTGGTCCGGCTTGACCGGCTCACACTTCCTCGGCTCTCCGCTGGCGAGATCGAAAGACGTCTTGACTTCAGGCATTTCCGCCAGATTCTTGGGGAATGAAAGAGTCAGTTCCGCCTCCCCCGCCTCCCTGGCCCGATTGAACCGGTAGTTCCTCAGCTCCGCCTTGAAGCCCGCCGCGGCCGGGAGCACGTTATCGAAACGAAACTCGTCGAAGCTCAGCCGGGTGGGCTGCCGGTAACGCACCTTCCATTTCTGAGTGGTCGGCGTCTTGAAGTAGAGAAGATAGGAACGGGTGTTCTCCTGCGCTGCACGAAAATTCGTGACGGGCTCCCCGTTCTCGCAGAAGCCATCCCGGGTGATGTCGGAAAAGTTAGTGAGCTTCAGGGCCGTATCATCGATCGCGATGTCGGCGTTCGGCCGCAGACCGGTCCCGGTGAGCCGGTAGAGCCGATATCCGTCTCCGAGCTTGCAGCGCAGGAGGGCCTTCTGGATCTTGTCGTAGTCTCTGCGTCCAGACCCTACCGAAGAAAAGGAGGCTTCCTCGAGCGTGGTATCGACCTTGAAGTCGTCGGAAAACATGGGTTCACGGAGCGCCGCCTGATCGAGCGATTGATTCTGGCGGTTGACCCATAGAGGCAGGCCGTTGATGGAGTCGGTCCTCTCCGGCGTGACCAGCGTGATGATTGGCGTGCCGACGAAATCCTTGCCCATGGAGAAGCGCAGAGCGAGAGTCCCTGAGTTGATGAGCTCGAACTCTCCGTGGACGCCGGTGTCGGAGAACGTGAGGTCCTCTTCGTTGCTCCCCACGCGAGCGATCGAGAGGCTCTTCTTTAGGGTGATCCCATTGACGAGCGCTCCGAGCTGGGGAGAGAAATTGCTCCCCTTGATCAGAGCGGTCACCGTCCGCCCCTTCAGGACGGTTACGTAGCTCACGCTGTCGATCCAGAACCGGTTCGTCGTCTCGCTCGGGATGCTGAGGAGGAACCTTGCGCTCGTGATCCTGTCGCTGGCAATGGGGGAATCGCTGCGGGGAAACGCCCAGCCGGTAGCTTCGACCTGGACGGCCTGGGCGTTCTTCGGCACGACCAGCACGGCATAGGTCGTGCGCTGGCCCGGTGCGATCCGCTTGCTGCCGGGAAGGGGGCCGAACGTCCAGCCGAACTCTTCTGTGCCTTTGCCGAACCCGGAAGCGTAGACCTCCTGTTGTAGGAGATTCTGGTAGACCTCGTGCTGCCGCTGGTAGTTGACCTGGGCTCCGAAGCCGGAGAGCAGCTTTAGCAGGCCGAGGATGCCGGTATTGTTGGTCGTCCCCTGATATTCGTTGATGTTGAGGGCGCTCTGGCGGGGGATGATCTCGATGGTCCGGACAGGCTTCCAGCCCTGGAGCGTCGCCTGCTCGGACGGCGGCTCGGCCGTGGTCTCGCCGGCGCTGTCGACGATCATCCCGAGGGTGATCGGATAGTCGTTCTGGCTCCCGGGCTCCTTTGGGCGATCCAGGTAAGCGTCCATCAGCTCCTGTTGAAAGCCGGCCGCCGTCCGGGGGTCCAGATTCCAAGCTCCCGCAAGGTCCGCGAGCCTCTGATCTCGAGCCCGGATCGCTGCCAGCGGATCCGCCATGAACGCCGCGATCAAGCGTTTTCTTTCCTTGTCGCTCCTGTCGCTCCGGTCCAGGTCGTCCAGGACATCCCGCACGGCGGCTTCCTTAGCTCGATCGAGGCAACTCGTCTTCGGGCAGGGACAGGCCGGGGGCGCAAGCAACTCGCTCCAGGAGAGATTGAGGCTGCGTGCGATCTGCTGTTGGGAACGGCCCATGGCTTCGAGCCCGCGGCATACGGCTTCATCGGAGGGGTGTTCGTCGTAGATCCTGGTGACCTTCCACTTTACCTGCGCGATCAGGTTGTTCGCCCACCTGTCCACCGTGTAGATGGAGGTCGGCAGCTCCAGGAACACGATCCGCTCGTCCGGACCGGCCTCGTCACGCAGCAGGGTGAGCTGCTTGGCGATGATCTCGTACTGCATGCCGAGATAGTTGTCGAGCGCCACGGAGGCGGCGACGGTGGGCGAGCTCGCGAAGGAACCCACGGCCTTTGCGGCGAAATCCTTGAGCGCCGTGGAGTCTGCGGTTGTGGCGGTGGAGGTCATCGCGGCGGAGGAGGTTGGAGGAGTCCCCGTGTTGACCTCCGGGGTGGCGACGTCGGCGTTGGCTGTGGCGTTCAGGCTGTCGATCTCGGCCTGGAGAGCCGTCCGTTGAGCCTGTTTGGCCTCCAGGTCCACCTTGAGGCTGGCGAGCCGTTCCTTGCGCTGGCGGTCGGCGTCGGACGGCGGAGCGTCGCCCCGGGCCTTGTCGGCGATGCCATCCTGGACCGTCAGCACGGCGATCTGCTGTTTGAGCTCCAGGATCTCCTGGTCGAGTTGGCGGGCGGCGGCCTGCCGTTCCTGAACCTGGATCTGCGCCTGGACCTTGCGCTCCTCCTTCTCGCGGTAATGTTGCAGCGCGACCTGATTCTTGAGACCGACCGACTGGTCATATCCGGCATCGACCTGTAGCAACGTGCGCAGGATCTCCAGACGGCTCGCGTTCGACTTGTTGGGGTCGAGCTGGTCCGGACCGGGCGTATTGAGGTGCAATGAGCGGTTCGACTCGTGCATCTGGGTGAGGAAGTAGTGCGCCTGCGCCAAGGACCAGATCGAGGGCTGGCCGATGTCCATGATCACCGGTCCTGATTTGGTCTTGCATTCCTTGATGACGGAGTCTTTCCTGCAATCGGGGATGTCTGATGGCTTGTTAGCTCGCGCCGCCGGAGCGAGCAGTTGCAGACAGAGAGAGATCGACAACAAGATGCGCGCTTTGCGGGGCATGTTCGTCTCCCAATTTGGACCAACTCATGGATCGTGCCCTGCCCGACGGCCTTCCGGGCAGAAAAGCTCCGAACTGCGGAGTTGCTGGTATAGACGGACCACAGCATGGTATTTTGCTGCAGGTCTGATTTTACTATACAGATATCCATCTCCGGGCCCCTGCGAGCTGATCTGACAAGTAGAATTAGGCAGATATCGAGATGTTTGCGGCGGGCTTGCAGGAGCGAACCCGCCGGATCGAGTCGGAGGATCAGGCGGCTAAAGCCAAGGCGGGAGGCCCGCAGCCCTCAGAGGTAAGAACCGAGGACCCCTCGGCGCAACTCGGACAGACCAGAACCTCGCGCACGATCTCGTGGCCGGCTCCACCGGAATCGTCGGTTTTCTTCAGACGACCGTCCTTTATGAACTGGTTTGCCTTCTCCCGAAAGGGGTACTTCCGGCGCCGCGTTTCAACGACTTTTCGATGGGCGGGGATGTTGGCGGGAACGACTACGCTACAGACTTGGCATCGGTACAATCGCGACAGCCTGCCGTTGGGTTCCAGGGTCGGCTGAATTCCCTGGAGGATTGGGTTGAAGCTTCATGGTAGGAAGGATGGAGCCCGTTGTCAACCTTCAGCGGAAGGCGTTCCTCTCGTCATAGCCTAGGATTTCTT
>Ga0070685_10001870_pt1 | contig 10992 bp, 9 predicted proteins | sample KBSS13LmetaG_FD_65651 | JGI IMG/M metagenome (GOLD analysis project Ga0070685, IMG submission 65651) | Switchgrass rhizosphere microbial communities from Kellogg Biological Station, Michigan, USA - KBS S1-3L metaG | ecosystem: Host-associated > Plants > Roots > Rhizosphere ...
ACCAGCGAGCCTCTCACCGAAGACCTCCCCGTGTTCGGCTATATCGAGACCGAGCTTTCCGTATCCTCCTCCGCACCGGACACGGATTTCACCGTGAAGCTGGTCGATGTCGCGCCCGACGGAACGGCGTGGAACATCGCCGATTCGATCCAGCGCATGCGGTATCGCGACGGCGAGGACAAGCAGGTCTTCATGAAGCCCGGCGAGACCTACAAGGTATCGCCCCCACAGATGCTGGCAGCGAACGTGTTCCTCAAGGGGCATCGGATCAGGCTGGAAGTTTCCTCCAGCAATTTTCCCAGCTACGCCCGCAACCTCAACACGGCGAAGGATCCCTACACGTCGACCGAAGTGCAAGTTGCGACCAACAAGGTGCTGCATGGCGGGGCTTCGGTTTCGAAGATCACCTTGCCAGTTGTCGTCTTGCCCGGGCTTGCCGGGGCGAGGTGACGACCCAGATGACACGAAGATTACACGGGGATGAAAACCCGGGCAGCCGAGACGCTTTCGGCCAGCCCGCGCGTGAGAAAGGCGTGAGCCCGCACTAGAATGACCCGGTAGGAAGACCGCCAGATGAACCGCACATTCCTGATCGCCGCAACGATTGCGCTCGGCCTTGCCGCCTGCGCGCCCAAGCCCAAGGAGGAGGCCAAGGCGCCCGAAGCCGCGCCCGCAGCCGAAGCCCCCGTGGCGCCGGATGTTGCGGCCGCCGCGGCCAACGGAACGGGCGATCCGCGCATCCCCACGGTGGATCCCGCCTCGATCAACGAAAAGTCCTCGGTCGCCGACGTGATGCACGCCTATGTCATCCCCGGATCGGAGACGCTGTTCGCTGCGGAATCGGAAGACGCCCCGAAGGACGACGCCGGCTGGGCGAAGCTCCGCTCCGCAGCACAGGACGTGATCACCGGCTGCAAGTTCCTGACCGACCCGGGCCGCTCCAAGGGCGCTGGCTGGAACAAGACCTGCGATACGGTCGTTGCCGCGGCTAAGGCGACGGGCAAGGATCTCGACACCAAGACGACGGATAACCTCGTCTTCACCGACGGCGACATGATGACCGGCTGCACGTCCTGCCACCAGCAGTTCCGCGACCAGAAGCTGCCGGAAGGCAAGCTGATCGAAGACAAGAAGCCGACCTAGACGCCACTAGAACGGCAGACCCGACGTCTGCTTGATCATGGGCAGGTTGCGGCGGTTCTCGATGCCGTCGTTGATGTTCCTCTTCAAGAGCTCCAGGCGCAGGAGCGCGATTTCCGCCTGTGGCGTCGCCGGGCGCGAGCCGACCACGTGGCCGTCTTCCCAGTCGAACCAGGTCCAGTCCTCGCCCACCTTGCGATAGCCGTCATCGCGATTCTCGAAGCGGACGCCGGCGTCGATGAGGCGGCAGAGCGCCTCTGCATAGTCAGCGCGGGAGCTTGCCGGGAGGAGCGAGAGGGAGGCCTGCGCGCTGAGCGATTGTCGGGCGGCCTCGGCTGCATCCAGTTCGGCGAAAGCGGCTTTTTCGATGGACGTCATCGGACGGATGGTGCCGTCCTGGAGTTCGAAGGCTTGTTCCTCCCAGAGCGGGGTGAAGAGGTCGTCGCCCGCAAGGATGGCGCTGCGCGCCGCCTCGGCCGCCCGCACGCGCGTGTAGGCAGCGCGTGTCAGTTCAGGCGCAGGACGGGCGATGGGCGCGGAGAGATAGGAGCGGATGATGTCCTTGGTGAGGGGAATGCCCTGCCCGCCATCGAGATCGAAATTGTAGATCGCGGCCGGATCGACCTGCGCTTGCGCCTGGGCTGACGTCATGGCGGGGGATTGTCGGGGCGCCTGCGCGAAGGCCGGGGGGATCGCGGCGAGGACCAGGGCGATGGCGACAGAGCGGATCATGTGTTCCCCCAAATCGATGACGATGGATACCACGGCGGGGCGGTAGGATTCCAGCGGGTGCACGCCTTCAACCTCGCACACATCCCGGTGTAATTTGTATCAGATGGCCCCTGACTCAGCCGGCCTTTGTGCCTACGCCCAAGTCTCGAAGCGGAAATGGCCGGTCATGGTCCAATTGAAGAGGCAGGCTTCTTCCTGGGTGCCGGCGCCGATGTTGTGGGCGACAATGGGCTCGCCAAGAAAGCTCTTCTTGCGAGTGACCACGCCGATGTGGGGCAGGCTCGTGCCGGTGAGACGCCAGCTCACGATATCACCCGGCAGATAATCTGCGGCGCGCTTCGAGAGCGCCTGCGCCCCGCCCTTGCGGAGGAAGAAGACTTCGAGGTTCGGAACGCGGCGATGGTCTATGTTGGGGTCAGGCCGCTTGAGGCCCCAGGTCTTGGGATAGACGCCGAAGTTCTGTTTCATGTCCTGGTGGACTTCGACCTGGAGGTCGACGCCGGCATGGCGGAAGGCGCGGATCACGGTGTCGCAACAGACGCCGCGGTCGTCAGGCACGTCGCCCATCGGATAGGCGAGCTTCACATAGGCGGGATCGTAGATCTCGGCCTTCTTCGCTCGCGCCTCGGCGCCGGCGGCAATCTTCAGCGGGAAGGTTGCGTCCGGCGCCTGCGCCAGCGCGGCCGGGGCGATGCCGGTTGCGACGATGCCGAGAAGAAGCGTGCGTCTGTCCCACCTGTCCATGCCTCAGAGATGAACGAGAGATTGCGGCGGAGGGAGGACGGATTGTGGGCTTTGCAGGGAGCAGCCGCACGGCTGGAGCTGCAAACACGCACGCCGCAACACCTCGTTCACGCTTTTTCTTACAGACCTGCAACAGGCCATTAAGCTTGATCGTGCATAAACGGGACAACCAAAAACACGTCTATCGGTGGGCTAGTCCGTCATGTTCCAGATCATCGGCATCGTTGTCGTCATCGCGATGGTCTTCGGCGGCTTCGTGTTCGCCGGCGGCAACCTCGAGCCCGTCCTGGAAGCCGGCCCGCACGAGATGATCATCATCATGGGCGCCGGCGCAGGCGCCTTCCTGATCGGCAACTCGTTCAAGACCGTGATGGCCTCCGGCGCCGGCATGGGCAAGATCATGGCCGGCCCGAAGTGGAAGGCCAAGGACTATACCGACCTGCTCTCGCTCCTGTTCGTGCTCACCAAGACGATGAAGACCAAGGGCGTCGTCGCCATCGAACAGCACATCGAGAACCCCAAGGAATCCACGATCTTCCAGAACTATCCGAAGATCCTGAAGGACCATTTCGCCACCGACCTCATCTGCGACACGCTGCGCATGATGACGATGAACCTCGAAGACCCCCACCAGGTGGAAGAGGTCATCGAAAAGCAGATCGAGAAACACCATCACGAGGCGCACAAGCCGGCCCACGCGATCCAGAACCTTGCGGACGCCATGCCTGCGCTCGGCATCGTCGCCGCCGTGCTGGGCATCATCAAGACCATGGGCTCGATCAACCAGCCGCCGGAATATCTCGGCAAGATGATCGGCTCGGCGCTGGTCGGAACCTTCCTCGGCGTGTTCTTCGCCTACGGCTTCATCGGCCCCTTCGCCTCGCGGCTCGGCCAGATCGTCGATGAGGAAGGCCAGTTCTACAAGATCATCAAGGACGTGCTGGTCGCCCACCTCCATGGCAACGCAGCGCAGGTTTCGGTGGAGATTGGCCGCGGCCAGATCCCGTCAGAGGCCCAGCCAAGCTTCGCCGAGCTGGAAGAGGCGCTGGGCGCCGTCACGGTTTAAGAGTTTAGAGCGTAGAGTAAGACCGCGTAGAGTATGCATTCTGCAAACGGGGCCCGGCTTCACAGCCGGGCCTTTTGCTTTGGGGCGAGGCGCAGGAGCTAGGGCGCTTTCAGCAGTTTTCCGTAGGCGCTGAGCCAGGCTGCGGGACTCTTGGCGATCCCCTGAAGTGCGGGACGCGCGAGCATGGCGCGGCGCCAGGCATCGAGGCGCGGTGCAGGCGGCATTTTGAGACCGCAGAAAGCCTCCAGCACGCAGACCTGGTCGAACCACGGATAGAGCACGATGTCGGCGAGGCTGAACTCGTCGCCGAGCACAAACGGGCAGCCATGCGCGAAGGCTTGTTCCTCCAGCGCCTCAATGTCATTCGGGAATTGGCGGACCGAGCGCGCCGTCAGGGCAGGATCGCGCGAGTGGAACATGGTGTTGGTGGCGCCGTAGAGCCTGTCGTCGGCAAACGCGACCCACGCGCGCGCCCGGGCGCGCTCAGCAGGGGATTCCGGCATCAGCGGCGCGCCGGGAAAAGCGTCTTCCAGGTATTCGCAGATCGCCGCGGACTCCCAGATGCGCTCCTCGCCGTGGACCAGCAGCGGAATTTTGCCATGCGGAGAAACCTGCGCAAACCAGTCCGGCTTGTTGCGCGGATCGATCTCAGTGAGTTCGAAGGGCAGGCCCTTTTCGGCGAGCACGTGGCGCACGCGCATCGCATAGGGGCAGAGGTCGGCGGAATAGAGGTGGATTGACGTGGTGTGAGTGGAAGTCATGGGGAGGGATCCGTTTTCTCATGGGCGCCGTCTGAAGCGGCGAGCCTCACGATCTAGGAAATCCCCCGCAGGCAGAGTATGCGCGGGCGTCTTGAAGTCTTCATCGAACGTCTTTCGCGGAGAAGTTCTCTGGACGTGCTGACCGCCATCATGCGGGAGCTGAACCTCAGTGCAGCCGGATACCGGCGGCTGCAGCTGGCGGCGCCGTGGGGCATCGACTTCGATCAGTCAGGCGTGCGCGGCATTCACATCGTGCTGCAGGGGCGCTGCGAGGCCGTGTTCGGCCGCAAGGCGATGGCGCTTGAGCCAGGCGATCTGGTGATCGCCCCGCGGGCTGACCGGCATGTGCTGCGCTCGGCCGGCGCGCCGGCGTCGGCGGTGAAACCGGCAAGGCAGCTGGTGAGCGCAGGCGGGCATGTGAAGGCAGGCGGCAAGGGCGAGAAGGCCGTCATGCTGTGCGGGGCGTTTGCGTTCAGCGAGGCCAGCCACCCCGCCTTGGCGGGCCTGCCGCGTTTCGTGCACGTGCGCGGCGAAGACGGAAAGCCCGCGTCATGGCTACGCGGCTATGTCGATGCGCTGCTGGCGGAGGCGGAGGATGAGGGTCCCGGCAGCGCCGTGGTAAGCGCGCGTCTCTCCGCGGCGATCATCACGCGGGCATTGCGGCACACCGGCGATACGGGCGAACAGGGCTGGCTGCGCGGGCTCGGCGATCCGGCGGTGGCCAAGGCGCTGGGCCACATCCACGATAGCGTCGCGAAGGACTGGACGATCGAAGGGCTGGCGAAGGCTGTGGGGCTGTCGCGGGCGGCGTTCGCGAAGCGGTTCCGCGAGCGCGTAGGCGAGGCGCCGATGCGCTACCTGTTCCTGCGCCGCATGCTCGCTGCCGAAACGCTGCTGCGCGAGGGCCGAATGGGGCTGGCGCGCATCGCCGTGGCGACAGGCTATGCCTCCGAGGGCGCTTTCTCGGCGGCGTTCAAGCGCCATGCCGGGATTGCGCCAGGGCAGTTCCGCAATATGCCTGCCGCCTAAGGTCCCTTCGGCCCCGGCACGACCTTGGCTTCCTGCTGGGTGGATTCCAACAGCCATTTGTTGGCGGCGGCGATGATGTCGGCCTTGGTGATCTTCTCGACCGCGGCCTTGATCGCGGGGAGCTTGTTCCGCTCGGTATAGTCGGGGCGCGACTGGAGTTGGGCGATAAGCGAGACCCAGTACCCGTTCTGGGTCGCATTCTGCGGCAGGACTTCCAGTTGGGGCGTGATGGCGCGGGAGAATTCGTCGTCCGAGATGTCCCCTGCCCGCATCTGGGCCGCGATCTTTTCCAGCGCCTTGATGACCTTGTCCGCATCCTCCGGCTTCACCTCCGCGCCGGCGTTCACATAGCCAAAGCCGGAATAGTAGCTCGACAGCGACGAGTTGGCGGAGGGGGAATAGGTGGCGCCCAGCGCCTCGCGGATTTCCTCCGTCACCTTGAGGCGCATCACCGTGACCATCGCGCCGATAACGCGGGCAGCCTGCGGATCGGCGTCCGGATCAATCGAGACAGGCCAGTAGACGAAAGCGAGCGCCTGGTTCTGCTCGCCGGCATGTGTGAGCAGGATCGGCGACTTGTCGGCGCGGAATTTGGGTGGGTTGGGATCCTTGAACTTCGTCTGGATGGATTCGCGTTTCGGCAGCGCGCCGAAGGTCTTGGCGACGGCGTCGATGGCGGCCTGTTCGTCCATGTCGCCAACGATGGCGATCTCGATGGCGCCGCTCGCCAGGCGCGGGGCGAGGATGGGCTTGAGTTCGGCGAAGGTGCGCTTGGTCTCGCCATCGTCCTTGTCCGAGCCGAAGCGCGTGTCGCCGGAGGCGAGCATGCGCATGCCCTTGGCGCTCCACACGGTTCCTGCGTTGGCGTCGAGCCGCGGCCAGGCCAGTTCGACCGACTGGCGCCAGCGGCGCTCGGCCTCGGGGCGATAGCCAGGATGGGTCAGGAAGGCGGCGGAGACCTGCAGCTGCAGCAGGAGGTCGGCCGGCGTGGTGGCATAAGTGCCGCCGAATGAGGTGGAGGTGGTCGCAAAGCGCGCCTGCACCTGTTTGCCTGCGAGAATGGTGCGCAGGTCGTCCGCCGAATGCTTTTCGAGGCCGCCGCCGGAGATGGCGCTTGCGATAGATGAATAACCGTAAGGCGTCTGCGGCAGGTCGAGATCGCCATTGCCGACGCGCACGGAGACCTGAACCGAGTTCTTCGAGAAGGTCGTCTTCTTCAGGTTGAGGCGAACGTTGTTCTCGAACACGATCATGCGCGTGTCGATGTCGGCCATGCGCGTATCGCTGGCGACTTTGCCGGGCGTTCCGAAATCCGTGTAGGCGAAAGTGAGCGCGGATTTGGCCTCCGGCGGCTTCACCGCGGTCTTGGCGCTCTCTTCCCACGCCTTGACGATCTCGGCTTCAACGCCGGGGCGGTCGACGGTGGAGGACATGAAGAAGAGCGGGTTCTTCACCTGCATCCACTTCTTGAACACGGCTTGGACCTGCGCCGGCGTGACGCTCTTTTCCCAGCCCTCGAAGCGCTTAAGACCGGAGCTTGGCGTCGAGAATACGGCATCGTCCTGGATGGAGCCGAGCAGCTGGCCCACGAGCTGGCCGGTGGTGCGCGTGTTCTCGCGCTGGGCGGCGTTCTGCTGGCTTGTGCGCATGGCGGAGAGCTGCAGGTCGATCTCGTCCTTGGTGAAACCGTAAAGCAGCGCGCGGCGCCATTCCTGTTCGAGCGCCTGCAGGCCGGGCTTCCAGCTCTCGGGCGTCAGCGAGACGGATCCGGAGGCGACGTCAACGGCTTCAAGAATGTCGGACCCAGCGATGCCGGCCGAGCGGAAAGGCGGATCCTCTGAGTTGGCCATGGGTGCGAGGCGCCTTCCGACCGCGCCTGTCGCGAAGTTGAGGAGGTTGGCTTCCTTGCGGTTCGCAGCCGTATCTGGCGGATCGGTGAAGGGCGTCAGCGCATAGACGCCGATCGAATTACCGCCATCCTTGTGCACGAAGACGGAGGCGGCTGAGGGACGGTCCTTCTTCAGCGGATAGGAGAGATCCGGCTCCTTGGGATTTTCCCCCTTGCCTTTCCAGTCGGCAAATTTCGCCTTGATCTTCCCTTCCATCGTCGCGACGTCGAAATCGCCGACGATGACCATGGTGGCGCGCTCTGGCCGATAAAAGCGTTCGTAGAGAGAAACAAGACGCTCGCGCGGAGCAGTCTCGAGGATCTGCGCCTCGCCGATCGGCATACGCGTGATGGCGTAGGCGCCCGGGATGAGGAATTCCAGTTCCTGGTCGGAACGGCGCTTCTGGAAATTGTCGCCCCGCCGCAACTCGGAAAGAACGACGCCACGCTCGCGATCTATGGCGTCGGCGTTGAAGGTGAGCTCGCTCGCCACCTCGCGCATCAGGAAGAGGCTCTCATCCACCAGGTTGTCGGAGGCGTTGGGCAGCTCCAGCATGTAGGTGGTGAATTCCTGGTCTGTCGAAGCGTTGGTGTCGGCGCCAAACGCCAGCCCCAGCCGCTCGAGGATCTTCACCATGTCGCCTTCTGGCACCTTCTTCGACCCGTTGAAGGCCATGTGCTCGACGAAGTGGGCGAGGCCCTTCTCGTCGTCGGCCTCGTTCAGCGATCCGACATGCATGGACAGGCGGATGGAGATGGCCCCTGCCGGCAGCTGGTTCTTCATCAGCGCAAAGCGCATGCCGTTCGGCAGGACGCCGTATTTTACCGCCGGGTCCGGCGCGATGTCGCTAGCCAGATGGGCCCACAGCGGCTTGGCCTTCGCAGCCGGCTTGGCGGCGACGGGCTTGGTGACCTGCGCCGGAGGCTTGGGCGGCGCCTGCGCGAGCGCGGGCGCAGCGAGCAGCGCCGCGGCAAAAAGCCAGGCAATCAGGCGTTTCATGGCAACCCCGAACGTATTGTTTCGGGGACTATGCGATGCGCGCCGGAGGCTGTCGATTGCGGGAAATCAGTGCAACGCTTTCGTGAGGGAAGCGTGTGAACTTCAGTCCACCCTCTCGCCATTCGCGGCCAGCGCCGCCCCGCAAAGATAGACCGACCCGGCGATGTAAGTCCGCTCCGCCCCGCCCTGCCGCGCCATTGCAACGGCCTCGCCAAGGCTCGGAGCGATTCGCGCCATAGCCCCCAGCGCTTCGGCGGCGGCGGCAACATCGCGGGGATCGGCGCCCGGACCGCCCTCCTGCCCCCCGCTGTCGGGCAAGGGACAGGCGATGATCTCATCCACGGCGAGGACAAGTTCCGACAGCACGCCTTCAATGTCCTTCACCGCCTGCATCGCCACGATTAAAGCAACGCGGTCGCGGATCTCTGGCGTAGCGGCGCGTATGGCGTCGGCGAGTGCGGCTGCCCCGCCAGGATTGTGCGCGGCGTCGACCCAGATCGCGTCTTCGCGGGCAAGCGGCCCGGTGCGCAGGCGCTGTAGACGCGCAGGCCAGATGGTCTCGCGCAGGCCCGCCGCCATGGCCTCCGGCGTGATGCGCCTGTCGCCGATGACTTCCAGCGCGGCGCAGGCAACGGCCGCGTTCTGCGACTGGTGTAGCCCCGGCAGGCCGAGCCAGGGCGCGCGTACGCGCAGCTTGCGGCTTTCATAGATGAAGGCCTCGCCTGCCCGGCCCTCCCAGTCATGCTTCCAGTCCTCGCCGGCGGAGCGGACGGGGGCGGCGATGGTGCGGGCTTCCTCGCGCAGCACCGCTTCAGCCATTGCCGGCTGATCGGCAAGAAGGGCTGGCACATCCTGGCGGAAGATACCGGCCTTCAGGCGGGCGATGGCGGCGACGCCCTCCACGCCAAAGAGACTCTCATGGTCGCGGCTGATCGGGGTGACGATGCAGGCGGCCGGGCGGTTCATCACGTTGGTGGCGTCGGTGGCGCCGCCGGCCCCAACCTCGATGATGGAAATGTCCGCCTCGTTCTGCGCGAACAGGCAGAAGGCGGCCGCCGTCAGCGCCTCGAAATACGTCAGGTCCCGGGTGCGGCGGGCAATGTCGTCCAGCACGTCGGCAAGGACGTCGTCCTCGACCAGCTGGCTGGACACACGAATGCGCTCGTTCACCCGCATCAGGTGCGGCGAGGTGAACACATGCACGCGCAGGCCCGCCGCCTCCGCCATGCCGCGGATGAAAGCGCCGGTGGAGCCCTTGCCGTTGGTTCCGGTGATGTGGATGGCAGGCGGGATGCGGTCCTGCGGGTCGCCCAGTTCCACCAGCGCCTTGCGGATATGCGCCGTGCCCCAGGCGGGCGAGCGCCGGGATGACTGACGGAAGCGGTCGAGTTCGGCCGCAACGATGGGTGCGTCTGACAACGCCTGTCTCCAAGCGCCGTGTGAGTCTGGGAGGGCGGCGCGAGAGTCTCTTACCGCAAACGGCAGGGAGATGAGAGACGCTTTCGCGTGTCACGCGTGCAGAACGATCGGCGTATTTGCAGAGGGTTAGCCGGGTTTCGCGAGAGCCCATCACGAGCCTGTGCTGTATACACAGAACGGATGTCGGCAACCGCGCTAGTTCAACCCTTGAGCATACAGGAGGAGACAACCATCGAGGGAGAACTCGAATGTCTAACTATGCTCGTTACGGGACGGCTGCAGCGGCGTTCGCTGCATTGATTACCCTGGGCGCGGGGACTGTTGCGCACGCCCACCACGCCTTCGCGGCCGAATTCGATTCGGACGCGCCGGTGCTGTTGAAAGGTCCGGTGGAATATGTCGAGTGGGTGAACCCCCACACCTGGATCCACCTCAAGGTTGCCGACACAGACAACCGGGGGAATGAGAAGACCGGGACGACGTACAACTGGAAGGTCGAAGGCGGCACGCCGAATACCCTGTTCCGCCTAGGCGCCACCAAGGCCTCGCTGAAGATCGGCACCGAGATCGTCGTCCGCGGCTATCAGTCGAAGGACGCGCTCTGCCAGGTCGATCAGCGGACGAAGGTGAGGACGTGCAAGGCCAATGGCCGTGACGTGACCCTGCCGGACGGTTGCAAGATCTTCATCGGCGGATCGAGCACCGGCGCCCCAGTCGATGGCGCGGAGAAAGGCACGGTCTGCGCCGGACTGACGCCTACGTGATGCCGGACTAAGGGTACAAGGCCAGGGACGGAGCCGCCGCCCCCGGGATTCACCCAGGAGGGCGGCGGTTTTCGACGGATTCCGCAGGCCGCGCTGGCTGGACCAGTGCTGGCTGCATGCTAGCGTTCAGCCTCAGTTCGGGGGAACGCTGGTGCGATCGCGTATCGGACATATCGCAATGGCGGGATTGGCCTTCGGCCTTCTCGCTGCTTGCTCCGGGCCTCCCCAGACAGACCCTGCAGCGAAGCTCGGCTGCGGGCCGATCGAGGGTCTCGGCGCCATCTCGGCCACCTACATCATCTTTGGCGAAGTCATCGAAACCAACGAAGCGCCTGCGGCATTTGCCGAACTCGCCTGCCAGCTCGCAGCCCGCCAGCCGAAAGACAAGCCGCTCTGGGTCGGCATGCCGGACTATATCGGAGGCACAACCGAGGCGGTGCAGGTCATGC
>Ga0070685_10001871_pt1 | contig 10986 bp, 10 predicted proteins | sample KBSS13LmetaG_FD_65651 | JGI IMG/M metagenome (GOLD analysis project Ga0070685, IMG submission 65651) | Switchgrass rhizosphere microbial communities from Kellogg Biological Station, Michigan, USA - KBS S1-3L metaG | ecosystem: Host-associated > Plants > Roots > Rhizosphere ...
GACAAGGCGATGGACAACAACATGCCGAAGGACACGATCGAGCGCGCGATCAAGCGCGGCTCGGGCGGCGCCGATGACGCGAGCTACGAGGAGATCCGTTACGAAGGCTACGGCATCAATGGCGCGGCGGTGATCGTCGACTGCCTGACCGACAACCGGACGCGCACCGTCGCCGACGTGCGCCATGCGTTTTCCAAAAACGGCGGCAATCTCGGCACCGACGGCTCGGTCGCGTTCCTGTTCAGGCACTGCGGCCAGATCGTGTTCGCGCCGGGCACCGACGAAAACAGGCTGATCGAACTTGCGCTGGACGCAGGCGCCGAGGACGTCGTCAGCCATGACGACGGCTCGTCGGAAGTGATCACCGCGCCGCACGACCTGGTAAGAGTCCGGCAGCTGCTGGCCGAGGCCGGCCTCAAATCCGATTTCGCCGAAGTCGCGATGAAGCCCACGGTGGAAGTCGAATGCAGGGGCGAGGATGCCGTCCGGATGCAGAAGCTGCTGGACGCCCTCGAAGCGCTCGACGACGTGCAGGACGTCTACACGACGGCAGTCATCGTCGAATGAACCAGATCCCATTGGCCCGCCGGATATTGGGTATTGACCCTGGTCTCCGGGTGACAGGTTTTGGAGTGATCATCTGCACCGGCAACCGCCTCCAGTACGTGGCCAGCGGCTGCATACGCAATACCTCGGGCGAGCTGCCCGATCGGCTTAAGCTGATCGTCCGCGACCTTGCCACCGTCATCGGCGCGCACCTTCCCACCGAGGTCGCAGTCGAAAAAGTCTTTGTCAATGTCAATCCGCAGTCGACCTTGCTGCTCGGTCAGGCGCGCGGCGCGGCGATCTCGGCGGCCGTGCTTGCCGAGCTTCCGGTCAGTGAATACACGGCGCTGCAGATCAAGCAGGCGGTCGTGGGTCACGGCAAGGCCGCGAAGGAGCAGGTGCAGGAGATGGTGAGGCGCCTGCTCGCACTGCCGTCGGCGCCTTCCGCCGATGCGGCCGACGCGCTCGCCTGCGCCATCTGTCACGCTCACGGCGGCGCCGGCATCGGCGGCATGCGCCGCGGCGGCTACCGCGTGCGCAGAGGCCGCATCCTTTGATCGAGCGCTGGCCGGAAGCCGTCATTTTCGACATGGACGGCCTGATGCTCGACACCGAGGGCCCTGCTCTCCGCGCCTGGGAGAGCGCCGCGCGCACCCTGGGTCGCGAGTTCGACCTCGAGCTCTGCCGGCAGATGATCGGACGAAACTTCGGCGATTGCGTCGCGCTGATCCGTGCCCGGCACGGGTCCGATTATCCGGTCGACCAATTGACGAGCGCGTGGGCGGCCGATTACGACGCGATCGTCGCCGCCGAAGGGATCTCGCTCAAGCCCGGGCTTGACGACATCCTGGATCTGCTCGACGAGCGCGGCATCGCCATCGCGGTCGCGACCTCGACGCGGCGCGAACGCGCGCGCGCCAAGCTCGATCGGGTCGGACTGCTGCATCGCTTCGCTGCGCTGGTGGGCGGCGATGAAGTCGCGCGAGGAAAGCCTGCGCCCGACATTTTCATTGCCGCCGCCGAGCGGCTTGGCGTCGCGGCCCGCGAGTGCATCGTCCTGGAGGATTCGGAGCCCGGCATCATCGCCGCCGCGGCCGCCGGCATGACGCCGGTGATGGTGCCCGATCTGCATCCGCCCAGCGCCGAGCTGCTTCTGCTTGCGCCGCTGGTGGTGTCCTCCCTTTCCGACGTCGCCGCGCATCTGCGCGCGATCGGGCGATGAGTCGCGGCCGCCGGCGCAGGCCTCGGTGCATGCGATAATTCGCGTCATGCGCGGCATTCGTCTGCCCGATTTTCCCGACACCCAACGCCGGTTGCGCCGGAGCGCGCGCATCGCGGCGGCGACGACGCGATGATCGGCCGCCTCGCCGGGACGCTGCTGGAGAAGAATCCGCCGCAGATCCTGCTCGACGTCCAGGGCGTCGCCTACGAAGTGGACGTACCGATGAGCACGTTTTACAACCTGCCCGGCATCGGCGACAGGCTTACGCTTTTCACGCACCTGGTCGTGCGCGAGGACGCGCATCTGCTGTTCGGTTTCGGTTCTGAGAACGAGCGCCGTGCGTTCCGCCAGCTGATCCGGATCAGCGGCGTCGGAGCGCGCATCGCCCTTGCCGTGCTGTCCGGATTGTCGGTCGCCGAGCTCGCGCAGGCGGTCAGCATGCAGGACAGCGGGCGGCTTACCAAGATCCCCGGCATAGGGAAGAAGACGGCCGAGCGGCTGCTGCTCGAGCTCAAGGACAAGCTAGGCGCCGATCTGACGACCGCGGTCGGCGTATATCGGCCGGCTCCCGTGGCCTCCGACGTGCTGAACGCGCTGCTCTCGCTCGGCTACAGCGACAAGGAGGCCTCACGCGCGGTCAGGGAACTGCCCGAAGGCATTGCCGTCGGCGACGGGATCAGGCAGGCCCTGAAGCTGCTGGCGAAGGCATGACGATGCGCTCGCCGATGCGCGCGAAGCGCGGCGGCGCTGCAGGCATAATAGACGGATGATCGAGACCGATCGCCTGATCGCCGCGGCGCCGGTGAGCCCGCAGGAGGAAGTGCTCGAGCGCACGCTGCGGCCCCGGGCGCTCGAAGAATACATAGGCCAGGAAAAGATCCGGGGACAGCTTTCGATCTTCATCGAGGCAGCGAAGAAGCGCAAGGAAGCGCTCGATCACGTGCTGCTGTTCGGCCCGCCGGGCCTGGGCAAGACGACGCTATCGCACATCATCGCGCACGAGCTCGGCGTCAATCTGCGACAGACCTCGGGACCCGTGCTCGAGCGCGCCGGCGACCTGGCGGCGCTGCTGACCAATCTCGAGCCGCACGACGTGCTGTTCATCGACGAGATTCACAGGCTGTCGCCGGTCGTCGAGGAGATCCTGTATCCGGCACTCGAGGACTTCAAGATCGACATCATGATCGGCGAAGGTCCGGCGGCGCGCTCGGTCAAGCTGGACCTGCAGCCGTTCACGCTGGTCGGCGCGACCACGCGCGCCGGCATGCTGACCAACCCGCTGCGCGATCGCTTCGGCATCGTCGCGCGGCTCGAGTTCTACACGCCGGAGGAGCTGACCCGCATCGTCACCCGGTCGGCGCGGCTGCTCGAGATTCCGATCGAAGCCGACGGCGCGCTCGAAATCGCGCGGCGGTCTCGCGGCACGCCGCGCATCGCCAATCGACTGCTTCGCCGCGTGCGCGATTTCGCCGAGGTGCGCGCCGCTGGCAATATCACCTCCGAAGTCGCCGATCTGGCGCTTCAAATGCTCGACGTCGACGCGCTGGGCCTCGACGTGATGGACCGCAAGCTCCTGCGCTGCGTGCTGGACAAGTTCGGCGGCGGCCCGGTTGGCGTCGACAACCTCGCGGCAGCGATCGGCGAGGAGCGCGACACGATCGAGGACGTGCTCGAGCCGTTCCTGATCCAGCAGGGCTTCCTGCAGCGGACCAACCGCGGCCGGATCGCCACCGCGCTGTCGTATCGCCATTTCGGCCTGGCGCCGCCCGCGGCGGCCGGCGAGCTTTTCAGCGAATGAGGGGCCCGCCCGACCCCGCCGACGAGGTCGGCGCTTAACGTAAGGATACCCAACGCTTGAACGTTCATCCTGATCTATCCTTCGTCGCGATGGTCGCGCACGCCAGCATCGTCGTGCAGGCGGTGATGGGGTTGCTGCTGGTTCTTTCGCTCTGGTCGTGGTGGCAAATCTTCCTGAAGATGTTCGCGCTGCGGCGTGCCGAGTCGAGCACCGACGCTTTCGAGGACGAGTTCTGGAAAGGCGGCGACTTGAATGCGCTGTATCAGCGCGCAAGCCAGGCGCGCGACGGCGGCGCGCTGGAGCGGGTTTTCTCGGCCGGATTCCGCGAATTCTCGAAACACCGCAAGCAGGGCTCGTCGTCGGCGGCGACGATGGACAGCGCCCGGCGTGCGATGCGCGCATCGTACCAGCGCGAAATCGACGCGCTGGAAGCGAATCTCGCGGGCCTCGCGACCATCGGTTCGGTCAGCCCTTACATCGGTCTGTTCGGCACGGTGTGGGGAATCATGAACGCTTTTCGCGGCTTGCAGAGCGTCGTCCAGGCGACGCTGGCGCAGGTTGCCCCCGGCATCGCCGAAGCGCTGATCGCCACCGCATTGGGGCTTTTCGCGGCGATTCCCGCGGTCGTCGCGTACAACAGGTATACGCACGACGTCGACCGGCTGGCGACGCGCTTCGAGACGTTCATCGAGGAATTCTCCAACATCCTGCAGCGTCAGGGCTGATCATATGCGCCGCCCGCGCAAATCGATCAACCAGATCAACGTCGTTCCGTATATCGACGTGATGCTGGTGCTGCTGGTGATCTTCATGATCACCGCTCCACTGATCACGCCGGGCGAAATCACCTTGCCCAGCGTGGGAAGCGTGCTGACGACGCCGGTCGCGCCCATGCAGATACAGATCAAGCGCGACGCGACGCTTATGCTCAAGGAAGGAACCGCGTCACCTGTGCGTGTCTCCCGAGACGAGCTGATCGCACGCATCCAGGCGCGCCAGAAGCAGTCGCCCGAACAGGCGGTGGTAATCGCCGCCGATTCCGATGTTCGTTACGAAGCCGTCGTCGCCGTGCTCGACATGCTGCAGCGGAACAAAGTGAGCAAAGTGGGCCTGCTCGCGCGCCGCCAGCCGGGCTGATCGAGTGCCTCCGTCGCGTCCGGTGCCCGGCTGGTCGGTCGGCAAGTGGATTGCCGCGATCCTCGCCGTGGTCGTCCATCTCGCGTTCGTCGTCTTCCTGATCGTCAGCGTCAACTGGCAGAATCGCGAGCCAGAGCCGGTCAGCGTCGAGCTCTACGCTCCGCCTCGCGAAGCGGCGCCGGCGCCGCAACCGCCGAAGCCCGAGCCCGAGCCGCCGAAGCCCGAGCCCGAGCCACCGAAGCCGCCGCCCGAGCCGCCGAAGCCGCCGCCCGAGCCGCCGAAGCCCGCGCCAAAAGCCGAGCCTCCGCCGCCGACCCGGGCGGAGATCGCGCTGAAGGAAAAGCAGGAGCGGGAGCGCAAGAAAGAGCAGGCCGATCGGGAGCGCAAGGAAAAGGAGCGCATCGACGCCGAAAAGAAGAAGGTCGAGGAAAAGCGGCTGGCCGAAGTGCGGGAGCGCCAGGCGCGCGAGGCCGACGCGCTGAAGGCACAAGCCCAACGTGAGCAGACGGCCGTCGCCGACGCCGCGAAAGCCCGCGCGAATGCCGACTACATCCGCCGGATCCAGGCCAAGGTCAAGGGAAACGTGGTCGTGCCGCCCGAGATCGCCGGCAATCCGGAAGCGATCTTCGATGTCGTGCAATTGCCGACCGGTGAGATCATCGACGCGCAGCTCAGGAAGTCCAGCGGCAATCGCGCCTACGACGAGGCGGTGCAGCGGGCGATCATCAAGGCGTCACCGCTGCCGCGTCCCGATTCACCCGATTTGTTCCAGCGCAACCTGACCCTCAAGTTCCGGCCGCTGGATTAGCGTCGCTATCCCGCTGCGCCGTGCGGGCTTACGCCGCTTCCTCCCGCACCTTCTTGTCGACGAGCTGTATCGTCGCCCAGCTCCAGTCCGGACGCTGCTCGACCAGGTGGCGCATCGACACCGTGTACACGGACCGCGCCGTGGTCAGCAGCACGTTGCGTCCTTCGGCATATTCGGAGGTCGGCACGATGATCGTCTTCATCGCCAGCGGCTTGTCGGGACGCGAAGGCGGCGGCAGATACAGGCCCTCGAAGCGCTCGCCCATCGTCGACATGTCGAGTCCGTTGATGACGTAGCCCATGTCCTCGTGCGCGCGCCGTTTCGCTGCCAGGGTCACGGCGACGACGCGCTCCGCGATGATATTGACGCCGGCTTCGACTTCCTCGTTCGAAACCTTGTTCAGACGCCGGACGACGCCGAGCAACCATCCGCCGGCGTCGGATTGGCGCACCGCGACCAAGGTCCCCAGTGTCAGGCTCTGGCCGATGCCGCCGGTCGCGGCGATGCGCAGTCCGGCAACGCTGCGGTCCTTGATTTCCCACGTCGGGTCGGTCCACGATGAAAGACTCACTGCCAGCGAATCGTCCTCGGAGGCCTTGCGCCTGATGCGCGGCGCACCCGCGACGGCAAACACTTCGATCTGCTCGGTTCCCGTGCCGACTTCACCGCCGTTCTCGCCCGCCGCCTGCGCACCCAGGTCCTGGCAGATCCGCGACAGACCGATGCGCACGCGCGCCGACACTGCGACTGCGACACGCGGGTCGCGCCGCAATTCGGTCTCCGACGTCGGCGAGACGGCGGGCTGGATCTTGCGCAGCACCGACAGGCGTTGCTGATTGATCGCGGCGACCGGACCCTGATCGGTGAGCTCGGCGTCGCGCAGCGCGGTGATCGCGCGCTCGAGACCGTCGGCCAGCGGCGTCGTGTCGAGGTAGCGAAGCACCGAGCCGCGATCGTTGCCGGTTCGCCGGATCAGGCCCTCGCGTCCTGCCAGATCGACGAAAAATCCTTCCAGCGATCGGGGAATTTGCTCGAGTTCGAGGCGCCGGGTCCATGCTCGCAGCTGCGAGCTTGCCCAATCGATTTCGGTCGGGTTGAGGTTGCCGGTGTTGAGCTGATGCACGAGAAGCACGTACAGGTATTCCTGCTCAACCGTCCACTGCTGCGCGCCCTGGCCTGCGGCCGGCAGCACCACCGCCTGCCGATCGCATTGCATCTCGCACGCGCGGAGATAGGCCTGATGCAGCTCAATCCATTTGGCCGGAATCCAGCGCTCGTACTTGAATACGCGAAGCTTGGCGTCGGTGCCGTGAAAGTGAACGAAGCGTACGAACAATAGCGGCAGAGCCGCGCGCCAGCGCGCGTTTCCCGCCTGCGGCAGCGCGCTTTCGAGCGCCTGCTGATAGGCCAGGGTGAACGCCTGACTCATCTCCCACAGCGCCTGCCAGATGCGCTCGGCCAGCTTCGGCGAAGTCTCGATGTTCTCGATGTACTGCTTGATCAGCTGGCGACGATCGGCGCCGAGCGCAGCGTCGACGAATTCGATAGCGGTAATGCGGTTCAGGTCGATCGGCCGCTGGGTTCCGCGCACCGCGTCGAGAGCCTGAATCACGTGCTGCTGCCGCCCGATGACGTCGAGCGCCGGCAGCTGCCGGAGCCATGCGGCCGCGGCTTTCGCGCTTTGCAGCGGATCGCCGGAATCCTTTTGTGCGGTCAAAAATCCAAACATCGCTTTCATTGAGCCGGTTTGGCGACGATGGCTCTGCTCTGAGTTCTGTCCTCTTCCCGTGCCGGACATCGCGCTCATTGCGGCCTCGTCGACATGATTGCCGAGTTGCGGAGTAGCCCTGATTTATAGCCGAAATCGGTCGGTCGCGCAAAAAACAGCATCGAATTGGAGTAAAATTTACGCCTCGTCGAAATCGTAGCGCGCATTTTATCCATCGCGCTCATCCTGGAGGTCTACGTGCCCGGTGTCCCATTTCGCGCCGCGTTTTCCGCGTTTTCCATTAAGCAGATGCGGCTTTTGCTTCTGGCAGCCGCGCTGCTGCTCACAACCTGCCTCGCGCTCGCGCAGACGGGCACGACAGACTCCTCAACCACATCTAGCAAGATGGATGCCAAATTGAATGAATTGCAAAAGATCGACAACAAGGTTGGCACCGGCGCAGAAGCAATCAAAGGTGCGTCGGTAGTTGTTCACTACACTGGGTGGCTGTATGCGCCCGCTGCACCCGACCACAAGGGGACCAAGTTCGACTCGTCGCGCGATCGCAATGAGCCCTTCGTTTTCCCGCTCGGCGGAGGGCGAGTGATTCGCGGCTGGGATGAAGGCGTGGCCGGCATGAAAGTCGGCGGGCAGCGCACGCTGATCATCCCTCCGGACATGGGATACGGCAGCCGCGGCGCAGGCGGCGTCATCCCACCGGGGGCGACGCTGGTCTTCGACGTCGAGTTGCTGGACGTCAAGCGCTGATGCTGCCTCGCGACGCGGCGCCGCCGGTCGTACAACGGCTCGCCTATCGCCCGCCTTCGCACCTCGTCGACGACATCGAGCTCCGCTTCGAGCTCGATCCTGCGGCCACGCGGGTAGCGGCGCGATTCGCCTACCGCAGAAATCCGGCGGCCGACCCTGGCGCCGCGCTGGTGCTCGGCGGCGAGCAGCTGAAGCTGATCGAGGTCAGCCTCGACGGGCGGCCGCTGTCCCAGGGCGAATACGCACTTTCGTCGGCCGGAATCACTTTTCGGACACTCCCCGACACCGGTGTACTGCACATCGTCTCCGAATGCGACCCTGCCGCCAATCGCGCGCTCGAGGGCTTATACCTGTCATCGGGCGTGTTTTGCACACAGTGCGAACCGGAAGGGTTTCGCCGCCTTGCTTTTTTCCAAGACCGGCCGGACGTGCTGGCGCGGTATACGGTGACGATCGTCGCCGACAGCCAGCGCTACCCGGTGCTGCTTTCGAACGGCAATCTGATCGAGCGAGGCGCTGTCCCGGGTGACGCGGGCAGGCACTACGCGATCTGGCACGACCCGTATCCGAAGCCCTCGTACCTTTTCGCACTGGTCGCCGGCGACCTGGCGTCCCTCGACGACGAGTTCATCACCGCGTCGGGACGCAAAGTCGCACTGCGTATTTTCTCGACGCCGGTCAATCTCGCCAAATGCCATCACGCGATGGCGGCGCTGCAGCGTGCGATGCGCTGGGACGAGGAACGCTACGGACGGGAATACGACCTCGACACCTTCATGATCTTCTGCGCCGATGACTTCAACATGGGCGCGATGGAAAACAAGGGCCTCAACATCTTCAACAGCAAGCTGTTGCTGGCCAATCCAGAAACCGCGACCGATGCCGATTATTCGACCATCGAGGGAGTCATCGCACACGAATACTTTCACAACTGGACCGGCAACCGCGTTACCTGCCGGGACTGGTTCCAGCTGTCGCTGAAGGAGGGTCTGACCGTATTCCGCGACCAGGAATATTCGAGCGACGTGGGCTCGCGCGCGGTCGAGCGGATCGAAGCGGTCGATTTTCTGCGCGCCCAGCAATTCGCCGAGGATGCCGGTCCCACCGCTCATCCGGTGCGCCCTGACAGCTATGCCGAGATCAACAATTTCTACACGCCTACCGTCTACGAAAAGGGCGCCGAAGTAATCCGGATGCAGCGTGCGCTGCTCGGTGAGCAAGGCTTCCGTCGCGGCATGGATCTGTACTTCGAAAGACACGATGGCCAGGCGGTCACCTGCGACGATTTCGTGCAGGCGATGCAGGACTCGTCGGGCATCGATCTCGCTCAGTTCCGTCTCTGGTACAGCCAGGCGGGTACGCCGACGCTCGCGGTCAAGGGCGACTACGACGCTGCGGCGCAGACTTTCGTGCTGGAGGTCGCGCAATCGTGTCCGCCTACGCCCGGCCAGCCAGGCAAGCGCGCGTTTCATATTCCGCTGGCGGTAGGACTTGTCGGCCGCGACGGAAAAGATTTGCCGCTGCATCTGGATGGCGACGGCAAGGCGAGCGCGGGCTCGGCCACCACGGCGGTGTTGCATGTGAGGCAGGCGCGCGAGTCGTTTCGCTTCGTCGACGTCCGCGAGGCTCCTGTGCCTTCGCTGCTGCGCGGATTCTCGGCCCCGGTCAAGGTCGACTACGACTACGGCGAGGCGGAGCTGGTCCTGCTCGCCGCGCACGATTCCGACTCGGTGTGCCGCTGGGACGCCGCGCAGCGGATATTTTCGCAGGCCATCCTGGGCGTTGTTGCCGGCCGCGGCACGCAAGGCGCGCCATTCGCCTTGCCCCCGGCCCTGGTCGAGGTGGTCAGGGCGTTGCTCGCCGATCGAACCAGCGATCCGGCGCTGCTCGCGCTCGCCCTCAAGCCGCCGCGGCTCAGTATCCTCGCCGATCGACAGACACCGATCGATATCGACGCTTTGCACCGCGTGCGCACGCAGACGATGGCAGCCCTGGCGCGAGAGCTTGCCGCCGCCTTCGAGGATGCCTTCGCCGCTCACCGCGCCGCCGGCGCGTATTCGGCGGATCCCGCGCAAGTCGCCCAACGCTCGCTGAAGAACGTCTGCCTCGCGTACCTGACCACGCGCGACGATGCGGCCTCTCACGCCCTCGCGCTGGCGCAGTTCGACGCGGCCGACAACATGACCGACGCCATCGCCGCTCTGGCCGCGCTGAACGACACCGCGGCCGACGCGCGCGACATCGCGATGGCGCGATTCGAGGCGCGATGGCGCGACAATCCTCTGGTCATGGATAAATGGCTGGCGCTGCAGGCGACCTCGTGCCGGCCCGGCACGCTGCAGCGCGTGCGCGGGCTGCTGTCGCATCCGGTGTACGACGCGCGCAATCCGAACCGCATCCGGTCGCTGGTCGGCGCTTTCGCCCAGTCGAACCTGCCGGGATTCCACGCCGCAGATGGCGCCGGTTACGCGTTCGTCGCCGATCAGGTGCTTACGATCGACCGCAGCAATCCGCAGATCGCCGCACGGCTGGTCGCCGCCTTCAACCGCTGGCGTCGATTCGACACCGCGCGCGGCGCACTGCAGCGCGATGCGCTCGAACGGATTGCCGCCGCGCCAGCGCTATCGACCGACGTCGCGGAAATCGTCGCGCACAACCTGGCCGACTAGACGCTACTGACCTCGCCCGCAAGCAGCTACCAGTAGGTCTCCACCGTGTAGTGGCCGGGCTCGCGGCGGCGGTGGCGCTTCATGCCGCGCAATTCGAGCACCCCTTGCGTGTCGCGCACCATGTCGGGATTGCCGCACAGCATCGCGTGCGCGTTCTCCGCGGTCAGCGGCAGGCCGGTCCATGCCTCGAGGCGTCCGTCGCGGATCGCATCCGGTATCCGGCCGGACAGCGCGCTGCGATCGGTCTCCCGACTGACGAACGGCGCAAAGGCGAATCGCCCGGCGCGTGCCGTCCCGATATCGGCGATCACATCGCGGTAGGAAAGATCC
>Ga0070685_10001875_pt1 | contig 10978 bp, 18 predicted proteins | sample KBSS13LmetaG_FD_65651 | JGI IMG/M metagenome (GOLD analysis project Ga0070685, IMG submission 65651) | Switchgrass rhizosphere microbial communities from Kellogg Biological Station, Michigan, USA - KBS S1-3L metaG | ecosystem: Host-associated > Plants > Roots > Rhizosphere ...
GCCGGGGACGCCCCGGCAAGATTCGTCACGCCGCCTTTCAACGCCATGCAATTTAGCCCTTGATCCAAAATGAGATTGCGCCGCCGACGATTGCCGCCAACGACTTTGCCGGTTTTCGCGTCAATGATTTTTGTCGTGACGTGCATTTCCGCCGTTGCTCCAAATAGATAGTTTTTTCTCATACGACGCAACTTATCAAACCGTAGTTTGCCGACACGGGCGTTTCACCTGACAGTGTGCGCGATACCGGGGCCAATTGCAACACACTTACCAACGCATACGCGCCCGTCCCGGGTTCGGTCAACGCCCGGGACAGGGGCACAATCGAAACAACCGAAAAGACCGCGTATTGCCCGGCAATCGCTTCCGCGCCGGATCGGGGAAGCGCCCCGGCAACCTCACAAGACACGACGCGAAACGCCCCGGCGCCCGCGTCACTTCCGGCGTTCCGTTCAACCGGGGAATGAACATCGCATGACAGCAACGCATACGCCGCCGCGCCCGCGTCCCGTTGCGTCTGGCTTCCGCTTCGCGCTTCATAAATGTTAGGCGTCGGAATTGATTGAATTTGCCACATTCAAAGCCCCCATTTACTTTGCCAATACGCTTGCAACGCTGAAATTTCAAATTGACTCAAGACCCGGTTGTAAAAGACGATTTCCGCGCAAATACACTTACCCCAAAGGGACGGCGAACTTGTTGGCCAAGCGAACAAAGCACAAGCGGTCTGATAACCCGTGCCGTCGTTGGTTGTCAGGATGGTATCTTGCAAAACCGAATTGACGTAAAACTTTCCCGGTTCGCCAATCGTGATACTTACTCCTAAGACTGATTTTGTATCAAACGGTATAACAACGTCCGTTGCGGAATCCCCGCCAGCGTAATAATTCAACGATCCCGGCGTATCGTTATGCGAATAAAAGCTAGTCGTTTCCGACGAAAAGAACATATTGCTTTCACCCGTGTTTTGAAAATATCCAACCATCAAAACCGTGAAAGGTTGACCGTCCAATGAATTGAACGAAAACAATGCCATTGGGTCAGTCGGTCCGCCAAAACTTGCCGATCCCGCCGGGAATTGCGACGTGTCATAAACCGGCGCAGTTGCCCGGACACTATCGGAAAGAAAGTCGTTGCCATTGCCGCTTTGATCCGCCCAAAGTTCAACCGCCGGATTTGTGTCCAACGTTGTCCCGTCCAACCATAGCCGCAATCCGTCAAGCATGGAAGGAATGATAGGGACGGAACAAGACAGCAACGCGAAAGCGCCGCGCCCAACGTCAGAAGCGGACCGGGAAACCGGAGTAATCCCCCCGGTTGATTCCCCGGCGTAAATCGTCGGCGTCGGGATTGATTGAATTTGCCACATTCAACGGCGGGAAATGATTACAATGAAAATTGCCGCCCCGATGACAAGATATATCCCGGGCGATGAAAACAATTCTTTGACGGTTGAATCTAAAGACTCCAACGGCGCTTGCAGCGGATCGGTTAGAATCTGTTGCACAAAGTTATACCATACGGAGTCACTTCCGACCGTGGCGGGCAATGCGCCGCCGTGTTCCCGTTGATACTTTTGCACGTAAAGCAAATTGTTGTAAAACTCGTTGTCGAATCCCTCAAACGTCCGCTTATCCGCATTGCGAATCAATTGCGTTATATCCTTGCCCCGATACACAAAGGAATAATTGCCGGGATTGAAATAGACTTCCGCCGGGTCAACTGTTTCGCCTGTTAAAAGTGTAATCACGGGTTTTTCGGAATCGCCCGGTAAATTTCCGAGACAATTGCGTTAATGTTCGCGCCACCCAAATGCAACTTGTAATTCCCCGACGCCGGATAATTCAACGAAAACGTTGGTTGGATTGCCGCGATTGCCGGACCGTTGGCAACGACTGACGATGCTCGTTGTAGCAACAGCGTTACGCCCGTATCCGTATTGCAAACAATGATTGCAATCCGGTTCAACGCATACCATTGGTTGCCGTTAATATCCGTGAAAGCTTGACCGGACAAATCATTGATTGCAACTGACGCGGCGCTTGACGGTGTCGAATACGTTGGATAAACGACATTAGGGTAAAGCGTATCTGCCAGAATCAATTTGTTATCAATGAAACCCTGAAACCCGACATGGATTTCAAACACGACGGGGAACGTCTGTTCATTCTTTATCTCAAGCAACGAAAACGAGTCTTGTTCGTCAAGATTCAATCCCTCTCCCTGATTGAAATCACTGAAAGCGCCGCGATTTGGCCGACACTTGATTTGCGCTGTCAACGTGCGGAAATAGAATTGCGTTCCCTGACAGGGGACAGGCAACGTTTCCCCGGCGGCAACGATATTCGCAATCCGAACCGATCCCTTCCACGGTCCGGGCTGCGGGCGCGTCCCGGTATTGACGCGATTAGTCGTTTTGACCGTTGCCGGGCTGCGGAATTGATATTCGTTGTCTGCCATAAAAACACTTTCTGCGGTTGAAACGATGAAAGCAAACCGCCGGACTTACGACTTGCCGAAAATTGCGTCCCAAGCGTCTTGTATCTCACCAACGACGCCGCCGGGATTTCCTTCGCCAGTGACAACGGGCGCGGTTGGCGTCGTAACCGCTTTCGCCTGATTCTTTTTGTAAATGTAGTATCCGACGCCAGCAACGGCGGCAACCGCCAGAATGAGATAAAGAGTATTTTTGTTCATGTGTTTAGTGTTTGTAAAGATACCAACCTACCAACAAAGCGCCGATTAGAATCAAAGCTTGCGTCGTATCGAAAACCTGTCCAACCGTGTCGGCGGTTGAACTTGTAGCGCCCGCTACTTCCGCCGCCGATCCGCCAGCCGCGCCAACTTGCGCCCGGGTATTGCTTTCCTGCAACGCTAACAACGCCGTGTTTGCATTCTGATTAGCGTATCCAACCGCCAGCGTTGATAAATCCTGATTCGCTTTCAACGCTTCCAATCCAAAGGCAAACGATGAATTAACCGCGCCGAAATCGGTTGTCTCGTATCTTGCGCCCGCTCCCAACGTTACCTTACCCGTGACGTTACCGAATCCGCCGCCGCCGACGGATTGCTTCCCAACTGTTCCGCCATACGCCGGACCGGACGCCGCCGCAACCTGCAATTGGTATTGCGATTGTTTCGTTTCGTTTTTGCCGCCGATTGAAAACGGTCCGCCCATAATGAATCAATGTTGTGGAAGTCCCCGGGTTGCCAGTCGCGAACCGATATAATCGCGGGACTTGCCGGGGCGCGCCATACGAATCTGTCGCGTATAAATCTTGTGCGCGGGCTTGATGCCCGATCCGGCAAACGGGCGCTTCTGTCCCGGCGTGATACCTTGTGCAAATGCCATATTAGCCTTTCTGACGCGCCAACGGGTTACGTAGGGCAACGGCGCGTCCCTTGGGTTGGTGCGCGGCATTCAATCCGCCCCGACGTTGGGGAATGATTGCCTGTCGCGTATTGGGGTTAAGAATAATACCGCGTGAAACGATTTTGGCCATAATTCAGAAATGTTTACGGAACATGACAAACGCGACAACGATTGCCGCGCCGATTAACAGCGTATTCGTTGAAAGCATGCCGCCGGTTGCCACATTGCCCGCGTCTTTCGTTGACGCGGACGCATCCCCTTGTGCGGCGGCGCTAGTGGCCGTTGCCGGGTTGATATTCGTTGGATTGTGTTCAATATCCCCGCCGGTCTTGTTATCGTTGCCGAAAACAAAATACGTCGGGGACAATTGCGTTTGCGGAACGGAATACGTTTCCGCAAAACTAAACGAAATCGGAATGTTGTAACCTGCGCCCGCCATAGGTTTTTAATTTGTCGGTTGCATATTCGGTTGTTTCGGTTGCCGCCGATCCGTTGACCGGCGGCAATTTGAAACAGTCGAATCAGCTTGCGTATTGACCGGGCAAGTATTCCATGACAATCGTTACCGATTGCGCGATTGCGGAAGTAATCCGCAACACCAAGGAATTTTCACACGTCAGCGCCTTGTTCAAACGCCGGTCCGGATCGGCAATGTAAGCGAAGTCGAAATACGTTGGGGTAACGTAGTTCGCCCGGAATTGCGAAACGCCCGCCGTGTTGGCGCCCAACGCCGTGGTTTGCGAATTTTCCCAACGCGGCTTTCCGAATTGGAAACCGTAATCCTCATACATCCGACGCATTTCCGCATACGTTGCTTCCATGACTTTGTTGGAATCTTGATCCACTTCCAATTGCGTGATTTGCAACGCCGTTGATCCCTTGATCCAAATCCGCCGGATCGGGTAATCAAACGGAATCGTGTTAATCAGGTTGACGCCCGCCACAACGTTGAATGTGTATTCATGTTGCGCCACGGGTTGCAAGAATGGAATCAACCCCTTGCTTGTCGGGCGCAGATTCCGTGAATTGTCGAATTCTTGCGCACCAATCAACGACGGCAACGATACCGTGCCGGGGATTGTCCCTTGCAGACTGAATGTGGATTGACCAAACAAGTCCCAAGACGTGATTTCGTTCAATTGGTTGACGTTGTCCGCCGGATCGGTGTAATACAACGGCAATTCGCCCAACGCCGGGTAATACCCGTTCGCAATGGCAATTTGCAGAATGGAAGTGGGCGAAATGTCACGAATAATGACGCCATTAACCACTTGCTTGAATGCCGAAAAGAAAGTTGCCGCCGATACCGGGCTGGCTGTTCCCGCCACCGTGACGGCAATCGCGGTAATCGCCCCGGCTGACGCCGTGACAGTCCCCACAAAACCCGTTCCGGTTGCGTCCGTCAAAGTGACCGTATCGCCTGTAACCGCTCCCGTCCCGCCAGCAACGACGGCAACTGAAGTAATGACGCCGTTGGAAATCGTTGGCGTTGCGGTTGCCCCGGCGGAAGCGCCGGTAATCGGGACAACGGCTAATGCCGTGCCCCCGGTGTAATTCACGGCGGAACACAGAAGCTTGTTCCGGTGATAACGCTTGTTAACATCCATGTTAATCAACGGATTTCCCCCGGCGCTGACGCCGTTAATTCCGTTGATAAACTGAATTTGCCGACCTAAATTTGTAACCATAGGTATTGTGAGTTTAGTTGCGGTTTTTGATTTGCGCTGAATCAGTTAAATTAACCGATATTCGCGCCCGTGTCGTAAGCTTTGCCAACTAGCGGAAGTCCCGCTAGCTTGTCGGCAAAGAAATATCCGACGGCGATTGCGCCGACGAAAATCAGAATGTTTTTGTTCATGGTGGTTTAGGCGGCGGGCGCGGCGGGCGAATGCGCGTCAACGTAGCCTTTAACGGCAACGCCAACGAGCAAACCCAACGCGGCAATGCCGATTAGGATTAAGTGTGCGCGATTCATGTTGTTTTTGTGGTTACGGGTTATCCGTAGTTACGCGGCAAGCTTTACGCCCGATCCCCACCCCCTGTCAACTATCATTTTACGCGGCGAGTTTGAGTTTGCGCGGTTGACCGTATAGCCGCGTGTGCAAAAATTCAAACTGTTGCAGGTTGCCGCTTTCCAGTAATCCCTTTTGCGTCATTGTTTCCGCCCATATCTTTGCCGCGCTTTCCGGCTGGCGGAACAAATATAATTCGTCCAACTGTTGCCGCATTACCGGAAGCAGGTCCGTTCCGGAATGCCCGATGACAATCAATTTATGATGCAAGTGACGCAAGCGCGTAAAGACCGTGATTAAATCCTTTTCGCGGCGAATCGTTGCCGCCGCTTCGTCAACGATTACCAGACAATACTTTGATTGCCAGACGACTTTCCAGAATTCATCTTCATTCGTGAAAACGATTGATTGCGTCCCCCAATTGTCTTGATTCGGGTCTAACACCAACGACCGCAACTTGACTTTTAGAAAGTATTCTCGCGACAATGCTTTTGCCAGTGTCGTTTTGCCTGATAGTTTCGGACCGAAAATTCCGGCGGAATTCATTTGATGACATTCGCGGCAACAAAGTCTTTTAATTGCCGGTAAAGCTTTTCTGCTTTTTCTTTCGACATGCAAGCCAGCGTTACCCCCAACGTCGGGGATGCAAAACCCGTCCAAGTCTTGAAACCGCGATTACGCCGGATTAGACCGGGCACAACGTTAATTTCCACCCGGTATTTAATGTTTGGCTTTTGTCGCATCAAATAACCTTTTGCGAATCGGGATAAAACCCGGTTGCAATCGTTTTAATTCCCGTTCAAGACTTTTGGCGTATCGTTGCCAACCAAGCAAAACAACGTCAATTCTACGGGCATCAACTTTACTCCCCGCCCATGTGGTTATTGTTTTCATTCCGTTGGCGGTTGCGGCGGCGTCGGCGGTTGCGGCGTCGGCGTATAAGCCGCAATCACTTCTTTCACCGATTCTTTGACCGTGTGTTGCGTTCCGTCAACCATGACAATGTCGCTTCCGCCGTCATCGTTAGCAATCATCGTCTCAATGTTCGCCGCATTGATTACTAAGTCCCGATCCGGTCCGATTAAAAATCCGCCCGGGATGGTAAGTTTGATTTTCATTCAGTTGGTTTCTTTCTTTGCTTCTGTTGCTGGCGTTGCGTGATTGACTATGCGCGGGACGAATTGTTTTCGCCGCGAAAACCAGCCGCCGACTTTCGTTTTGAACCATAGCCAAGTTAGTTTTGCCTTGCTTCGCGTGTTTTCATGCGCAAAACGCGGCGCGGCATAAGACGCAACAACAAAGCAAAGCATGTAACCCGGCGGCAAGTCTTGAAACTGTTTAGATTCAAAATAGGAACGCAACGCTTCCACGACGGCGGTTTTTTCTTCCACCGTTTCACCCGTTGGCGTCTTTAGCTGACGCGGTTGCCATTCCGGTCCGATTAACATTGTAGCAAGCCCGGTGGACATGGCAAAAACGGTTTCTGCCATAAGTTGATAATTCACGGCGGGCGCGGCGGGCGCGGCAATTGTTGCGGCTTGTGCGGGCGTTGCCTCAAACGGTTTCTGTTCACTCTGCGGCATTCCGCCGATTTCACTGGTTGATCCGGACAATGCTTCTTTTTCCTCCCGCTCTTTCAAATCTTGCCGGATTTGCGCGATACGTTGGCGCGTGACGCCCGCGATTTTGGCCAATTCCGTGTTGCCTTTGCTCCAATCCAACTTGGCGTAATCATCCAAGGAACGGTTGCCTTTTCCCTTGGCGGGCATTTCCACGGAAATCAATTCATCGGCGCTGACCATGCGCGCAACGTGCGGCGCGTCGGGCGTTGCGGGCGTTGGCAATTGCGGATCGGCGGGCGCGATTTCGGGCGTTAATTCGGCAACCAACGCGGCGGGCGAAACTGTTTCCGCTTTTTCGATTACGGTTGCCAGTGTTGCGGCGTCTGCTTCTTTCATGTCTTAGTGGCTTATCATGCGGACGTTGATAGCGCAAACAAAAACCGCCGGGGACGTTTGAAAGTCCCCGGCGGCGGCGCGGCTTTTCGGACAGGGCAAGTGTCCTAAAACCAATTGATTGATATTACTTGGCGTTGGTGTAAACGTCAAAGCCAATCTGCTTCCCCGTCCCGCCGGTTTCCGTCCGCTTGGCAAAGAAGTTTTTGCCAATTTCCTTGTCCAACGCGGCGTCGTATTCCTTGCCGTCAAGCCCCGGCGCCAACGCGGATCGGACAACGCCCGTGCAAGGGAACGTAAATTCCGTGCCGGACTTGTGGCGCAACCATAGCAACTTGCCTTTGACCGTCGTTACCGGCGAATCAATCACTTGAATGATTTCGCCTGAAACAATGCCGCCAACCGGAACGGATGAATGCTTAACCAGCGTCGGCAAATTGCGGCGCTTCATTTTGTCCAAATCAACATCGGACGCGAAAAGCGCGGGCATTGCAGCGGGCGCTTCCGTTTTCTTTTTTTCTGCCATAGTGTTTTGTCTTTCTTTGATGGTTTTTGTTGCGGGGATTAAAACTCCATTTGTTCCGCCGCGCCTGCTTCCCGGGGCTTTGCCTCAAACTTGTAAAGGGAAACGGGTTGACCTGATTCCTTATCCACGCCCGTCCAAATCAGACGGGACAGTTTTTCGGGATGTTCCTTGCCGTTGCGCAATGTGACCGGGACTTCGCGCCCGACGAAAGAGCTAGAATTCGGCCCTTGCACGCGGATTATGTATCCGCCGTTGCGCTTGTCCGTTGCGTATGTTGCCTTGTGTTTGCGGGCGTTTTCCGCCGACGCGGAAGCCGCTTCCGCCGCGAACTTTGTTTTTTTCGTTGCCATGTTGTTTTTTCTTTCTTTTGTTGTTTTCGTTGCCCCGGTTGTCGGGACGGGTTGAATCTGGCAGAACCCCCAAGACTTTGCAAGGGTAAAATCTGTTCCCGATTAGGTGTTTGCGGTCGTATTTCTCCCGACGTGACTTTGATACGCGCCGCCACACTGACAGCTTGCGGGCGTTTTTCCGGTCAAAGAACCGCATTGCTTCACGCATCTTAAAAGGCAGGTCAAATTCCGCCGATCCCGTGGCAATGAATTTCTTGGCCAAGTGTTTGGGAACGCCTTTCGCCTTGAATGATTGATTCACCCGGTAAAGCTTAGGGGCGAACGTTTCGCACCCGTCCCAATAGTCTATGCCGGTTGAATGCTTGCACGGGGGGAAATGCGGGAACGCATCTTGGCAGACGGAACAGCGTTGACAGACTTTCATGGCGCCTAACGCCGATCCGGTTTTGAACGGCGGGACGCCGTCGGGACTGTCAAAGATGCAACTGTCCGTGTCGCAATAAATCATGTTCTCTGCCCCGATCCGTTGCATGTAAGACAATAGCTCCAACCGCCCATAGGCTGTCACGTATGCCGCATGTGCCCAATTGGTTTCTTCTGATAGTGGCATTGAATACGAGACTAAAACTTTTGTTCCGTAGGGAACGCCGTCAAACCGATTCTTTTCCGTTTGCCAGACGGTTCGCCCAATTGTGCCGGACGTGCCTAAACGCCCGTAAAGATTATTCATTAGCAACTTAAAGAATAGCTTTTCCGCTTCCGACTTGGACGATAACCGTTGCCGGTATAGCTTTTGAACGAATGTCCCGTATGGGCGAATTTCATCGTCAGTCCCCCAAGACTCGAAAACCTTTTCAACCTTTGTCCCGTTTGCTTTTGCGGCGTTGATTTCGGGGACTGTCCAGACGCCGACGAATCGCCCCCATGGGTAAACGACGCGTCCGGCGTCGTTGCGGTAGGGTAGCACGGCAAGCGCCGTTTTCGGGACGTTGACGCGAATGCGGGCAACGCCATGTTTCTTTAACTTCTTTCCGCAATCTTCCAACATTGCCGGAAATGGTTTTTGCATTACGAACGGATACAATGAATTAATGTCAGTCCAGACGATCCGCTTGGATTCGTTGCAAGGTTTGAATAGTTCAACCCGTCCGCCGTAATACGCTTCGCGGCTTAATGCGTTAGAATCGTGACAATTCTCGCCGCCCCATGATTTCCAGACTTTGACGCAAAGCCCGCCTAGTGTGGGGGGCAAGTAATCAATCCCGATCCCTTGAATAAACTTCCAAGCGAATTGCATCGCCTTTCGGATGATTTCGCAATCACGGTAAACATAAGCCCGATCCGTTGCCATGCTTGCCGTTGACAATTTCTTTAGATTGAATGCATCGCCTAGTTTCTTTGCCGACATTGGCCATATGTTGAATGAATCAACAAACACTTTCCGCCCCCATGCGGCTTTAATCAGGCGTCCGCCGACTAAGGTGCAATCTAACGTGTCTAATTCGTCCCCGAATAGATTCCCAAGGTCGTATTGCAAGTTGTGCGCGTAACAGAACCGTTCCGGGTAAATGGAAAGACGTTTAACCGCCGCTTTGATTAGGCGCGGCGCGTCGGATCGTTGTAGCGTAAACCATTGAAGCAATGCGGCGGATTGCTTTTTTGAAATCTGCTTTTTGAATTTGCGCGGATCGTTTGTTTTGCGAGCTTTAGCAAGTAATGATTCGACTTCCGCCGATCCGGACAAGTGTTTGTTTGGCAAATATGACTTGTGGCCGGACGCCGTAATTATAGCAACTTGGGTTAATGCTTTGAGAAAACCGGAAAATCCGCAAAGCATTAACTCTTTTGAATTATCTTCCGTATCAAAAACTAGAAAGTCCATTGGAAGTATAGACAACTACGGAATTGCCTGACGCCATGACATGCCCGGTTTTGATTCCCGCCGATTCGCAGATTGCCAACGCTTCCGGAACGGACATAAACCAAAATTCAATCCGCTTTGCGTCCGGTTGCGGCGGCGCTTCCGGATCGGTTGGTGATTGTTGAACCGGGACGCCGTCCAACGTCAGGGGAAAATTCAACGCCGACGCGACAAACGATCCCTTGGAATGCAACGACGGCAAAGCGCGTTTGAATGCGTCAGTTGCGTTCCGGTCGTTTAAGTGTTCAAAGATAAAGTCCCCGGTTGATTCGATTCCGATTACTTTGACTAGTATTTTTGCTTTTTTCATTTTTTCTTTCTGTAAACCGTAATTGTGTATCCGTCTTTTTCCACGTCAACGGCTGAAATCCAATCCCCGCTTGCTTTCATCTGTTCAACCGTCGGAATGAAATCCTTGTTTTTCACCCGGACCGTCTCAATGTGTGACTTAAACCAATAGTCCAGCCAATCAACTTGAATTAACTTTTTAGCGGGCTTGCTCAATTTTCCAATCAATGCTTTGCATGTGGACAACATCGCTTTCGTTGCCGCGCCACATTTCGCCGTCGGATTGTGTCCATTTGCTTTTAGGTAATCCCTTGTTTTGTTTGAGACTGCGAATATGGTTGGCGCTTCCCGCCGTGACGTATCCGGCGTATGCCAATTCACGAGCTAGAAACGCGTAAAATTTGCGGCTGACGAAATTCTTTAATCCGGCGAGTCTAATTGCGATATGGTCCGGCTTGTCAATTGGCACTTCAAATTGAAACGTCCGGGTTGAACCGTCGGGCAACGTTGCCAAGACGATTGCCGAAATAATAAACGTCCGTTGCCCGGCTTG